>VYLE01000192.1_pt1 | contig 61456 bp, 60 predicted proteins | sample 5114391 | NCBI WGS metagenome assembly VYLE01 (sample SAMN12291771, study PRJNA351875) | freshwater metagenome | isolation source: freshwater lake | place: USA: Michigan, Kent Lake | collected 2013-08-15 | reverse complement strand
CTTGCCGACCGACAAGAGCAGCGTCTCCGCCGCCGCCAGCGTCACCTGCCGCGGGCTCGCCGGAAACATGAACCCGATCCAGTCCGCCCCCTCCCGCGCCGCAAACGCAACAAGGTCCGGATCCTTCAGGCCGCAGATCTTCACTTGGGTCATGGCGAGCCAGCTAAGCCAGACAGGGGGCTTCGTCCACCCGGAGCGGCGCAACGGGCAGCCGTCTGGATGTTTCGGGCGTGGCAGTCCACTATCGGCCCGGACCGGACAGCAGTGCCCGGCCATGCTCAACGGAGGACGCCGTGCCGTCAGTCACCTCTCTTTCCAATGCCCCATGGATGGATACGGCCCTGACGCCGGACGAGCGCGCCGCCCTGCTTGAGGCGGAACTGACCGAAGACGAGCGCCACGGCCTGCTCCACAGCCATTGGGCAACCGGCTTCCTGCCCGGCGTCACGCTTCCTGACGACGCCCTGCCCGGAGCAGGCTATGTGCCGCCAATCCCGCGTCTCGGCATTCCTGGCCTCTACGAAACCGATGCGAGTCTCGGCGTCACCAATCCCCGCAATGCCCGGCCCGGCGACGCCGCCACTGCCCTTCCTTCGGGCCTTGCCCTCGCTGCCACCTTCGATCCCGCGCTGGCCTTTGACGGGGGCGCCATGATCGGCGACGAAGCCGCGCGCAAGGGCTTCAATGTCCTCCTCGGCGGCGGCATGAACCTGACGCGCGACCCCCGCTGTGGCCGCAATTTCGAATATCTCGGCGAAGACCCGCTTCTAGCCGGCTTGCTGTCGGGCGAGGCGATCCGCGGAACCCAGAGCCAGGGCATCATCGCCACCGCAAAGCATTTCGTCCTCAATGACCAGGAAACCGGCCGGCACGTCGTCAATGCCGTCATCGACGAGGCCGCGCTGCGCGAGAGCGACCTGCTCGCCTTCCAGATCGCCGTCGAACGCGGCGCGCCCGGCGCCATCATGTCTGCGTACAACAAGATCAACGGCCATTATGCCGGCGAGAACGACGCGCTGCTGAACGGCGTGCTGAAGGGCGACTGGGCCTATCCCGGTTTTGTCATGGCCGACTGGGGCGCAACCATTAGCGTTCAGGCCGCCAATGCCGGGCTCGACCAGCAGTCGGGCGAAGAGCTCGACCACAAGGTCTGGTTTGATGAGCCGCTACGCGCATCGGTTGCGGCCGGCGAAACGCCGCGCGCCCGCGTCGGCGATATGGCCCGCCGGATCCTGCGCTCGATGTTCGCGGCCGGCTTGTTCGACCGCCCCCTGCCGAAAGGAGAGCCCATCGATTACGCCGCCCACGGACGAATTGCATACCAGGCCGCCGCCGAAGGCATTGTGCTTTTGCGCAACGAACGCGGCACGCTGCCGCTCAGCGGCAAGGCAAGGCAGATTGTCGTGATCGGCGGCTACAGCGATGTCGGCGTCCTGTGTGGCGGCGGGTCCTCGCAGGTCACCACCGGCAAGGGCCATGCCGCCTTCATCCATGCCGGCGGCGAAGGCGCCATGATGGCGATGGCCAGCGAAGCCTATCATCCCTCGCCGCCGCTCGCCGCCATCAAGCGCGCAGCGCCGGGCGCCCGGGTCACTTTCGTCAACGGCCGCTACCCTTCCGAAGCGGCGCTGATGGCCCGCAGCGCCGATGTCGTAATTGTCTTCGCAAACCAGTGGACCACCGAAGGCGCCGACGTGCCAGACCTGACTTTGCCGAACGGCCAGGACGCGCTGATCGCGGCAACCGCCGCCGCCAATCCCAACACCGTCGTGGTCCTGCAGACCGGCGGACCCGTCCTGATGCCCTGGCTGAACGATGTCGCCGCCGTCGTGGAGGCCTGGTACCCGGGCGGCGAAGGCGGAGAGGCGATTGCTTCTGTGCTCTTCGGCGCCATCTGCCCGGCCGGGCGCTTGCCGGTGAGCTTTCCGGCCTCGGCGGACCAGTTGCCGCGTCCCGAACTGCCCGGCCTCGGCCAGCGCTGGCGCAGCCCGGGCGGGCCGCGCGTCGATCTCTCCAAGGCCCCCGGCTTCGATGTGCCGCACGCGGAAGGCTCGGATGTCGGCTACCGCTGGTATGCCCGCACCGGCCAGCGCCCGCTCTTCCCCTTCGGCTTCGGCCTCTCCTACACCGCGTTCCACTACGAGGCCCTCAAGGTCACGGGCGGCGACACGCTGACCGTCACCTTCGACGTGATCAACACAGGCGGCCGCGAAGGCATCGACACGCCCCAGGTCTACCTGACCCACCGCGCCGGCGCGCCGCTCCGCCGCCTCATCGGCTGGTCGCGCCTGCGGCTGAAACCGGGCGAACGTGCCACAGCGGAAATCGTCGCCGACCGCAGGCTGCTGGCAGATTTCGACGCCGCCAAGCGCGGCTGGCATGTGCCCGAAGGTGATTTCGGAATTGCCCTCGCCCGCTCCGCCGAAGACCTTGTGCTGACCGCGTCAGCCGGCATCCGGAAACAATGGATCAAGCCCTGAACGAAAGCTGCGAGGCGGCTGGCGGAGAGACAGGGATTCGAACCCTGGAGACGGTCTCCCGTCTACACACTTTCCAGGCGTGCGCCTTCGACCACTCGGCCACCTCTCCGTACGCCGCAGGCGGCGAAGGGCGAGCAGATAACGGATGATGGGGCCGGTCGCAAGCTTGTGATTGCCGCTATCCCGTTTCGTGCCCATATCTGCTGCCACAACAAGGGAATCTGCCGATGTTCTTCTCCCGCAAGCCCGCCGCCCTGCCGACCCGCGAAACCGCACTTCCCGGCCGCAGCCGCCCCATCCCGACCGCGACCGCGCATTTCGTCAACGGCCGCCCGATCCAGGCCGAGGCGCCTGCCGGGTACGAGACCGCCGTCTTCGGCCTTGGCTGTTTCTGGGGCGCAGAGCGCCTGTTCTGGCAGACCAAGGGCGTCTGGCTGACCCGCGTCGGCTATGCTGGCGGCTTCACGCCGAACCCGACCTATGAGGAAGTCTGCTCCGGCGGCACTGGCCATACCGAAATCGTCGAGGTGATCTTCAATCCCGCCGAAGTCGCCTTCGCGGACCTGATGAAACTCTTCCTCGAAAGCCATGACCCGACCCAGGGCATGCGCCAGGGCAATGATATCGGCACGCAGTACCGCTCCGCCGTCTACTTCACGAGCCCCGAGCAGGAACGCACCGCCCGCGAGATGATAGCGGCCTACAATGCCGAACTCGCCGCAAACGGCCACCGGGCCCCGGTCACCACCGAGATCGCGCCGCGCGGCGATGTCTTCCTCGCGGAAGACTACCACCAGCAGTATCTGGCGAAGAACCCGAACGGCTATTGCGGCATCGGCGGCACGGGCGTCAGCTGCCCCCTGCCACCAGTGAAGGCGGGGTAGGCTTCAAGAGCCCCACCCTGACCCTCCCCACGCTTCGCGCAGGGAGGGGACAGGTAGCATCCGGACTAAAGGTAACATTGCCCCGCAAGCTGAGCGATCCCCTCCCCGCTTGCGGGGAGGGCTAGGGTGGGGCCTTTGACTGAGAAAAGCGCCGAGCCCTACGAGCCGAAGTTCAGCGAGAACCGCTTGCGCGACTCGATCATCGCCTGCGCCTTGAACAGCGCGTCCGAGGCCGACTGAGCCTTCTGGATCACCGGGTCCGAGCGAAGCCCCTCAACGGCTTGCGCAAGGTGGCCGATGGCTTCCTTGATCACGGTCTGGTCGAACTGCTTCTCGGCCCGCACGATCAGTGCGCGGCCAAGTTCCAGCTTCGCCTGGATGATCCGGCCCGTATCGGCGGCAAGCGAGGCCGCCTCAAGATGCCGGCGGCGCAGCGCGATTACCTTGTCGAGCGCGGAAAGCTCACCGAGCTCCTCCGCCACGCGCACACCGGCGGCGCAGAAATCCGCTTCGATCTCGTTGCGCAGGGTTTGCGAAACCGGCAGCTCGTTTTCCATCACCGAGTTCAGCTCGAAGGCAAGGTCGCGGATCTTCTCGGCACGGAAGGCCTGCGGATCGGACAGCGCTGGCTGCAAGTGCTTGGCGACGAGATAAGCGGCGACGCGCGCCACGTCCTCCGTCTGCGCCTTGCGGGCACCGGGCAGGGCAATGGTAAACAGCCGTGCATCGGCCGCCGTCAAACCGCCGCCGCGGCTGAGGCCGTGCACTTCGAGGCCGCGCTCGCCCTTGCCAGCGCGGCTCGCCCAGACAAACAGGTCAGCGTCTGCCGTGGCCATCCGCTTGCGGGCCTTGGCCACCGCGTCGGTGCCAAGCCCGCCCTTGATCTTGCCCATCGGGACCAGCGTGAACGGCGCACCGAACGCGAAAATAGGGAGATTCTTCGACAGCGCCGCCGTCAGCCATTTGCCGGTCCGGCCACTCGCGCCGCCTTCAGGGCGCGCCATCAGGATGCGGAAACCGGGCGATTTGCTGGCCTTGGCCTGCCGTGCCTTGCTGGAATTGTAGACCGCGCTCGAGACGCGGCGGAGGGCGCCAAGCAGCTTGACGGCAAGCCAAAGGGCCAGGACGACCGCCATGGCTGCGCCGAGCAGGGACAGCCATTCGGCGCCCGGCACGTTTGTTTTCAGCCACTTATCGGCGGTTTCAAGCCAGCCGGTGATCAACATTCAGACCTACCCTCTCACGCCCCAAGGCGATACGTTTCTTACCAAATCCTTGCAACAGTGAAACTCTCTAATATCAGGACCGCGCCTGCCTTGCGCACACGCTTTGCCCCCTCCCCCACAGGCCGCCTGCATCTTGGCCACGCCGCCTCGGCCTTCGCGGTCTGGGACACGGCGGAAGCGGCTGGCGGAACGGTGCTCCTGCGGATCGAGGACATCGACCAGACCCGCAGCCGACCGGCCTATGAAGCCGCCATCCTCGAAGACCTTACCTGGCTCGGGCTGGAATGGACCGGCGATGTGCGCCGCCAGTCAGATCACATGGGCGAGTATCAGGCCGCGCTCAACGCCCTTCGCGCGCGGGGGCTTGTCTACCGCTGCTTTCTCACCCGGCGCGAGATTGCCGCCCGCCTGCCTGCCGGGGCAGACCCCGACGAAGGCGGCCTCGTCAGCCGGCCCTTGTCTGCGGAGGAAGAAGACGCCCGCCTCGCGCACGGCGCCGCCTTCGCCTGGCGCCTGTCGCTGGATGCCGCCCGCCGAGCCCTCGGCCCGGCCTATGACCAGCTCGCCTGGACCGAATGGACCGAAGACGGCCTGCGCAGCGTGCGCGCCCATCCCGAGAAGTTCGGCGATGTCGTCCTTGCCCGGAAAGATACGCCGACCAGCTACCATCTCGCCTGCTGCCATGACGACGCCCTGCAGAACATCACGCATGTGATCCGCGGTGAGGACCTGCACGCGGTCACGTCCGTTCACGTCCTCCTGCAGGCGCTGATGGGCTGGCCACATCCTGTCTACCGGTTCCATCCGCTGGTCCTCGGACCGGATGGCAAGAAACTGTCGAAACGTTTCGGCGACAAAAGTCTCGCCGATTACCGCGCAGAGGGGATGACGCCGGACGAGATAAGGTCCATGACGCGCGCCGCATGACCAACGCCGTCCCCCAACCTCGCCCCGTCACCCAGCCGCGCGCCTGGATCGGCCCCCTGATGGTTCTGGCCGGCGGCACCGCGCTCGGCTTTGCCCCCATCGGCCTGCGCCTCGGCCTCGATGAACTCGGGCCCCAGGCCATCGCCTTCTGGCGCTATCTCTTTGCCGTCCCGATGCTGCTCGTGCTCGTACTGGCAACCGATCGCCGCCTGCCGGGAAAGCCGAACATCGCCGTCTTCCTCGCCGCGCTCTTCTTCACGCTCGACATGGCGCTCTGGCACTGGAGCCTGACGATGACGAGCGTCTCGAACGCCACCTTCATCGTCAATCTCGGCAACGTACTCGTCGGCCTCGCCGCCTGGGCCTTCCTGAAGGAGCGCCCCGGCCTCAACTGGGCGCTCGCCGCCGGTCTTGCCATCCTCGGCGCCGCCGCCCTCTCGCTTGGCGGGGACCATACCCATCCGGGCGCCCTGCGCGGCGATCTCTTCGCGCTCGCCGCTGCGGTCTTCGTGTCGTTCTACATGCTGTTCTCGAAACTCGCCCGGCGCACCCTCGGCGGGCTGGAGGCCATGTTCTGGCTCAGCGTCTTTGAATCCGGCCTCGCTTTTCTCGTTGTTGCCATTTCGGGAGAAGACTTCTTCCCTGCAACACTTTCGGGATTTGCTGCGCCGCTGGCCCTCGCCATCATCGTGCAGGTTGCCGGGCAAGGCCTGATCATCTCCGGCCTCGGCTCCACCGATACCGCCGTTGCCGGCATCCTTGTCCTCGCCCAGCCGGTCGTAGCGGCAGCGATTTCCTGGTCGCTGTTCGAGGAACCGCTGACCGCCATCCAGGCCGGCGGCGCTGGCGCCATCCTTGTTGCCGTCTGGCTCGCCCAGCAGAAACAGCGCGTCCGCACCGCCGCAGCGACGGCGCCCGTTTAAGGGTCGAAACCGTCACCAAGCTGGGCTAAGGCGTCAGGACAGAATCTGATCCGGAGCCGTCCCATGCGTTCGCACCTCGCCACCCTCGCCGCCAGCCTTTTGGTCCTCGCGGCCTGCGCCACGCCGCCCGAAGCCGCTGCGCCCGCTGCCGAAGAGGCCGGTCTCGCCCGCGAAGCGACGCTCCCGGTTCAATACACGGATCCCTACTACACCCAGTCTGCAGCCGCCGTTGATGCGCGCATCGAGGCACGCGGCTTGAAACCGGCCAAGAACGTCATCCTCTTCATCGGCGACGGCATGGGCATCTCCACCATCACCGCCGCCCGCATCTATGCCGGCCAGTCCGCCGGTGAAGACGGCGAAAGCCACCATCTTGCGATGGACGACCTGCCCTATTCGGCCCTGTCCAAAACCTACAGCCACAATTTCCAGATCGCCGATTCCGCCGGCACTGCCGTCGCGATGGTCAGCGGCGTGAAAACCCTCTCGGGCGTGCTCGGCGTCGACAGCAATGTCAGCTATGGCAACTGCGCCACCGTTGCCGGCAACGAAGTCGACACGCTGTTCGAACTCGCCGCCCGCGCAGGACTTTCAACCGGCCTAGTCTCGACCGCCCGCATTACCCACGCAACGCCTGGCGCTGCCTATGCGAAGGTGCCGCTGCGCGATTGGGAAGCCGACAGCGACATGAAGGGCGCCTCGTCCGACACCTGCAAGGACATCGCGCGCCAGTTGATCGAATGGCCGGCCGGGGAATTCGACATCCTCCTGGGCGGCGGCCGTTCGAAGTTCCTGCCGAAAGATGCTCAGGACCCGGAATATGACGGCAAGACCGGCGACCGCTCCGATGGCCGCAACCTCATCGCTGAATGGACTGCCCGTTCGCCGGACCACAAATTCATCTTCGACCGTGCAGGCTTCGACGCGACCGACTTTTCAACGGGCACAAAGGTGCTCGGCCTGTTCGAGCCCTCGCACATGCAATACGAACTCGACCGCGACAAAGACAAAGCCGGCGAGCCGCACATCGCCGAGATGACCCGCGCCGCGATCACCCGCCTCTCGCAGGATGAAGATGGCTACGTGCTGATGGTCGAAGGCGGCCGGATTGACCATGGCCACCATGCCGGCAACGCCATCCGCGCACTCGAAGACGCGATGGCCTTCGATGCCGCCATCGCCGCCGCGCTCGAGATGACCAACCCGGAAGACACGTTGATCCTCGTCACCGCCGACCATTCCCACACGCTGACGATTGCCGGCTATGCCCAGCGCAACAACCCCATCCTCGGCCTCTCGGTCTCTGGCATGGGCGGCGAAGGCGGCTCGGCCGGCGCGGATGGCCTTCCGTACACGACCCTCGGCTACATCAATGGCCCCGGCGCCTGCCGCGAAACCGGCAAGGATGACGCCGGAAAGCCGGTCTTCGATTGCACCCGCCAGGACCTGACGGGCGTTGACACGCTCGCCCCGGATTTCCGCCAACCCGCCCTCGTGCCGATGTATTCGGAAACCCATGCGGGCGAAGACGTCGCCGCGCTCGCCTCGGGACCGGGCGCGCATCTCGTCTCCGGCGTCATCGAGCAGAGCGAGATCTTCCACATCCTCGCCCGCGCCCTCGGCCTCGTCCCGCCGCCAACGGAGTAATTAGCCCGGCGCCGTTGGCCATTTCGAGAGGATGGTCGCGGCATCGAAATAATCGTGCCAGACGGTGATCTTGCCGTCTTCCACTTCGAAGATCCCCGCCACCGGCAGCTCGACCCAATCCGGTCGCCAGCTGGTGGCGGTCGAGCCGCTCGAGGAAGACCCGTTTGCCATCCGTCAGTTCCCGGAGAATGATGAACTCGTTGGCCAGCGTCGGCGCAAAGAACGGCTCCAGCACCCCGCGCACACCGGCCGGGCCAACCACCTTGCCGAGCGGGATGTTTTCATAGTCGCAGGTCTCGGCAATCAGCGTCATCGCGGCACCATAGTCGAAGGCCTTGATGGCGTTCAGAAAAGCGTGAACCGTACCAGCGGCATCGAGTTGGGCGGTCTGCATGGGAATTTTCCTTCGAGTGGACTATCAGGGGCTGGATTTGAGTGCGCCGCTCGCCAGCAGCGGGATGGCATAGCGCCGTCGATCACGAACCAGACAGCAATCGCCGCCGTCAGCCCCCGCCAGGCCGGCGCCCCGGCTGCATGGATGACCGGCAGCAGGAAAAGCATCGTGCATCCCCAGCCTATCGACACCGCGCCCATGAGCGCGATGGAGAATCGGATGCCCGGCGCCGCGAGGAAATCGCCCTCAATCCGAACACTGCTGAGCAATCCATAAAGATACCGCACACCCGCATCGGTCGCCGGAAAGGCAGCGCCCGCCAGCAGCACTCCGAACAGAATAACGCCCCAGCACCAGATCGTGATCCAAGTTTTCCAAAGTCCGGTCATGCCTGTCTCCTGTGTTAGGCTTTAAGGTAGTCCTCGCCCGGAAGGCGTAAGGCCTGCAATTACCTCCGAGGTCATGGACTCGCGCGCGCGTCCTTGCGAGCATGCGCGCATGAGCCTGCATGACCCCGTCCTTCCCGCCGCCGAGAGCGATGCTTTCGCCGCCTTGCTTCGCCGCTACCGCGCCGCCCGCCGGATGAGCCAGCTGGACCTCGCCCTCACCTGCGAGATCTCTGCGCGCCACCTCTCCTTCCTCGAAACGGCCCGCGCGAAGCCCAGCCGCGAGATGGTGCTGCAACTGGCCGAAGGTCTCGTCCTCCCCCTCGGCAGCCAGAACGCCCTGCTGCAGGCCGCCGGGTTCGCCGCGGTCTTCCCCGCCTCTCCGCTCGAGTCCGAAGCGCTCGGACCTTTCCGCGCCGTGCTGCAGGAAATGATGGACCGCCACGCGCCCTGGCCGGCCATCCTCTGCGACCGGCATTGGCGGATGCGCGACGCGAACGCCACCGCCGCCGCCCTGCTTGATCCGCTGCAGGCCGAGACCGGCGAGACCAATCTCGTCCGTATGCTGACAGACAATGCCGTCGCGGCCGCGATGATCGCCAACCTGCCGGAGGTCATCCACGAAATGCGCGGCCGCATTGCCCTCGAAGCCCTCGAGGCCGGCAACGATCCCGTACTGCGCGACCTGCTCACCGCGCTCGACGCCGCAAGCCTGCGCCATCCCCTGCCCGGCGGCACACCTCGCCGCCCGCTGGTGCCTTTGATCGTCAACACGCCCGCCGGCCAGCTGAGCTTCCTCTCTACAATTGCGCATTTCGGCACCAGCGAGGACGTTACCGTCCGCGACCTGCGCCTCGAACTCCTCTTTCCTGCCGATGACGCAACCCGCGCCGCGCTGAAGGCGATGGCGGGCTAACGCTGCGTCACTCTGGCCAAACACTCCCCTCTGCGCGACACTCTCCAAAACAAGAACACCGGAGGAAACATCGCCATGAAAGCTGCCGTGATGCGTGAGGCCAACAAGCCTCTGTCGATCGAGGAAGTGACCATCTCCAAGCCCGGCCCTCGCGAGGTGCTCGTGCGCCTGAAAGCCTTCGGCGTGTGCCACTCCGATGTGCACTTCTGGGATGGCAATTTCCCGACCGAAATGCCGGTCATCCTCGGCCATGAAAGCGCGGGCATTGTCGAGCAAGTCGGCTCGATGGTCTCGGCCGTGAAGCCGGGCGACCATGTCATCTCGATCCTCTCGCCCTTCTGCGGCGTCTGCGAACATTGCCTCACCGGCCACATGTCGGTCTGCCACACGGTCAACGGCGCGCAGTTCAAGCGCGGACCGGAAGAAGCGCCCCGCCTGATGATCGGCAAGGAGAAGGTCGGCCAGTTCCTGAACCTCTCTTCCTTCGCCGAGCAGATCCTCGTTCACGAGAATGCCCTCTGCCCCATCGACAAGGACATGCCGCTCGACCGCGCCGCGCTCATCGGCTGCGGCGTCATCACTGGCGTCGGCTCCGTCTTTCACTCGGCGAAAGTCGAGCCCGGCTCCACCGTCGCCGTCGTCGGTTGCGGCGGTGTCGGCCTCGCGGCCATCAACGGCGCCGCGATCGCCGGCGCGAGCCGCATCATCGCGGTCGATCTCTCGGACGAGAAGCTGCAACTTGCCGTCCGCTTTGGCGCGACCGACGTCGTCAATCCGTCCAAGGTCAATGCGATCGAGGCCGTGAAAGAGCTCACCAAGGGCGGCGTGCATTATTCCTTCGAGTGCGTCGGCCTCAAACAGACAGCCGAACAAGCCTATCACATGCTCCGCCCGCGCGGCGTGGCCACTGTTATCGGCATGATCTCGCCCGGCGTGAATATCGAAGTTCCCGGCATCGAACTCCTGGTCACCGAGAAACGCCTGCAAGGCGCGGTCATGGGTTCGAACCGGTTCCGCATCGACTTCCCGCGCTTTGTCGATCTCTACCGGCAGGGCAAGCTGCACCTCGATGACCTGATCTCAGACAGGATCGGGATGGATGGCATCACCGCCGCCATGCAGAACCTTAAGGCCAACAAGGGCACCGTCGCCCGCCAGGTCGTGGTGCTCTGAGCGGAGCTAAAGGTCCTTGCCGGTCGCTTCGCCAATGGCGGCGAAGCCGTCGCGCTGGCTGAGCGCAACGAGTTCCTTGGCGATGCGAGCCGCAAGGCCCGGGCCTTCATAGACGAGCATCGAATAAAGCTGCACGGCATGCGCCCCGGCGCGCAGCTTGGCATAGGCATCGGCGCCGCTGGCGATGCCGCCCGCGCCGATAAGATCGAACGCACCGCCGAGATTGCGGGCAAAGGCGCGAAGCACCTCCGTCGACGGATGGAATAGCGGCGCGCCCGAAAGCCCGCCCGTCTCGCCCCTATGGGAACTCTTCAGGCTTTCCGGCCGCGCCAGCGTCGTGTTTGATACGATGAGGCCCGAAAGCCAGGCGCCTTCCCCGCGTACGACACCGCAAATGTCGGAAATCGCTTCCGGATCAAGATCCGGCGCGACCTTCAGGAAGACGGGCTTGCCCTTCCGGTCCGCCGCGCCGCACCGGCCAAGCAGAGCCGTCAGCGAGGCCTTGTCCTGCAGGCCGCGCAGGCCCGGCGTATTGGGCGACGAGATGTTGATCGTGATATAGTCCGCATGCGGCGCAACCGCTTCGATGCCGGTCACATAATCCTGCGCGCGGTCTTCGCTGTCCTTGTTGGCGCCGACATTTGCGCCGATCGGCACGGCGTGCGAATAGCGCGCGAGGCGTCGCACAAAGAAGTCGAGCCCGAAATTGTTGAAGCCCATCCGGTTGATCACCGCGAGGTCATCTTCCAGACGGAACAGGCGCGGCTTGGGATTGCCGGCTTGCGGCTTGGGCGTTGCCGTTCCGCATTCGACAAATCCGAACCCGAAACGCGCCATCGCCTCCGGCGCCTCGCAATTCTTGTCAAACCCCGCCGCGAGCCCCACCGGCGAGGGAAACACAAGACCGGACTTCGGCAATGTCACTTTCAGCGACGGCGCCATAACCGGCGCACGACCTGGCACGCCGATGCCCTTGCTTAGCAGGCGGATGGTTGCCACATGTGCCGCTTCCGGCGGCAGGAGGCGAAGGGCCTGGCCGCCCAGTTCCGCAATCATCAGACATCCTCCGGAAAAATCGGCGCCCCGTCCTGGCCGGGCATCAGCCACCAGCTGGCGTCGGCCTTCGCGATTTCTAGCGGCCCGTAGAGATGCGGAAAAAGCTCCCCGCCCCGGCTCTTCTCCCAGCGGATATCGCCGAGGCTCGCGAGATCAAAGCGCAGCAGTTTCACTCGCGCTGCGCCGGAATAGTATCGCCGGGCCGTTTCCTTCACCTGGGTTCCGGTCGAGAGGTGGACATACCCGTCTGCGAGGTCGAGAGCCGTCATCGTCACGCCGCCCGCTTCGGCAGCTTGCCAGTCGGTTTCGGAAAGCAGCTTGTAAACAGGTCCGGTCGTCATGGCGAAGTCCTGTCGCAGGCTTTGCTGGAGTGTGCAATCATCGCCGGAGACTTCCCGTCCGGAGTAAGCGTCATGGCAAGGAAACAGGCTGCCGACCTCGCCGCACTGAAAGCCGTGCGTCTCGAAACCGGGCGAACGGCCGGGGAAGAGCTGGCCTCGCTGCAGGCGATGGCCCGTCTCATGGATTCGAAGTTTGAAGTGCTTGGCATTCGCTTTGGTGTTGATGCCCTTGTCGGGCTGGTTCCTGTGGTGGGCGATCTGGTAACTTTAGCTGCCGGATCAACCGCGCTGTTCACATCCGTCCGCCTGAAACTCCCCTGGCATGTGCATGCAAGGATCGCGGCGAACCTTGTCACCGATGCCGGGATCGGCGCAATTCCAGTTGCGGGCGACGCGTTCGACTTTCTCTTCCGATCGCACAAACGCAACTTCCGGCTGGTCGAGCAACAAGTGCTGAAACGCGCGGCGAAACTGACGAAGCCCGGCTAGATCGGCATCCCGTCCGTCGTCGAGGCGCGAGCCATGGTCCAGACGCCGTCCGCGCTTTCGCAGGCGGCGAAGCGGCCACGCTCCTGCCCCGGGAAGGCATAGGCCACATCGCGGCACATGACTTTCACATTGACGTCAATCGGCTGGAGATAGGCGCGGTTTACCGCACCGTCCGCAGACGGATTATAGCTGATCGTCTGGACCTGGGCGCGCATCGGGTCTACCGGAACCGTGCGCTCGATATGAATGAGGAGCGCGCGGCCATCCGGCGTTGTCAGTTCATGATGAGTGCCGTCCGCGCTGCCTTCGACCAGGGCGAGGAAGTCCGCCTTCAGCACACCGAGGGCAGACGGATCGAGCGGCTTGCCGGCAGTGTACTCGGCGCGTTCAGCAATGAAATCATCTACCGGGCGCGGCAGATTGGCGAGTGCACGCACTTCCGGCGCACCGGCCGAAAGCGAAGGCGGCGCGGCGCGGGTTACGGCCGCGGGGCCAGCCTGCGTGCCGGCGTCGGCAACAATCACCGGTGCCGGAGGGCGAACGGGCTTCAGCGACGCACGGCCCGGCGGGTCTCGGTAGACGCGCGGCGCAGCCGCGGTCGTGACGGCAGCAGCCGCGACACGGGCGGCATCCGCCTCGGCGAGACGCAAGGCTTCAGCCTCGGCGGCCTTCTGCTTCGCAGCGACATCCGCAAGGCGCTTGGCCTCAGCTTCGGCCGCGCGTTTGGCGGCGATATCAGCGAGGCGCTTGGCCTCTGCAGCCTTGGCCGCCTTGTCCGCTTCAAGCTGGGCGAGGCGTTTCGCCTCTGCCTCTGCGGCCTTTTGCTTCGCGGCAGCATCGGCGAGACGCTTCGCTTCCGCTTCGGCGGCTTTCTTCGCTTCGATCTCGGCGAGGCGTTTCTGCTCGGCAGAGGCCGCAGCGGCGCGAGCGGCTTCTTCGGCGGCGATACGGTCTGCCTCCGCTTTCGCAGCGGCGGCGGCCTGTTCAGCCTGCAAACGGGCGGCGGCGTCGGCATTGGCCGCGCGCATCGCTTCTTCCGTAGCCAGACGATCGCGCAGACGCGCGTCGATCACCGCCGGACCGGAAGACGTTGCGGGCTGTTCGGCAGCGACGCGGGCGGCTTCGGCATTGGCGATGGCGGCCGTCGCGGCGCGGTCGGCCTCAAGCGTGGCAAGGCGGGCCTCTTCCTTTTCCGCCGCTTCGATTTCGGCGAGGCGGGCCTTCAGAAGGTCAGCGGTTCCGCGATAATCGAACCAGGGCGTTGCCGCGGTTCCAACCGGGGCCGAGGCCCGCTCGACAGCGGCGGCAGAAATGCTGGCGACCGGCGCCGCCTCGAGGCTGGCAGTCGACAGAACATTGTCGCTTTCGGTATCGCCCGTGTCCGGCTTGGTGCCGAGCGCGTTTTCGGCGGCCATGACCGAGAGACCGGCAAGGCCGAGCACGGCGAGACCGGCGAAGGCATATTGCCCGAACTCGTTCATGCGGCCGAAGAAGCCGGGGCGGACTTCGGCCTCGTCATCGTCCGAGCCGCCCTGCTGGATCACCGGGACGCCGCCAGCCGTGGCGGCCACCGGCTTCAGCGGCGCCTTGTTGACCGGCCGGGCGGGAACGACCGGCTCGCGGCGCAGCAGGCGGACTTCCGACACGGCCGCCGGATTGACCGGGCCAGCTGAGACGGGGCCAGAATGGGTGAGGATCGACAGGGTCGGCTGCGGACGCACCGCATCGCGGGCCCGCAAGCGCGCACGGAACGGCATGGCGGACTGGGCGCGTTCCTCGGCGGCGCGGCCGGTCGCTTCGGCTTCGCGCACAGCCTGGCGCAGGCTCTCGGGCAAGGCCGGAGAGCGCCTGGTCATCTGATCCGACGGGTCATTCAACATGGCCGCACCCTCCACCCCGGGCAGCGCTGGAAAGCGGCCCGATCTCGTCAATTCACTATAACGCCTTAGGGAAGTCTAAACCATAGGATTCCCCGATCCTGTCTGCCTTGTCAGGTTCGCGGCGGGTCTTTAAGGCAACACTTTCCCGTCTCCGCCGAAAATTGTGTCAGGAATTTCATGTCCAAGCCGCGCATCGCCCCGAAAAAGGTTGTTCTTGCCTATTCCGGAGGTCTCGACACCTCGATCATCCTGAAATGGCTGCAGGTCGAATTCGGCTGCGAAGTCGTCACTTTCACCGCTGACCTCGGCCAGGGCGAGGAGCTGGAACCGGCCCGCAAGAAAGCGCTGGCCGCCGGCGTGAAGCCGGAGAACATCTTCATCGAGGACGTGCGCGAGGAATTCGTGCGCGATTTCGTCTTCCCGATGTTCCGGGCCAATGCCGTCTATGAGGGCGTCTACCTTCTCGGCACGTCGATTGCCCGGCCGCTGATTGCCAAGCGCCAGATCGAGATTGCCGACATGGTCGGCGCCGATGCCGTCTGCCATGGGGCGACCGGCAAGGGGAATGACCAGGTCCGCTTCGAACTCGGCTATTATGGCCTGAACCCCGACATCAAGGTGATCGCGCCCTGGCGGGACTGGGATTTCAAGAGCCGGACGGACCTTCTGAAATTCGCCGAGGAACACGGCATCGAGATTGCCAAGGACAAGCGCGGCGATGCCCCCTTCTCCGTGGATGCGAACCTTCTCCACTCCTCCTCCGAGGGCAAGGTGCTGGAGAACCCGGGCGAGCCGGCGCCGGAATTCGTCCACATGCGGACGATTTCACCGGAGGAAGCGCCTGACCAGGCGGAGATCATCAAGATCGGCTTCGAGCGCGGCGACGCTGTCTCTGTCAATGGCGAGGCGATGAGCCCGGCGACCCTGCTGACCACGCTGAACGCCTATGGCAAGAAGCATGGCATCGGGCGGCTCGACCTTCTGGAAAACCGCTTCGTCGGCATGAAGTCGCGCGGCATTTACGAGACGCCGGGTGGCACCATTCTCCTCGTTGCCCACCGCGGTATTGAGCAGGCGACCCTTGACCGCGGCGCCAGCCACCTCAAGGACGAGCTGATGCCGCGCTATGCCGAGCTCATCTATAACGGCTTCTGGTGGAGCCCGGAGCGCGAGATGCTGCAGGCGGCGATCGACCATTCGCAGCGCTGGGTGACCGGCGAAGTAACGATCAAGCTCTACAAAGGCACGGCCTATCTGACGGGGCGGACTTCGCCTTACAGTCTGTACTCGGAGAAGATCGTGACCTTCGAGGATGACCACGGCGCCTATGACCAGAAGGATGCGGAAGGCTTCATCAAGCTGAACGCGCTGCGGCTGAGACTGCTGGCGGGACGCGACCGGAAGTTCGGGAAGAACTGAGCAAGCGCCTTTGCCGCCGACACCTGCGGAGGCAGGTGTCCAGCGCACAGGAAGACTGGACCCCTGCTTTCGCAGGGGTCTTCGGAGAGGTTTGGATTTGGGGCCCTAAGACGTATCCAGACCTGCCCATGCCTCGGGCCGGGCCTTTGCGTCATACTGGCAGACAATGACATCAAGCCAGGGCGGAATCTGGCGGAGGATGTGCCAGGGGAGCGCGAGGTCGCGCAGGCCGGGAACAGTCAACGTGCCGAAGCGGCGCGCGAGGCGGCGGGCATGCGACGCGGGATTGGCGAGCACTTTGGCGAGGCGGCGCGCGGCCTCCATGAGGAGCGCCCATTGCAGGTCCGGCCCGTCTTCGCCTTTGCTGCGGCAGTTGGCGCGCGCGGGCAGTTCGAACAGCGGGAAGAGATAACGCTCCGCCTTGCGCGAGGTGCGCGGGCATTCGGGATGCTCCGCCTGCGGACGAGCTGTGCGGGGCGGCGGCAGGATGATTTCGGCGGCGAGTAAATGGATGTAGCGGCGCAGGAGCGCCGTGATCACCGCGAGCTGCACGCGCGCCTTCCGCGCAATGGCGGCGAAGGCCTCCGGCGCAGTGGCGCGCAGCAGCTTTCGCAGCGCGATCAGCAGATGCGCGATGGGATACCAGAGATCGGCGCGGGGCGGGTTTGACATGACCGGCGCAGTATAGGCGTGGCGCGGACCCGGTCGGATTCGTTTCGGCGGATTTTTTGCTTACGGGTTGTCGGGATTGGAGATTTTGGGTCTTGGGGAGGCGGAATTGGTTGCGTTCGCGGGGAGTTGTGCGACCAATTTTTGGGGTGTTTGCGGGGCTTGAAGTCTGGGTCCCGGTCTTTGCCTTCGGCAAAACCGGGATGACGGCTAACAGAGAACGATGCGCTTTGCAGAGTTTGCAATTGAGTGCTCACCCGAATTTGTCGTCATCCCGGAATTTGCACAGCAAATGTCCGGGACCCAGGGGGTCTGTGTACGGAGTTTCGGGATTCAAGAAAGGCTGGGTCTCGGTCTTTTCAGCTGCGCTGAAAAACCGGGATGACGACTAACTGGTGTGCGTAAGTTGGGAGAGGTTGAGCTCTTTGGCTTCCGGCAGGATCGACTCCTCGGGCGCTTTGAAGATGTCCAGCCAGAGGTCGCGCCATTGGGGGTTGCCTTCCTCGATCAACCGCAACTTCCATTCGCGGTGCCAGCGTTTGATCTGCTTCTCGCGGCGGATGGCTTCGGCGATATCGTTGTGTGTCTCGAACCAGACGAGGAGTTTGCAGTCATGCTTGCGGGAAAAGCCCGGCAAAACCTCGTGCTTGTGTTGCCAGATGCGGCCTTCAAGGTCGCTGGTGACGCCGGTGTACAGCGTGCCGTTTCGCCTTGAGGCGAGAATGTAGACGTAGCTGAACTGCATGAATGGAACATAACAGGAACAACGTAGTCTGTCACTGGGAAATCTGAAGCGGCAGGCTTCGCCTGCGTTTTTCTTTGCGCTGGGTCCCGGACATTTGCTGCGCAAATTCCGGGATGACGACAAACTGAGGTTGTTATTTCACGTCGCGGGGTGCCTTCAGCCTGCGCTTCGTCTGGTGGGTTTCGGCTTTGTCGCCGGTGGGTTTTTCGCCTTTCATGTAGTGGCGTTGCCAGCGTTCCTTGAGGGCGTTCTGTTCGCCGCCCTTGAGGCGCGCATTGAAGTCGGCGCGGCTGTCGCGCCAGGCGTTGTATTCTTCGACGAGCTCCGGGTTGGTGCTGAGAAGTTTGCGTTTGGGTTCGATCTCCTCGAGGCGCTTGTGTTCCATCAGTGTAAGGAAGGCAAAGGGCTCGCCCTTGCGGAAAATGACTTCGCCGGGGCGCGTCATCTGCCAGTTCATCGTGAAGGGGAACGGCAGCCAGTCGGTCTCGACGAGGCCGGTGAGCGGGGCGATGCCGTCCTTCGGCCAGTTCGGCGGGCCGGTGACCCAGACGCCCCAGCCGGGCGGCGTGCGGAAGAGATGGCCGGTGTGGAAGGTGACGATGCCGCGCATGAAATGGGCATCGGCGAAGCTGGCAATGGCGCGCGGGTCGCCCGTGGTGCGCAGGTCGATATCCTCGTTGCGGGGGCCGCCATTCCAGACGATCTTGATGTCCATCGGGCAGAGGATTTCCCAGCCCGTGGAGTTCGCCATGGTCAGCGGCAGGCAGCGATAGGGGTGGCGATCTGCGAAAGCGTCCATCCAGGCGCGGTCCGAGCGGCCGGGCACGATTTCCGGGGCGACATCGTAGATCTTGTAGCATTCGAGGCGCATGGGATGGATCGCTCTTAAGTGCTTGACGGGATGGGGAAGTCTTGGCGAATGGGGGCCATGCAAGCAAGCCCTGATGACCTGTTCGCCTATCTCGATGCGCTGGGCATTGCGCATTCGACCGTGTGGCATGAGGCGATGTTCACGGTGGCGCAGTCCGGCGCGCTGAAGGCCGACATGCCGGGGGCGCATACGAAAAACCTGTTCCTGAAGGACGGCGAGGGGCAGCTCGTGCTGATTGCGGCGGAGGCGCATAACTCGCTAAAGCTGAACCAGCTGCATAAGCAGATCGGCACGAAGCGACTGTCCTTCGGGGCGCCGGAGCTGATGACCGAGGTGCTCGGCGTGGTGCCGGGATCGGTTACGGCGTTTGCGCTGATGAATGACAAGGGCGCGCGCGTGCGGTTTCTCGTCGATGCCGTGCTGGCGGCGGCGGAGGTGGTGAATTTCCATCCGCTGGTGAACACGGGGACGACGGCGATCAGCCAGGCCGATTTCCGGCGCTTTGTGGAAGCGACGGGGCATGGGTTTGAGGAGGTGGATTTTTCTGTGCTGTGAAGGGAAGAAAGGGCCCCACCCTAGCCCTCCCCATGAATGGGGAGGGGACAGGTCAGCCTGTTTTGCAGAGTGAGCTTGGCCCGACAATGCAACCTGTCCCCTCCCCGCTTGCGGGGAGGGTTAGGGTGGGGCCTGTGGAAGACTAAGCCCGCGCCTTCGCCGTTTCCGGTTTCAGGATGCCGCGGTTGAGGAGTTCCTCGGCGATCTGGACGGCGTTGAGGGCGGCGCCCTTGCGCAGGTTGTCGGAGACGCACCAGAAGGCGAGGCCGTTATCGACCGTGGGGTCGGTGCGGATGCGGCTGACGTATGTCGCCCATTCGCCGGCGGCTTCCTTCGGCGTGATGTAGAGGTCTTCCTTCGGATCATCGACGACCATCAGGCCGGGGCTTTCGCGCAGCAGGGCGCGCGCCTCGTCGGCGCTCATCGGACCGTTGAGCTCAATGGTGACCGCTTCGGAATGGCCGACGAAGACCGGCACGCGCACGCAGGTGGCGACCAGCTTGATCGAGGGGTCGAGGATCTTCTTGGTCTCGACGGTCATCTTCCACTCTTCCTTCGTGAAGCCGTCCTCCATGAAGTCGTCGATATGGGGGATGACGTTGAAGGCGATCTCTTTCGGGAAGATTTCCGGGGCCGGCTCGTCATTGACGAAGACGCCGCGCGTCTGGTTCCAGAGCTCGTCCATCGCGTCCTTGCCCTTGCCGGAGACCGATTGGTAGGTGGAGACGACGACGCGGCTGATGCCGACCGCGTCATGGATCGGCTTCAGGGCGACGACGAGCTGGGCGGTCGAGCAGTTGGGGTTCGCGATGATCCGCTTCTTCGCGTAGCCCATCACGGCATCGGCGTTCACTTCCGGCACGACGAGGGGGACATCGGGGTCCATCCGCCACTGGGAGGAATTGTCGATCACGATGGCGCCGGCCTTGGCGATTTTCGGCGCCCATTCCTTCGACACCTTGCCGCCGGCAGACATCAGCACGAGGTCGACCCGGCTGAAATCGAACTGCTCGAGGTCATGGCATTTCAGCGTACGGTCGCCATAGGAAACTTCCTTGCCGATCGAGCGGCGGGAGGCGACGGCGAATACTTCATCCGCCGGGAACAGGCGCTCGTCGAGAATATTGAGGAGCTCCCGCCCGACATTGCCCGTAGCGCCGACGACAGCTATGCGCGTGCCCATTGTGTTCTCCAGTTCTGATGACAGGCGGGCTATATGGGGCATCTTGCCCCCGGCTTAAAGCGGCTTGTGCAATGCGCCCCCGGCTGGCAGGAGGAACGCGAACTGCCAGAGGGGTTCCGCGCCATGTTGGACGAGACCATCCGCCGTTACATTGCCAGCTACAATGACCGCGACATCGACGCGATGCTCGCCTGCGTGACCGATGACGTCGTGTTCGAGAATATCTCAAATGCGGGCCAGTCCATGCGGCTCGATGGCAAGGTGATGATGCGGCAGGTGGCGGAGGTTTCCGGCAACGCGTTTTCCTACCGGCGCCAGCGGCTGATCAATATCGTCACCGGCAGCGGCAAGGCGGCGGCCGAGATCGAGTTCGAGGGCCGCGCGGCGGTGGATCTGCCGAACGGCGTGCGCGCGGGCGAGACCGTGCGGGTGCGCGGCGCGAGCTTCTTCGAGTTCCGCGGGGCCCTGCTCTGCCGGATTGCGGATTATAGCTGAGCGGCGCTACTCTTTCGGCTTGAATACCCCAGAATAGGTTATGCCCGCGAAGCTGACGAGGAATGTGCCCAGCAAGGCGTAAATCGCCTTGGCCCATGTCCAAAGTGCAACTTCATCGAACAAGGTCACCTCTGGCAGGAATGACATCTCTCCAGCGAGGCGCGAGAGCTGCATACCCGGGAACAGGTCAGCTTGGCCAACATCCGCCGGATCACAAAGCGACTCCTGACGCAGGTCGATGATCGGAATGGCTATGTCCAGTGCGTAAAGTGCCGGCACAAGCGAAAGACAGGCTTGCGGGTCGCCGCGGCTCGAGAGGTCGACGAGTACATTCCGCGCGAGCATGGCCTCAGCACCGACGATGCCGGCGATCCAGAATGCAACGAGCGTCACGGTCGCACGCAGCGCCGAAAGACCAAAACCGAACGGAACTTCCGCAAACACCCAGACGAACGGCCGGATCCAGAGCGGACGGGCCCGGTTCTCCTCGCGGTAGCCTTCGCGCTGGATCCGGCGCGCGTCGGTATGGCGGCCAGAACGCGCGAATGCGATGGCGCATTCCCGCCAAGGATGAGGGGAGACGATGCGATGTCCCTTGGCGGTCCGGTCGGTGCTGCGTTGCAGCCAGCGCATCCGGGCCTGCCAGGCGACACCGTCCGACTGGTCCACTTCAATCTGGCGCAGGCTGATACTGTCGAGACGGATGCGGCGGGCGCCGCTCCACGCCGAGTCGGCAAAGCTGCCCAGCGTATCGATGCGGGCATTCGACAGGTCAACGATCCCGTCGAGCGTGTTGTCATGCGCGTACAATCCGCCGTCTACGGAGCATGCGCAGGCATTGAGGGCAACACCGCCCGGCCGGATGAACCGGGCGCCCTGGCAGACGAAGTCTCCGGACACCTTGGCCTTCCAGAACGTGGTTGTGCCCTCCGCCTCGAACTTGTGGTCGTTCATCGCGATCAGCCGGACATGCCCGCCGACACTGCAGGCGCTGGCGTCGAGGGCATCGCCGGCCGGATGGCTGAGGGCGGCCCCAAGGAAACTGAGCGACTTGCCGATGCTTCCATTGGCAAGCCTGACTTCACCGGACGATTCGAACCGGAAGTGCTCATAGGCATCAAAATTGGCAAGGCCGCCAATCTCGATACCGGCAGCGGCGAGTGCGAGCCCGCCGGGATTGTTCAAACGCGCGCCATGACAGGCGAAGTCGCCGGCGACTCGCGCATCCCAAAACAGGGACGCCCCTTCTGCCTCGAACCGCCTCCCGTCGGTCGGCATCAGCTGAACATGGCCGCCGACGCTGCAGGCATTGGCGTCCAGCGCGTCGGCGCCGGGATGGCTGAGGTGCGCACCGAAAAAAGTGAGGTCCTTGCCGATGGTCGAGTTCGAGAGCTGCACTTCGCCCTCGGCTTCAAAGCGCGAACCATCGACCATGTCGAAGCAAGCGCGCCCACCCACCTGGATGCTTGCGGCAGCAAGCGCGATACGACCGGGCGCAGACAGGCGCGCGCCGTTGCAGATGAAGTCACCGGAGACTTTCGTGTCCCAGAAGACCGCTTGCCCGTCCGCCTCGAACCGGTGACCTCTGGCGACGGTCAGGCGGACATGTCCGCCGATTGTACTGGCACTGACATCGAGCGCGTCTCCGTCTGCGTTGGACAAGGAGGCACCGTAAAAGTTGAGATTCTTTCCGACGCTGGCGCTTGACAGGCGCACTTCACCTTCAGCAACGAAACGGCGCTCGTCGAGCAGGTCGAAGGTTGCCTCGCCGCCGATGTTGACGCCGGACGCATCGAGCGCGAGGCCGTTCCGGCCCGTGATCGTGGCGCCGTCGAAGGCAAGGTCGCCGCCGATGAACGCGCTCGACACCCGCACGTCGCCCTCGGCGACGAAGCCCATCTCGAACAGGGCGCTGCCCTCAATCCGGGCGAGCCAGAGGTTCAGGGCCGGCGGTAAGGTTGTTAGGCCGCGCGGAACGTCGCCGGGGCATTTCAGCATGGCCCCGCGCGCCCAGAGGTCGCCGCCGATGCGCGCAGCCCGAAGGCGGATATAGGCCATGGGCTCGTCCGCAGAGGGCAAAGGAACGGCGCCCCGGAAGTCGAAGTCTCCGCTGACCTTGACGCCTTCGCCCCAGAGTTCGCGAAACCGGCTTTGGCGGATGGAGAAGCGGGAAAGATCAGCATTGGTGATGTCGATCCGTCCGGTGAAATCGCATTGCTCAAGGGCGACCACGCCGAAGCCGCCGCCACCCGGCGCGGTGCAGTCTGCGAGGTCGAGATCGCCCTCTACACGGACGCCGCGAATCCGCAGGCCCGACGGGAGGCAGGCAACGCGGCTATCGAGCCCGAGCAGCATGTCCCGGAGCAATCGGGCCGGAACGACCGGCTTGACCTCGACGTCATATCCGGGCGCCTGCGTGAGATCGGCCCAGACACCGGCGCGCAGCGCCGCGATCAGCGCCTGCTCATCCGCCGGTGGCCCGGCTCCGCCTCCGCTTTGCATTTCCAACGCCCCCGACCCGGCTTATCCACAGGATGGATAAGCGAGACTCCGGCGGAGGCAATAGAGGTTTGCCAGATGCCTGCTCACAATAGAGGGTCAGGGCTTCCAGCCCGGGAGTTTCGCGGCCTGTTTCATCCATTTTTTCAGCTGGGCTTCGTCGAGATCGCCTTCTGGAATGTCGAACCAGCGGGCTTCGCCGCTTTTCGGGGTGAAACCGGGAGGCATCGGATTGAGTGATGTGCTCTTGAAGAAGGTCAGCTTCACGTAGCGTGTCAACACATGGAACGTGACGAACCAGCCCTGGCCTTCGAGGCCGTAGAAGGGCGAGTTCCATTTGATCGCTTTCTGCACGCCGGGGACGGCTTTCACGATCAGCGAGTAGAGGCGGCGGCAGGTTTCCTGTTTCCAGCCCGGCAGGGCGGCGATGTAGGCCTGCACGGGAGCGTCGCCCTCGCCCTTGGGAATCTGCGGATTGCCGCCGGTGAGGAGGACAGGCTTGTCGCTCTTGCCTTTCGCCTTCACCGCCTTCGACCGGTTATGCGCGACGGCGGCCTTGATGAGGGACTTGAAGGCGGTTTCTTTGAGCGTGTCGCCCTCAGAAAGGTCGATGGCGCGGCGCGTGGCGGCGTCCAGGCTGGCGTTGAAGAGGCCTTTCGGGTCGACGAGGGCAGCGCCGTGGGCGAAGGTGATCTTGACCTTGTCCTTGTAGACTGCGCCGGTGCAGATCAGGCCGTTTTGTTCCCAGACCGGTACGCCGCCGGGATTGGTGGGCTTTCGCCATTTGATGTCTTCGGAAACATCGGGCGCGGCGTCCTTGATCTGCCTGCGGACGTTTGCGAGCATGGCGCCGCGCCAACCGCCAATCTCGGCGATGCGGGCGGTGACATCGCCGGACGGAGAGGCTGGTTTTGACATGCCCCCTGCCTACGCCGATTGCTGGAGTCTCGGCCGGCGCAAATCTGCCGCCAGCCCTTCCCCCATCAGGTCAATGAAGTTCTCGGAATAGAAATTCGTGATTTGGGTGGGGGTGCAGCCGGCAAGGGTTTCGTCGAATCGTTTCAGCGGGTTCCGGCCGCCTTCGACGTGGGGGTAGTCGGAGGAGAAGAGGCAGATCTCGTCGCCGGAATTGCGGATGATCCAGCCGGCATCCTCGTGCGGATAGGGCGCGGCGCGGAACTGGCGGCGGATGATTTCGGAAGGCTTCGCGGAAAGTTTCTGGAGGCGCTCCTCGTTGCGGATGAAGGCATGGGCGGCGGAATCCATGGAGCGCATCCATCCGGGCAACCAGGCGGCGCCGAGTTCGATGGCGCCCCATTTGAGGCGCGGGAAACGGTCGAACACGCCGTCGAAAATCAGCGTGGCGAGTGTCTGCATCGCCGAATGCGGGATCGGCATGTAGGAGACGGAAGTGAAGTTGTCGTCGCCACCATGGAAGTCAGGCACGGGCGGCAGGCCGTTTTCCTTGTAGACCGGGTTCATTTTCTCCTCGCCGCCGACATGCAGGAGGATCGGCAGACCCGCCTCCTCCGCGAGGCGCCAGACGGGGTCCAGCCCGATATGGCTGGGCGAGTGCTTTTGTGGGCATACGGAGGGGATCATCAACGCCTTGGCGCCCAGTTTGATGGCAAGCCGCGCAGTTGCTTCGGCGCGGGCGAAGTCTTCCAGCGGGACATAGGCGACGGCGAGCAGGCGCCGATCTATGCTGCAGAAGTCCGTCATCATCCGGTTCTGCGCGTCGGCGGCGGCGTAGCAGAGTTCCATGTCGTCCGACTGGTCGAGCCCGAAATTGCCGAGGCAGAAGGTGGTGAACACGAGCTGGCTGGCAAAGCCGAGGCGGTCGAGCGCGGCGGGACGGTCCTCGCGGCGGAATGATCCGAGGGCGTTATAGTTCTTGTTGAGGAGGATCGCGTCAGCCGCCGCGGCACGGTAGGCGGCATCCTCGTGGCGGGCGCGCTCCTCGTTCATCCAGTGCGCGTGCGAGTGTTTCCATTTGTAGATGGGCAGGTCGTGATAGCGCGCGAGCAGGCGCTTCTCGAAATACGGGTCGAGGACATCGGTCATCTCCATCAGATGGCTGTCCGCATCATGGATCAGGCGCCCGGCTGCGTAGGACATGGCATTTCCTCCCGTAGTGTTTTTCGGGAGGATGTCACAGACCGGCGGGAAGTCCACCGCAAAGCGGGGTCAGGGCAAGAGGCGGCGTGTCATCACGATATGATGGCCGGGCACGCCCCAGAGCTGCGCGGGCTGGTCGCTGGTTACGGTGAAGCCGTTGGCGAGGTAAAGCCGCATTGAGGCGTCGAGGCCACCAGTGGTTTCGAGGAAGACTTCCGGCCAGCCTTGTGCGCGCGCATAGTTCATCGCGGCATTGAACAGGGCCTTGCCGAGACCGAGGCCGCGCGCCTGAGGCAGCAGCACGACCCAGCGCAGCTGTCCACGCGTTCCCCGGTCGATCATCGCGGCGCAGCCCAGCGTTTCGGTTCCGCGCTCGGCAAACCAGACGCGGCTGGCGTGACCTGGCCGGTCGAGGCCCGCCTCACGCACCGTTTCTCCCACATAATCCGGGAACGGATCGGCAAAGGCCGGGCCTTCGCCAGCATAGCCGCGCCGGTGCAGATCGACGATCAGGTCCGCGTCGCCTGGCAGCCACTCGCTTCGCAGGCGAGTGCCTTCGGGAAGCGCCTCATCCGGTTGGGGAATCGTGCGTGACATTTTTGCCCGGACCTCCCGGAATCTGGCTTTCGAACAGGGATTTGATCGCTGTCCGGCTTTGTCCGGCCCCCGCCCGGCGCTAACTTCTTCCGTATCGGCGCCCCTCGTCAATCCGGAAGACCGGACGGGTGCGACTGACTGGAGGAAACAATGAAGAAGTCAATTTCGGCCAGCGCCTCTGCGCTGGTGCTTGCCATGCTGATGATGGCGCCGGTTGCCGTCGCGCAGACCAGCGGCGAGACCGATGCCGAGGCACGGCAGAAGACCGTGATCGTCACCGCAACCAAGCGCAATGAAACGATCCAGGACGTTCCGTTCTCGATCAACGCGCAGACAGCAGAAGACATTGCCCGGACAGGCGCCGGCAATCTCGAGGACGTGGCGCGTTCGGTCGCCGGTCTCTCGATCCAGAACCTCGGCCCTGGCCAGAGCCAGGTCGCCGTGCGCGGCGTCTCAGCGGGCCAGATCGTCCGCGACCAGCCCGGCGTGAAGGAACAAGTCGGCGTGTATCTCGACGAATCCGTGATCTCGCTCTCGCTGTTCACGCCAGACATCGACCTTTATGACCTGAACCGGGTGGAGACGCTTCGCGGACCGCAGGGCACGCTGTTCGGCTCGGGCTCGGTGGGCGGTACGGTGCGCTACATTACCAACCAGCCGGTACTGGGCACGCAGGAAGGCAGCCTTGAGGCCAATATCAACACGATCAGCGATGGCGGCACCGGCGGCCATATCAAGGGCATGTTCAACGCGCCGATCGGCGAGAAGGCAGCGCTGCGCGCTGTCGGATACCATACCGAGTATGGCGGCTGGATCGATGCGATCGGCCCGGCCGGCGGCGAGGACGTCAACAGCGGCAACCGAACGGGCGGCCGCGTGGCGCTGACCTTCCAGCCGACCGACTCGCTGACCATCACCCCGCGGATCGTCTACCAGGAAATTGGCGCTGACGGCTTCAACCGGGCGGAAGCCTTCAACTGGCTTTCCGGATCGGCTTCCATGCCGGAAGGTTCGCAGTTCCTTCTGCTCGACGAGGAATTCTCCGACGAGACGATGATTGCCGACCTGACGGCGAGTCTCGACCTCGGATCGGTGACGCTGACCTCGGTGACCAGCTATATCGACCGGGACATCCTCGTCAGCCGTGATGCCAGCGCGCTGACCTCGAGCGTCTCGTCCGATCTCGGCTACCCGGCGCCGTCCTTCTTCCTGCCCTCGAACCTGCGCGACACGACCGCATATGAGAGCACGACGCAGGAACTCCGCCTCAGCTCGAACACGGAAGGCCCGTTCCAGTGGCTGGCCGGCCTGTTCTACTCGTCCAATGACCGCGTGTATGCGCAGCGTCTGCCGACGCCGGGCTATGACGCAGTGACGGATGCGACGCTTGGCGCCGGCACGTCTGCTGCGGTGGCCAATGGCTTCCCGGCCAACTCGCCGTTCAACTCGGACCTCTCCTATTCGCTGACCCAGTATGCGGTGTTCGGTGAGGCGAGCTATGACGTGACCGAAAAAATGACGGTGACGGCAGGCGGGCGCTTCTACGACTTCGAGGAAGACCGGACGATCTCGTCGGGCGGCCTGTTTGCCAATGGCGACTCGAACGTCAAGGATACGACGTCCTCGGACGGTTTCTCGCCGCGTGTGCTGGTGAGCTATGACGCAACCGATACGATCACCCTGAACGCGCAAGCGAGCCAAGGTTTCCGTCTCGGCGGCGTCAATGATCCGCTGAACGTGCCGCTGTGCACGCCGCAAGACCAGGCGATCTTCGGCGGCTTCCAGAGCTATGGCGACGAGAAGCTGTGGAACTACGAGGCTGGCATGAAGGCGCTGACAGGTAATGTCACGTTCAATGCAGCTGCTTTCTACACCGACATCGAAGACCTGCAGGTCACGCTCGATGCCGGCTCGTGCTCCTCGCGGATCGTGTTCAACGTCGAGAAGGCCCACACGGCCGGTCTCGAAGCGGAACTCGGCTGGAGCCCGATGGACGGCCTCGACCTGAGCTTTGCGGCCAGCGTGCTGGAAGCGAAGTTCGACTCGACGGTGCGTGATGGCGCGAACAACGTGATCGGCGGCATCCAGGACGGCAACCGCCTGCCTTCGGTGCCGGAACTGCAACTGTCGGCTGCGGGCACCTATCGCTGGGATCCGGCCTGGACCAGCGCAGATGCCTTCGTGTCCGGTTCGGTGCAACACATCGGCGACCGCTTCACCCAGCCGAGCGACCAGCTGCCAACGCAGGGCTTGCCGGCCTCCACCGGTCTCGCCCTTGGCGCGCTGACGGGCCTTGAAAGCCCGCGCAACCTGGTGGACCTGAACCTTGATGCCTATACGACGCTGAATGTCAGCACGGGCCTCGAGTTCTCCGACTGGTCGGTGACGGTGTATGCCAACAACCTGACGGATGAGGAGGGCGAACTGTCCTTCGACCGTGAGCGCGGCGGCCGGGCACGTCTCGGCTTCCACGTGAACCAGCCGCGCACTTTCGGCATCACGCTGCGCAAGTCGTTCTGATCCGGATACGGAAGATCTGACGAAGAGCCCCGCGGTTTGCGCCGCGGGGCTTTTCACATTCAGAGGGCAGCGATGATCGCGTCGGCCATCTGTTTCGTGGTGAGCGTGCCGCCAAGATCGCGCGTGCGGGCGCCGCGATCGAGGGCCTTGCCAACGGCGGCGAGGAGAGCGTCGGCGGCTTTCTCCTTCTTCAAAGACCAGCGCAGGGCCATCTCGAGCGAGAGGATCGCGGCGCAGGGGTTGGCAACGCCCTGCCCAGCGATATCGGGCGCGGAACCGTGGACGGGCTCATAGAGGCCGGGCGCGCCAGCCGCGCCCAGCGAAGCGGACGGCAGCATGCCGATCGAGCCGGTAAGCATCGCGGCCTCATCCGACAGGAGATCACCGAACAGGTTGTCGGCCAGGATCACGTCAAACTGCTTCGGCTGGCGGACGAGCTCCATGGCGCAGGCGTCGGCATACATATGGCTGAGCGCCACGCCGCCGCCGAATTCGGCGTGCGCAAGCGTGACTTCCTGGCGCCAGAAGAGGCCGGATTCCATGACGTTGGATTTCTCCACCGACGTGACGCGGCCCGAGCGACCGCGCGCGATATCGAAGGCAACGCGGGCGACGCGCTCGATCTCCGGATGGGTGTAGATTGCCGTGTCGTAGCCGCGGCGGAGGCCGCCTTCCTCATCGATTCCGCGCGGGGTGCCGAAATAGACGCCGCCGGTCAGTTCACGGACGATCATCAAGTCAAGGCCTTCGACGCGGTCGCGCTTCAGGCTGGAGGCGTCGACGAGGGCAGGAAAGCAGAAGGCGGGGCGGAGGTTCGCGAAAACGTCGAGTCCCTTGCGCAGGGCAAGGAGGCCTGCTTCCGGACGCTTGTCGCGCGCCGCGCCCGTCCATTTGGGGCCGCCGACCGCGCCGAGGAGGACGGCGTCGGACTTGCGGGCGCGCTCGAGCGTTTCATCGGTCAGCGGCGTGCCGTGGGCATCAAGGCTTGCGCCGCCGACGAGGCCGGTCTCGATGTTGATATCGGCAACGAGAAGTTCGGCCACGCGGCGGGCTTCGGCAATGACTTCGGGGCCGATGCCGTCACCGGGCAGGAGGAGAAGGGTCTTCTTCATGGGCGCGGGCCTCCGGATGCGTCAGTCTCGCGGCGTGAGTAGCGAGGCCGGCGGGCGCGCGCAACCGGTTCAGATGGGCTCGGGCTCCGCCTCGTAGAGACGGAGCGAGCGGTCCGTGATGCCGAGTTGCGGGAAGAAGGCGCGCCAGGTCGCCATGTGGGCGGCGGCGAAATGCACCTGCAGCGCCTCGCGGCTCGTCCAACGCTCGGAGATGCGAACGAGACCGGGATCCAGCACATCGACGCTGTAGGCGTAATCGATACAGCCCGGCTCTGCCCGGCTGGCCCGGATCATCTGTTCCATCACCGGGCGGGCCCGTTCCAGGTTTTCCGGCGGAATCCGGACGGTGCCCTCGATGATGATCATGGAGAAGTCTCAGCCGCCGCTATTGGTCGCGGCGCCGCTGCCCACGCTCTGGATCTTGCTGGTTTCTTCCTTGGCATCCTTCGCCATCATGGCGTCAAAAGTAGCCCAGGCTGCCTCGGACTTGCAGGTACGCTCTTTGAAACGGGTGCCGATCACGTCGATGTTCCGGCATTTCACGACCGTGCCATCCGGCGCGGTCGCCCCTTCAGCGAGCGTCGCCGGTTCACCGGGCGCAGCGGCCGGTGTCGCGCATGCCGCCAGGGTGGACATTACAACAAGGCTGGCGAGGGCGGATTTTGCAGAGAGCTTCATCTGGGGAGTCCTTTTCATTCTTGCCTTCGGCATCCCGCTTGAAAACATGCGCGTGATGCCGGACCAGCGGTGACCGGTCACCCGCGCACAATCCTGTTGCAGCGCACCGTTTGGATGACGGTAGCAAATCCCGAACGTCACGCAACCCTGAGGCGTGATTTGTATGGGCGGACCATCAGGCCGGCTCGGCGGAATCGTCTGCGGGGGCGGGTTCAGCGGCAGGCTTTTGCGGAATCTCGACGCCCGGCACTTCCGGCTTCACACCGAAAGGATCGGTGTTGCAGGCGGCGAGCACGCTGATCAGGGCGAGCGGCAGGAGAAGTCGGGCGGCGCGGGGCATGAGGCGTGTCTCCGGTTGCGGCCCGCGGATCGTCAGCGGGCGGATTCGAGCCAAGGGGTGGCGAGGCGGCGCTGCGCCTCGAAGGCATCGATCTCGGGCGCCGCGGTCAGCGAGGCGCCGATCTCGTCGAGGCCGGCCATCAGGTTCGACTTGCGGCCGGGATCGATTTCGAAACGGTAGGCTTCGCCATCCGGCGTGGTGACGGTCTGGGTGGCGAGGTCCACACTGAAGACGTGGTTCGCCCCGCCGGCAGCCTTTGCCAGCGTCTCGCAGACATCGACCGGCAGACGGACCGGCAGGATGCCGTTCTTGTAGCAGTTGTTGTGGAAGATGTCGGCAAAGCTCGGCGCGATCACGCAGGTGATGCCCTGGTCCAGCAGCGCCCAGGGGGCATGTTCGCGCGAGGAACCGCATCCGAAATTCTCGCCCGCGATCAGGATCGACGCCTTGGCATAGGCTGGCTTGTTGAGCACGAAATCAGGGTTAGGCGAGCCGTCTGCCTTGGTTTTCAGCTCATGGAACAGGCCGGCGGCGAGACCCGTGCGCGTGGTCGTCTTCAGGAACTGCTTGGGGATGATCATGTCCGTGTCGACATTCGACATCGGTTTGCCCTTCTCAAGCAGGGGCGCGGCAGTTCCGGTGAGGGATTTGAATGGGGTCATGGGCGAGTTTTAATCCGCCACGCCGGAAATGAACAGGGTGGGGACGTTCATCGTACCGTCGCGGACGGTAAAGACGCGGGTGCCCGCCCGCCGGCCGGTGCGGACGTCGGAGATGTTGAAACCTTTTGCGGAGAGGCGGTCATGCGCGGCTTCGATATCGCCAACCCGCCAGGTGAGGCCCCAGAAGGCATCCGGGCCGGCGGGGTCACCGCCTTGCCCGAGCCGATGCGCGATTTCGAGTGTCAGGCCGCCGGTCCGGAAGAAGATCAAACGTACGCCCCATTCCGGCGCGGTGCGATCCAGCGCGAGGCGGAGCCCGAGCTTGGCACCATAAAGCGCCATCGCGCGGTCGGGGTTCGGCGTATTGATGACGAGGTGATCGAGCGCATGGACATGACCGAGGGGAACTTCGGCGGGCTCGAGCAAGCCTTCGAGAGGCTCGACGAAAAACCAGCGGACGCCTGCGCCGGACTCCGGCGGGCAGCGGAAGCTGCGCCATGTGCGGCGCGCTTCCCGGTTACGGTCCTCGCTCTCGCCGTCCTGGATGGGAGAAGGTGACAGGGCGAGCCGGCTGAGCAGACGGTGGTCGCCGGAAAGGTCGTTCGAACGGAAGGCGAGCGACTTTAGGCCGGGCCCCTCTTCAGTGATACGGGCGCGCAGGTGGTCTGCGGACGCGCCGTGGCCGGAGGGCGCAACGAGTTCGAGCGCCGTGTTGCCGAGTTGGAAGAGCGCGGTTGCGACGCCTTCATCCGTTTCGGCGCGCCAGTCAGGCGCACGGCCGAGAAGGGCGGCATAGACCGCGACGCCCGACTCGATATCCGGGCAGAGAAGGACGGCATGATCGAGGGCCGAAATCATCGATGGGTCTCGTTGCTGCGCAGGCAGGTTATGCGCCGTGAAGGCGGGCAGCCGCAAGACGGCACATTGCGCGGCCCATTAACCGGGCTTTGCGTATGTTGATGCCAAGGTACCGGGAAAGGCTTTGATTGCTGCCCGGATGAGCTCCCCTTGCGCGCTGACACTCTCTCTCGAGACACTTCCCGCGCGGCTGGTCTGCCCTGGCCGATGCTTGCCGCGCTCGGCGCTGGCCTGTTTGCGGCCCTCAGCGACCGGCTGCGGCCTGTCTCGGCGGTGGTCGATATCGACGACACGCTCCGGCGCCTGCAGATCGAAGACGTGCTGGCAGACAATCAATGGTTCGACAGGACGTTGCCTTTCGTCAGCATGGAGACACCGTATGTCTCGCCCTGGTCGCGGCTGGTGGACGCGCCTTACTATCTGATCACGCGGGCGCTGGAGCCGCTGCTCGGGACGAAAGCCGCCCTGGATGTGGCCTGCCTCGTATGGCCGCCGTTGTTGCTGTTGCCGCTGGTGATCCTGCTGCATGGCACAGCGCGCAAGCTGCTTGGGCGCGACCTGAAACTGATCGAGGCAGGCGTCTTCGCGGTCTTCATGATGCAGGCTGCCGTTGAGTTCGCGCCGGGGCGGATCGACCACCACAATGTGCAGATGGTGCTGCTGGCAGTTTTCGTCCGTGGGCTGACCATGGATAGACCGGCCGCTTCGGGGCTGGTAGCAGGCACAGCGGCGATGCTGTCACTGGCGGTGGGGCTGGAAACCGTACCGATGCTGGCCGTGGGCATGGCAGGCATCGCGGTCGCCGGCGCAATCGGCCCCATCGCTGCGGCGCCGCGCCTGAAAGCCGCCGGAGGCGCCTTGCTGGTGCTCGCCCCGGCGGCGGGTCTCACGCTGGCAGGGCCCACCGGAATGCTGAACGTAAGCTGCGATGAACTGACCGCGCCCTGGATCAGTGCGGCGATGGGGGGCGGACTGTTGCTGGTGCTCGCGCCCACCGGCTGGCGCGCAATTGCAGGCGACGGTGCGATGATGCGGCTCGCCCGGGTGGCCTCGCTGGGCGGCGCGGGCCTCTTGCTTATCGCGGCGCTCGCGGCTGCCTTTCCTGTTTGCACCGGCGGGCCGCTGCACATGATTGATCCGGTCACCAAGGCCTTCTGGCTGGACAATGTTCCGCAGGAAGTCTCAGGCCTGAACCTCGTGACGGACGAAACGCGCCGGGCCTTCGCGGTGCTGATCTGCCTGTCGATTGGCGCGGCCATCCTTGCGAGCGCCGCAGCGCTGGCGCAGGCTAGAGCGGGCGACGCGCGAACATTGATCGTGTGGGCGGTGGCTGTCACGGCGATCCTGCTGACTCTCTTTGCGGTGCGCTATGTGCGCTTTTCCTTCCTGATGGCGGCGTTGCTGCTGCCGCTCGCGGCGGCGCAGGTCGCAGTCTGGCGCAGCGCGAACTGGCCGGGATGGAAGCGGTGGGCAGGCGCAGCAGCGGCAGGCAGCGCGGCCTTTGTGGTGGCGGGCTTCAGCCCTCTGGCCGGGACCGACCGCGAGGTTCCGGTATCCTATCTCCACTTCCGCCACGAGACTTGCGCAGGTGAGGATTTTGTCAGGTTGAAAGAGGTACCGCCCGGCGTCGTGATGACGCCCTTCGGCCTCAACTATTCCGTGATCGGATCAGGCGCGGGGCACCAGCTGTCGACGATTTCCTTCCACCGATCCGCGCCCGGCATAAGGCGTATGGCACTGGCCTTCACAAGCGACGACCCCGCTACGATGCGCGAAGCGCTCGACGGAATCGACTACATCGTCGTTTGCGCCGCCGCTTCGCCGCTGCCGATGGACGACATGCCGCTCTACCGCGACCTCACGCACCATATACCCCGGCCCGGCTTCGAACGCGCCGCGCCGGACGAGACGTCACGCCTGCTGATCTACCGCGTCCATCCGGACGCGCTCTAACGCGCTGTCAGGCGGCGACGCTCGCCTGCGGCAGGCAGGTGTTCACATCCTTGAAGCCCGGCAGCGCCTCGACGCGGGCGAGCCATTTGCGGACATTGCCATAGGGGGCAAGATCAATCCCTGCCTGACCCGCATAGGCGGCGATGCCGTAGATATCGATGTCGGCAATCGTGGCGCCCTTGCCGACGAGCCATTCGCGGCCCTCCAGCAGCGTGTTCAGTTCCTTTAGTGCCGCGAGCGCGGTCTGCAGGTTCGCTTCGGCAATCGCTTCGGAAAACTTGAAGAAGCCGAGCTTGGCGGCGCGCGTGCGATAGATGCCGGTCGTCAGGTTTCCGGCGCCCCAGAGTTGCCATTCGCGGGCGCGCAGGCGCTCGCCGCGATCCTTGCCGCCGAACTGGCCCGTCTCGTCAGCGAGATAGTCCAGAATGACGGAAGACTGGCAGAGGCAATAGTCCGTCTGGTGATCGTCCAGCACGGGCACCTGTCCATAGCGGTTTTTCACGAGGAAAGCGTCGGCCTTGTGGGCCCCTGCCCGCAGGTCGACATGCTCGTAATTGAACGGCGTGCCGGTGAGACGCAGCATCAGCGCCACCTTGTAGGTGGGGCCGGACGCGAAGATGCCGTGAAGGGTGTAGCGGGCCATGATGTTTCCTCGGGTGTTGTTTCACCTTCAGCTATCACCATGACCCGGAACTTGGCGAGGGCTCAGAGCCCCTCAAACAACGCCGTGGAGACATACCGCTCCGCGAAGCTCGCAAGGATCACGACGATCGTCTTGCCCGCCATCTCCGGCCGCTTGCCGAGCTGCACCGCGGCCCAAGCCGCCGCGCCGGACGAAATGCCGCCGGGGATGCCTTCAAGTCGGGCCAGCTTGCGCGCGGTTGCGATGGCGTCCTCGTTCGAGACCTTCAGCACTTCGTCGATGAGCTTCGTATCCGCATTGCCCGGCACGAAGCCCGCGCCGATGCCCTGGATCATGTGCGGCCCCGGCGCGCCGCCGGAGAGGACAGGTGAGGCGGCAGGCTCGACCGCGAACATTCTCAGCCCGGGCTTGCGGGGCTTCAGCACGCGGCCCGTGCCGGTGAAGGTGCCGCCCGTGCCGATGCCGGAGACGATGGCGTCGACCTTGCCGGCCGTGTCCGCCCAGATTTCTTCGGCGGTCGTCTTCTCATGGATGGCAGGGTTGGACGGATTGTCGAACTGGCTGGGCATGACGGCGCCGGGGATCGTCTCCAGCAACTCCTTCGCCTTGGCGATGGCGCCGCCCATCCCCTTTTCGCGGGGTGTCAGCTCCAGTTCGGCGCCGAGGAAAGCGAGCATCTTGCGCCGCTCGATCGACATGGATTCCGGCATGGTGAGGATCAGGCGATAGCCGCGCTGGGCGGCGACAAAGGCGAGGCCGATGCCGGTATTGCCGGAGGTCGGCTCGATCAGCGTGCCCCCGGGCTTCAGCTTTCCCTCAGCCTCAAGGCCGAGCACCATGGCAAGGCCGATCCGGTCCTTCACGCTTGCGAGCGGATTGAAGAATTCGAGCTTGAAGAGAAGGTCTGCGCCGACACCTTCGGCCTTGGCGAACTTCTCGGCCCGCACGAGCGGCGTTGAGCCGATGGTCTCCAGGATCGAGCCATAGACGCGGCCACGCGGGCCATCGAGCGTGACGCCGCCCTCGAGTTTCACGGTTCCGGACATGGGTGTCTCCCTTCAGAGATGAACTTGAAGGGGGAATATCGGCCCGCGCGGCGGGATAGGCAACCGATGGGGTTGTTTAGCTGGGCTGAAGGGTCAGCATTTCGCGCAGCTGCCGCTCACCGCTTCCAGAAGCTTCGCGTCCTTGTCCATGCCAGGGTTTGGCGTGGTCAGGAGGCGGTCGCCGACGAAGATGGAGTTCGCACCGGCGAGCAGGCAGAGCGCCTGGCCTTCCGGGCTCATCGACTCGCGGCCCGCCGAGAGGCGCACCCAGCTTTTCGGGAAAACGATGCGGCTGGTGGCGATGGCGCGGACGAGTTCCAGCGTGTCGATCTCGGCGCTTCCGCCAAGCGGCGTACCCTTGATCGGGACCAGCTTGTTGATCGGCACGCTTTCCGGATGCGGGGTCAGTTTCGACAGTTCATGGATCAGGCCGACGCGGTCAGAGCGGGATTCGCCCATGCCGAGGATGCCGCCGCAGCAGAGCTTGATGCCGGCCTGGCGGCAACGGCCGAGCGTTTCGAGCCGGTCTTCATAGGTGCGTGTACTGACGACATCGCCGTAATACTCGCGCGAGGTGTCGAGGTTGTGGTTGTAATAGTCGAGGCCAGCTGCTTTCAGGGCCTCGGCCTGGCCCTCTTCGAGCATGCCGAGCGTGACGCAGGTTTCGAGGCCTTCAGCCTTCACCGCTGTGATCATCTCGGCGACCTTGGGCAGGTCCCGGTCTTTCAGCGAGCGCCAGGCGGCGCCCATGCAGAAACGGTCAGCGCCATTCGCCTTGGCGCGGCGGGCGGTCTCGACCACTTCCTCGAGCGGCAGGAGCTTTTCCGCCTTTAGGCCGGTCTCGAACTTGGCCGACTGGCTGCAATAGCCGCAATCCTCGGGGCAGCCGCCGGTCTTGATCGACAGGAGCTGGGATTTCTGCACGGCGCCATCCGGCCAGTTGGCGGCCTTCACGGCGAGCGCGCGGGCGATCAACTGGTCGAGCGGCAGATCATAGACCGCCGCGATTTCTTCGCGGGTCCAGTCCTGACGAGGGGCAAGGTCGAAAGCCATGGAGCAATTCCTGTTCTGTAGACGGATTAACCGATGACGCCGGTGAGCGCAGCGCGGGCGGCAAGGGTGGGGCTCATAAGGTGGGTGCGGCCACCCCTGCCCTGCCGGCCCTCGAAGTTGCGATTGGAGGTCGAGGCGCAGCGTTCGCCGGGCGCAAGGATATCCGGGTTCATGCCGAGGCACATGGAACAACCGGGCTCACGCCACTCGAAACCCGCGGCGAGGAAGATGGCATCAAGACCTTCTTCTTCTGCCTGCGCGCGCACGAGGCCGGAGCCCGGCACCACCATCGCGCGCACGCCGGGTGCAACCTTGCCGGTCTTGGCGATGGCGGCGGCGGCGCGCAGGTCCTCGATCCGGGAATTGGTGCAGGAGCCGATGAACACGCGCTGGACCGGCGTGCCGGCAATGGGCCTACCGCCTTCGAGGCCCATATAGGCGAGCGCACGCTCGCAGGCAGCGGCTTTCACAGGATCGGCAAAATCCTCCGGACGCGGAATGATGCCGGAAACCGGGATGCCCTGCTCCGGGCTCGTGCCCCAGGTGACGGTCGGCTGCACGTCTTCGCCCTTGATGTGCAGCACATGGTCGAACACCGCGTCATCGTCCGAATGCAGCGTCTGCCAGTAGCGCTCGGCCATTTCCCAAGCGCCGCCCTTCGGGGCAGAGGGACGGCCCTTTATATAGGCGAAGGTCTTCTCATCCGGCGCAACAAGGCCCGCGCGGGCGCCGCCTTCGATGGAGAGATTGCACAGCGTCATCCGGCCTTCCATCGACAGGGCACGGACGGCCTCGCCGCGATATTCGATGACATAGCCGGTACCGCCGGCAGTGCCGGTGATAGAGATGATGTGGAGCGCAAGGTCCTTGGCGGTCACGCCTTCGGGCAGGCGGCCCGAGACCTCGACCGCCATGTTGAGCATCTTGCGCGCCCGTAGGGTCTGCGTCGCCAGCACATGCTCGACTTCAGAGGTGCCGATGCCATGGGCGAGCGCGCCGAAAGCGCCATGGGTAGACGTGTGGCTGTCGCCGCAGACAATCGTCATGCCGGGCTGGGTGCGACCCTGCTCCGGGCCGACGACGTGGACGATGCCGTTATTGATGTCGCCCATCTGGAAGAACTTGATGCCATGCTCGGCGACGTTCCGTGTCAGGGTCTCCAGCTGGTTTCGCGCTTCGGGGTCCTTCACGCCGGCGAGGCCGAGGGCCTGGTTCTCGGTAGGCGTATTGTGATCGGCGACGGCAAGCGTCAGCTCAGGGCGGCGCACTCGGCGGCCAGCGGCTTTGAGACCGTCAAAGGCCTGAGGTGTGGTCACCTCGTGGATCAGGTGAAGGTCAATATAGAGGAGGCTTTCGCCGGAGGCGGCGTCGGTATGGACGACGTGCGCGTCCCAGATCTTGTCGTAGAGGGTCTTGCCGGGCATTTCGGTCTCGCTCTTGCGCGCCGCACAATAGCGCCGGACGCGGCGGAGGAAAGCCCGCGATTGGCAATCGGTACAGGCGATCACGCAAAATTATTGCGCGCGCCTCGCGCAAAACACTGCCCCGGGAAAATTCTTGCCTCGCGGCGCCAGAAACGACAAACGCCCCCGCCTTGCGGCAGGGGCGCTCTGAATGTGCAAGGCCGAAAGGCCTGAAGGACTATTCCTTGCCTTCGGCCTCAGCGGCGGCGGCGACAGCCTCGGCAGCAGCAGCTGCTTCAGCGGCTTCGGCGCGGGCTTTCGCGGCGGTGTCCTTGCGAGCGATCTTTTCGGCGTCCTTCTGGCGGCGGCGCTCGGTTTTCGAGACGGCCACTTCCTGCTGCTCGATGCCATGGCCCGTGGTGCGCTCGGCGATACGGGCGCCTTTGCCGCGCAGGTCGCGCAGATAGTAGAGTTTCGCGCGGCGGACGCGGCCCTTGCGAACGACTTCGATGGAGTCGATCAGCGGCGAGGCCACCGGGAACACGCGCTCGACGCCTTCGCCGAACGAGATCTTGCGGACGGTGAAGCTCTCGTTGAGGCCCTGGCCGGCGCGGGCGATGCAGACGCCCTCGTAGCGCTGGACGCGCTCACGGTCGCCTTCCTTGATCTTCACGTTCACGGCCAGCGTATCGCCGGGCGAGAATGCGGGAATATTCTTGTCGCCGAGGACGCGGGCCATTTCGGCGGTCTCAAGCTCTTTAATCAGGTTCATCGCCAGTCTCCGGCGCAGCAGAAGTGGGGGGTCGGGAGTAAGCGGCGTATAAATCGGGGCGGCGTTCAAAAGTCAACGCCTTTGAGCGGCTGAGACGCCACTCTTCTATGCGCTTGTGGTCGCCGGAGAGGAGAATGTCCGGAATCGGGCGGTCTTCCCACATCCGGGGCTGGGTATACTGGGGGTGTTCCAGGAGCCCGGTCTCGAAAGATTCCCCCGTCAGGGAGGCAGAATTGCCCGCAACGCCGGGCAACAGCCGCACCGCCGCCTCGACCATCGCCATGGCCGCCACATCCCCGCCGGCCAGGACAAAATCCCCGAGGGAGACTTCCTGCATGCCCCGGGCCTCGATCACCCGCTCGTCGAGCCCCTCGAACCGCCCACAGAAGAGGACAACCCCGGGTCCGGCCGCCCAGTCACGGGCTTGTTTCTGGTTAAACCGGGGTCCGCGAGGCGAGAGGTAAACCAGAGGGCGGCCATTCCGGGGAACGCTGTCGATGGCAGCTGCGGCGACATCGGCCCGCAGGACGAGGCCTGCGCCGCCGCCGGCGGGAGTGTCATCGACCTTGCGGTGCTTGCCGAGGCCGAAAGTGCGCAGGTCGACCGTTTCCAGCGTCCAGAGCCCTTCGGCGCGGGACCGGCCGAGGATCGAGGCGCCCAGCGGGCCAGGATACGCCTCGGGCACGAGGGTGATGCAGGTTGCGGTGAACATCGGCGGGGTTTAGCGCGGGCGCGTTCAACCGCCAACCGGGCGATCCTTTGGAAGCGCCTCTGTTGCATCTTGTTGCACAGGCGTTTCACTGCCGCCATTGCCGATCATAAGTTCGCGCCCAGCCAGCATGCCGCCGGTGAGTTGCAGGGCAAAGCGCTCCTCGTCGCGGCGGCGCAGTTCCTCGATGGCGTCATCGATGGCCTCTTCCGGTTCGCCCAGACGGTCGAGCGCGGCGCGGGCAAACTTGATAGCGGACTCGAAGGTCTCGCGCACCGGATAGTCCACACCGGCCTTGACCAGTTCGAGACCGTGTTCACGGTCATAGGCGCGGGCGAGCAGCAGGGTATTCGGGAATTCGTGGCGCACCAGCTGAACGATACGGGTCGCGGCCGCCCGGTCATCGATGCAGACGAGGATCAGCGAGGCGTGGTGCGCGCCGGCTGCGTGCAGGATGTCGAGGCGCTGGCCATCGCCGAAATACACCTTGAAGCCGAACGAGGCCGCGACGCGGATCATCTCGGGATCATTGTCGATGGTGGTGACCGAATAGCCGCGCGCCAGCAGCGGCTGGCTGACGATCTGGCCGAAACGGCCGAAACCGATCAGCAGCGCCGTGCCGGTTGCATCGACGGGGGTTTCCACGCCGCTCGCATCCACTTCGACTTCCGGCATCAGCCAGTCATGCAGGCGCACAAACAGAGGGGTCATCAACATCGAGACGATGATGATCGCCGTCAGCATCGCTCTGCCTTCGTCACTGATCAGGCCGAAACTCAGCGCAGCCGCGTAGAGCACGAAGGCAAACTCGCCGCCTTGCGTCATCAGGACCGTACGCTCCACCGCCTCGCGGTGGCTGGACCGGAAGAGGCGCGCAACGCCGTAGACACCTGCCGCCTTGAGCACCGTGAACGCAACGACGCTGATCGCGATGATCTGCCAGTTGTCCACGACGACGTTCAGGTCGAGCGACATGCCGACCGCGAGGAAGAAGAGGCCGAGCAGGATGCCCCGGAACGGCTCCACATCGGCCTCCAGTTCGTGGCGATAGGAGGATTCCGACAGCAGCACGCCGGCGAGGAAGGCGCCCATCGCCGTGGAGAGCCCGCCAAGCTGCATGCCCCAGGCGGCCCCGAGCACAACCAGCAGCGCCGCCGCCGTCATCACTTCGCGTGCCCGCGCGGCGGCGAGGATGCGGAAGATCGGGTTCAGCAGGTAACGGCCTGAAATCACCAGTGCGAGGATTGCGGCGATGCCGATTGCAGCGCCGGTCAGGCGCTCAGTCAACGTCACTTCCCCTGCCCCCGGCGCGAGGAAGGCGACGAGCGCCAGCAGCGGCACGATGGCGAGATCCTCGAAGAGCAGGATGGAGACCATCTTCTGCCCCTTCGGCTTTGCGAGATCGCCGCGCTCCTGCAGCATCTGCATGACGATGGCGGTGGAGGTCAGCACGAAGCCGGTGCCGGCGATCAGCGAGGTGGCAGGCGGATAGCCAAGCGCGATGCCGACCCACGCGAGCAGGAACATGCACACGCCGACCTGCGCGAAACCAAGCCCGAAGATTTCCTTGCGCATGCCCCAGAGCCGCGAAGGCTGCATCTCCAGGCCGATGATGAAGAGGAACATCACGACGCCGAGTTCGGCGATGTGCAGGATTTCTTCCGGCTCGGTAAAGACCCGGAACCCAAAGGGGCCGATGATGAGACCGGCGGCAAGATAGCCGAGCACCGAACCGAAGCCGATACGCTTGAAGACCGGCACCGCCAGAACGGCAGAGCCGAGCAGGATGACCAGCGCGCCAAGATCCGGCCCGTGAGCAACTTCAGCAGCCATGGCCCTCTCCCCGTTCAGCAATCACAAGCCTTACAGCCATGGGCAGGCGCCGCAAGGCGCGGGGCGTCAGTCAAAGGCGGGCACGATCTCAAGCAAGGTTCGCCGCTGGATGTCACCGCGATCCCGCGCCACGTCCTTGCGGGCTATCTTGCGGTGGTGGCGCGGTCCGGAGAGCAGTTGCTTGACGTAGGCGTCCAGCGGATGCCTGCGATCCTTTTTCTTCTGCTTTTCCTCACCCGCATTCCAGAGGTCGACATAGTCGGATTGCTGGACCGGCTTTTCCACCAGCAGCGGCGCCTCACCCGTCTTCCGGGTTAGCACCATGAGATAGAGTTGGCCGCGGCTGGTGATGTTGACGCGCGCCTTCAACTCGCGCGGGGCGCGGATTTCGAACCAGACATCCGAGAGGCTGCCGGTTGAGGCAAAAACGCGTGTATCCGAATATCCGCGTTCGGGGCTGTAGATCTGGAAGAACAGTTCCGGGGAGAACTGGTAGAATCCGTGGCCGACGAAATTGTTGCTGGGCAGCACATGCAGGATATGGCCGTTCGGCGCGACTAGCTTCGCCAGATTGTCGAAGGCGACGGGCAGGTTGAACACATGCTCGAGCGTGCCGAAATCCGTGACAAGGGAGTATCTGTCCGCGGGATTGATCGGCGTGTTGAGATCGTGGATCAGGCCCGCGCCCTCATAGTCAGAATAATCCATCGACACGATGGAGCCGGCGCCGAAAGCTGTCTTGAGCACACCCTCGCAATAGCCGTCTCCGCGCATCTCGGCGGCCTTCGCCGCGAGGTCCGCCCGGCCGCGCTGGGTGAAGAACTGCGCCAGCTGGGCCGGCTCAACGGTCAGCTTCTGCCGGCCCGCCATCAGAACTTTTGAAAAATCAGCGCCGCTGGCGCGGGCCAGGGCGAGCAGTCCCAAGGCTTCCCGGTTCAGTCCCATGTCAGATCCTTGCCTCTTGCCGTGCCGATTGTCGCTAGCGGATTGACCGGGGAAAGTTAAGCGCGAACAGGCGGCCGGATTGGACCGCCCCCCCTGCCGGTCGCGCCTGCGAGCAATTGGATTCCGGCGCGGGCTGGACTAGGCAGTATGGAATGACCCCCGCCCCTGCCCTTTCCGTGCTGATCCCCTTCTTCAATGAAGCGGGCAATGTGCATCCCGTAATCGACGAGGTGCACACCGTTCTGGCGGGTATCGATTTCGAGGTGGTCTGCGTCAACGACGCCTCGGGCGATGCAACCGGGGCGGAGCTTGCCGAGGCCAAGGCAAAGTATCCCGCGACCGTGACGGTGCTGACGCATGTGGCGCGGCGGGGAAAGTCGGCGGCTTTGTATACGGGGCTGAAGTCGGTGCGCGGCGATTGGGTGCAGCTGCTCGACGGCGACGGGCAGAATGATCCGGCAGACACCGCGCGCCTGTGGGCGAAGATCATTGCACCCGGCGCGCCCGCCCGGCTTGGCATCATTGCGGGCAAGCGCAACAGCCGAAATGATTCCGGGTTCAAATGGGTCCAGTCACGTATCGCAAACGGCGTGCGCCGTTTCGTGCTGCAGGATGATGCGACCGATACCGGCTGCGGCTGGAAACTGATCCGCACAGCAGCTTTCCGGGACCTGCCCTACTTTGCCTCGATGCACCGTTTCCTGCCCGCGCTGGTCAAACGCGCGGGATGGGACGTGACGGAAGAACTGGTGAATGACCGGCGCCGGCTCGCGGGCCAGTCGAAATATGGATTCCTCGGCCGTCTTGGCGCTGGCATCTTCGACCTGGTCGGCATGTTCTGGCTGGTCCGCCGCGGCGGATACGGCGTTGCCGCCGAGTGGAATGACCCACGCGGCAGCAAGCCGGACTGATCCGCCAGAAGGCTAGTCTTCGTTGCGGCGGCGGAACCCGCCGCGGCCACTGTCACCCGAGCCCGTATCACGGCTGATCTCGCGGCGTGTTTCCTGCGGCGGAGGAGGCGGGGGCGGAGGGGGCGGCGATGCCACCGGGCTCGAGCGTCCGCCGGAGTCACCCCCGAAGCGCCCGCCACCACCGCCGCTGCCAAATCCGTCGCCGCCACGTCCGCGGCCACCGTCGCCGCCGCCGCGCCAGCCGCCACCATCCGTACCCGGACCACCGGCGAGCCCGTCATCACCGCCGCGCCCACCCCAGCCGCGCGGCATGTCCCGCGGCGGATCAGCCGGAGGCGTCACGATCGAAACCGAGTCCCCGCCTCGACCCGTGCGCGGGCCATCGCCGCCGCGGCCTTCACGGCCGATGCGCGGTTCGCTGGGCGGGGGCGTGATCACCGTATCGGTGATGCTGCGCCCGGTGCGCGGACGGTCATCGTCATCATCGCCCCAGCCACCGCGGCCCCAGCGGTCATCCCGGTCGTCGCGGTCACCGCGGCCCGTGCGGGGATCCGTCGGGATCGGCGAGACCGCAACATCGGTGCCGCCCCGGCCTGTGCGGGGACCATCCGCGCCGCGCCCGCCGCGACCTTCTCGCGGATCGGCCGGGATGGGCGATACGACCGTGTCGGTGTTGCCGCGCCCGGTGCGCGGGCCATCTGCGCCGCGTCCACCCCGGCCGCCCCAGTCGTCATCGTCCCGGTCATCGCGGTCCCAGCCGCCATGGCCCCCGCCCGGACGCCAGTCGCGTCCGCCGCGGCCCCAACGGTCATCATCATCGCGCCGCCAGTCACGCCAGCTGTCGCGGTCCCGGCGTCCATCGCGCCAGCTCCAGTGACCATGGTGGTGATCCGGGCGATCAAAGGTCCAGCCAATCCAGTAGGGGTTGATCACCGACGGCCGCGGATGGCGCCGGTAAGTCGTGGTGTAACGGATCGTGCCGCGCGGGCCCCAGGCGAAGCCATAGGGATCATAACCCCAGGTCGGGCTGTAGTATCCGTAGCGCCAGTAGTCGGGCGAATAGCCATAATGCGAGACGCTGAGGCCCCAGGAACTGGCATAGCCGTAGTTCCAGGTGTCATAGCCGTAGGACTCGTTGTGCGCGTAGCGGATGTAGCCGTACTTGTCGCGGGAGAACATGAGGCCGTGCTGGGCCTCGGTGTATTCATAGACGGGGCGGACCGAAGTGACCCTTCCGGCAAGACCGAACCAGCCGAGATCGCTGACATCTTCGCGGATGAAAACGCAGCGGCCGGTAAAGTTCCAGTGCTCGCAGAGTTCCCACTGGCCGGCGAAGACCGCGACCGATCGTGCGCGGTCGTTGAAGCGGATATCCTTCAGCGCCGTTATTGGATCGAACACATCGCGGATGTCGCCGTAATAGTTCTCGTCGCTAAAGAGGGCGATCGCGGCCGGCGCATCGTCATAGTAATCGGCGAAGGCGGCAGGGGTGGCAAATACGGCGGGCACCGCGAGGGCGATGACAGCGCGCAGGGAAAAGCGGCGCATTGGGACTCCTTTCGTCCACTACACCTCAAGAATGGCATGGCCGATATGAACCGGCGGCAACATTCCCGCGCCCCGCTGCTTATTCTTCACCGTCTTGCTGCTCTGCGCCGGGGCCCTCGCCGGGCGCCGCCCAGACGGCAAGTTCCGGGATAACGACGCGCCGGGCGGCCACATCCACCACCGGCACATCCGCCAGCGTGAACGGTACAAACACTGAGGACGGAGTTCCGGTCACGTCGATCTCGAGCAGATCTCCGGAGCCGAAATTCTGCACCGAGCGCACTCGCCCTGCAGGCGAGTCGCCGCCCGCATAGACATCAAGACCGGCGAGGTCTTCGACATAGAATTCGTCTTCCTCGGCAGCCGGCAGCCGCGCGCGTGGAACGTGCAGCAGGCGGCCGCGGAGCGCGTCCCACTCTTCCTTTTGCTTTGCTTCCTTGGGGCGGACGATGAAATGGTCCTTGCCCGGACGAGCCGATTTCGGCGTCACCAGAACGGCGCCGGCCTCATCCATCAGCGGGCCATAGCCGAACAGGGCCTCGGGGTCTGCGGTGAAACTCTTCACCCGCACTTCGCCCCGAACACCATGGGCGCCCCGAAGGACGCCCACAGCAATCAACCTGTCTTTATCCGGCTTTGTCATGCGCCGCTTCTAGCGGCAGAGTACGTCCGAGAGAACACTTCCCGGTGCTTTATAGACAGCTTCGTAGAAGCCCTGGTCCTGGCAGAAGCGGGTGGCGGCCCCTTCCCGGTTCGAGATGCGGGCACCGCGATAGGTCGGCGCCGGGAAGAACATCGTCTGTTCACCCTGGAAGCCGCCGGCCTGGCCGCCTGACGGCGGATAGGCCGGACTGGCCGGTGGATACCAGGGGCCTTCCTTGCGGATGTCATATCTGCGGAAGGACGAGATCTGGTCATTCAGCCCGATCGAGCCGAGCTCGGTCATCGAGTCGCTGATCAGTTCGCAGCGGCCGCGGAAGTCGGCATGTTCGCAGACCAGCCAATCGCCGCGATTGACGATCACCGAGCTGATCTTGTCATTGAAGCCGTACTGGCCAAGGCTTGCCTCGGACCCGTCGAAACCCTTGAACGCGCCGCGATAGCTGCTGTCGACAAAGAAGCTGATATCGTAGCTGCGCGGACCCTTGTCATACTCTGTCGGCTGCACCGACGAGATCTTTCCCGACAGGCCGATCTCGCCCAGGTTTTTCAGCGTGCGGTCGACATACTCGCATGTCCCCTTGAGGCCGGCATCCGAGCAGAGCAGCCAGACGCCGCCTTTCACTTCCACGCTGCGCGCCTTGTCGTTGAAGCGCACGGCGCCGATGCTGTACTGGTCGGCCGTCAGCTCGACCGATGTGCCGCGCAGGTTCGTATCCGAATAGAGCACGATCACCGGCGGGCCGGACGAGACGGGCGGACGGCGGCGGGCGTCTTCGTCACCGTCCTTCTGCGCCGAGGCAGCAGGCACAGCCGCAGCGAACAGAAACGCGGCGGCAAGACAGGTCTGGGCGAAGGGATTGCGGGACATCGGGGAGAACTCCATTCTATGGCGACTGTTCTGCCCTGCGCCGCCTGAACGGCCAATGCCATCCGTGTTGGCTGGCGTTCAGCCGGAACGAAAACGGCCAGCGCCCCTTCCGGAACGCTGGCCGCAAAATCGGGGCGCTCCGGCTTAGCCTTCGGCAGGCTCGGCAGCCGCAGCCGCGCGGGCCGCAGCCTTGTCGGCGCGCTCTTTCGCGCGTTCCTGGGCCTTCTTGCCGGGCGCGCCCTTGTTCGGGTTGTTGCCGTTGGTCCAGGTGGCAACCGGTTTGCCATCGACTTCGACTTTCGAGAGGAAGCGCAGGACGCGGTCAGTCGGCTGGGCGCCCTTCTTGATCCAGTCTGCGGCCTTGACGGCATCGACCTTCACGCGCTCGGCGGAATCCTTGCCGAGGCGCGGATCATAGGTGCCAATCTTCTCGATGAAGCGGCCATCGCGCGGCGCGCGGGCGTCGGCAACGACGATCGAGTAGAAGGGGCGTTTCTTGGACCCGCCGCGGGCGAGCCTGATTTTGAGGGCCATGGGAATCTCCTGTGTAGTGGCGTCTCGGGGGTTCTTGTTCTATTCGGCCTCTCGGCCACGGATCTGCTCATGATGGCGGATGACTTCCGCCACGATGAAAGTGAGGAATTTCTCGGCGAAGGCCGGATCGAGCCCGGACTCGTGGGCAAGCCGGGTCAGCCGCTCGATCTGCTGGGCCTCGCGGGTCTTGTCTGCCGGCGGCATGTTGTGCAGCGCCTTCAGCTTGCCGACCTGCTGGGTCAGCTTGAAGCGCTCGGCGAGTGTGTGGATCAGGATCGAGTCCATGTTGTCGATGGACGCGCGCAGCTGGTTCAGCTGGAACAGGGCGAGGGTCTGGTCTGGATTTGTCATTTCTTCTTGCTCCCCGGAAGGCCCGGTAGTCCGCCTGCGGAGGGTCCGCCGAGGCCCGGCAAACCGCCCGGAAGGCCGCCGGGCATTCCGCCGCCCATGCCGCCCATCTTGGCGAGGTCCGCCGGATTGAGCCCCGCCTGCTGCGCCATGCCGAGCATGTTCTTCATGCCGCCCTTGGTGCGCATCTGCTTCATCATGGTGGACATCTGTAGGTGCATCTTCAGCAGCTTGTTCACGTCCGACACTTCCACACCCGCACCGGCCGCAATCCGCTTGCGGCGCGAGGCGTTCAGCAGGGCGGGCTTGCGCCGCTCGGCCTTGGTCATCGACAGGATGATCGCTTCCTGGCGCTTCAGCACGCGGTCGTCGATGTTGGCCATCGCTTCCTTGGCTTTTCGCACGCCGGGCATCATGCTCATGATGCCGGTCATGCCGCCCATGCGCTGCATCTGGCGCAGCTGTTCTGCGAGGTCTTCGAGATCGAATTCGCCTTTCTTAAGCTTCGCGGCCATCCGCTCGGCTTTCTCGGCGTCCATCTGCTCGGCAGCCTTCTCGACGAGGCTGACAATGTCGCCCTGCCCGAGAATGCGACCCGCGACGCGCTTGGCATCGAACGTATCGAGGCCGTCGAGCTTCTCGCCGATACCAAGGAATTTGATCGGCAGGCCGGTGACGGCGCGCATCGACAGCGCGGCGCCGCCGCGTCCGTCACCGTCCATCCGTGTCAGGACGAGTCCGGTCAGCGGCAGGCGCTCATGGAAGCGCCGGGCGGTTTCAACTGCATCCTGGCCGGTCAGCGAGTCCGCAACCAGCAGCACTTCGGTCGGATTGGCGATGGCGGCGATTTCGGCCGCCTCGATCATCATCTGCTCGTCAATCGACGTGCGGCCAGCGGTGTCGAGGAAGAGGACATCATAGCCGCCGATCTTCGCCGCCTGCACGGCGCGCCGCGCGATGTCCGCGGGGGACTGGCCCGCGATGATCGGCAGTGAGCTGACATTCGGCCCGGCCTGCTGCGCGAGGATCGCGAGCTGTTCCATCGCCGCCGGGCGGCGAACGTCCAGCGAGGCGAGAAGGACGCGTTTCTTGCCGCGGTCGGCAAGCCGCTTGGCGATCTTGCCGGTCGTGGTGGTTTTGCCCGAGCCCTGAAGGCCCGCCATCATCACGACGGCGGGGGGAACATCGACGCGAAGATGCGACTCTTCCTCATCCGCGCCGAGCATTTCGACGAGGGCGTCATAGACGATCTTGATGACCTGCTGGCCCGGCTTGACCGACCGGATGACTTCCTCGCCGACAGCGCGGGTGCGCACCTTTTCGACGAAATCCTTCACCACCGGCAGCGCGACGTCTGCCTCGAGCAGGGCGACACGGATCTCGCGCAGCGCCTCGTTCACGTCCTTGTCGGACAGCGCGCCGCGGCCGGTCAGGCCGTCAAAGATACTTCCTAACCGTTCGCTCAGGGCGTCGAACATCGAAATCTCTCCTCATCAGCACACAAAGCAGAAAATCCCCGCCGAGCGAGACTTCGCCGGGCAGGGGGCCCCGCCGCCTCCCGTTCATAAAGAACATGTGCTGGTCAGGGCGCGCTTCTTCAATGCGCGAGATGTGGGCGGCGTAAAGCATGGCCTTTTCCACAGGTCAAGCAATCGGGGCCGCAAGCGGCCCTCTTGATGCCTTGGACCCCTGCGAAAACAGGGGTCCGGACAAGGACCAGGCACCGTGGCTATCCGGGTCCCAGCTTTCGCCGGGACCTGCGGGACAGGCGTTTATTGCTCGGAAGCCTTTGGGAAAAGCTGGCGCGAGAGGTAGGTAAACTCTAGCGCCGACCGCTTGGCCCGGGCTGTCTGGTCCGCTGCGGCGGCGTGGCCGCCGTCCATGTTCTCGAAATAGTAGAACGGGAGGCCCGCTTCCTCGAACCGCTTCGCCATCTTGCGGGCATGGCCCGGATGCACGCGGTCATCCTTCGTGGAGGTCACGAAGAAGGGCGTGGGGTAAGGCTTGGAGGCATCGAAGTTCTGGTAAGGCGAAATCGTTTCGAGGAAGGCGCGCTCTTCCGGCACGTCGGGCGAGCCGTACTCGCCGACCCAGGAGGCGCCCGCCAGCAAGAGGTGGTAGCGCAGCATGTCGAGCAGAGGCACCTGCACGACGACCGCGTTCCAGAGGTCCGGCCGCTGGTTCAGCATGACGCCCATCAGAAGGCCGCCATTCGAGCCGCCCTGGATGCCGAGGTGTTCAGGGCTCGTGATCTTCTTCGCGATCAGGTCCTCGCCGACAGCGATGAAGTCATCATAGATGCGCTGGCGATTGAGCTTCAGGCCGGCCTGGTGCCAGTTCGGGCCGAACTCACCGCCGCCGCGGATGTTGGCGAGGACGTAGGCGCCGCCCTGCTCCAGCCAGAGGCGGCCCATCACAGGGCTGTAGCCGGGGTTCATCGACACCTGGAAACCGCCATAGCCATAGAGCAGCGTCGGCGTCGTACCGTCTAGCTTGATGTCTTCGCGGTGGACGATGAAGTAGGGGACCTTGGTGCCATCCTTCGAGGTCGCGAAGAACTGCTCGACCTTGAGGCCGGCCGTGTTAAACTTGGCGGGCAAGCTCTTCAGCGGGGTCACGGCGCCGCTTGCGATGTCATAGTTGAGCAGCGAGGACGGCGTCAGGAAGTCCTCGTAGTTGAGGAACACCGCCGTCTCTTCGCTGTCGGCAAAGGCGATGCCGACCTGGCCTGTGCCCGGCAGTTCGACCGGCTTCGTGGTCCATCCGCTTGGCGAAGGCTCGAGACGCAGCACCTTGCCGGTCACATTGTCACTGATCGCGAGCAAGGCGGCACCCTTGGCCACTGCCACACCGTCCACGGCCTGCGTGGCCGAAGGGCGGAAGACAAGGCTGACGGGCGGCAGCGTGCGGGTTTTCAGGAAGGCGTCGAGTTCGAAGGCGACAAGGTCGCCGGCCTTGAATTCGCCCTGCCCTTCCGGCGTCCAGTCCTGCTGCAGCGAGAGGAGGAACTGGCCTTTATAGATGCCGTTGATCGACACCATTTCCGGAATCGGCCACTGCACCGGCGCCGCCTCGCCTTCCGGGAACCAGAAATACTTCGACGTGAAGAAGGTCTCGGCCTGAACGGCGCCTTCAAGGATGCGGCCGTCTTCAAGCTTCATCGTCATCGGCCAGACGCCGACATCGGTCGCCTTTCCACGCAGCAGTTCAGCCGCGCTTTCAAGCGGCGCGCCGCGCGTCCAGCGCTTCACGATGAAGGGGTAGCCGGACTCGGTCAGCGTGTCCGCGCCCCAGTCGGTCGCCACCAGCAGCGTGTCCTTGCCCGCCCAAGCGAGGCCCTGCTTGGCTTCTGGCGTTTCGAATCCGCCGGCGACGAAGGACTTCGTCTCCATGTCGAATTCGCGGTTGATCACGGCGTCCTTGCCGCCATCCGACAGCGACACGAGGCAGCGATACTTTTCGCCCGGCGCGGGCCGGAAACAGTCTGCGCCCTTGTAGACCCAGTTCTTGCCTTCATCGGCGGCCAGTTTGTCGAAATCGAGGATCGTTTCCCAAGCGGGCGTCTCGGTCCGGTAGCTCGCCAGCGTCGTGCGGCGCCACAGGCCGCGCACGTTCACGCTGTCCTGCCAGAAATTGTAGACCATCCCGTCGCGCACAGTGCCGTAGGGAATCCGCTCGCTGGAATTCAGCACGTCGAGCGCCGCCGCCTCGAAGCCTGCATAGCGCGGATCGGCTTCCAGCTCCGCCAGCGTGCGCGTGTTCTGCGCCGTCACCCAGGCGAGCGCTTCCTCACCTTCGACCTCTTCCAGCCAGAGATGCGCATCGGGGTCAAAGCTGGCAGCAACGGCGGCGGTTTCAGCAGGCACGGCAGTCTCCGGTGTTGGGGCGCTGGCACAGGCAGCAAGGACAATGGCACTGATCGACGCAAGAGCGAGGCGCATCAGGAACTCCTTCAGGATCGTTGGCAGGCTGCGGGGAGGAGGGCGCAGCGGCTAAAGGTCAGGTGATAGTGCGGCCCGGAGCAAAAGCAAACCCGGCAAGGGGCTGCGTCAGGGCAGGCGCTCCAGCGTGATCCGCTCGACGAGGATGCCGCGCTGCTTGTCCGGCACCACCGGGCGAAACGCGATGTAATCGACGCCCTGCTCACCCGTTGCAGGCGGCACCGTATACTCAAACGAGACATCCGAATAACCGGGCTGCAGGGCAAAGGTGCGCCAGCCCGATTCCCCTGCCCGGCCGGCCGAATAATTGAGCTTCACTTCCATCGCGCCGCGCTGGTCTGCCGGCCGCACCCGCGCCGTCACCCGGATCTTGCGCCCCGCGAACTGCACCTCGATATCCGGCGCCAGGCGAAAGTGAGGCCCGAGCTCTGGCGCATCCTTAAGCGCGTCCGCAGCGGCAAATACCTGCAGGGCAAAGCCACCGCCCGGCGTGCGCAACAGATCCACATCGGCGTCCCCTCCCGCAACAACCTTGTTGAGATAGGCGCCGTCGATCACGATCCGGTCATAGTTGACCCCGTCTCCTGCTACGGCGCCAGTTGGCAGCCGCCCGATCCCGGGCTGCAGCGCCAGGAACACCATCAGGATCACAAGCAGGCCCGCCAGGGGAAAGAATATCCGATCGCGCATGCTTTCCCGTCCCTCTCGCGGCGCGGCCGGACCTGCTGGCCAAGCCGGGAGGCTCCTGTTAGCAGGGTCGCAGGCAGATTGGCGAGCCATTTGCATCACGCGGCACTGCAAGGGAGGCACGCAATAAGATGACGGAAAGCGCCCTGCGCCGCCGCGCCAAGGAAGCCCGCCTCTGGCTGACCGAGAGCTGTTTCCCGCTCTGGGCAGAACATGGCGTCTCGCGCGCCGGCCTCTTCCCGGAAGTCCTGTCGCTCGACCACGATACGCTGGACCGCGAGGTCACCCGCGTGCGCGTCCAGGCCCGCCAGACCTATGTCTTCTCCGAGGCCTGGCGCCTCGGCTGGAAGCGGGACCTGTCGGCCCGCCTTGCCGCCAGCGGCGTCGCGACACTGACCGGCCCTGCGCTCACCGCTTCGGGACTGCCCGGCCGCACGCTCGCCGCCGATGGCGGCGGGCTGATCGACGCCACGGCAGACCTCTATGACATCGCCTTCGTGCTCTTCGCCCTTGCCGAAGCCGCGCGCGGCCCCGGCCCCGCCAGCGAGGCCCTCGCCGCGGCCCACCGGATTCTCGGCGTACTCGACACATCTGTCCGCGACTCCGTGCACGGCGGATATGCCGAAACCCTTCCCCCGCCTCCTGCCCGCCTCCAGAACCCGCACATGCACCTGCTGGAAGCCTGCCTCTCGCTGCACCGTGCCTACAGGGACGGCGGCCACCTTGCGCGAGCCGGTGCGCTGATTGAGTTGTTCGAGACGAAACTGACCGCGGGCGAGGGCGGCCTTCTCGGCGAACGATTCAAGCCGGACTGGTCCACGCCCGAAGGCGACGCGGCGCGCATCGTCGAGCCGGGCCACCAGTTCGAATGGGTCTGGCTGCTGCACACCTGGTCGCGCCTTGCCCAGAAACCGCTGCCGGAGGCAGCCTCCCGGCTCTACAATTTCGCAGTCTCGACGCTCGATGCCTCAGGCCGCGCCTGCCAGGAAGTTACCCGTGACGGCGCACCCCACGACGCCTCCAGCCGCACCTGGCCACAGGCCGAAGCGCTGAAAGCGCATCTCGCCATGTACGAACATACCGGCGCCGAGCGCTACCTGACCGCCGCCTGCCGCGCGGTCGACGTGCTGATGGACAATTTCCTGACCGAAGATGGTGGCTGGATGGACCATCTTGCCGCCGATGGCAGCGTGCTGGCGAAAGACATGCCAGCCTCTACCGGCTACCATGTCGTGTTCGCCTTCGCGGAGCTGATCCGCGTCATGGATGCTTGAATTCTTAAGTCTCTCCGGCTCATAAGGCGACCGGTGACAACCCCTTCCGCCGCAGGACCCGCATGACCAAGCTCGCCCTCATCCGCCACGGCCAGTCCGCCTGGAACCTCGAGAACCGCTTTACCGGCTGGTGGGACGCAGACCTTACCGCCCAGGGCGAGGCCGAAGCGCGCGCCTCAGGCCAGCTGCTCAGCCAGACCGGTGCGGATTTCCGCCACGCCTTCACCAGTGTCCAGACCCGCGCGATCCGCACGCTGTGGCTCGCGCTCACCGAAATGAAGCGCGTCTGGATCCCGGTCGAGAAGGACTGGCACCTCAATGAGCGCCACTATGGCGGTCTCACCGGCCTCGACAAGGCCGAGACGGCGGCCAAGCACGGCGACGAACAGGTTCACATCTGGCGGCGCAGCTATGACATCCCGCCCCCGCCTCTGGAGCGCGGATCGGCCTTCGATCTTGCCAGCGACCCGCGCTACCGGGGCATCGATATTCCGGACACGGAAAGCCTGAAGACGACGCTCGAGCGGGTCCTGCCCTATTGGCAGACCCGCATCGCGCCGGTGCTCGCCCGAGGCGATGACGTCGTGATCGCCGCGCACGGCAACTCACTCCGCGCGCTCGTCAAACACCTCTTCCATGTGCCGGATGAGACGATCACCGGCGTCGAGATCCCGACCGGCAATCCGCTGCTGATTGAACTCGACAGCGCACTGAAGCCGACATCCGTACGCTACCTTGATGCCGGGCGGGCCACGCCCCTGCCCCCGCTGCCGTGAGCAAACGCCGCGACCGGCGCATGATGGGGCGGGCGCTTGCGCTCGCGGGGCTGAATCAAGGCCTGACCGGGGTGAACCCATCCGTCGGATGCGTCATCCTCGACGCGAGCGGCCATATCGTTGGCGAAGGCGTCACGGGCCAGGGCGGCCGTCCGCATGCAGAGGAAGTGGCGCTGGATGAGGCGGGCAGCGCAGCGCGCGGCGGAACGGCCTATGTCACTCTGGAGCCCTGCCGCGAACGCTCGACCGGTGCCGCCTCCTGTTCGAACAGGCTCGTGGGCGCCGGGATCGCCCGCGTCGTCGTGGCGATCGAAGACCCGCACCCGACGGCGCGTGACGGAATCCGCATCCTTCGCGAGGCCGGCATCCGGGTCGAAACCGGCCCGGGCCGCCGCACCGCCGCGCGGCGCTATGCCTGGTTCTTTGCCAGCGCCAGGGCCTGATCAGCCCTTGAACGGCCCGGCATGGGCGAGCACGCGCTCGTAGAAGGCCAGCGAGTCGCGCTGGAAGGCCGCCTTGGTGAACTGCGCCTCATAGCTCGCGCGGCCGCCCGCGACGAGTTTCTGCGCGAGGGACTTGTCATAGATCACGCGCCCGAGCGCCGCCGCCAGCGCATCGACATCATTCTTCGGCACGAGCAAGCCGTTGACTCCGTCCTTGACATAGGCCGCCGGGCCGACCGCGTCTGCCGCGACCAGCGGACGGCTCGCCGCCCAGGCATCGACCGTGACAGTGCCGAATGGTTCGTACCGGGACGGAAATGCAACCACGTCGCAGGCCGCCAGCAAGGCGCCCCGGTCATTGCGCCAGCCAAGGAAGCGCACGCGGCCATCCAGTCCGAGGGCGGAGCATTGCGCCTTCAGCTCGGCTTCGAGTGGCCCCTCCCCCGCGATCCACACATATAGATCAGGCAAACGGGCGGTTGCATCCAGCAGGGTATCGAGTCCCTTCTTCTCGTGCAGCCGGGCGAGCGCCAGCGCCACCGGCGCGCCTGCCGGGGTATTCAGGCTCGCCCGGTCAACCGGCGCTGCGCCTTCGAAATCGGCATAGGTGTGGATGATTGCGGAGCGGTCTTCGGCGACACCCTGCTCGCGGATGTGGCGCAGCAGGTCGATGGTCAGGCCGACGTGCCATTCGCAATTCCGGAACCGGGCAAGCTTGTAATAGCCGCCATACCAGGCGAGCGACCGGGCGCGGTGCTCGGCCGGCGCAAACTGCCCGGCGCGGCCCATCCAGTATTCGATGATGTCCGGCTTGAAGCTTTCGATGGCGCTGGAAATGGTCTTGCGTGTCGGGAAGGGCCAGGACGGATTGAAGCTCGCTGTGTCGACGCCGATGCCCGCCGCGGTGAACTTGCCGGTGCGGAACGTGTTGCCCGGCCGTGTCACGACGTGCTGGACATGCCCGGCCTCGGCGAGCGCCAGCACCGATTCCAGCATGATATTCTCTGCGCCGCCCTCATCGGCACCGGCCATTACATGCATCACGCGCATCTTCATCGTCTTTCCGCGTCAGGGTTAGCGAGGTTTAACCTGCAGTCCCTGCGCTTAGCCGGGAACCGGCCTGCGGGCAAACGCCGCTTGGCAGCCCGCGGCGAACTGCCTAGACAGGCCCGAGCAGAAGCTGGGACACGCCGATGGCCGATTACCGACTCTTCGGGGCAGAGACATCTCCGTACTCGCTGAAGGTGAGGTCCGCCCTGCGCTACAAGGGCGTGGCGTTCGACTGGGTGTCCCGCTCTGTCAGCAACGAGGCCGAGTTCCGCACCAGCGCCGCAACGCCGACTGTGCCGCTGCTGCTGTCTCCGAAACATCCGCCGGCTCAGGATTCGACGCTGATCCTCGCCGCGCTCGAGGCAAATTATCCTGATCCGCCTGCCCAGCCGGAAGAGGCAGCTGCACAGGCACTCTCGCTCATTCTAGAAGACTATGCGGACGAGTGGCTGAACAAGTGCATGTTCCAGCAACGCTGGGGCCAGCAACCGGACCGCGACGCTGCTGCCTTGCGCGTGCTCGTGCAGCTTAACGATGGCAAGCGTCCGCGCGCCTTCAAGGCGCCTGCCAAGCAGATCGCGACCCGCATGCTCGCCCGCCTTCCCCTCGTCGGAGCCGAGCCGGACAATGCGCCGACCCTGGAAAGTTCCTATCGCCGTTTTGCGCTTCGCCTGAACACCCACCTTCAGGATCACCTCTTCATTTTCGGCGGCCGGCCGAGCGCAGCGGATTTTGCGATTGCTGCGCAGTTCCAGCAAATGCTCACTGACCCGACGCCGGGCACCTGGCTGCGCGAGCGTGCGCCGTTCGTTGTTGCCTGGTGCGACCTGATGGACGATCCGAAAGCGTCCGGCCCGCATGAGCCGCTGAGCGCGCTCGAGAAAACCCTGCTGCCGATCTTCGAAGGCGAAGTTTCGCGCACTTACCTGCCCTGGGCTTTCGCAAATGCCGCGAGTGCCTCGCGGGAGAAGAAACGCTTCTCGGTCACCTTCGATGACGGCCTGTTCGAACAGGCGACCCAATCCTACGCCGCCCGGGCCTTCGGCGCCGTGCGCAGCGAAGTGGCCGCGCGGATTTCGGATCCGGCGCTTGCCGCTTTCCTCGAAGCCGCCGGGGCGCGGGCCTATTTCGCCTGACACGAAAAACCCCCGCAGGAGGGACTGCGGGGGTTCGTCAGTGAACGGAGAGTGTTCGCTTATCAGGCGGCGTCGGAGGCTTTCTTCTTGCCGATCAGCCGGGGCTCTGCCGGAACGGCAGTGGTGCCGATCTCGATCTTGCGGGCTTTCTTCTCTTCCGGAATCTCGCGGATGAGGTCGATGCGGAGCACGCCGTGCTCGAGGCTGGCGCCAGTCACGATCACGTGATCTGCCAGCTGGAAGCGGCGGATAAAGCTGCGCTGGGCGATGCCGCGGTGCAGGAAGTTGCGGCCGGGCGCATCTTCGGTCTCGGTCTTCTTGCCGGCAACCGTCAGCAGGCCTTCCTTGGTTTCGATATCGAGCTCGGCCTGCGTGAAGCCGGCGACGGCGATGTCGATGGCGAAGGCATTTTCGTCAACGCGCTCAATGTTGTAGGGCGGATATCCCTGCGCGCCATCAAGGCGGGAGGCCTGGTCGATCATGCCGGCGAGGCGGTCGAAGCCGACCATGGTGCGATAGAGGGGGGTGAGGTCGATGGTGCTCATTTGCATTCAGTCCTTGTCCATAAGAAGCAACTGTAAGTGGCGGGGCGGCCTGCTTTTCCAGCCCGAAAACCGGCGCTGGCAGGGAACCCCGGTCGCGGCCCGCTTTGCGGCACCGTGACAAGCGCTATGTGGGTAGCGTATTGGGGCTATCAAGCCCCCCGGAGGAGACCCATGAAACAGCTTCTGATCCTGGCCGCATCGGCCATCGCGCTGGCCGCTTGCACCCCCGCCAAAACCCCCGCTCCCGCTTCCGTCGAGGCCGCTGCACCGGTGGTCGAAGAAAAGCCGATGATGACGCTGGCCGAAGCGGTCGCCTCTGACCTACGCAGCCCCGAAGAAAAAGCCCGCGATGTCTGGCGCCACCCGGTCGAGACGCTGGAATTCTTCGGCGTCGAGCCGGACATGAAAGTGGTTGAAGTCTGGCCGGGCGGCGGCTGGTATACGAACATCCTCGCGCCCTGGCTCGCCTCGGGCGGCGGCACGCTGGTGGCTGCCGGCTTTGATGCCGCCTCGATCGAGGACCCCGAGCGGCGCGCGCGCACCGAAACGCGCCTCGCCGAGTTCCAGGCCGCATACGCCGACGCCAAGTTCGGCACCATCGAGCACACCGCTTTCTCGGCAACCTCCGGCCCGCTGACGGCCGAAGGGACGGCAGATGTTGTGCTGACATTCCGCAACATCCACAACTGGATGTCGGGCGGGTATACGGAGAAGTTCTTCGCGGATGCCTATTCGGCGCTGAAGCCCGGCGGCGTGCTGGGCGTGGTCGAGCACCGCCTCCCCTCGACGCAGGCGCAGGACCCGAAAGCGACCAGCGGCTATGTCCACGAGGACTATGTGAAAGGCCTCGCCACGGCTGCCGGTTTCGAGTTCGTGGAATCCAGCGAAATCAACGCAAACCCGGCCGATACGGCGGATCACCCGTTCGGTGTGTGGACCCTGCCGCCGAACAACGCGACCACCGACCGGGAAGGCAAATCGGTCGAAGGATTTGACCCCGAGAAGTACAAGGCGATTGGCGAATCCGACCGGATGACGCTGAAATTCCGCAAGCCAGAGTAGAAATCCGGCGCGGGCCGGATACTCCAGAAATACTCCACAAGCCCTCCACAAGTCTGTGGAGGGCTTTTCATTTCCGGCATCCGCCGTGACGCGGGGTGATGGGGTCTGCCCCGCTATACCGCCGGGCTGGGTTGAGGCATCACTATGCGAGGTGAAACGCGGACGCCGCAAAGGCGCCGGATGAGGGAGGAGATTGCCATGGCCGTTTCAACAGACACATCTGCCCCTGCACAACCGCTGGACGCCCTGATCGTCGGTGCGGGATTTGCCGGCATGTACATGCTGCACAAGCTGCGGGGGCTCGGCTTCCATACGAAAGTGGTGGAGGCGGGAAGCGGCGTCGGCGGCACCTGGTACTGGAACCGTTATCCCGGCGCGCGGGTGGACATTCAAAGCCTTGAATACAGCTTCGGCTTTGACGAGGCGCTGGAAAAGGAATGGCGCTGGTCCGAGCGCTATGCGCCGCAACCGGAACTGCTGAAATATGCCGAGCACGTGGCCGAACGTTTCGACCTGAAGCGCGACATCCAGTTCAACACCAAAGTGACGGCCGCGCATTGGGACGAAGGCGCGCAGCTCTGGACGGTGACAATGGAAGGCGGCGCCGCGCAGCGCTGCAGGCACCTGATCCTGGCGACGGGATGCCTGTCGATTCCGACCGATGTGACTTTCCCCGGCATCGATACCTACAAGGGCGAGATCTACCGCACCTCGCGCTGGCCGCATGAAGGCGTGGACTTTTCCGGCAAGCGCGTCGGCATTATCGGTACGGGGTCCTCGGCGATCCAGTCGATCCCGATCATCGCCGAGCAGGCCGCGCACCTGACCGTTTTCCAGCGCACACCGAACTATTCGATGCCCGCACATAACGGCCCGATTCCGCAGGCGGATCTTGAAGCCTGGGCGAGGGACCCGCGCGCCTACCGCGCCGCCTCGAAGGACACGGTCGGCGGCTTCCAGAACGAGGCCTCCGAGCGCCTCGCGACGGAAACGGCGCCGGAAGAAATCAAGGCCGAGCTGGAGCGCCGCTGGGCCTGGGGCGGTTTCCGCATCCTCGGCGCCTTCGCGGATTCGGCCATTGACCCCGAAGCCAACCGCATCGTGCAGGAGTTCATCGCCGGAAAGATCCGCGAGCAAGTCGCCGATCCGGCCGTGGCTGACCTTCTGATTCCCAAGGATCACCCGTTCGGCACGAAGCGGCCCTGCGTCGACACAGGATATTACGCGACCTTCAACCGGCCGAACGTTCAACTGGTGAACCTGCGCGCCGAGCCGCTGGTCAGTTTCAATGCCGAAGGCATCGAGACATCTGGGAACAAATACGCGTTCGATGCGGTCGTGCTCGCCACGGGCTTTGACGCGATGACCGGCGCAATCGACCGGATCGACATTCGCGGCGTGGGCGGACGCCGTATCAAAGACCACTGGGCGGAAGGCCCGCGGACCTATCTCGGACTGATGGTTGCCGGGTTCCCGAACATGTTCACGATCACCGGGCCGGGCAGCCCGTCGGTTCTGACCAACATGATCAACTCGATCGAGCAGCACGTGGAATGGATCGCCGATTGCCTCGTGTCGCTGAAACAGCGCCAGCAGACCAGCATCGAGGCCTCGCCGGAAGCCGAGGCAGCCTGGTGCCGGCACTCCACCGAGGCCGTGACGCCGACGATGCTGCCGCAGGCCAACAGCTGGTACATGGGCGCCAACGTGCCCGGCAAACCGCGCATGTTCATGCCATATGCCGGGGGCCTCAACACCTATACCGAGATCTGCCGGCAAGTGGTCGCCAAGGATTATGAGGGCTTCATCATCCGCCAGGGCGGCCAGGTGCTGTCTGAATCGCGCGTGTTCACGAGCCTTCCGGCGCCCGGCGAGATTCCCGAGAAGCTGGTGCCGATCATCATGGGACGGATGATGGCGGCGGGACTGCTCCCGGCGGAGTGAACCGCCGCACCCTGCTCTCAAAGGAAAGAACACCTGGACCGCCCGCACTTCACCCTGCAGGCGGTTTGCATTTGGACGCTCCTGGTTGACAAACAAACCGACTGGTTGGTATGTATCCTGAGAGGGTACCCTGGAGGACCGAACATGACTGCGCCTGCCATGACCTTCATCAACCTGCCTGTGGCGGACCTCGGGGCGACGACGGTGTTCTATGAAGCGCTGGGTTTTGCCTTCAATCCGCAGTTCTCGGATGACACGGCCAAGTGCCTGATCCTCAACGAGACGACCTATGCGATGCTGCTGACGCACGAGAAGTTCCGCAGCTTCAGCGATGCGCCGATCCCGGATGCGAAGGCGAGCACGGGGCTGATGGTGGCGCTGTCGTTTGACAGCCGGGCGGAGGTGGACCGGTTTGCAGCGGCCGCGCTGGCGCATGGCGGGAGCGAGCCGCGCCCGGTGGCCGATTACGGCTTCATGTATCAGCGCACGATCAGCGATCCGGACGGGCACCGCTGGGAGCCCTTCTTCATGGACATGGCGCAGGCGCCGCAGGGCTGAGCGCAGAGGGATACGCTGATGGCCCGAACCGCCAAGCCGGATACACGCAATGCGCTGATGGAGGCCGCCTTTGGCCTCGTACGGCGCCAGGGGCTGGCGGCGACGAGCGTGGACGAAATCTGCGCGGCGGCGGGCGTCTCGAAAGGAGCCTTCTTCCACCACTTCAAGAGCAAGGACGAGCTGGCGGCTGCGGCAGCGTATCACTGGTCAGCGGTGACTGAGCCCTTTTTTGCAGGCGCGCCCTATCACCAGCCGGAGGATCCGCTCGAGCGGCTGCTCGGCTATATCGACCTGCGCGCCGAGATGATGCGCGGAGAGATTGCGGAGTTCACCTGCTTTGTCGGCACGATGGCGCAGGAGGCCTGGGCGACGAGCCCGGCGGTGCGCGCAGGCGCCTGGGACAGCATGAGCCGGCATGCAGAAGCGCTGGTGCCGGATATCGAAGCCGCGAAGGCATCGCGCGGCATTGGCGATGAGGTCGATGCGCAGGGCCTTGCGCGGCACACGGTGGCCGTGGTGCAGGGCGCTTTCATCCTCGCCAAGGCGAGCGGCGACCCCGCCACCGGCGCGGAAACGGTGCGCCACTTGCGCCGCTATGTGGAACTGCTGTTTGCTGACAACCGGAACCGGAAAGATGCGTAGGCTGACGATCCTCGAATACATTTCGCTCGACGGCGTGATCCAGGCGCCGGGCGGGCCGGGTGAAGACGCGGATGGCGGCTTTGCGCATGGCGGTTGGTCGGCGCCGTTTGATGACCCGGTGATCGA
>VYLE01000162.1_pt1 | contig 61833 bp, 60 predicted proteins | sample 5114391 | NCBI WGS metagenome assembly VYLE01 (sample SAMN12291771, study PRJNA351875) | freshwater metagenome | isolation source: freshwater lake | place: USA: Michigan, Kent Lake | collected 2013-08-15 | reverse complement strand
GCTCGCCGCCACCGGCCTCGCCGCTGCCCTGATCGGCGCGTTGGCTGGCATCTACGGCGCAGACTACCTGCGGCCGGAAAGCGAAGCCGAGAAACGTCTCGCCCAGCGCCTCGACCAGGTCGCAGCCGTTCAGGCCGCGATTGACGAAAAGCTCTCCGAGCCCGCCGCTGCCTCCGCCGAGCTCGCCGGCCTGATTGCCGAACTCGATGCGGCCTCCCGCCGTCTCGATGCCGCCGTCGCTGCTGGCGGCGACCCCGAAGCGATCGCCGCCCTCACCGCCCGGATCGACGCGCTCGAAGGCCGCGCGCCCTCGGCCACTTCCGGCCTTCCGTCTGCGGACGTTACCGCCCTGACCACCCGCCTCGCGAGCCTGGAGGAGGCGAGCAAGACCGCCGTCCTCGAAACCCGCGCCGCCGTCAAATCGAGCGGCGACCGCGCCGAGGCTGCGCTTGCGCTCTCCGCCATCGAAGCTGCCGTGCGCCGGGGCACCGGCTTCGAGGCCGACTACCGCGCCCTGCGCAATGCCGTGCCTGCCAATGACGATGTCAAACGCCTTGCTCCTTATGTGACCGGCGTGACGGCCCTGACGCGTCTTCAATCCGAATTCCCCGCCGTTCGCACCGCCGTGCTTGAGGCGGCCACACCGAAACCCTCCGGCAAACTGTCTTGGGTCGACCAGGTGTTCGGCGACGCAGTCAGTGTCCGACCCGCAAATGGCAAACACTCCGCGACGACCAAGGCACTCGACGCCGCCTCCGTTGCCCTCGCGAACGGCGACCTCGCCGCCTGTCTTGATGCCCTTGCCCCGCTTGATGCGGAGGCCGCGCGCGCCGCCGAAGACTGGACCCGGCGGGCAAACCGGCGCATCACGCTGGAAGAGGCGCTGGAAGATGTCCGCCTCAGTCTCGCAGACGGGTTTGCAGAAGGGAGGGATGCCGGACCATGAGCCGCTTTTTCCTGTTCTTCTTCGTGATCCTTCTCGTCATGGCCGGCGCGGCGCTTTCCTGGTGGGCCTTCAGCCTGCCCGGTGAAGTGACCTTCCCGGTCGGCCAGGAAATCGTTGCTGTCCGCTCGGGCGTCGCCGCCATTTTCATCGCCCTCCTCGGAGCTCTGATCGCCCTCGTCTGGTGGCTCGCCACCGGCCTTCTTGTACTGCCGGGCCGCATCTCCAAGGCCCGGCGTCTTGCCCGCACGCGCAAGGCGAACGCCGCCCTTGCCGAAGGACTGCTCGCAGCCGAGGGCGGCGATGCCAAGGCCGCGCTCAAGCTCGCACGCCGCGCCATGCGCCATGCCGAGGACGAGCGCCTGAAACTGCTGCTCGAAGCACGCGCCGCCGAAGCCAATGACGACTGGGCGGGCGCCGAGCGAGCCTGGGGCCTGCTCACCCGCCTGCCCGGCGGCCAACTCGCCGGCCTGCGCGGCGCGGCCACTGCCGCTTCCGAGCGCGGCGACCAGATCACGGCTGAAAACCGCGCCCGCGAAGCCCTCGCCCTCAAGTCCGACGCCGACTGGCCGTTCAACTCCCTCTTCGACCTGCAGGTTTCGAAGGGCGACTGGGACAAGGCCATCGAGACGCTCGCAATGGGCGAGAAACGCACCCTGATCGCCCCGCTGAACGCCAAGCGCCGCCGTGCCGTCCTGCACACCGCCAAGGCAGTCAGCCTTCCGCATACGGAGAAACAGGCCGCCCAGAAGGCCCTTGCCGATGCCATCCGCTCAGCGCCCGATTTCCCGCCGGCTGCCTATCACGGCGCCCGCTTCCTGATGACCGACGGCAAGACCAAGGCCGCGCAAGGCGTACTCGAGCTCGGCTGGAAGGCCCGGCCCCACCCGGCGCTGGCCCAACTTTCTCGCCGCCTGATTCCGCAGGATGCCCGCCAGAATATCAGTGCACGGCTGAAAGCTCTGGCCGCCGCCAATCCCGGCCACCGCGAAAGCCGCATCCTGACAGCCGAGATCGCCATGGACTCCGCCGACTGGGTTGGCGCGATCCGCACGCTTGCCCTCCTCGTCGAGGAGAATCCCACCGCCCGCCTCTGCCTGCTGATGGAGCGGGCCCTGAAAGGCTATGGCGACCCGGTCGAGGCCCAGCGCTGGGGCCGGATGGCCGCCTCGGCCTCCCGCGAGGCCGATTGGTCGGACATCGACCCCAAAGGCAACGCCTTCGATTTCGAGCGCGGCAGCTGGAGCCGGCTTGTCTATGCCTTTGGCGATGTCGGCGATCTCGTGCACCCGCGTTACGAATCCTATGGCCGTGAGCTGGAAGCCGGCCGGGTCCTCGCCCTGCCGCTTGCTGACGAAGGCCCACTCGCGGCCCCGAAAGCCCCGCAAGGCCCGCTCACCCAGCCGCTCGACTATGCACCGGACGAGGACTGACGCACGGCAAAACTGGCCTTGCGCCCCCCTTGCCCTGCCAGTATATGCGGGGCCTCAAGAAACGGGCCGCTTTAGCTCAGCTGGTAGAGCACCGCATTCGTAATGCGGGGGTCAGGTGTTCAAGTCACCTAAGCGGCACCATTCTCTCCTCCCTTTCCTGTTGACGCCGGCGGCCTAGTTCGGGCCGGGCGATGATTGCTGTGATTTTTGGAAGTTCGGGCGGCATTGGCCGGGCCCTGGCGGAGGCTGTCGTGGCCTCCGGGCGGTATGCCCGCGTGTTTGCCGTTTCGCGTTCGGGAGCCGTGATCGACGGCGCCGACAACCGGCAGGCAGAGTTTACCGACGAAGCGCAGCTGGCGGCGCTGGCCGGCGAGATCGGCGCGGCGGGGCCGGTGACGCTTTGCCTTGTGGCGAGCGGGCTTCTCTCGGACGGGCCGGACCTGCAGCCGGAAAAGACCTATCGCAGCCTCAGCCTTGATGCGTTCGAGCGCGTCTTCGCTGCCAACACGATAGCGCCGGCCCTGATCGCCAAGCATATGCTGCCACTGATGCCGAAAGCTGAGCGGAGCGTGTTTGCGGCGCTGTCGGCGCGGGTCGGCTCGATCTCCGACAACCGGCTCGGCGGCTGGCATGCTTACCGGGCCTCGAAAGCGGCGCTGAACATGCTGATCCGCAATTTCGCGATCGAGCAGGCACGGCGCGCGCCGGCGAATATCTGTGTGGGTCTTAATCCGGGTACGGTTGATACAGGACTTTCGAAAGCGTTTCAGGGCGGCGTGCCGGGGGACAAGCTGTTCACGCCGCAGCAATCGGCGGGCTACCTGCTGGGCGTGATTGATAGCCTGAAGGCAGAAGATTCCGGCAAGTGTTTTGACTGGGCCGGACAGGAAGTGCCTGCCTAAAGCGTGAACCGGCCTTCAATCACTGTCACGGCCGAACCTGTGAGCTTGCAGCGATCACCCTCGAGACGCACGCCGATCGTGGCGCCGCGGCCGGGATAGGCCTGGAAACAGCGGGCCTCGGATTTGGCGAACCGTTCGGCAAGGATGCGGGCGAGCATTGTGTGCCAACTGCCGGTGGCGGGGTCTTCGTCGATGCCGGAACCAGGCGCGAAGAAGCGGGACGTGGCGTCCACCCCTTCCCCACCCAGCGCAAAGCAACCAAAATTGCCGCGGTCCCAGCCGTCGCCTGCCGCGCCGAGCATTTTCAGCGCGCGCTGGTCCGGCGCGAGGGCGCGAACCTCGGCGGGCGTCTTGAAGCGTGCGGCATAGAACATGCCGCCCCAGGCCTCAAGAGGCCGGGCGCCAAGCGCGGCGGCGATTTCATCCGTAACCGGAACAGGCTGGATGGGTGCTGAGGGAAAGTCCATCTCGAGCTGGCCGTCCGCGAGCCGCTTCACCAGGAGGCGGCCGGATTTCACCGTGTCGAAAGCGATGGTCTCGCCAGTATAGCCGCCATGCGCGAAGAGGACATGCGCGGCGGCAAGGGTCGCGTGGCCGCAGAGAGGCACTTCAACTGCCGGCGTGAACCAGCGCAGCTGCCAGGCGCCCGCACCGGAGGGCACGATATAGGCCGTCTCGGCAACATTGTTCTCTGCCGCGATGGCGAGGAGTGTCGCGTCCGGCAGGAAGGCATCCATCGGCATGACGCAGGCCTGGTTTCCCTCGAAGGCGCGGGATGCAAACGCATCGACCTGATAGAAGGGATAGCTGGGCATACGGGTCACCTGTTCCTGGACGCGTGTGATGGCATGGGCGGCGCCGGGCGCCAAATGAAGATTTCTCATGAGGCGTTGAGAAGGACTGATCGCTGCGCGTGCGGCCGCAGGGGCGGCTCGCCGGTGCGGTCTGGGGGATCAGGTTTGCGGCAGGCCTGCGCTAGGAGGTGTCGGTGAGGGCAATTTCTGAAAGCACGTATGCGGAATGAGTTCCGTCCTCGTGCATTGGAGCCGGCGCGGGCGCGGAAGTTTCCGGCATGAGCGCCGAGGCGAGGCCGACGGAGCCTTTGGAAAGTGTGAAATCAAACGTGAGCGGTTTCAGCGCGCCGGGCGCTGAGTAACTCGCCTCGGCGAAATCGATGGGCATGTGCCGGAGGGAGACCTTGCCCCAATGGCTGACCGTGTACCAGTAGGGCACGCCGGGGCCGTAATGTTTGCGCATCCAGGCCCTGAGGGCGACAAGCTGCACGAAGACCAGCGGCCAGATCAGCCGCAGGAATCCGGTCATGCCTTCAGGCGGGCGGAGGAGCGAATAGGTCACGCAGGAAGAATAACCCGGGTGCGGATGCGGTCGGATTCGGTTTCCCGATTTTATTTTTGCGGGGCTGTGGGCGTTTGTTCACCGCAACGACCGCTGTGCGCCTGAAAGCTTTGTTTTCCGGGGCTTTCTGGGTCCCGGTCTTCGCCTTCGGCGAAACCGGGATGACGACAAACTTGGGTCGGATCATGGGGCCAAGAACCCGAAATTGGTCGCTCAAGGCCGGACTTGCGCAACCTATTTTTCCCGGTCGTCGAGCAGCCAGCCATGGTGGACCGGACCATGGCCTTTGCCGAAGCCTTTGGCGGCGGCGATGGCGCCGTGGAGATAGTCCCTGCCTTCTTCGACGGCCTCAGGGACGGAGCGGCCCTGGGCGAGGAGCGCGGCGATGGCCGAGGCGAGGGTGCAGCCCGTGCCGTGGGTGGAGGTCGTCTGTATACGGGGGGATTCGAATATCCATTCGCCGGTGGTTGTCTGCAGCACGTCGTGGATGACTGGGCCGCCGATATGACCACCTTTGACGAGGGCGCCGTTGGCGCCGAGTTCGAGCAGGCGTTCCGCCGCGCGGCGCTGACCGTCGATGTTCTCCACGGGTTTCCCGGTGAGCACCTCCGCTTCAGGAGCATTCGGCGTGACGAGGCGGGCGCGGGGAACGAGTTCCGACCGGATCGCGCCGACGGCTTTTTCATCGACCAGCCGGTCGCCGGACGTCGCGACCATGACCGGATCGATGATGCGCGGTGTGACGCCGCCCTGCGTGTGGAGCGCTTCAGCGATGGCCTCGACCAGCTGGACGGAGCCCAGCATGCCAGTCTTGATGGCATCGGCGCCGATATCGGCCAGAGTGACCTTGATCTGGCCGAGGACAGCATCAAGCGGAACGGGCCAGACGCCGTGCACACCGCGCGTATCCTGAACCGTGATGGCTGTGACGGCGGTCATCGCAAAGCCGCCAAGCATCGTGACCGCCTTGATGTCGGCCTGAACGCCCGCGCCGCCGCCAGAATCGGAGCCAGCGATGATAAGGACGCGGCCGTTGGGTTGGGTCATGGGAGGTCCTTTGGTGAAACAGATCCGTTCTTAGCGACAATCACAAAGCTGTCATCCCGGACAAGGCGCGAAGCGCCGCCGATCCGGGACCTTGTTGCGGGGAAGAGCGGAGAGAAGGTCCCGGCTCACGCGCTTCGCACTGGCCGGGATGACAGGGATTGCGGATCAGACCTTGATCCCGGCCTTCTTCGCATCTGCCAGGAATGTCTCCAAGCCTTTGTCCGTCAGCGGATGATTGACGAGGGACTTGATCACGGCGGGCGGCGCGGTCATCACGTCGGCGCCGGCGAGGGCGCAGAGTTTGACGTGATTGGCCGTGCGGATTGAGGCGGCGAGGATTTCCGTGTCGAACAGGTAGTTGTCGTAGATCTGGCGGATCTCGTGGATCAGGTCCATGCCATCGAGGTGGATGTCGTCGAGGCGGCCGATGAAGGGCGATATGAAGGTTGCGCCGGCCTTGGCGGCGAGCAGGGCCTGGTTGGCGGAGAAGCAAAGCGTGACGTTGACCTGCGTGCCCTCCCCCGTCAGCGTCTTGCAGGCTTTCAGGCCATCGAGCGTCAGCGGCAGCTTGACCGTGACGTTGGAGGCGATCTTGGCGAGCTTGCGGCCTTCCTTGATCATGCCGTCATAATCGGTGGCGACGACTTCGGCGCTGACCGGGCCGGGCGTGAGGGCGCAGATTTCTGCAATCACCTCGGCGAAGGGACGGCCGGACTTGGCAATCAGGGACGGATTGGTGGTGACGCCGTCGATCAGGCCGGTGGCGGCAAGGTCGGCAATGTCTTTCGTGTCAGCGGTGTCGACGAAGAATTTCATGGATGGGGGTTCCGGTCTGGTGAGTCGCCAAATGATCCGGGGGCTTATACCACCGGGCGGCCGATCGACGTATAGGCAAAGCCGTGGCGTGCCATGTCCTCGGGCGAATAGATGTTGCGCAGGTCGACGACGATGTTGGACTTCATGGCAGCCTTGATGCGGCCGAAATCGAGCGCGCGGAACTGGTCCCACTCGGTGATGATGACCATGGCGTCGGCGCCGTCGATGGCCTTGTAGGCGCTTTCGGCAAACTCGATGCCTTTGAGGAGGTGGGCGGCTTCCTTCATCGCTTCCGGATCGAAGGCGACGACGCGCGCGCCAGCTGCCGTGAGGGCCGGGAGGATGTCGAGCGAGGGCGCATCGCGCATGTCGTCCGTGTTCTGCTTGAAGGCGAGGCCGAGCACGCCGATGGTCTTGCCTTTCACATTGCCGCCCATCGCGGCGATGATCTTGTTCGCCATCGCCTTCTTGCGGGCCGCATTGACCTCGACAACCGTGTCGACGATGCGCACGGGGCTGTCATGGTCATTCGCGGTCTTGGTGAGGGCGAGCGTGTCTTTCGGGAAGCATGAGCCGCCATAGCCGGGGCCGGCATTCAGGAATTTCGAGCCGATGCGGCCATCAAGGCCGATGCCGCGGGAGACTTCCTGCACGTTGGCGCCGACTTTCTCGCAAAGGTCTGCCATCTCGTTGATGAAGGTGATCTTCACCGCAAGGAAGGCGTTGGCGGCGTACTTGATCAGCTCCGACGTGCGGCGCGAGGTGAAGAGGATCGGCGTCTCGTTCAGGAAGAGCGGACGGTAGAGCTCCTTCATCACCTGGCGGGCGCGCTCGTCATCGGTGCCGACGACGACGCGGTCGGGGATCTTGAAGTCCTTGATGGCGGCGCCTTCGCGCAGGAATTCGGGATTGGAGACGACCGCAAAATCACCGTCGGGCCGTACCTTGCGGATGATCGCCTCGACTTCGTCGCCGGTGCCCACCGGCACGGTGGACTTGGTGACGATGACCGTGAAGCCGTTCATCATCTGGCCGATCTCTTCGGCGGCAGCGTAGACATAGGAAAGGTCGGCATGGCCATCGCCGCGGCGGGACGGCGTGCCCACGGCGATGAAGACGGCATCGGCATCCTTTACGGCTTCGGCGGCGTCCGTCGTGAAGAACAGGCGCTCTTCCTTCACGTTCTTGGCAACCAGCGTGTCGAGGCCCGGCTCATAGATCGGCATGATGCCGGCGTGCAGCTTGTCGATCTTCGACTTGTCCTTGTCGACGCAGGTCACGACATGGCCGAAATCGGCAAAACAGGCGCCAGACACGAGGCCGACATAGCCCGTTCCGATGATCGCGACACGCATGGAAACCCCTCAAGAACTGACCAGGCCGGATAATCCGGTGGGGGGTGCAATTTTTGCGCGGTAGGGTCAAGGGGCGTTTACCGCTAGGGCAGACGGGTTGACTCCTCAGGGTCCGGGGCGCTAGATCAAAACGTGAACAAACGGGAGGGCAGGATGAGCCTCATTTTCTACACCAACCCCATGTCGCGCGGACGCATTGTGCGCTGGATGCTCGAGGAAACGGGGGCCCCTTACGAGACGCGCTATCTGCGCTACGGGCCGGAAATGAGCGCGCCGGGCTATGCCGCGGTAAACCCGATGCGGAAGGTGCCGGCGATCGTGCATGAAGGCAAAGTGATTACCGAGTGCGGGGCAATCTGCCTTTACCTTGCCGATGCCTTTCCCAAGGCGGATCTCGCCCCGCCGATGGACGCCCGGGCGGAGTATTACCGCTGGATCCTGTTTGCGGCCGGGCCCTGGGAACAGGCGACAACGATGCAGGCAATCGGGGCGGATGTGCCTGCGGACAAGAGCGCGATGGCGGGCTTCGGGGATTTCCGGCGCACGCTCGACACGCTGCTCGGTGCCGTGCCGGAGACGGGTTTCCTGACCGGCACGAAATTCACGGCGGCGGATGTTTATGTGGGCGCCCAGATCGGCTGGGGCGTGCAGTTCGGGTCGATCCCGAAGACGCCGGCTGTGGAGGCCTACCTCGGCCGCATCCAGTCCCGGCGTGGCTACATTCGGGCGAACGAACTGGACAATGCGGCGGGCGCCGAATTCGGGCCGGGCACCTGAGGCGCGTCAGCGCGGGCGGACGCGGTAGATGGCCGTCGGCGTGTCGGGGCTGACTGGCTCCAGCCAGACAGGAACCTCGCCGCTGAGGAGGCCGGCGATCAGGCCGTCCGGAGCCCGCTCTGCGAAGAAACGGATGTCGGCATCGGCCGGGCAGACGAGGAGATAGTCGACACGCGCCGCGGCAAGACGGGCGCGTGCTGCGTCCGGCGCGGCGGTGAAGATGCCGAGGGCGGCGTCGATGCCGGCGGTGTTGCGATGGTAGTGGCCATAGAGGGCGCTGTGGCGGGTTTCGAGCAGGAGTCCCGGCGTGTCGGACGCCGGCGCCAGGATGCGGCCGGGCGGGAGCGCGTTGAGGGCGGCATGCGTTTCCTGCGGATTGCAGGCCGCGGCAGCCTCCGCGGCGAGCGCGGACATCGGCGGCGCCTTTGACGGCGCGAGCGCGGCGCCCGCAAGGCCCCAGATGGCCGGCAGGGCGAGGATAACGACCCCGAGATAAGCAAGACGCGGCACGGGCGGCTCGAATGCACCCGCGTTGAGCCGCGCCGCCAGCATGGCAAGCGGCAGGACGGCGAAGAGCTGGCCGAAGACATAGAAGCGCGTCTGGTAAAGCGCAAAGACCAGCGAGACCATCAGCATAAGGATGAACAGGAGCTGCGCGCGGGTCTGGTCACGGCGCAAGGCGAGCCAGATGGCGGCCGCGAGGCCTGCAACCATTGTGCCGAGGCGGAACAGGAATTCATCGAGACGGACGTCGAGATATGCGAAGGTCGGGCGGGCCTCATCGACACGGGCGAGCCAGAGCTCGCGCGCCTGCGGCGAGAGCGCGTCGAGCGGGTTGCCAAGGCAGGCCGGGCCGGAAACCAGCACGAGGGCCGCGCTGATCGCGGCGACATTGGCAAGCGCGGCGGCGCGGATGGCGAGCGACTTGTTGGAGGTAACCTGCGCTGCGAGGGCGAAGGCGACGCCGCCGCCGAGACCGGCGAGCAGGGTAACCGAGGAATGCGCATCGCAGCGGGCGGTCCAGTAGTCCAACGGCGGAACAGTCGCGAGGAACGTGACGGCGAGACCGGCGGCAAAACTCGCGCCGAACACGACAGCGCCGCGCTGGGCCGGCGCGCCCGTGATCGCCCAATCGATTGCAACGAAGGCGGCCAGTACGGCCACGAAGAGATGCACCTCGACGCCGATCGCGGCGGCAAGCGAAAGGCAGAGACCGGACAGCGCCATCTGGGCAGCGGGGCGCTCGCGGGTCAGCAGCAGGACCGTGCCGAGCAGGACGAGCCCGAGCTGGAGGTTGTGATGATCAATAGCGCCGGGAAGAAAGCGGAAATGGCGATAGAGAACGGCGAAACCGAGCACCGCCGTGAACAGCACGACACCTTGGCCGCCGAGCGCGCGGGCACCGGCAATCAGAGCGCCCGTGACAATCAACACACTGATCAGCGGCCAGATTGAGACGGCAAAACCCAGCGCAGCCTCCTGGCCAAGGAAGGGTGCCAGCACAAAGGCGATGGCGGCAATCGGCAAGTCCACGAGACGCGACCAGTGCATCAGTGTGCCGCCCTCAGGACCGAGGCGCGGCTGGCGCAGGTCATACCATCCCTGCCCGTCCAGCAACTCGCGTATCTGGACGAGGCGCATGACATCATCGCCGTCCGGCCCGATCTGGCCGAATGAACCGCTCAGTAGGCTGACGATCATGAGACTCAAGACCACAGCCGCCGAGAGCAGCACGGCGGCATGATCTTCTGCGAGGCGCGGAAGGCCGGAGGAGGCCGTCATCGGGAAACCGTCTCTCAAGCAAGGCTAACTTAACGAAGCCGGTCTATGACATGGAAACACTCACCAAAGACTGAACGCGAAGATGACCGAACCCAGCCGCTACAGCCTTGCCGTTCTGCTGCCCTGCTACAATGAGGGCTTGTCGATCGCTTCCGTGGTCATCAGCTTCCGCAAGGCGCTGCCAGGCGCGCGGATATATGTCTATGACAACAACTCGACCGATGACACGGCGCAGCAGGCCGCCCTCGCCGGCGCGACGGTGATCACTTGCCGGCGCCAGGGCAAGGGAAACGTCGTGCGCCAGATGTTCGCCGACATCGAAGCCGATATCTACATCATGGCCGATGGTGACGGTACGTATGATGCAGCCGCTGCGCCGCGCATGATCGATGCGCTGATCGCCGACCGGGCCGACATGGTGGTGGGCACCCGCCGGAACATCACCGAGGACGCCGGCCGGCGCGGGCACGCCTTTGGCAACCAGATGTTCAACCGCGTCTATCAGGCGATGTTCGGGCGCGACTTCACCGACATCTTCTCGGGCTACCGCGTTTTCACACGCCGCTTCGCAAAGAGCTTCCCGGCGCACTCGGCCGGCTTCGAGATCGAGACGGAAATGTCGGTGCACGCCTCGACGCTTCGCCTGCCGGTGACCGAGATCGAGTTTGACTATGGCCGCCGGGTCGAAGGCTCGGCCAGCAAGCTGTCGACCTTCCGGGACGGCTTCCGCATCCTGTCGATGATGGCGATGCTGCTGAAGGAGACGAAGCCTTTCGTCTTCTTCGGCTGGATTGCGGCCGCGCTGTTCGCCTGCTCCACAATCCTGATGGTGCCGATCACGCTGGACTTCCTTGCGACCGGCCTTGTCGAGCGCATCCCGACGGTGATGCTGGCGATGACGCTGCTGGTCGGCGCAATGCTGTCGCTCTCCTGCGGCATCATCCTCGACTCGGTGTCGCGAGCCCGCATCGAGCAGAAACGCATCTTCTATCTGTCGCAGGCACCCGCGCGCGGCGAACGCGCCTTCCCCGGCGCTCAGCCCATCGAGGAACGCGACCAGCACACACCTTTCCGGAGCACGGGTTTCTGATGCGCAGAGAGATGACCAACCGTATCCGCTTCGTGCTGGAGGACATCGTACCGCCAGCCTTGCGGGATTCCGGCCTGTTCAAGGCAGCCGCCTCGATGGCCTGGGGCAACCACGTGGCCGACCTTGCGCGCTTCCGCGAGCGCGCCGCCTTCCTGACGGATGAGGAATACGAGGCGCTCTACCGCAAGCACCCGCGCGTGCACGAGGACACGGACAATTCCGACGCCTGCATCGCCGCGATCACGGCCGATGTCATGGGCATAAGCGCTGTGGATGTGGGCTGCGGCACGGGCGCGTTGCTGCGCCGCGTGCGGGACGCACGCAAGGATCTTACGGCGCTGGCGGGCGTTGATTTTGTCATCGACCCGGACCTGAAAGATGAGGGCATCCAGTATCACGCCGCTAAGGTCGAGACGCTGCCCTTCCCTGACAAGGCATTCGATACGGTGATCTGCACACACGTCATCGAACACATCGTGGACTACCGCGCCGCCATTGCCGAACTGCGCCGCGTGGCGCGGCAGCGGCTGATCATCGTCGTGCCCCGGGAGCGGGAATACCGCTACACCTTCAACCCGCACGTCAATTTCTTTCCGTACACGCACAGCTTCCTGCGGGCGATGATGCCGGTGCCGGAGCGCCATGTGATCCGCGAGATCGGCCGCGACATCTATTACCGCGAGGATCTTGCGCCGTGAAAGCCCTGCCGCTTCACGTCCTCGGACTGCTGGTGCTGACGCCGTTCCTGATTGCGGCGGGACAGGTGATGTTCAAGCTGACCGGCGAGAAGCTTGCGGCCTATCCGGTGCAGCCTTTCCAGTCCGCCGTGCTGAGCCCGGTCTTCATCGGCGCGCTGGCGCTCTATGGCGGCGCGACGCTGCTCTGGGTCTATGTGCTGAAGACCGTGCCGCTTTCCTATGCCTATTCCTTCATGGCCCTGACATTCGTCATCGTGCCGGTACTCGCACACCTCTGGTTCGGCGAACCGCTGAGCGCGAAGTATTTCCTCGGCATGGGACTGGTGGTTGCCGGTCTGCTGACGCTCTGGTCCTGACGCTTCAGATTTCCTGGTTGTAAGCGCCGACTTCCGGATGCTTGCCGAGGCGCGGCTTCACTTCCTTGTGGAAGAGATCCTTCATGTCGGCCTCGCTGACCATCGATTCGACGACGACCACCAGCTCCGGCTTGTTGGACGAGGCGCGCACCAGCACCCATGAACCATCTTCCAGCGTGACGCGGGCGCCGTTGACGGTATTCACGTCAACAACCTTCCGTCCAAGGATCGTCGTGCCGTTCAGGGCCTGGTACTCGGCGACCATCTTGTCGACGATGCCGTATTTAACTTCGTCGCCGCAATGGGGCGACATGGTGAGCGAAGTCCAGGCAACGCCGAGTTCGGATTTCAGGTCAGCCATCGTCTTGCCGGGGTTGCGGTCCAGCATTTCGAGCACGGCCTTCGCCGCGACGAGTCCGTCATCATAGCCGAGGCCGATGGGCGGGCGGAAGAAGAAGTGGCCCGACTTCTCGAAACCGGCGAGGGCGCCGAGCTCGGTGGTGCGGCGCTTGATGTAGGAATGGCCAGTCTTGTAATAGTCGACGGTCGCGCCGTTGGCTTTCAGGACGGGGTCGGTCTTGTAGAGACCGGTCGATTTGACATCCACAACGAACTTGGCGTTCGGATAGTGCTTTGAAAGATCGCGCGCGAGCATCAGGCCGATCTTGTCGGCGAAGATTTCCTCGCCGGTATCGTCAACCACGCCGCAGCGGTCCCCGTCCCCGTCGAAACCGAGCACGACATCGGCGCCGTGCGCCTTCGCAGCGAGCGACATCTCGTGCAGCATCTCGTGATCTTCCGGGTTTGGATTATATTTCGGGAAGGTGTTGTCGAGATTGCAATCCATCTCGATCACCTCGGCGCCGAGCGCGCGGAGCACATCGCCCGCGAAGGCGCCCGCCGTGCCGTTTCCGCAGGCGGCGACGACCTTCAGCTTGCGCGTCAGCTTCGTGTTGCCGACGATAGCTTGAATGTATTTCTCGCGCAGGCCGTCGATGCGGCGGATCGATCCGCCGGCGCGCTCTACGAAGCGGCCGTTCATCACGATCTCTTTCAGGCGGCCCATTTCATCCGGCCCGAAGGTGAGCGGGCGGTTCGCGCCCATCTTGACGCCGGTCCAGCCATTCTCGTTGTGCGAGGCGGTGACCATGGCGCAGCAGGCAGCGTCGAGTTCAAACTGGCTCCAGTAGACCATCGGCGAAAGGGCGAGGCCGACATCCAGCACTTCGCAGCCGCCCGCGACGAGCCCGAGCGAGAGCGCGTTCTTGATCGGCTGGCTGATCGAGCGGAAATCATGGCCGGTGACGACCGTGGGCTTCACGCCAAGCTCGTGGAACAGGGTCGCCATACCGAGGCCGAGGGCCTGCACGCCGGTGAGGTTCAGCTCCGGCGCCTTCGGGTGGCCGATGCCGTTGAACCACCAGCGGGCGTCGTATTCGCGAAAACCGGTGGGCTTCACCAGCGGCAGGATCTCGAATTCGAGCGTGTTGGGGGCCAGATCTGTGCGCGGCTTCGGCAGCATGTGTCTCTCCGTGAAACGGGTTAGGCGCGCTCCCGGACGGGGCGCAGCTGGATGACCGGTCTTTTGCAGTTTTCGCGCCACAGGCGAAAGGGGCGGGCTGCCGCTTGGATCACGAAAAGTTCAGATATAAAATGTTGTCTGTAAGATATTTTATTCTAACTGAACCTCCGGAAAGCGGAATGAAGCCCTCTCCCCCGGGGCCAGATCGCCTTTCCCCTCAATCAGGAGATTTCAGAATGAACCTTCGCAATGCATTTATCGCGCTTGGCGCAACGTCGCTCTTCGCCCTGCCCGCGGCCGCCCAGGAATGGTACGCGGGCGGCGCAATTGGCTATGCCCTCCAGCAGGACAGCTCCAATGCCGGCACGACCGGCGCCTTTACGACCGGCAACGGCGCGCCGGCCCTTCCGTTCGGCACGGCGATTGCCGCGGGCACTCCGTATGGCTGGGAAACCGAGTTCGACAACGGCTACAGCCTGTCGGGTGAATTCGGGGCCCGGTATGCCAATGGCTTCCGCTCGGGCATCGAGGTTGCCTACAGCAAGGCGGATGTCGACACACATTCGCGCGTGAACGTGGCAGGCACAGTGATCGACGGAGTTGACGCGGCGGTTCTGACCGGCTCACCCACGCAGCTCGGCGTCACAGTTGGCCAGGTTGTTGCGGTGCCGCGCGGTGACGAGATCACGTCCACCAGCCTGTTTGCCAACCTCTACTATGACTTCAACCGCGAAGGCCTGGTCAGCCCGTATGTTGGCGCCGGCCTTGGCTATTCCGATGTGTCGGTAACCTACAGCCCGTCGGGCGTCGGCATCATTGACGATAGCGAGGGCAAGTTTGCCTATCAGCTCAAGGCCGGTGCGACCTGGGCCATCAGTGAGCGGATCGATCTCTATGGCGAAGCCGCCTACCGCGCGACCGATGATGTTGAGCTGCAGAACCAGCTGTTTCCGGGCACTCTGAACATCGAGAACCAGCAGACCGTGTTCAGCATCGGCGCACGCTACAAGTTCGGCTCGTAAACACTGTCGCCGGCTTCAGACGTTCGAACGCAGGAAGCCGGCGATCCATGAAGCCAGCAGGCGCCGGTCGCATTCGCCTTTAAGCGAGGCAACAGCAGCATCGGCGTCTGCCTCGGCCAGTGATGTCCCGCGCCGGGCCATGTAAAGTGCGGCCGCGAAGTCCGGCTCGAACTCCGGATGGCATTGGAAGCTGATGGCCGGGAACTCTCCGTAGTTCAATCCGGCAAAGGGCGTGAAGTCCGAACGCGCGATGACGCTCGCCGAGGGCGGACGGGCAACGACCTGGTCCTGATGGCTGACTGCCACACGCAGCGAAGGCGGGCACAAGTCCGCGCCCCAATCCGGGCACTGAACAATTTGGTAAGTGTGGCGCCCGACGCCCCAACCCTTGCCGGATTTCTCCACCTTACCGCCAAGTGCCTCGCCCATGATCTGGTGGCCAAAGCAAATGCCGACCTGCGGCGTGCGCGCCTCGGCGGCTGCGCAGATGAACTGTTTCAGCGGTGCGATCCAGGGCAGCGGGTCATACACGCCCGCGGGAGAGCCGGTATAAAGCACGGCCTCGAGAGCGGCCGGGTCAGGCAGCACATCGCCGCGCACGATGGACACCGTCTCGCAGCCGATCCCGCCGTCCACGCGGGCGAACATGCGGCGAACCATTTCCGGATAGTCCGGAAAGCGGTCTCGGATGGCGGGGGGCGCCTGCCCGGTCTCGATGATCGTGAGCTTCATCGCCTACTCCGCGGCCACGTCATCGGCTTCGATCCGCTCCGGCTGGACGAGGAAGCCGCCGGACTGTCGGGCCCAGAGATCGGCATAGAGACCGCCAGCAGCGACGAGCTCCTCGTGCGTGCCCTGCTCGATGATGCGCCCGGCATCGAGCACGACGAGGCGGTCCATCGCGGCGATGGTCGAGAGGCGGTGCGCGATGGCGATCACGGTCTTGCCTTCCATCAGTTCAAAGAGGTGTTCCTGGATGGCCGCTTCGACTTCGGAATCAAGCGCCGAGGTTGCCTCGTCGAGGATCAGGATGGGCGCATCCTTCAGAAAGATGCGGGCGATGGCGATGCGCTGGCGCTGGCCGCCGGAGAGTTTGACACCGCGCTCGCCGACATGCGCCTCAAGGCCCCGGCGGCCCTTGGCATCTTCCAGCGCCTCGACAAAACCACCTGCTGCGGCCTTGGCGATGGCAGTGCGGATTTCCTCATCCGTCGCGCCGGGGCGGCCATAGGCGATGTTGTCGCGGATGGAGCGATGCAGCAGCGAGGTGTCCTGCGTCACCACACCGATCTGTGCCCGGAGGGATTCCTGGGTGACCTTCGAGATATCCTGCCCGTCCACGAGGATATGGCCGCTCTCGGCGTCGTAGAAACGCAAGAGCAGGTTGGTGAGCGTCGTCTTGCCCGCGCCGGAGCGTCCGACAAGGCCGATCTTCTCGCCGGGCCGGATAGCGAGGGAGAGGCCTTCGATTACGCCGGCGCCCTTGCCATAATGGAAGGCCACATCCTCGAAACGCACCTCCCCCTTCACGCGCGGCAGTGCAACCGCGTCCGGCGCATCGACCACTGCGACCGGCTTTTCCAGCATCGCCATGCCGTCATACACAACGCCGATATTCTCAAAGAGACCAGCGACTTCCCACATGATCCACTGCGACATGGCTTTCATGCGCAGCGAGAGGCCGACAGCGACAGCCACGGCGCCGGCGCCGACGACATTGCCGGTCCAGAGCAGGATGCCGGAGGCGGCGATCAGGAAGACGAGCAGCGAGTTGTTGAGATAGACGATGACGTTGAAACCGGTGACGAGGCGCATCTGGCCGTATACCGTCTCGAGGAATCCGGACATGGACTCCCTGGCATAGGTTTCCTCGCGGCCGGAATGCGCGAACAGCTTCACGGTCTGTATGTTCGTGTACGAATCAACGATGCGGCCGGTCATGACCGAGCGGGCATCTGCCTGCTTCTCCGCGATCCTGCCGAGGCGCGGCACGAACCACCAGAGAAGGCTCGCATAGACGGCGAGCCAGAGGATGAGCGGCGCAGCAAGGCGGCAGTCTGCCGAGCCGATCAGCGCGAGCGCCGAGAAGAAATAGACCAGCACGAAGACGAAAACGTCGAGGATCTTCATCACGACTTCGCGCACGGAAAGCGCCGTCTGCATGACCTTGGTCGCGACCCGGCCGGCATACTCGTTGCCGAAGAAACCCATCGACTGGCCGAGCATCTGCCGGTGCATGCGCCAGCGCGCACTCATCGGCACGTTGCCCATCAGGCCCTGGTAAACGATCAGCGCCTGCGCAAGCGTGGCGAGCGGCAGGCCGATCAGCAGGATGCCGGCCATCAGCGCGAGGCGGCCGCCTTCCCGCTCGAAAAAGCCTTCGCGCTCCGCGGTCGAAAGCCAGTCCACGATCCCGCCGAGGAATCCGAACAGGGCTACCTCGCCGATCGCGATCAGCGCGGTAAAGATCGACATCGCGATCAGCCAGGGCGCCGCATCCTTGATATAGTGCCAGACAAAGGCGCGCAGCCCCTTTGGCGGAACGCCGGGGCGGGACTCCGGAAACGGATCGATACGGCGTTCAAAGAAGCGGAGCATGGGCGGCACATGTGGCGCAGGGGGCGGGAAAGAACAAGGTGCGCCGCCTCAGCGCGCCATATCTTCTTCCATCGCAAGCTGTGTCTCGAAGGCCTCTTCCATCCGGATATTGAAAGCCTGCAGCTCATCCGCATCGACAAAGGCATTGGCATCTCCGGCCTCAAGGCGCGCCCGCTTCTCCGCGAGTCCGAAAAAGGTGTCATGGTTGGCAAGGAAGACATCTGCCTCCAGCGTGCGCACCTTCTCGAATGTGGCGCGGTAACTGTCGATCATGCCGAGATAGGATTCAGGCACCAGCTTCTGCCCTGCCACAGTCGAACTGCAATGCAGGAAGGCCGTGTGTTCCGCGCCGTCTGCGCCAGTGACAGGCAGGGTCCATGAGGTGCATCCCGGCGTATGGCCCGGTGTCAGGTGGGCGGTCAGCGTGACACCGCCAAGTTCAAGCGTTTCGCCATCGCCGATAATCTGATCGACGCGCACGGGCGGGAACTTCATGCCTTTGGACGGGCCGTAGAAGACGTCTCCGGCCTCAAGGATGGGCTTGTCTGCGGCGCTTGCCACCATCACGGCGCCGGTCGTACGCTTCAGGGCAGCAAGGCCGCCGGCATGATCGATGTGGGCGTGGGAGTTCAGCAGGTATTTCACATCCGCCGGATCGAAGCCGAGCGTCCGGATATTCTCCAGGATCAGCGGCGCCGATTGCGGCACGATGCCGTCGATCAGGAAATGGCCTTCGGGTGTGGTGATCAGATAGGCGCCGACCGTCTTTGAACCGACATAGTGGATATTGCCGATCACCTTGAAAGGAGCGGAGGGCGCGTTCCATTCCATGTTGACGGAGAAGGAGTCGAGGGGCGCGGCGATGGAGGCGTCGATTTCGGCATCGCTGGCCAGTTTTGGCGATGCACCCGCGCACCCTTCCAGCCAGACGTCAGACAGCGAAACCGGTGCGCAGTCTCCATCCGTCCATGCGAGGATGCGAAGGGTTCGGTCGGTAAGCTCGTCAGACTGATCGGGGGCGCTGAACCAGCCTGGCGCAATCAGGCGGGCGACGAGGCTGGCATATTCATGGCGCGAGAGCTCGTTCACCGGTTTCTGGAAGAAGGCCTCCGACGCCGCGAACAGGCCGGTCACCCACTCGCCCTCGGACGGGCGGCCGAACGGCGCCTCAGCCAGGAAGAGCGTAAGAATTTCCGCCTTAGACAGTTTCTGCTCGAGGCCTAGAGCATATCCGGTTTGACGAAGCTTCATCACGCCCGGCTTGAACTTGGCGAAGCCCAGCTTCTTAGAGAGCGATTGCGTCATGGTGGTCACACCCGCGCCGGCCGTTGCGAGATCGACGCCTTGATGCGACTCGAAAGCCGGATCCTCGCTCGCCAACAGGATTGCCAACTGATCCGCTGACAGAGCAGAGCCGCCTTGACCGGCTGATTCCAGAGCTGCTGCGCGAAGGATCAATTCCGGTGCGGCCTGCCGCGCGCTCCACCATCCGGACGCCGTGTAGGCCAGCGCTGCCACGAATACTGCAGCAATCAGGAGCCCGCCCCACTTCAAGATGCGCAACATTGCTGGATCAGCCTTCGTTTTCAGTTGTTCGCGAAACCCACGCCTTGACCTGCGCATCCAGCACGTCGAGGGGAACAGCGCCCTGCCCCAGAACGACATCGTGGAACTCGCGGATGTCGAAACGCTCCCCCAGCGCTGCTTCGGCTTCCGCACGCAAGGCGCGGATCTTCAGCTCGCCGATCTTGTATGCCGTCGCCTGCCCCGGCCAGCCAATGTAACGGGTGACTTCGGTTTCGATGTTCAGCGGGCTGAGGGCCGAGTTCTCGATGAAGCAGGCCTCGGCCTCGTCGCGCGTCCAGCCATACCAGTGAAGGCCGGTGTCCGCGACGAGGCGGCAGGCGCGCCACATCTCGTAGGAAAGCGCGCCGAAGCGTTCATAGGGCGTCTCATAGATGCCGGCTTCGCCTGCGATACGCTCGGCATAGAGGCCCCAGCCTTCGCCGAAGGCTGTCGCATAGTATTCCTGCCGGAAGCGCGGCTGGCCGGCCATTTCCTGAGCCAGCGCGATCTGCAGGTGATGCCCTGGCACGGCCTCATGGGCGGAGAGCGCCGGCAGCTCGTAAAGCGGGCGCTGCTCCAGCGCATAGGTGTTGACCAGATAACTGCCCTTGCGCCCCTCGGCGGGATCGCCCTGCGAATATCGGCCGGTCGTGTAGCCCGGCGCGATGGAGAGCGGCACGGGATCGACAGTATAGCCGAGCTTGGGAAGCGTATTGAACCAGAGCGGCAGGATCGCATCGATCCGGCCGGTGATCTCCTTGGCCTTGTCCATCAGTTCGGTATCGGACTGCGGATAGAATTGGGGATCGGTGCGCAGGAAGACGAGGAATTCCGGGAAGGTGCCCTTGAAGCCAGTCTCAGCCATCACGCCGTCCATCTCGGCCCGGATGCGGGCGACCTCAGACAGGCCTAGGGCGTGGATTTCCTCCGGCGAATAGCCGGCGCCGGTGGTGTGGAACTCGATGGCGGCGGCATAAGCCTCGTGGCCACCCGGCAGCGCCGCGATTCCGGCGCCCTTGCGGGCAGCAGGGGCGTAGGCGAGGTCGATGAAACGGGCGGTGTCCCGGTAGGCCTGGATGGCGTTTGCCGTCGCGGCAAGGCCCTCGGCGCGCAGACGTGCGGCAGTTTGCGGCGGGATGGTCTCCGGCAGCGAAAGGAAAGGCGCGTAGAGTTCGCTTTTGGCCGGATCTTCGACGATCTGGGCTTCGATCTGCTCTCGGGTGGTCGAAAGTGGGTCCTTATTTGCTACCCAGCCTGTCGTGATGCCGCGCGCCATATTGATGCGGTTCTCGGCGAAGAAGCGGGGTACATCGTTCAGCCTTTGTATCCAGGCTTCGGCGTCTGCCTCATCACGGATGCGCAGCTGAAGCGCAGCAAAGATCGGCGCGGCCTGGAACCCCCAGTCGCCGGTGAACGGAATGCGGGCCGTGTCGAAGGTTTCGTTCCGGACCTCCTCTTCCAGCAAGCGCTTGAGGATCGCAGCATCCACCGTGCGGGCTGTACCCGACGCCTCGATCTCGTCCAGCAAGGCCCGCGCCTCAGCCGCACGCCGGGCGATATCGCGCGGCCGCACATGGCCCCACCCGGTCGGCGCCGTCCCTGCTGCCCGCGCCGCTTCGCCCGGATCGGCCGCTTCGACATAGCTTTCATATTCGACGATCAGCGCATCGAGCGGGTCGGCAAATGCCGGCATGGCCAGCGCCAGAACGCCTGCCGCAAGGACAGTCAGTTTCATAATGTCGCTCTCGTCTTTGCTTGCGTTGACACGACCATAGAGGCGCCTAGAAGGCGAGACCAAGTGATTTCATGGCGCAAGGAAACACTTTATGTCGTCGGGCACCCCGAAGGCCGATTCCCGGCCCCTCTCCCCTCATCTTCAGGTCTGGCGATTCCATGCCACGATGCTGGCCTCGATCACCCACCGGTTCACCGGCATGGGCCTCTATGGCGGCACGCTGCTGATCGCGGTCTGGCTGGTGGCGCTGGCGAACGGACCGGACGCGTACAACGCCGTCGAGGCGGTCGCCTTCTCGATCCCCGGGCAGATCCTGCTCTTCCTCTGGGCCTTCGCGGTCCTGTTCCACCTCGCCAACGGCATCCGCCACCTGATTTGGGACGGCCCGGGTGCCGGCTTCTCGCCCAAGGTCGCGAGCCAGGTGTCTCTCTTCAACTACGCGTTCGCGCTGGTCGGGGCGGTTGCCCTGATGGCCGCCGCAGTCCTCTCGTAAGGCGCGCCGCCATGTCCGACAGCCAGTTCGTCACCCCCACCAAGACCACCCGCGGCCTCGGCGCCTCGAAAACCGGCACGAGCCACCACATCCGCCAGCGCGTCTCCGCGCTCGCGCTGATTGTGCTGGTGCCGTGGTTCCTCTTCTCGGTCATGAAGGCCGCGCTCGGCGGCTATGCCGGCGCGCTCGCCTGGGTCGCCTCGCCGCTCAACGCGACACTCCTTGTGCTGACGGCCGGCGCGGCTTTCTACCACATGCGCCTTGGTATGCAGGCGGTCATCGAGGATTACATTGGCAAGGCGGGCACGCGCGCTGCGCTGCTGATCCTGAACACCTTTTTCTCCGCGATCCTGTTCGTGGTCGTGGTAATGTCGGTGCTCCGGATCTGGACGGGCGGCTGAGGCGCAAGGCGAAAGACAGGCAGGATCATGAGCAGCTATAACTGGATCGACCATACCTACGACGTCGTCGTTGTCGGCGCCGGCGGATCGGGCCTTCGCGCCGCGCTCGGCGCCGCCCAGGCCGGCCTGCGCACGGCCTGCATCACCAAGGTGTTCCCTACCCGCTCGCACACGGTTGCAGCGCAGGGCGGCATTGCAGCGTCCCTCGGCAACATGTCCGAGGACAGCTGGAAATGGCACATGTACGACACCGTCAAGGGCTCCGACTGGCTCGGCGACCAGGACGCGATCGAATACCTCGTGCGCAACGCCCCTGCTGCCGTCTACGAACTCGAACACTGGGGCATGCCCTTCTCGCGCACCGAAGAAGGCAAGATCTACCAGCGCGCCTTCGGCGGCATGACGCGTGACTATGGCAAGGGCCCGGTCCAGCGCACCTGCGCCGCCGCCGACCGCACCGGCCACGCGATGCTCCATACCTTGTACGGACAATGCGTGCGCGAGGAGACCGAGTTCTTCATCGAGTATCTCGCGCTCGACCTGATCATGGATGATGACGGCGCCTGCGTCGGCGTCACCGCCTGGAAGCTCGACGACGGCACGCTGCACCGCTTCCGCGCGCAGAAGACCATCCTCGCCACCGGCGGCTATGGCCGCGCCTATTTCTCCTGCACCTCGGCCCACACCTGCACTGGCGACGGCAATGCCATGGTGCTGCGCGCCGGCCTGCCGCTGCAGGACATGGAATTCGTGCAGTTCCACCCGACCGGCATCTACGGCTCCGGCTGCCTGATCACCGAAGGCGCCCGCGGCGAAGGCGGCTACCTGACGAACTCCGAAGGCGAGCGCTTCATGGAGCGCTACGCGCCCTCCGCGAAGGACCTCGCCTCGCGCGATGTCGTCTCCCGCGCCATGACGATGGAGATCCGCGAAGGCCGCGGCGTGGGCCCCGAGAAGGACCACATCTACCTTCACCTCAACCACCTCTCCCCAGAAGCGCTGCACGAGCGCCTGCCGGGCATTTCCGAGACAGCGAAAATCTTTGCGGGCGTCGACGTCACCAAGGAACCGATCCCGGTCCTTCCGACCGTGCACTACAACATGGGCGGCATCCCGACGAACTTCCACGGCGAAGTGCTGACCAAGAAGAATGGCGATCCGGACTCGATCGTACCCGGCCTGATGGCCGTCGGCGAAGCGGCCTGCGTGTCCGTACACGGCGCAAACCGGCTGGGCTCCAACTCGCTGATCGACCTCGTGGTGTTTGGCCGCGCCGCTGGCCTGCGCTGCGGCGCGACGACCGAGGCCGGCGCCCGCCAGCGCGACCTGCCTGCGAAGGCGACCGAGGCGCACCTCGCCCGCTTCGACAAGTTGCGCAATGCCAGCGGCGACCAGCCGGTCGCGAAGCTCCGCCTCGAAATGCAGAAGGCGATGCAATCGAACTGCGCCGTGTTCCGCACAGGCTCGGTGCTGAAGGACGGCGTGGACGCCATCGAGGATGTCTACAAGAAAATGCCGGGCATCGATGTGAAAGACCGCACCATGGTCTGGAACACCGACCTGATCGAAGCGCTCGAGTTCGACAACCTGATCTGCCAGGCCGCGGTGACGGTGAACTCCGCCGCCAACCGCGAAGAGAGCCGCGGCGCCCATGCCCGCGAGGACTTCTCGGACCGCAATGACGAAAAGTGGATGAAGCACACCCTCGCCTGGGTCGACGGCGCCGGCAAGGTAACGATCGATTACCGCCCGGTGCACACCTACACGATGTCCAACGACATCGCGTATATCGAGCCGAAAGCGCGGGTATACTGATTGAAGAACGGTTTGCCGGAGCGGAGGGGTGGATGAGTGAATACAAGTCCGTCTGGGTGCGCACCGGTAAGCAGAAGAAGGAAGAGAAGAAACTGCTCGGCCGGGGCACCAAGCTCGTCGACGATCCGCACCAGGCGGACATTGCCGACCTCAGCGCCCAGATCGAGACCGCCTGCAACAGGCTGCATGAAGAAGGCTATGACGTGATTTCGATCCTCCCCTCCGTGAGCGGACATTCGGAAAAGGGCGCCATCAACCAGGGCGGCTTCGGTTTCGGATTCAGCATCACGGACGGCGCAGTGATCACTGCCCGCCGCCGCCCCGTTTAACCTACCGACCGCCAGGACAAGACCATGGTTCAGCTGACCCTCCCCCAGAATTCCAAAGTCCAGAAGGGCAAGACCTGGCCGAAGCCGCAGGGCGCGACCAACCTGCGCGAGTTCCGCATCTATCGCTACAGCCCGGAAGAGAAGGCCAATCCACGCTGGGACACCTATTGGGTGGACATGGACAAGGCCGGCACGATGATCCTCGACGTCCTGTTCTACATCAAGAACACGATTGACCCGACGCTGGCCTTCCGCCGCTCCTGCCGCGAAGGCGTGTGCGGCTCCTGCGCGATGAACATTGCCGGGCGCAACACGATCGCCTGCACCAAGGGCTTCGACGACCTGCCGGGCGGCGTCATCTCGATAAGCCCCCTGCCGCACCTGCCGGTGATCCGCGACCTGATCCCGGACCTGACGAACTTCTACGCCCAGCACGCCTATGTGCAGCCCTATCTCAAGACCGATAGTCCGACCCCGGAGAAAGAGTGGCGCCAGTCCGAAGCCGACCGTACGCAGCTCGACGGGCTCTATGAGTGCATTCTCTGCGCCTCCTGCTCGACCTCCTGCCCGTCCTACTGGTGGAACGGCGACAAGTATCTCGGCCCCGCCGCGCTGCTGCAGGCCTATCGCTGGCTGATCGACAGCCGCGACGAGGCGACCGGCGAGCGTCTCGACGCGCTTGAAGACCCGTTCAAGCTCTACCGCTGCCACACGATCATGAACTGCGCGCAGGTCTGCCCGAAGGGTCTCAACCCCGCGAAAGCCATCGCGAAGATCAAGCACATGATGGTAGAGCGCGTCAGCTGACGCGGGCGCCGTCCACTGCGCCTTATGCAACCAATTCGGGCATGTTCGCGCGGGCAAAAGCCTGCCTGGTCAAGGCATTCCGAAATAGTTGGCCCAAACTTGTCCTACCCCCCGGCGGGCGGGGTTATACTGCCGTGCATGATTCCGATGCGCCTTCTCCGCAGCAATCCGTACTTCGCGCATTTATTCGCGCGTGTGCATCCGCTGTGTTGGCCCATTCTGTGGTGGTCTCTCAACCGTCTCCTCAAATGGTATGAAACGTCCGGCTACGGGGAGATCCTATTCCGCACAACGCGCTGGGGCTGGGTCCATGTCGCCTATCTCGGCGACAAGATCCCCGATCCCTCCGCCTACAGACCTTACGCAACCGGTATGCCCCGCTGGGATGATCCGGTATGGGAAAGCGATGTGCCTCTGGCCGTCGCTCTCAGTTCGACATGTATTCGTATGGACGCCGCCACGGCTTTCGCCAGTTCAGGCTTGAACAGATCGGAAAGGCGGGAGGGTGCTCGCGCAATCGCTCTCATCCCCAACACGTCCTAGCCGCGCTCACCGCAGATACCTGCGAAAGCAGGTATCCAGCGCATAGCAATGCTGGACCCCAGCGTCCGCCGGGGCCTGCGCACAGCTTCCAATTCCAACAATCCGAACCACCCGGCCGGGCCGCCCCCGCGTCCGGCCAATCGTGCTGCGCGCAGCCTAGCCCTCGAACGGATCCCGCATCAGGATCACGTCCTCGCGCTCTGGCGAAGTCGAAACCAACGCGCAGGGCTTGCCGACGAGTTCCTCGAGGCGGCGCACATAGACGACCGCTTCGGCCGGCAGGTCCGCCCAGCTGCGCGCGCCGCGGGTCGAACCGCTCCAGCCTTTAAGCGTTTCGTAGACCGGCTCGACGGCCGCCTGATCGGTGAGGCCCGCCGGGAAATAGTCGATCGTCTTGCCGTTCAGCTTGTAGGCGACGCAGACCTTGATCTCGTCGAAGCCATCGAGAACATCCAGCTTCGTCAGCGCGAGACCGTTGACGCCCGAGGTCGCGCAGGCCTGCTTCACCATCACGGAATCGAACCAGCCGCAGCGGCGTGGGCGCCCCGTATTGGTGCCAAACTCGTGGCCGACCGTGCCGAGGCGCTTGCCGATCTCATTGTCTTGCTCGGTCGGGAACGGGCCGGAGCCAACGCGCGTCGTGTACGCTTTGGCGAGGCCGAGGACGTAAGAGATGGCGCCCGGCCCGACACCGGAGCCTGCGCTGGCATTGCCGGCGACAACGGTGGACGAGGTGACGAAAGGATAGGTGCCGTGATCGACATCGAGCATCACGCCCTGCGCGCCTTCGAACAGGATGCGGCGGCCCTTGCGGACCTGCTCGTCGAGCCGCTTCCAGACCGGCTGGGCATAGGCGAGCACCTGCGGCGCGATCTTCAGCAGCTCGGCCTTCAGCGCAGCGCCGTCCGGCTCCGGCAGGTCGAGGCCGATGCGCAGCGGGCGGTGATGGGCGAGAAGCCGCTCGATCTTCATGTCGAGCGCGGCAGGGTCGGCAAGGTCCGCGACACGGATCGCGCGGCGGCCGACGCGGTCTTCGTAGGCGGGGCCGATGCCGCGCTTGGTGGTGCCGATCTGGGCCGCGCCAAGGGCCCCTTCCCGCGCCGCGTCGATATCCTTGTGCCAGGGCAGGATGAGCGAGGCATTGTCGGCGAGGATGAGGCTCTGCGGGGAGACTTCCACACCTTGCGCGCGGATGCCCTCGATTTCGGTCAAGAGGTGCCAGGGATCAACGACGACACCGTTGCCGATGACCGACAGCTTGCCGCCACGCACGAGGCCGGAGGGCAAGAGGGCCAGCTTGAATGTCTTGCCATCGATGACGAGCGTGTGCCCGGCATTATGGCCGCCCTGGAAGCGGACGACGACATCGGCCCGCGCCGACAGCCAGTCCACGATCTTGCCCTTGCCCTCGTCGCCCCATTGGGCGCCTACGACCACGACCCCTGCCATGTTCCGCTCCGTTTACAGCCGCGGCGACAAGGGCAGGAATTGGCCCGGAAATGCAAGAGGTTGATGTGCGCTGAAACCTAGCCGCCGAACCTATAGCTCACCCGGACGCCGACATTGTCGATGCCCTGGTTGCGGCCCGAGCCGAGGATCTGGCCATGGCTGAGGTGTTCGTACATCAGCTGGGCGCCCCACGTCTCGCCGAAGTCGCGGTTGAGCGAAAGGCTCGTGCGGAACAGGTCACGCGAGCCGAAGAAGACGGTGGTTTCCGAAACCGGATCATTACGCGGATCGCCCTGCGGATAGGGGAAAGTCAGCTCGCCATCATGGATGACATAACCAAAGCCCGGCTCCAGCGACCAGCCATCGGCGAAGTCCCAGTTCCAGTGCAGCCCTGCCCCGCCGAAACTGGTGTCTCCAGCGGTGTTGACGCTGGCCACCACATAGGGGCGCGGGCTCCAGATGATGTCCAGAAACTCCGGCGAGGCGAAAACGATCTCGCCATTGATGTTCGGCCCGTCTTCCTTGTTGGCGTTGTCGCAGTTGGCGATGCAGACATTGTGCTGGCTCACGCCGACGCGGACTTCTTCGACAATCTGGGCGGACGCTGCGGCAACCGGAACAGCGGCGAGGGCAAGCGAAGCGGCGAACAGGCGCATGGGCTCTCCTTCATGAAGTTTACATCATGATGGAGAGCCCATGAACCCCGATCGTCAAGTGCGCTTGTGCTGGCGGAGCCTCAGAAGCTCAGGACCTTGGCATAGCGGACCTGCGGCAGGGCATCGAGTTTCTCGATCACCGACGCAGGCGGCAGCGAGTCGATGCCGATCAGCGCAATCGCTTCGCCGCCCGCGGCCTGGCGGCCGAGGTGGAAGGTCGCGATATTGACCTTCGCCTCGCCCAGCATCTGGCCAAGGGCGCCGATGAAGCCCGGCTTGTCGATATTGTTGACGTAGAGCGTGACCGGCGAGAAATCGCCTTCCAGCGCCATGCCCTTCACTTCGACGATGCGCGGCTTGCCTGCGATCAGCGCGCCGGCGAGCGTGCGCCAGCCGCCTTCTGGTGAGTTCTTCGTGGCCTTGGTTTTCACCTTGATGCGGATCAGGCTGTCATAAACCGGGCTCGACTCGGTCTTGGTCTCCGTCAGCTTCACGCCGCTCTCGGCGAGGATCGCCGGCGCCGAGACCATGTTGACGTCGCCGCGCGAGGCGCGCAGCAGGCCTGCGAGCAAAGCTGCGGTGACCGGTTTGCGGTTCAGCTCAGCGACTTCGCCTTCATATTCGATGACGACTTCATCATATCCGTAGTCGGAGATTTGCCCGGCGAAGGAGCCGAGCTTTTCGGCGAGCGTGGCGAAGGGGCGGATGCGCGGGGCCTCCTCGGCGGTGACCGAAGGCATGTTGAGCGCGTTGGTGACGGCGCCGGTCAAGAGGTAGTCCGACATCTGCTCGGCGACCTGAAGGGCGACGTTCTCCTGCGCTTCGTTGGTCGAGGCGCCGAGGTGGGGTGTGGCGACGAAGTTCTTCTTGCCGAACAGCACGTTCTCCTTGGCCGGCTCGACCGCGAACACGTCGAAAGCCGCGCCGGCGAGATGGCCTGATTCCAGAAGGTCAGCCACGGCTTGCTCGTCGACAAGTCCGCCGCGCGCGCAGTTGACGAGGATCAGGCCCTTCTTCGTCTTCTCGAGATTTTCACGCGACAGGATATTGCGCGTCTGGTCCGTAAGCGGAACGTGCAGCGTGATAACGTCAGCGCGCTTCAGCAGCGTATCGAGATCAACCTTCTCGACGCCAAGCTCGACGGCGCGCTCATCTGTCAGGAAGGGGTCATAGGCGATGACGCGCATCTTGAGGCCGATTGCGCGCTCGGCAACGCGGCTGCCGATATTGCCGGCCCCGATCAGACCGAGCGTCTTGAACGAAACCTCGACGCCCATATAGCCGGACTTCGGCCACTTGCCGGCCTGCGTATCATTGTTGGCCGCAGGAATCTGGCGGGCGGCGGCGAACATCATGGCGATGGCATGTTCGGCCGTCGTGATGGCGTTACCGAAGGGCGTGTTCATCACGACGACGCCCTTGGCGGTCGCGGCCTTGATGTCGATATTGTCGACGCCGATACCGGCGCGGCCGATGACCTTGAGGTTCGTTGCTGCCGCGATCACGTCGGCGTCCGGCTTGCAGGCCGAGCGGACGGCAAGGCCGTCAAACTCAGGAATGATCTTGATCAGCTCTTCCTTTGAAAGGCCGGTCTTGGTGACGGTTTCGATGCCGCGCGCCTTGAAGATTTCGACGGCGGCGGGGGAGAGCGAGTCTCCGATCAGGACTTTAGGCATAGCGAATCATTCTCCAGAAAGAGGTTTGAACCAGGCCCCACGCGTCAGGCGATGGACCAGGCAGATGTCGTTGTCTTCACCCAGCTCCCGGACCCCTTCAGGGCGGAAGCCGAGCCGTTGATAGAAAGTGTGGGCGCGGGTATTTGACACGAGCGGATCGATGATGATCGCAGTCACTGAAGGGTCCCGGAAACAGGCGTCGATGGCAAGGCGCATCATTTCTCTGCCATAGCCTTTTCCGTGGTCGTCAGCGCTGCCGATCCAGATATCGATCGCTCTCAACCCGGGCTCCACATCGCCCCAGTAACGGGTTGGCTCCGTATGCGGATCGATGATCTGCATGCCGCCGATGGGCCGGCCATCGAGCTCGGCGATGAAGTACTGGTAGTCTCCCCTGACGAGGGCGAGTTCATCCGGCCAGTAAGTATCGCCGAATGCCCTCTCGGCATCCGGATCATCGGTTGTTGCTGAAATGACGTGCGGCTCCAGATCCCAGAGATCCAGAAGTGGCACATCATCCAACGTGGCAGGGCGGAGTGTGATCATCGGCCGGGAGGCGCGTGCCTCCTCTCCGCTCAGAGCTTCGCTGCTTCCTCGTGGAAGGCCCAGTCGAGCCACGGGGTGAGCTTGGCGACGTCCGAAGGCTCGACCGAGCCGCCGCACCAGATGCGCAGGCCCGGAGGGGCCTTGGCATAGCCGGCGGCGTCATAGCAGGCGTTCTCGGATTCGAGACGCTTGATCAGCTTCTTGATGAAATCCCGCTGGCCCGCTTCATCGAGACCGGCAACGCGCGGATCGACGATCTTGAAGGTGACGCCGGTATTCGAACGCGTCGCCTCATCAGGGCAGAGAAACTGCACCCAATCGGTCTTCTTTTCCCATTCCGTCAGGATACGGAGGCTTTCGTCGGAGCGCTCTTTTAGCTTCTTCCAGCCGCCGATCCGCTCCACCCAGTCGAGCGCCTGAAGATAGTCTTCAACGCACAACATGGAGGGGGTATTGATGGTCGCGCCTTCGAACAATTCCTCGTCGAGCTTGCCGCCCTTCGTCATGCGGAAAAGTTTCGGCAGGGCGCGGTCCGGAGTGTAGGTCTCAAGGCGGCGCACGGCGTTCGGCGAGAGGATCAGCATGCCATGGGCGGCCTCCCCGCCGAGGCATTTCTGCCAGCTATAGGTGACTACATCGAGCTTTGCCCAATCGATATCCTGGCTGAAGGCGGCGGAGGTTGCGTCGCAGATGACGATCCGGTCCGGGTTCGGCTTGATCCAGTCGGCATTCTTCACGCGCACACCCGAGGTCGTGCCGTTCCAGGTGAAGATGATGTCGGCATCATCGCGGGCTTTCGAGAAGTCCGGCAGGGCGCCATAGCCCGCGACATGGGTCTTGCAGTCGGCGATTTTCAGTTGCTTGGTCGCATCGGTGACCCAGTCCTCGCCGAAGCTTTCCCAGGCGAACACATCAACGGGCTTTGCGCCCAGCATCGACCACATGCACATCTCGACAGCGCCGGTATCTGAAGCCGGCACGATGGCGACCCGGTAGCCTTCCGGCAGGCCGAGGATCAGCTTGGTGCGGTCAATCGCGGCTTTGAGTTTCTTCTTGGCGTCGCCCGAACGGTGCGAGCGGCCAAGGGCAGCCGTCACCAGGTTCTGGAGCGAAAATCCGGGGTATTTTGCGGTGGGGCCCGAAGAAAAATGCGGGCATGCGGGGCGCACTACCGGCTTGGCGGTCGTCACGGTCATCTGTTTTACTCCTATCCTCACAGATAGGCTGGGCGCCGTTGGGGGCGCCTGGCCCGCGGGTCGTGTCTCACAATTCCGGACTTTCCGCAAACGGCATTTTTCAGGCGCAGGCAGGTGACAGGTCTTCGGGCAGGGTTAAGGTGCCGCAAATTTCCTGGCCATTGGAGGGTCCGCCATGCGCAACCTGTTGTTTTCTTCAGCCATTCTTCTCGTAACCGGGTGCGCGAGCGCGCCAGCCCCGGAGACGCCCGCAGACCCGGTCTCCCAGCTTGCCCCGGCCAGCACCTTCAAGACCTACAGCGCGAAGCAGTTCTATGACACCGTCAACTATGCCCTCGCCTCCAGCCGGGGCCATTGCTTTGCCCAGGACGGCAAGACGGTGCTGATCAGCTCGGATGAGACCGGCATCATCAACGCCTACCAGTTGGCGCTGGACGGCTCTAAAACCGCCCTGACGGCATCGGCCACCGATTCCACTTTTGCTGAATCGTTCTTCCCGTCCGACGATCGCATCCTTGTCGAGGCAGACAAGGGCGGCAACGAGGTCAGCCACCTCTATGTGCGCGCCAGTGACGGCACGCTGACCGACCTGACGCCCGGTGAGAAGACGCGCGCCTATTTCCTCGGCTGGAATGAAACAGGCAGCGAGTTCTATGTTGCCACCAATGCGCGGGACGAGGCGACCGACGATGTCTACGCCTATTCGGCGGCCGATTATTCCAGCAAGCTGATCTATCAGAATGACGGCAAGGAAATTGGCGCGATCAGCCCGGATGGCAAGCGTCTGGCGCTGGTCGAGAATGTCTCAAGCGCTGACGCAAACATCTACCTCGTTGACCTGACCGCTGCGTCGCCTGCGCCTGCGCTGATCACGCCCCACGAGGGTAACATCGCCTATACCACCTACGGCTTCACGCCGGATGGCCAGAAATTGGTATACGGAACAAATGAGCGCGGCGAGTTCACCGAAGCCTGGACACATGACGTGACGAGCGGCGAGAAGGCCGTACTGGTGACGGCAGACTGGGACGTGCTCGGCGTCAGCTTCTCGCCGAGCGGCCGCTACCGTGTAAGCACGGTCAATGCGGACGGCCTTTGGGAAGTGACCTTCCTCGACACATCCACGGGCAAACCATTGGCCCTGACCGGTGTTCCGGACGGCGAGGTGACGCAGGTCTGCTTCAGTAAGGATGAGACGCGCGTGGCTTTTGGCGTGAATACCGACACTTCCCCGCGCAACGTCTACGTTGCTGACCTGACGACAGGCGAAGCCACGCGCCTCACCAGCGCGCTTTCGGCGGAAATCGACGAGGCGAACCTCGTGACCGCGTCTATCGTGCGCTATCCGAGCTTTGACGGCCTTGAGATCCCCTCGATCTTCTATGTGCCGAAAACAGCGACACCGGAGAACCCGGCGCCGGCCGTTGTCTGGGTGCATGGCGGCCCGGGCGGCCAGAGCCAGAAGGGCTATGCGGCGGATATCCAGTTCCTCGTCAACAATGGCTATGCGGTTCTGGCAGCCAACAACCGGGGATCGTCCGGCTACGGAAAGACCTTCTTCCACATGGATGACAAGCGCCACGGACAGGAGGACCTGAAGGATATCGTCTGGGGCCGCACCTACCTCGAGTCGCTTGATTACATCGACAAGGACCGGATCGGCGTGATGGGCGGCTCCTATGGTGGCTACATGACTGCAGCGGCGCTCGCCTTCCATCCCGAAGTGTTTGACGTTGGCGTCAACGTCTTCGGCGTGACGAACTGGGTGCGCACGCTCGAGAGCATCCCGGCCTGGTGGGGCTCGTTCCGTGTCGCGCTGTATGACGAGATGGGCGACCCGGCGACGGACGCCGAGCGTCACCGCGCGATCTCGCCGCTGTTCCATGCCTCCAACATCATCAAGCCGATGCTGGTCGTGCAGGGGGCGAATGACCCCCGCGTGCTGCAGGTCGAGAGCGATGAACTTGTCGCCGCAGTGCGCGAAAACGGTGTACCGGTGGAGTATGTCGTGTTCCCGGATGAAGGACACGGCTTCCTCAAGAAGGCGAACCGGATCACGGCGGCGGAGGCCTATCTCGCCTTCCTCGACAAGTATCTGAAGGGCAAGGAAACCAGCAGCGCACCTGCAGGTGCAGAAACTCTCAACTGACCGTTTTCTTGCGCCCCGGGCGGGCCGGTGATTGATATCGGGTATGAGCCTCGAAATCCTCCCCCTGTCCGGTACGCTGGGCGCTGAAATCTTCGGTCTGGACCTGCAGTCCGGCCTGTCGAATGCCGAGTTTGACCAGGTCCACCGGGCCTTCCTTGATCACAAGGTCATCGTGCTGCGCGGGCAGAAATCCTTGCAGCCCGAGCAGCACAAGGCGTTCGCCCGCCGGTTCGGCACGCTGAACATCCACCCCTATGTTAAGGGCATGAAGGACCACCCGGAACTCCTGGAGATCATCAAGGAGAAAGAGGACAAGGTGAATTTCGGCGGCGGCTGGCACACCGACATGAGCTTCGAGGAAACCCCTGCCCTCGGCTCGATCCTGCACGCCATTGAGCTGCCGCCCTATGGCGGGGATACGCTGTTTGCCGACCAGCAGGCGGCTTATGACGCGCTCTCGCCGGGCCTTAAGGAGACGCTTGCGGGCCTCAAGGCGGTGCATTCTGCCGCGCGTGAATACGGCGTTCACGGATCGTCAGCACAGAAGCGCAAGTCGATGGACACGACCGAAGTCGAGACCGCGCCGGAATACGAACACCCGGTCGTGCGCACCCATCCGGAGACCGGCCGCAAGGGCCTTTATGTGAACCCGGCCTTCACGCTGCGCTTTGCCGGCTGGTCCACGCGGGACAGCAAACCGCTGCTGGATTACCTGTTCAACCATTCGCGGGAGGAGCGCTTCACCTGCCGCGTCCGCTGGCAGGCCGGCGACGTGACGATGTGGGACAATCGCTGCACCTGGCACTATGCGCTGAACGACTATCCGGGCCACCGCCGGCACATGCGGCGCGCCACCGTGAACGGCGACAAACCTTTCTAGGCAAGAATGCCCGCGACACCGAGCATGATGGCCGCCTGCCCGAAGAAATACAGGAACCAGACCGCGTAAGAGGCGATCCTGTCCGGCGGCGCGTCCGCCGGACGGCAGAACAGCTGCTGGGCGAGAATAGAATCCGAAGCGATGAACATCAGTGCACCAACGGTCACCAGCCGCCATTGGCCCGGCAGCGCAATCGCGGCGGCGCCCATCATCAGGATAACGCCGCCATAGAGGATGACCGGCAGGCGCATCGGCTTGCCGATCCAGGGCACAAGCCAACGGATGTAAAACGCGCCCGCGACGACCAGAACCGTCTGCGCGATCTTTACCGGAAGGCTCCAGCCTTCGCCGCCCTCCCCCAAGTGCCAGAACAGCACCACGTAGAAGACATGCGCGAGGAAGAAGGCTGCCATACCCGGCAGCAGCCAGCGTTCCGGCTTGCCCGCCAGAAAGGCATCGCCGACCGCAGACGCAAACAGCGCGCTCCAGAGCAGCCAGGGGCCGCCCGCCGCAAAGGCGATACAGGCGAGAATGAGTACGCCGGACACTTTAAGGAGCGTGCGCGCCACACCGCCTTCACGGAAACTGTACACGAAGCCGTAGGCCAGCGCGGCCACGCTGGCAGTCGCAAGGCTCGCCCAGAAGGCCGGCGCGCTCAGGCGTCGTCCCGGACAGGTTCGGGCAGGCGCAGCAGCCTTCGCGCCATGGCGCGGTGTTTCTCTTTCACATGCATGCCGACCACGCCGAGGGCGGTTGCCAGCACGGTTGCATCATCGGTGAAGCCGAGGCCTGCGATCACGTCGGGCAGGATGTCGACCGGCATGACAAAATAAGCCGCCGCGGCAAACAGCACAGCCTTGGCCTTCATCGGCGTCAGCGGGTCGCGCGCACAGAAATAGGCGCTGGCGAGATCGTCCGCGAACGGGATCTGACCCGCAAACTTGAGCAGTTTCGGCACGAGGCCCCGCGCCGTCCGCTCATTGCGCTGGATCGACTTGGGCAGGTAAACCCCGCCTTCGCCCTTCACCGTATTGATGATTTCCGCAGCGTCAGACATTGCGCTCTCCTAGCGGCATTATAGTGCAGTGCGGTCATAGCCGATAAACCGGTCAACTTCAAAGGAAGGCAGCTGCTATGGAACTGAACTCGAACATCTCCGCCGTGATCACCGGAGGCGCCTCCGGTCTCGGCGCCGCGACCGCCCGCAAACTGGCCTCCTACGGCGTCAAGGTCGCCCTGTTCGACCTGAACGCAGAAAAAGGCGAAGCCCTCGCCAAGGAACTCGGCGGCGTCTTCTGCAACGTCAACGTGACGGACGAAGCCTCGGTCGATGCCGGCTTTGCCAAATCCCGCGCCGCGATCGGCCAGGAGCGCATCCTGATCAACTGCGCCGGCACCGGCAACGCCATCAAGACCGCCAGCCGCGACAAGAACACCGGCGCGATCGACCACTTCCCGCTCGATAAGTTCAACCTGATCATCCAGATCAACCTCGTCGGCACGTTCCGCTGCATTGCGAAATCCGCTGCCGGCATGATGACGCTCGACCCACTGCCCTGCGGCGACCGCGGCGCCATCGTCAATACGGCTTCGGTGGCTGCAGAAGACGGCCAGATCGGCCAGGCGGCCTATTCGGCTTCCAAGGGCGGCGTTGTCGGCATGACCCTGCCGATCGCCCGCGACCTCAGCCGCGAGAACATCCGCGTCAACACGATCCTGCCGGGCATCTTCAACACCCCGCTGCTGGCCGCCGCGCCCGAGCCGGTGAAGCAGGCCCTCGGCGCCCAGGTTCCGTTCCCGCCGCGCCTCGGCATGCCGGAAGAATATGCCTCGCTGGCCACCGAAATGTGCCGCAACAACTATTTCAACGGTGAAGACGTCCGTCTCGACGGCGCCATCCGGATGGCACCTCGTTAAGAGATTACTCTCGGCGCCTCCCGCGCCCATGGCGCGGGGCCGCTGTGCCTTCGCTTCGCTCGCGAGGGCTCGTGCCTTCGGCGTTTGGAAAGCCCGCTCTCTGGAGCGGGCTTTTTCAGTCAGGTGCGGCTCGCCATCAGCGCTTCCCAGCGCGCCATTGCGCCGGGGCCCCAGATGGCAAGCCGGTCCGGATAGAATTCGTCGAATGCGGGTTTGCCGTCGGTCAGTGCCAGCCAGGACACCGCCGAAGACCTGAAGATGTGAACGTCCGGCGTGATGGCCGATTTGTCGTCGAGTGTGCCGACACGGACAAAGGCGGCTGCCTCGCGCGCCGTCGGATAGTGGCTCCACACCGCGACATGGCAGTGCGGGCAGCGGGCAATCATCTGGCCGCGACCGCTATTGCTCGGAGTCATGATGATTTCCGGCGGATGCGCGAGCAATTCCACTTCGGACATTTCGATCACGGCATTGATGACGAAGGCCGAGCCGGTTTCCCGCTGGCACCAAGTGCAGTGACAGCAATGCGTAATCATCGGGCCGCGGTTGAGGCGGTAGCGCACCGCGCCGCACGTGCAGCCACCTTCAAGTTTCTGGTCCATTGATCTCTCCCGGCAGCGCGAGACTACAACTCGCACAAGGTCCGGAAAAGGCGTGAACTATTCAATCGGCGCGCCCGGATCGCGCACGCGGATGAGGCCGTTGCCGATCATTGTCATGACAATTTCGCCGTGCTGGTTGTAGACCGTCTGGCGAGACTTTGTGATGCCCATGTCGGGACGAGATTTTGACCGGCGCTTCTCGATCAGTTCGGTCTCAACCGAAAGCTCGTCGCCCGGATAGACGGGCTTCACCCAGCGCAGCTCATCAAGGCCCGGCGAACCGAGCCCTGCGGTCGGTTCGCTATCCTTCCAGCTGTCGACCATCATCCGCATGGCCATGGCGCCGGTATGCCAGCCGGAGGCGGAGAGGCGCCCGAAATAGGTTTGCTTCGCCGCCTCATCATCGAGGTGGAAGGGCTGGGGGTCATACTTCGAGGCAAACTCTATGACTTCTTCACGCGTGACCTTGTAGGTGCGCGAACCCCGCGTCCTGGCGCCGACCACCATGTCTTCGAAATATCTCATGCGCCCTGCCCCGTGGCTTCAAACCTCAGCCGAAGTTGCCGCAACCCCGGCGCTTGGCAAGCGTGACGCAACGGGAGGGGATGCATGGCCCGGTAGCCTCGCTAGAACAGCAGCGGAAACGCGACAGGAGCGGAATGTGGAATATGATGACGTCGTGCGGGGCCGCCGCAGTATCCGGGGCTTCCTGAAGAAGCCGGTTCCGAAGGCGCTGGTGCGCGAGATCCTCGAGATCGCAATGCGCGCGCCGACCTCGCTGAACACCCAGCCGTGGAACTTCTACGTTGTCTCCGGCGCCGTGCTCGACCGGATCCGGAAGGGCAATGTCGAGCGCAACCTTGCCGGGGTGCCTGACAGCCGCGAGTTCCGCATGGGCCCTGGCTATGAGGGCGACCACCGCAAGCGCCAGATCGAGATCGCCATCCAGCTGTTCGAAGCGATGGGCATCGAACGGGACAACAAGGAAAAGCGGATGGACTGGGTGCTGCGCGGCTTCCGCCAGTTTGATGCGCCGGTCTCCATCGTGGTCACCTATGACCGTTCGATCCAGGGCAGCGACATTGCGCCCTTCGACTGCGGCGGCGTGGTCAACTGCATCGTCAACACCGCGTGGAACCGGGGGCTTGGCTGCGTGATCAATTCGCAGGGCATCATGCAAAGCCCGGTCGTGCGCGCCGAAGCCGGCATCCCGGACGACCAGGTCATCCAGACCTGCATCGCGATGGGATGGCCGGACGATACCTTCCCGGCAAACGCCGTGGTGTCGCGGCGCAAGTCCGTGGACGAGGCCGCGACATTCCTGGGCTTCGAGGATTAGGCGACCGCTGCCCGCGCCGGCATGAAGCGGCTGTTGCGCAGCAGCAGCGCCGAGATCAGCGAGACGAGGATGCCCACGGGCAGGATCTCGGTGAAGGTGATCGGCATGCGATAGAGCGGGTTCGCATACATTTTCGCGAATTCCTCGGCCTTTGTGACTTCGGCGGCAATCTCGGCCTCAGAGGCGCCACGGGACTTGGCCGCTTCGACGAGGTGTTCGGCGTACATCGCTCCAAAATCCATGCCGCTAATGGCCAGCGAGGCCTCCCAGGCGAGGACATAGAGCACGCCGGCGACAGCGCTGATGCCAAGGCCCATCAGGAAGGCGGGCACGAACTTGATGACACCGCCATTGACCACATCGCGCTGGCGCTTGAGGGCGAGGAAGATGACGCTCAGCGCAACCAGCATGGTCGTGTAGCCGATGGCCATGCCGAGACCGCCGCTGGGCGCATTTTCGCCGAGCGTCAGTGTCATGAGGATCATCGGGATGCCGACAATCAGGCCGGCGATGACGCCATTGGTCAGGATGCGTTGCAACATGGGGTCTCTCCTTTTCGGGTTGTCCGGACACGCATGCCGTTGCCGCCTGTGTCCACAATCGCCCGAAAGGGTGATTTTCGCCAGATCACCCTGAAAATCAGGGCAAAAGGCCGAGTTCCCGCGCGCGGGCGAGCGCCGCCGTCCGGCGGCTGACCTCCAGCTTCTCCAGCACTCGGGCGACATGTGTCTTGACCGTGTTGGGGGAGACGCTGAGCCGCGCGGCAATTTCCTTGTTCGAGAGGCCATCGGCGATGAGGCCCAGCACATCCATTTCCCGGGCACTGAGCCCAAGCGTGCGCTGGGCGTCCGGGTTGCCGTCAAATCCGGCAGCCTCCCGCCGGCCAGCGAACATCCGCGCCCCGGCCCAGACGCCTAGCCCGAGGAAACCGGCCGCGACGAGAAAGATCTGGACCTCTCCCGGAAAGGTGCGCGCGATGTGCAGGTAATCGAGCCAGGTGAGCGCCAGTGCGCCAAGGGCGAGCAGGGCGCCATAGGCGAGAACCGGCGCCGCCGCGGTCAGCCAGCTGCGGACCTGTTTCGCGTTGAACCTCGACCTGGCCATGCGGCCTCCTCCGATAACGCAAACCTAGACCAAACAAAAAGCCCGCTCAATCTGAGCGGGCTTTCGCTTGTCCGGGTATCTGGCACCGAGGAGAACCGGCCGGTGATCCGGAAAGTTTGTAAGCTTACTGGCCCTTGCGTTCCTTCACGCCTTCTTCGTCGGCGATGGCGCGGTCAGCGTCGTTGAACTCGACCGCCGGGGCAGCGCCCTTGCCATAGGCGCGGGCTTTCTGGGCAAGGTTGTCCATCGATTCCTGCATGCGGCCTTGACCGACGGCCATCGTCTTGGACGAGGCCATGCCAACCGATTCCGCATCCGAGAAGCTCGCGAATTCGGCACCTAGGAAGACCACTTCCCAACCGCGGGCACGGGCCCGGTCAAGGGCAGCCTTGGCGCCCTGATTGGTGAGTTCGGTCGACGAGTTCTCGAGACCATCGGTCATGATGACGATCACGGCTTTCTCGGGCGCGTCGGCCTCGGCGCGGTTCACGATCCGGCCGATGGCATCGTAGAGAGGCGTCATGCCGCGCGGGTTCGCTTCGTCATTGGTGACCTTGTTCCATTTGGCAGGGTCGACCTTGTCGCGCAGCACGTCGAACTGGAGGCCGTCCTGATGGTCGAACACGGCGAGCGTGACGGCGGTCTTGATGTCGGCGCCGGCAATCTCCGCGCCCGGAGCATCTGCCGCAAAGCTGTCCGCATAAGCGTTGACTGAGGTCAGCGCTTCTTCCCAGATATCGGACATGGAGCCTGTCCGGTCGAGGAGGATGTAGGATTGCACGGTGTCGGTCTTGACCGGCTTCGGCAGCACCTTCGCATCGGCCGATGCGCCCAGCGCGATGACAGCGGCGGCGGCGATTATGGAGTTCATGAGTTTCATGGTGAGCGTCCCTTCCCTGATCGGTGTGAGAGAAAGCTGCGCTCCGATTGAGGCGCGTCTGTGACGCGATTCCGCCGAAGCAAAGGAAAAGGGCCGCCTTTTGAGGGGCGGCCCTTCCCGAACCTGAACGGCCGTTCAGACTTGAGCCCTCAGGGGACGGATCAACTGCCTTTGCGGCGCTTTACATCATCTTCGCCGGCTTCCTTGCGGTCTTCCGCGTTGAAGTCCACCGCCTCGGCGGCCTCGAAGTATTTGCGGCTCTTGGAGGCGAGGCTGCGCATCGAACGCTCCATGCTGCCGGAGCTGACCGCCATCGACTTGGAGCCGGCCACGCCGACGGCTTCGGCGTCCCTGAACTTGCCGAACTCGGCGCCGAGGAAAACAACTTCCCAGCCCTTGGCCCGGGCCCGGTCAAGGGCAGCCCTTGCGCCGTCCTTCGTCACTTCCCGCGACGCGTTTTCCTCGCCATCCGTCATGATGACGATCACGGCACGCTCCGGCGCGTCGCCTTCGGCGAGCGCGACGATGCGGGCGATGGCGTCGAAAAGCGGGGTCATGCCGCGGGGGCTTGCCTCGGCATCGGTCACCTTGTTCCAGTTTGCCGCCGCCACGCTGCGCCGGAGAAGGTCGAACTTCAGGCCGTCATGACTGTCGAACACGGCAAGCGTGACCTTGTCGTGTTCGGACGGTTTCGCACCGTCCGCCGGCTTGGTGAGAGCCTCGACATAGGCATTCACCGACCCGAGCGCCTCGGTCCAGATGTTGGACATCGAGCCTGTGCGATCAAGGAGGATGTACGCGTGGGTATGCGCCGCCGGATTGGCGTTTGTCTGTGTACTGGTCATGGGTAGTCCTCCGTGATGCGCCCCCTCGCCCCGGACAGCCCAAATGGGAAAGCGCCCACCCGGTTAAAGGGGGCGCTTTCCATAAATGCATGCTGCGTATGCGAAGGACGCAGCAGGGCCTAGGCGAACTGCGGCGCGATCTTCAGGTTCTTCACCCAGCCGATCTTCTCGAGGAAAAGCAGCACGGTGCCGTTGTAATCAACGATCCGGTTCCAGACGCCCTTGCGGGGACGGTGCAGCGCGCTCTGCGGCTCGTCATGGTGGTGGTCGTGGAAGGCTTCGCCGCCGGTGAGCAGGGCCATCATGTGATCGGCCCAGACAGGCGTCTTGAGATGACCCAGCACGTTGATGCCGTAGACGGTGGCATGGAACTGGATGGCGCGGCCGATGATGACGCTGGCATGCAGGAGTGCGGTAAGTACCAGCGATCCGCCCGCGGCCCAGACGATGAGGTAGATGATCGCCGGGATAACGAAATGGATGACGAGGCTCAGCTCGTTATAGAAACGGTCCATCCAGACGATGATCGGGTGCTTCTTCAGCCACATCGGCATGGGCCGCTCGATATCCTTCTGGTCGCGGAAAAGGATCCAGCCGACCCAGGCCCAGCGCTTGGATTCGAAGGGATTGTGAGGGTCGCCCGGCTGGTCGGCGAAGCGGTGGTGCTGGGAATGGTAGTTCACCCAGTCGCGAACCCGGCCCTGCATGGCAATCATCAGGTTGATCATGGCGAGCACCTGGGCCGGCGGAGCGAGCTCGCCGGCGCGGTGCTGCAGGATGCGGTGCAGCGGGCCGATGCCCATGTTGCACCAGAAAACCGAGAAGGCGATCACCCCGATGGCCAGCGGCACATACCACCAGTGGAAGGTGAGTTCGCTGACGAAGACACCGAGCAGCACCATGGTGACGAACAGGGCAACGCCGAGGACAGGATAGCCAAAACAGGAAAAGAAGCTTGGAATATCGAAGGTTTTCCAGTTTTTCGGTATCGCGATGGAACGCGGTGTCATTGCAGGCCTGTCCTTTGTCTCCCGCCAGCGAGGCCAGCGGCTCCCCATTTGCGGATGAGTCTCACTCAGTGCCGCTTAACACTTGATTAAGACCTCCCCGGCGCCGGGCAAGGATGAAAATGCGGCTGGACGGGCACATTCGCGCAAGTGTGATGACGAGAGGTCCCGGCTTGGGCTAGATGGCGAGGCAAGAATTTGGGGCCAGAATGTCGGATGAAGCGCAGCTGAAAGAGAAGCTCCGTTTGGCAGAGCTTCTTGGCATCTATGACGATGTGAGCCAGGAGCCGAATGAAGCAAGGGTGAATTGCCCTTTGCATGCAGAATGCGCGCTGGCTGGCGAATACCTGACGCTGAACTGGAAAGAGCGCACCTATTTTTGCCACGGCAAGGGCGACACTGGCAGCCTCCGATCCCTTATCAAGGCGCTCGAGACTTCTCCGGACAACGCCGGAAGTCCTGAACCGAAAGAGACCGGGCACGATGACCCAAGCCCAAGCTATTCGTTGGCATTGCGCGCCACGAACCCTGTGCTGAAGACTCCCGAAAAAGTGCTTCAACTAAAGCCCGAACAGAAACTGCCTTCCCCCGAAGAGATAAAAGCGGAGCGCGAGATTCGGCTGGCGGAGATCCGCGCCGAGCGGGCGGCGCGGCGCCGGGGCCGCGGGGAGAAGACCATCATTGCGCTTCTGGCGCTGATCTTCGTGATTGCGGGGCTGATGGCGGCGGGCCTTTCGGGCTTCGCCAATTACCAGGCTTTCTCGTCTACAGTTACTGATCCACTGGAATCGACGATCTGGGGCGCTGCCGGGATCATTGCAGCGATCATTTCGTTTGGCGGGTTCACTTTCGTCTACTGGCACGCGGCGAACAAGCGGACTTGGGAGAGCCTGCGCTCGCTGGCCTTCACACTCGTCGGCGCAGGTGCCTCGATCCTCGGCACTGAAATCTATATCCGTTCCAACAACCTGACGGCAGCGACTGAAGTTACAAGCGCCGCAACCAACCGGGAGGTGCTCGAAGCGCAGGTCGCCGACTGGCGCAGGCAGTTGGAGGGCATTCCGCCCGAGACCCGCTCGGTTGACGGGCTTGAGGCCTACATCGCCGAAGTCGAGCGCGTCGGGCGGACGGAGCAGAAGCCCTACCGCGATGCGCAGAACGAGCTTGGGCTTGCAAAGCGCCGGGATGAACTGACAGCCAAGATCGAGGTGGCGAACGCTGAACTCCTCGGCCAGGGGTCAGGCAATATCCTGCTGCAGGCGGAGCAGCGCGCGGCCCTGCCCAGCTGGCTGTTTGCCGTTCTGCTCGAACTGTTCTCGAGCCAGGCCACCTCGATCGGCTTTGTTGCCCTGCTTTTGCTGGGTTCAAGCCGACCCGCCCCGCCGCAGGGTCCGGTAGCGGGCTCGTCTTGATCCTGACGCACCAAGCCTACTTGCCAGCCACAGGATTGCGCGCAATGTCATTGCGGGAGACTTGGGTACACGAACATGGACGCGCGGTCGTCGGCAAAGCAGCTCCTTGCTGAGGCGGGTCAGGCTATGCAACGGGGAGACATGGCCGCGGCCTTGACTCTTCTGAGTAATGCGGAAGCCGGCGATCCGGCCAATTCCGAAATCCTGATGGCTAAGGCGGTCGTTCTCCGCGTGCTGGGCGACTTTGCCCGCGCCGTGATGACGCTTGAGCAGGTTCTCGCGATCGACCCCTACCACTATTTCGCGCTGCTATCGAAAGCGGCCCTGACCGAGCAGTTGTCGGGCCCGAAGGCCGCTTCCCGGATCTACCGGAACGCCCTCAAGATTGCGCCGGCAACTGACCGCATGCCGCCGGCGCTCGCGATGCAGACCGAGCATGCGCGGCGAGTGGTTGCGGCGGACGATCAGGCGCTGGCGGATTTCCTGTGCACCCGCGTCGCGAAGGCGGCCTCGCTGGACGACTCGCAGGCCTTCCGCTTCCGCGAAAGCATGGATGTGATGCTCGGACGCGCCAAACCCTATGTCCAGGAGCCCCTGCTCTTCCACTATACCCAGCTGCCCGCGATCACCTTCTATCCCCGCGCGCTGTTTCCCTGGTTCGAGGAGCTGGAAGCCGCGACGGACATGATCCGGAGCGAACTGCAGGCGGCGCTGGCCGTGATGGGCAAGGATTTCAAACCCTACATCCAGTATCCCAGCGGCGCGCCGGTCAATCAGTGGGCGGAGCTGAACCATTCCGAGCGATGGAGCACGCTGTTCCTCTGGAAGGATGGCCAGCGGCAGGATGAAGCCTGCGCGATCTGCCCTCAGACTGCCGCGTTGATGGACCGGCTGCCGCTCGGCCGCCAGCCCGGTTTTGCGCCGACCGTGATGTTCTCACGGCTGGATGCAAGGACTGCCATCCCAGCCCACACCGGATCGACGAACGTTCGCCTAATCGCGCACCTGCCGCTGATCTTGCCCGGGCCAGCGCGGTTCCGGGTGGGCAATGAGACACGTCACTGGAAGATGGGCGAGGCCTGGGTCTTCGACGACACGATCGAGCATGAAGCCTGGAACGATGCCGACGAAGCGCGCGTCATCCTGATCTTCGATGTCTGGAACCCCTTCCTCGGCGAGACGGAGCGCGAACTCGTGACCGAACTGATGAGCGCCAAGAACGCCTATTACACGTCCTGACCTGTCAGCGGGTGCAGGTTGCCGTCACGCCCGCGCACCACCCAGCCATCATCGCGCCGCTCGACATCCGATAGCGCAAGCGATGCCTTCGAGACCCCGCCCGCGATATCGAATACATAATGGGGAATGGCGAGGCCGGAGAGCGTGTCGCGCAAGGCGCGCACGAGGCGCTGGCCCTCCTCGACGGGCACACGGAAATGCGACGTGCCCGGAGCAGCGTCCAGCTGGTGCAGGTAGTAAGGCTTGATGCCGGCGGAAAGGAAGGCGCGCATCAGACCTGACAGGTCCTCCAGCGTATCGTTCACGCCCCGCAGGAGGACGGACTGCGAGACAAGCGCGATGCCCCGCGCCGCGAGCAGCCGGCAGGCGGCGACAGCTTCTGCGGTGAACTCGTTGGCATGATTGGCATGGACGGAAACGAACACAGCTTTCGTCCGTGAGCTGACCGCCTCGGCATATTCTGGCGTGATCCGGTCCGGCCGGGTGACCGGCATGCGCGTGTGCCAGCGGATGACCTTGACGTGTTCGATCTTCTCGAGGCGCGCCGTAAGCTCCCGCGCGCGGGCGGCCGACAGCATCATCGGATCCCCGCCGGTCAGGATAACTTCAAAGATTTCGGGGTGCGCTGCGATGTAAGCGATAACGGCATCGAGCGCCGATTTGGTCATCGCTTCGCCTTTTTCAGGACCGACCATTTCCCGCCGGAAACAGAAGCGGCAATAGACAGGACAAGTCGAAGCCGCCTTGATCAGAACCCGGTCCGGATACCGGTGCACGAGGCCCGGCACGGGCGAGTGGCGCACATCTCCGATCGGGTCGCCGCTTTCCCCTTCCTTGACTTCCATCTCCTCCGGAGACGGAACATATTGCCGGCGCACGGGGTCGAGAAGGTCGCTGCGATTGATCACGCCCGCCAAGGATTCCGGCAAGGCAATCGCATAAGCCGCCTCGACACCCGCAAGCTGCGGCGCAAGAGTATCCGAGACCAGACCGGCCGCCTGCAGATCTTTCACGGATCGTAAAGTGCGGACGGTCATGCGCGCCTCGCAATCGGACTGGGAGTCCAGAGCACATCTGCGATGTCTGATGCGCCGGTCGCCAGCATCACCAGCCGGTCGAAGCCGAGTGCCACGCCGCTTGCCTCGGGCATGGCGGCGACAGCGGCAATGAAATCTTCGTCAAGGGGATAGATTTCGCCGTAGAGCGCCTGCTTCAGGTTCATCTCCGACATCTGCCGTGTCCGGAGCAATGAAGCATCCGTCAGCTCCCGATAGCCGTTCGCTAGTTCGATGCCGCAGGCATAGAGCTCGAAACGTTCCGCAAAACGCAGATCATCCGGCGCCGGGCGGGACAGCGCCGCTTCGCTGATCGGATAGCGGTGCAGGAAGGTGAGGCGGCCCTGACCGAGGTTGGGCTCGATCCGCGTGACGAGGACGGCAGAGAACACGTCGGTCCAACTCGCGCCGGCTGGCGTCTCCACCCCGGCGCGGCGAGCCGCTTGCGCAAGGCCTTCCGCATCCGTGAGCACGGGCTCGAGATCAATTCCGGCAAACTTTTCGAAGGCATCGACAAGCGTCAGGTATTCGGGCGCGGCTTCCGGATCGCAGGCGGCACCTTTCCAGGTCAGGCGACCGGCGCCTGCGGCGCTGGCCGCGAGCCGGCAGAGCTGGGCCGCGTCTTCCATGACCGCGTCCATGCCCTCTTCCGCCCGGTACCATTCCAGCATCGTGAATTCCGGCGAATGGCGCCCGCCGGTCTCCCGGTTGCGGAAAGCGCGCGCAAAGTCGAAAATCCGGGTCTCGCCAGCCGCCAGCAGCTTCTTCATCGCGAATTCGGGCGAGGTGTGCAGGTAGAGCGGCGTCTGGGCACCGTTTTCAGCGATGTAATCTGTCCGGAAGGCGTGCAGGTGGGCCTCATTGCCCGGCGAGTGCTGCAGGAGGCCGCATTCGGTCTCGGTAAAGCCCTCCGCCTCGAACCAGGCCCGGATGCGCGACTTGATCCGTCCACGCGCGGCGAGATGGCCGCGGCGGCGCGCATGGGTCTCGGGCGACCACCAGGGAAGGCTGTCGGACGGCAAGAACGCTCCAGTCAGGCGGATTCAGGCGGGCAAAGCCGCATCGGGCGGCTGGCCAAACGGCGCGGAGGCGGTATATAGCGGCGCTTTCGACCTCGCAACTCAGGAACGCCCCATGGCCGTTGAAATCGCTGCGGATATCCGCAAAGGCAACATTATCGAGCATACCGATGGTCAGCTCTATGTCGTGCTCAAGGCGGAATCCTTCCGTCCGGGCAAAGGCACGCCGACCACCACGATCGACATGCGCCGCATCTCCGACGGCATCAAGATTTCCAATACTTACAGGACATCCGACAAGGTCGAGAAGGCCTATGTGGAGGAAGTCGACCATACTTACCTTTACATGGAAGGCGAAAACTACGTCTTCATGAACGCGGCCAACTACGAGCAGGTGACGGTGCCCGGCGCCATGGTCGGCGATGGCGCCCAGTACCTGCAGGAAAACATGACCGTGATCCTCCAGATGTTCAACGGCGAGGCCGTCTCGGTCACCCTGCCCCAGCGCATCACCGCCGAGGTCGTCGAGACCGAGCCGGTCGTCAAAGGCCAGACGGCTTCGGGCTCCTACAAGCCGGCCAAGCTCGACAATGGCGCCCGCATCATGGTGCCGCCGCATATCGGCGTAGGCACGCGCGTCGTGGTGAACACCGAGGATGGCTCGTATCTCGAGCGCGCCAAGGACTAAGCGCATTTTTCAGATCGGCGACGGAACCCTTTCGCGCCTGCTCGCATATATGCGGTGAAGCCAGAGAGCTTCTCCATCTACCAAGAACCAACTGGAGCCAGCGTTTGCCCAAGCGCTGGCTCTTTTTGTTCCGGCACGGCAGGCGCCGAGAGGCAGCTGCGGGCACGGATTCTTAACCCTGATGGCCTATTGGTTAACGGGTATGTGGCAAAACCGTGAGGTAACCCCGCCACCATGTCGGATCCGAGCGCAGAATCCCCGCGCCAACATGCCCGGATGCGCACCTTGAAGGGCGCGCGCGTGGAGTTCGAGGGCTCCCGCACCTTTGACGTGACGATTCGGGACATGTCCGAAGGCGGCGTGAAACTGAAACTCGGCTCGCCGTTCGCCCTGCCAAAAGCTTTCACCCTTGTCATCCACAATCCGAATACCGGCATAGCAGAAAAGCGGAGCTGCGAACTTCGCTGGCAACGCGGCGACCAAGCTGGGGCGCAATTCACCACCGTTGAAATTCAAGGCACTGCGCCGGGAGTGCGGCCCGCCAATCTGCGCAGGCCGGTAGCGCCCACCTGATTTTTCCACGCTCAAGGGCAGTTGCGATTGATCCGGATACGGCAGATGGCGTATGATTCAACTGCGCAAAAAGGTTGTCGTCGGGCCGAAAAGGCTGTTGGGGCGGGACCGTGAACATTATCCTCGTAGAAGACGATGAATCCCTGATCGAAACCATCCAGCTTGGCTGGCCGGATCCGTCAGATCGCGTCGATGCATACAAGAGCTTTTCCGCGTTCAAGCCGGTCCTATTCGCAGGCGGCCTGAATGCAGCCGATTGCGTTATCCTCGACATGCAGCTTCCAGATGCGTCGGGAACGCAGATCGTCACCGAAATCCGCCGCGTAAGCGATATTCCGATCATCGTGCTGTCTGGCTGGGGCGAAACCGAGTTTCGCGCCGAACAGATCAACCGCGGTGTGGACGACTATGTCCTGAAGCCGCTGAGCGTGAAGGAATTGCATGCGCGGGTCGCCCGCCTTTGCCGCCGCCGGGCTGTGCCCGTGCTTCAGCCCGAGGAGCCCGCACAGATCAACGCCGTCACCTTTGACCGTCCGCGCCGCGCACTGCGCCTCGGACCGGAACAGGTGGATCTAACCCATGCCGAATTCCTTCTGTTGAGCGCGCTGGTGGACGCTGGCGGACGGGTGGTGGCGCGCGACGAACTCTATCTGAAGGCCTTCGGGCGGCCGCACCGCGAAGGCGAAAAGGTGCTCGAGACTTATATCAGCCGCCTACGAACGAAACTCGGACAGCTGGAGCCTTCGACGAGCGATGCGATTCAGACAGCCCGCGGCGCTGGCTACCGCATCATCGCTCAGTCTGCGTCCTGAGCGAGCGTGGCAGACCCTGCATAGGCCCTGTCAAGCATTTCGCGGACCTTCAAGGCCAGCTCGCTGCGGCGGTAGGGCTTTGGCAGCAACTCGATATCGGGCGCAAGGCGGCCATCAGCCTGGATAAGTTCTTTCGGGTAGCCTGACGAGAACAGGATCTGGATTTCCGGCAGCAGCGCCCGCGCCTCGGCCTCAAGCTTCCGGACATCAGCGACCCCAGGCATCATGATGTCCGAGAGGATCAAGTCAGCCGATCCGCCTGCGCGGAGATAAGAGATCGCAGCGTCTGCTGTTTCGACAGGCGTTACCCGGTAGCCGAGATCGCCCAGCACCCGCGCTGCATGATCGCGAACGCCATCATCGTCTTCCACAACGAGGATCTGCTCACGGCCGCCGAGCGGCCGCGATGCCGGGTTCACGGGAAGCGGTGCCAGTACAGGCTGCGAAGAGCACGGGAACAGCATGGCGACTTCGGTGCCCTGCCCCGGCTCGGACCGGATCAGCAGGCGTCCGCCCGACTGTTCTGCGAAACCGTAAGCCATGCTTAGCCCGAGGCCGGAGCCCTTGCCGACAGGCTTGGTCGTGAAGAAGGGCTCAAGACACCGTCTCAACGTTTCGGCATCCATCCCGAGACCGGTATCCTTCACACTGAGCATGATACGGTCTGCGGTCGCTGTTTCGGCGCGCGGGAAACCGGGTACTGATTCGCCGGCAGGCACATGGATCGTCAACACCGTCAGGGTTCCGCCATCTGGCATCGAGTCGCGCGCATTGATCGTGAGGTTCAGGAGGGCGAGCTCGAGCTGTCCGGGATCGGCTTCAATCGTGCTGACATTCGCTTTCAGATCAAACTCGAGGCGGACGTTCGAGCGGAATGTGCGCCTCATCAGTTCTGCGCTGCGCCGCACCTGGTCATTGAGGTTGAGCACAAGCGGCTTGAGAGGCATCCGCCGCGCGAAGGCGAGCAGGCGGCCGGTCAGTTCCCGGCCACGTTCTGCAGCGCCGGATACGAGTTCAAGCAGCCGCCGCTGGCGCGCATCTTCGGTGCGATCGAGCAGGGTTTCCGTGTTGCCGATGATGACCGTCAGCAAGTTGTTGAAATCGTGCGCCACACCGCCCGTCATCTGGCCGAGCGCATCGAGCTTCTCGGCCTGCGCAAGCCGCGCCTCGGCAATCTTGCGCTGCGTGATGTCGACGATGCTTCCAACGATCCTCAGCGCCTTGCCCGTTTCGTCACGCAGGATGAATCCACGGTCAAAGACGAAACGCACGTCGCCGTCATCGCGCATGAAACGATACTCGTCCGACCATGTGTCGCCGGTGCCAGCGATTGCCCCATGGAAACCTTGAAGTACGCGGTCATGGTCCTCAGGATGCAGACGATCCGACCATGAGGTCAGCCAGTCGATCAGGCTTGCCTCCGGCGCGCCCGCGAGCTGCCGGAAGTTCTCGTTCCAGGTCAGCAGCCCTGAACGCACGTCCCAGTCCCACACGACATCATGAGTCGATAGGGAAAGCATTCTGTAGCGCTCTTCATTCAGGCGGGCGCGGGCATCTGCGGCCTGCTTGTCCGACATGTCACGCATTACGGCGACCCAATGCGTCATCGCGCCCAAGACATTGCGCACTGGCACGAGGTCGATCTCGGCCGGCAGGACACGTCCATCCCGTGTGAAAAGCTGCAGGTCCGAGCGCAATGACGTTTCAGCCGCGAGTGCGTCGTGCAGCACTTCCAGCGGCACGCCCTTCGCAACTTCCAACATCACATCCCGCACCGGCCTTCCGATCACCTCGGCCTCTGCAACACCAGTGACGCGGGTGAAGGCAGCATTCATGTAGACGATCGGTGCGACGCTGGCGTCAGGTCCGGGATGCGCCTCAAAGATCATCACGATATCGTTCAGACGGCTGACGGACAGATCAAGGAGGCGTAGCCGGTCGTCCTGCTCGACCTGGCGGCTTATGTCCTGCACCATCCCGGTCAGCAATTCGCCCTCAGGCGTAAATGTCCGCTCGCCGACGCCGCGGACATGTATGGTGGTTCCATCCGGTCTCAGGATACGGTGCGCAAAGTCGAACTCATCGGCGCCCGACTGGAAGAACTCTTCGAATTGCTGCGCGATTGCTCCGCGGTCATCAGGATGCACCACATTGCGATAGTCCTCGAACCCGCCACGGAAGGAGGCTTCATCGACCCGGTACATTTGGATTACTTCCGGCGACCAATGCAGGCGGCCAGACCAGCGCTCGAATTTCCAGGCACCAACCCCGATGAGGCGCTGCACGGTGCGAAGGTTGGTGTTTTGCTCGGCGAGGCGCTCGGCGGCCTGCTCAGCCTCAAGGCGGAGCGCGGCCTCGCGCTCGAGGAGACTGCTGCGCTCCTGCTCCATCAGCACGGCGCGTGTGACATCCCGAACAGAGACCAGCTGCGCCTTCCTGCCCTGCCAGTCGATTTCACGAGCGGTCACATCAACATGGAAAATCCGGCCGTCCCTCGCCCGATGCCGGAAAGTTCGCCCCTCTCGCCAGCCACTGGCCGGCAGACGGATGGCATCGAGGAAATCCGGAACATCCTCAGGCGGACGGATATCGGTCACCTTGAGTGCGAGGAATTCTGCCCGCGTGTATCCGTAAGCCGACGTAGCAGCAGAATTTACATCCAAGAATTCCAGCGTCGCGATGTCGTAGATCCAAATGGGATCCGGATGGTGCTCGAAGAACAGCTCACGTTCCTGCATATGCGTTGCAAACCTGATTTGCCGATCACCGGGATGTCACACGGCCTCCCCTAGCACGCTCTTGCGGCGAGGGCACGAGACCCTCGCTGGCAGGTCAGGCAGCGGGCGCGGCGCGGTCGTAGGTTTCCGCTCCGATTGACTGGCGCACGATGCCGAGCCGGATCGATGTCTCGCCGGGCGTCAGACCCAGAAGCGCGGCGGTCTCGATCACGGGCAGGCCTGCACCGAGATGCAACGCCGCCACCTCGCGCGTTTCCAGCGGCAGATCGAGCAGCGGCGCGAGCGCTGCATCAAGATCGGAGCTGCGGCGGCTGCGCGCACCAGAGGTACGCATCAAACGGCGCACGGCGGACACGAGGTATGCGTAGGCGGCGTCGGCCTCTTCCGGCTCGGGATCGGTGGCGAGATAAAGTGTCAGGGCGTCTTCGACGATCTCGTCCGCTTCAATCCGGTTGCCGATGACGAGGCAGGCGAAGGCCCGCACTTTCCGGAGAACTTTTTCAACTGCCAACACTGATCGGGAATCCAAGGGCGCGTGGCTGGCGGACGTGATGAATGCGAGTTTCATGCGCGCCTCCGCGTCTGGGGTTATCGGGAACCTGCACCTCTGCACACCAGTTACTAGAGACAGGTTTCGAAAGGGTCTAAAACGTACAACCTGCTGCAAATATTGCAGGAGACAGCGGTTTTCTTGTGCCGCGACGCTGTTCGCCAGCCAGCAGGGCCGCAAACTTGAAAATCAGGAGAATCCGGTTGCATGCGGCGCGCAGACCGCGTCAATCTCCACTTCAGTATCCTGAATTGCGGGGGTTTTTCATGGTTGGTGCGGCGCGCAGCGTTTTTGGAAGGCTTGTCCGGATGATCGGGCTCGTCGCCTGTGCGGCCTTCTGGGCCTCCGCCTCGGCCCAGGGACTGATGTCGGCCACCTATGACCCGGCCATCCCGACCCTCGAGCAGGTCGCGGGGCACAAGACCGGCGAGAAGATCACCTCCCCTGCCGAAATCGTGGACTATCTTCGCGCCCTTGAGGCGGCTGACCCGGCCCGGGTCCGCGTCGTGGAGTATGCCCGCTCGTGGCAGGGGCGCCCTCTGATCTATGCCATCATCGCCAAGCCTGAAACGATTGCCCGCCTGGGCGAGGTGAAGCGGGACCTTGCGCAACTGGCCAGCGGCGCGGCTCTGCCAGCCACGGAGCGCAGCGCACTCGTCGAACGCACGCCTGCGGTCGCCTGGTTCGGCTTCGGCGTGCATGGCGACGAGATCACCCCCGCCGATAGCGGCCTCGCGCTTGCCTATCACCTCTTGGCGGCGAAGGGCGACGCACTGGTCGACCGTATCCTCGACGAAACGATCGTCATCATCGATCCAGCGCAAAACCCGGACGGGCGCGCGCGCTTCCTGCAATCCTTCAACGAAGGCCTCGGGCTTGAACCACAGGATAACCGTTTCACCGCAGAGCACGACCAGCCCTGGCCGGGCGGACGTTTCAATCACTACCTGATGGACATGAACCGGGACTGGTTCGCGATGACCCAGCCCGAGACGCGCGGGCGGATCGCGGCCCAGCAGGAATGGCACCCGGTCGTGTTCGTCGACTCGCACGAGATGGGGGGCGACGAGACCTACTTTTTCCCGCCGGCAGCCGAACCGCTGAACCCGCTGATTTCGCAAACTCAGCGCGAGGCGCACGATGCCTTCGGCCGCAACCGCGGCGCCTGGTTTGACCGGCATGGCATCGCCTATTTCACGCGCGAAATCTTCGATGCCTTCTATCCGGGCTATGGCGACATGTGGCCGACGCTCAACGGCGCCATTGCAAAGACCTTCGAGCAAGGCTCGCCCCGGGGGCTGGTCTATCGCCGCAGCAATGGCGACACGCTCACCTACAAGGACGGCGTGTTCAACAATTTCATCGCCGCGCTCGCAACTCTGGAAACGACCGCGAACGGACGCAAGCAGCTCGTATCGGACTATGCCGCCTATCGGCGCAGCGCGGTGGAAGAAGGCGCGCGCGCGCCGCAACGGTTCTACGTGATCGACCGTGCCGTGCGTATGGGTCAGGCGGAGCGCCTCGCGACGTCGCTCGCAGCGCAGGGCATCGCCGTCTCGCGCTTGCCTGCCGGAACGCGCGCATGCGGAAGGCTCTATGCGGATGGCGCGCTGGTCGTCGACCAGTCGCAACCCGCAGGCCGTCTCGTGCAGGCCCTGCTCGATGCCGACACGCCGCTTCCGCCTGAGTTCATCAAGCGCCAGGAAGAACGCCGGAAGGCCGGTCTGGCCCACGAGCTTTATGACGTGACCGCCTGGGCCCTGCCCCTGATGGAAGATGTTGATGTGGCGCGCTGCGCGAAAGTTGACCTCTCAGGCGCATCGCCCGCCGGCCTCTCGGCCCCGCCGCCCGCCACGGCTGCGCTTGCGGCAGGTTTTGGGTATGCCGTGCCCTGGACCGACGCGGTGCAGGCTGGCCTCGTTATCGACGCCCTGAAGTCAGGCCTGACCGGATCCTCGACCGACAAGGCCTTCACGTCAGCAGGTCGCGTTTTCGGCAAAGGCACGGTGATCTTCCCGGCAGCGGGCAATCCGGATGATCTTGCCGCGCGTCTGGAGCAGCTTGCCAGCGCCAGCGGCGCAAAGGTCGTCACGCTTGCAAGCAGCTGGGCAGAGGATGGCCCGAACTTCGGCAGTTCCGCTTTCGCCGGGCTCAAGAAGCCGAAGATTGCGCTGGTCTGGGACGATGGCACAAGCCCGACGTCTGCGGGCGCCACGCGTTGGGTGATCGAGCAGAAATTCGGCCTCGGCGCCGCGCCCATCCGTGTACAGACACTCGGGTCTGCCGACCTTGAGGACTATGACGTTCTCATCCTGCCTGAGACGACCGGGGACTTCCAGACGCTGCTCGGCACATCCGGCACCGAAAATCTCAAGGCCTTCGTGAGCGAAGGCGGTGTGCTGATCGCCCTTGGTTCGGCCACCGGCGCTCTCGCCTCGGAGGAACTCGGTCTCTTGTCGACCACCGCCGAGACCGCCTGGCGAGAAGAGGTCGCGGCAGATGAGCCGGAGAAGCCGAATGCCGGTACCCGCATTACCGACCAGGCGGCCTACGAGCGCCTGATCGCCGACCCAGACGCCTCGCCCGAAGATGCGCCCGGCGCCCTGGTCCGCCTCGATGCGAACAAGGACCACTGGCTGTCTTCAGGTTATGACCGGGCGACCGCGCTCGTGACCGGATCGGCGATCTACAAACCGCTGAACGCCGCCAACGGAACAAACGTGCTGCGCTTCGCCCCGGCAGATCAGCTCGTTGCCAGCGGTTACATGTGGGACGAAAACATCCAGCAGCTGGCGTTCAAGCCCTACCTGATGGCCGAGCCGCGCGGAAAAGGACTGGTCATTGCCTTTGCCCAGAGCCCGACCACGCGGGGCTATCTAGGCGGGCTTGACCTGCTCCTCGCCAACGCCATCCTTCTGGCCCCGGCAAGGGTCGAGTCCGGAACGGCGAGATAGCAATTCCGCGCGGAACCGCGCTTCCCGGCCTGGCGATGTCTGGGACCCTGCGTGGCGCACCCGAAGAGATTCGAACTCCTGACCCCCAGATTCGTAGACATTCCTGCGGAATCTGTCGAGGTCGGTTATGGTCGGTCTAAGTCGTATTTTTTTGTTTATTTTCATGTACTTAAAGTCTCTCTTCAAACATTACAAAACCGACACAAACAGACCAAAACAGACCATTTCCGGTGCTCAACTGGGGCACTGGTGGGGCACGGAAAGTATGCTAGTATCCACAGTCTAAACAACATTTGTTTGGAAATAGGAATTTTTTCATGCCCCGGAAAGGCTCTCCGCAATTTGAGCAAACGCTCACAATCGCGCCCAGTCAAGCCACCCGCTCGAAGCAAAGCAGGCAAGGAACACGGCTCACTCAGCGCCTCGCAAGTGAAGCCAAAACGAGCGGTGTGAAGCAGCGCATCGCAGATCATGAGGTGAAGGGTCTTTTCCTTCGGATCACGCCAAGCGGCGCCAAGAGTTATGTCCTGCGGTACTCCCAAGAGGGCCGGCGCGGCGAAGCGGCAATTGGCGATGCGACGGCCATTACCCTGGTCGCCGCGCGAGCCAAGGCAATGGATCTGCTCAACTCACTGACACTGCAAGGGATCGATCCGGTGCAGGCGAAGCAAGCGGCCATTGTCGCCGAACGCCAGCGCAAAAACGCCTCGTTTGCTGCCCTGACAGAAGCCTACTCCAAGGATGCTGCGCGCCGAAAACGACCGCGGACACTTGAGTATGAGACCTGGCTTCTTGAGAAGCACATTCTGCCAAAGCTTGGCTCACGCCCCTACGCAGAACTTCGCCGTTCGGAAATCATCGCGTTCATTGAAGCGATCGGCGACAAGACTGGGCAAGTTACCGCCAATCGGGCTCATGCAGTTATCCGTCAGATCCTTAACTATGCTTTGAAGCGCGATCTCATCGGTGCCAATCCGGCTCTCGGCATCGAGCGGATGTTTCCAGAAGTGTCCCGTGATCGGATTCTCAATGAGAGCGAGATCCGCAAACTCTGGTCTTTTCTAGAGGCAGCCCGGGCTAATAGCGGCGAAGGCCTGGCGCCCGGACAGCGGCTCGGCGAGCGACCTGTCAACATCGTCTCTCCAGCGGTCGCCACGGCGCTGCAACTTTGCCTTCTGACATTGCAGCGCAGCGGCGAAGTTGCAGGTGCGCGGATAGAGGAGTTCAGCTGGAAAGAACGGCTCTGGATCATCCCCGCTGATCGCATGAAGGGCAAGCGGGCCCATGCTGTGCCATTATCCGGTCTGGCCATGGAGCGCTTCCAATCGGCATTCAAACGGGCCGGGGGAACAATTGCATTCAAGGACCGCTCGGGCGAATCCAGCATCGATCCGAAACGCCTTACGCGCGCCATGAACCGCTGCTGCACGCACCTCGGTCTCATCAATGCGGGGCCACACGATCTACGCCGCACGGGTCGCACGATGATGACGAGTGAAGAGGTCGGCGTATCCTATGAAGTTGCCGAGCGGGTGATTGCCCACCTCTTCGGCTCAGCGGTAAGCCGGGTCTATGACCGCAACGAGTATCTCCGCGAAAAGCGCGCCGCGCTGGATCGCTGGGAAGAGGTCCTCCGCAAGATCGTAGGGTGAAGCCGGAGGTCTCCTAGCTCATCGCTCCAGCCCCTTCCCGGCCGACCGCGCACGAGACCTCTCCTGAGCTTCGCGCTGGAGACGCTGCTGCTCGAGAAGCCGTTTGCGGATATCGAGATGCAGCTCCATCGCTTTGAGCCGGTCCTGCCAGTCCGGCTCGAAGGTGAGGACGCCGCGCTTCGTTTCTGCGGCAAGCCGCATGGCGGCGAGCTCGCGCGCGCGGGCCCGAAGGGCGCGGGTGACGGCGCGGTCGCCGTTCGGGGACGCAAGGCGGCTGACCCGAATGCTGCCCTCTTCCGGTAGCTGGTCAGCAATCATCCGGTCGAGTCTTGTCGGCGCATGACGCAGCACCTCGCGGTCAAGCGCCTCTCGCGCCTGATCGCGCGTGCGCGCCCCCAGCCATTCGGTTGCCACATCCCGGGCAATGTTCCGGAACCCATGCCGGATGAAGTCTTTCGGAATGACGAGGTCCTGGCCGTTGGCGCGGCGCCCGCGCAGGATGATGTGGGTATGCGAATGACCCGTATCGTGATGGTCGGCAGCGACCCAGGAGAGGCGCGAGCCAAGCTGGACTTCGGCCCGGGCCATCACTTCCCGCGTGTAGGCCGGCAGGTCTCCGATTTCATCTCCGCGCTCAGCTGAAAGGATCAGCCGGAAGTGCCGCTTGTCGGACTTGGCCCATTCGGCGGCGCGGGCTCCGCCGTCGACACCTTCATGCTCCCGGTCATAAAAAGCGCGGCGCCCCTGCTCGCCTCTTGCGAGATAGTCTGCGTGTGCGCGCGCTTCGCTCTGGACCGCCTCGCGCCCGTCGGAAACTGGCCCTTGCTCAATCACTACCTCTCGGTCTTCGGACCTTGCCGCATCACGCGCGACGTAGCGGGCGTGGGCGGAAAGCGCGGCGCCACCTCCGCCTGAGTGATTGAAGTAGTGGATCTTGATCACGGCCTGTTGGCGCATGTCGGGCTCGGCTCCTACCGCTGGCTTGCCTCCCTGACGGCCTGCTTCGCCAGTGCGTCCCGCCCGCCCGGACGGGGGCTTTGCCCCGCCGCCTGCCCCCTGCCCTGCACGCCGCGCACGACCGATCTCTCCTTCCAGTAGTTCCTTGTCCGAACGTGACAGCTGGCGCTGACCTCGCATGCCGAAAGTCTCGCCCCGGTTCGCCGATGACGCGAGCCGTGAGGAGATGAGCAACTGGTCCAGACCGCGTGTTGGCATCGCTCAAGCGTCTCCGTTCAAGGAAGAAGCTCCGCTGACGGATGGACTAAACTCACAGGTCGCCGCGCGACCTGTGGGCCATGCCACGACCTGCAAATAGACCCGCGCCGGCCGGCGTCTCGCGTGACCGCAGGTCACGCCTTTATCTTGCCCTCCAACCTTCATACGGCCCTCCTCTTTCCGCACTCTACTCTGTGGGCGGAAAGAAGGATTCTGCATTCAGCTCAGGGGCGAGGAAAAATCGCTCGCGGGATCAGGGAAACCTGCGCCAGGTGGCTTCGATATCAGCCGCCGATGTGACGCCCCAATAACGTCCGTCAAAGCTGCCTTCGTGGTCCCCGAGCAGGAATATCTCGGCACTCTTCAGCGTGACGCAGCCAGACCACGAGGGCAATGCGATACCAGCCGAGTCTGTCTCTAAGACCTTCGCTGCCTCTGCCTCGTTGATCGTGATCCTTCCATTCGCGGCACAGACCCGGTCCCCCTCCATTGCGGCGACCCGCTTCAGAAACCGGTCTCCGGCAGCTTTGAGATGCCCTTCACGGACATACCCGAGAGCGGACGCATGAACTGGGATCGTGACGACAACGCCGCGTTCGATTGGCTGGTCTGCGCGTATGTAAAACCCCGACGCGATGGACGGCGATGGATTGTAGAGGACGAGGTCTTGGGGCTGAAGAACGGCGAGGCCGATCCCGGCCAGTACCCCAGCCAGGATGAGCGCTTTCGCGCGAGAGGAGAGCTTTGGCGCAGGCATCGCTGCGCCGACACGCAAGTCCCGCGCCACCTGAGATGCAGAAAGCCGCCCCGGAGGGTTCTCCGGGGCGGCTCTGTTGAGGCTGGACCCGGCTGCCTAGTCGCGGGGGTTCCAGAGGATCACGTGCCGGCCTTTCTTGCCTTTGACCGGGGCGAGGTTCGCGAAGATCTTGCGGGGGCCGATCTGCGGATCTGCGAGCGTGATCGAGAGGTATTCCCGGCCCGAAGCTTTCGCCTTGCGCATCCAGCCGCCGCCGATTTCAGTCGAGGTCTCTCCGGCGAAAATGCGGTAGTCCGGCTGCCCGTCTCCGGCTTTTTCCGCATTCTTCTCGATGCGGATCGCAGCTGACAGGTTCATCATTGCGAGGGTGCCTTCGAAGCCGGCTTTGGTTTCCGTAACGTATCCGAGTGCGTTTGCCATGGGGGTCTCCTTTTCGTTTCCTTGGCTGTCTTCCGGGAACCCCTTGTTCCCGTCGACGCCGGACCGAAAGGACGGCCTGTGGCGGGCTTGAACCCATAGGGGCGCAGCGCAGCGGAGCACCTGACCGGCGATGAATTTTGCCGCGCGAGGAATGCGCCGCAGGCGCAGGGGAAAATTCTTCGCCGGTCAGGTTTCAGGCCCGGCGCAGGTCGTCCAGGTCCAACGGCAAGAGACGGAAACAAGGGGTCCGCGAGAGGCAGGTTCCGGGAACGAATGAGGCTACCTGTTCCGCAACGCCCTCGGATACCTCAAGGAGAAACAGACATAGTTTCGTACGGCAAGGCATGCGACTTGAACCTTCAGCTCCCTAATCCGAACAGAGAAACCCTCGCGCAAAAAAGCCGCCCGGCGGCAAGCACCGGGCGGCTCCAACCTGCCTGAGAGGAGACGAAGAACTCAGGCAGCTGTGGCTTCGCAAATTGAAGGCTCGGCGGCGGATTGCTCTGTCACATCCGCTTCGAACAATCCGGCAATCCGGTCCCAGGCATCTGCAGGCAGGCAGGCTGCGCCCTCGACATGGCGGGTCGGCGGCACCTGCATCCAGCCCGGAGTCCAGCTGGTGCCCGCGCCGTCTTCGTCTGCGGCGAGCGCGGCTGTCAGCATGTCCTTCTGCGCCTTGCCGGTCAGGCTTTCGGCCTTGCGGGCTGCTTCCGGTGAGATCGCTTCTGCAATGAACGCAGTGATCACCCGCTTGTCGCGCAGCAGGTCGAAGAACGCTTCATCCGCTTTCCAGAACTTTGCCGGATCAGCGGCGCTGGCATGCAGGACGGCCTCGACCACAGGCCCTCCGGACTCCAGCGTTTCAGCCATGGCGAGGGCGACAACGTGCATCACTTCGGTGTCCGACATCGCGAGCAGCGCGGCAAAGGTCTCGCAGAGGTGATACGCATCTCCGCTCCGGCGTGGGACGGGCGCGCCGAGCGCCTCGAACAGCGCCTCTGCGCTGTCCCGCGCTGCGGCCATTTCAGCGGCGGCCATCCCGCCCCCGGTACTGGCAAGCGTTTCCGCCTTTACCGCGCCCGGCGAATGCAGGCGCACGTTCCAGAGTGATGAGCCGCACAGCGCATGCGCCGCCATCAGGCGCATCGCGATAGCCGGGTTCCGGGTCAGGCTCGCCTGCGCGACAGCATGCCGGTGTAAGCCGATATAGTCCGCCATCGGGCCGGACATCTCGGGCCGCATATCTGTTTCCGGGGCGGTTTCGCCATTGACCGTGGCCGTCCTGGCTTTGCGGGCTTCGGCAGCTTTCAGCCAGCCTTCATGGAACGTCACCGTGCCATCATGGCGCTGCTCGACGATGACCTTTCCGCCCCGCTTCTTGGTCGTCTGTGCATAGTCCCAGCGCTGGAAGTAAGCGCCGCGCTCCATCAGGATCGCATCCGTCCAGCCTCGCTGACGGTAGCCCTCGACGCGCTCGGCAATCACTGCGCCCTGCGCCTCCCAGAAGGCTGCCGCGTCTGCAAACACCGCCGCCTCACCAAAGAGGTCGGCAGTCACCGTGCCGGTGTAGCCGGCAAGGTCAAACAGCGCTTTTTCGGTCGTGATTGCTGCGCCGCCGGTCACCCATGCCTTGCAAGCCCGCCCCATCGGGGCGCGTTCGGTCTCGCTGTTCCAGAATTTGAGCCAGTCCGCCTGCTGGACAGGCGTGGCCAGCGTCAGCGCACGAACCGTTTCGCGGTCGATTTCCTCATCGGCGTAAAGCTTCCGGATCGGGGCGCTGAGCGCGGCAAGCGCCAGCACACGCCGGACGTTCAGTTCGGTGACGCCGAAGAAGGCAGCGATCTCGCCGACGCCCCGGCCTTCGTCATGGAGTTTGCGGAAGGCAGTATACTGTTCCATCTCCGTCGCTGGCAGGCGCGCGACGTTCTCGATGATCGAGGCTTCGATGGCAGAAGCAGCATCGTCTTCTGCCATCACGGCGCAGGGCACGAGTGGATCGCTGCCGCTCTCCTTCGCGATCTGTTGAAGCGCAAAGAACCGGCGGCGTCCGGCGACGATGCCGAAGCCGTCGCCCTCGCGCCGGACGAGCAGGGTCTGGCGGACGCCCTTCTCCCGGATGGACGGCAGGATGTCGGAGACATCCGGCGCCTTCCGGCCATGGCGCATGTTGAGTTTGGAAATGCCGAGCGCGCTCAGCTTGATATGGATGAGGTCTGGTTGTGACATGGGGTGATCCTCAGAACGGAAAAAGATGGGATGGGGCGAGTGCGAGGCCCAGCCGCCAAGGCGGCAGGTGCCAGTTGATCGAAACGAACGGCGCGCCGAAGACGTCGAGCGAGGCATCGGCTGCGCTGGCGCCGAGATCAAAGTCTCGGATCGTCACATTAGGGCAGCGCCCCTCCACCCAGATGGCGGTGACAAAGCCCTGCTCGATGTCGAGTGTCAGCGCGGGGCGCGGACCGAGCAGCCGTTCGAAGATGTCCGGCATCATGATCCCACCAGAGCATCAGCATGGCGCACAAGCCGCGCGAGCGTTTCGCGGGCCACAGCGATGCTCTCCGGGAGGAGTTCGTTTGCGACCTCCGTGAGGTAGCTGTTATCCGCCCCCGGATAGTTCGCCTCGATGCCCCAGAGGCTTGCCGCATGGGACGCAAGTTGAACGCCCTCCAGCGACACGCTGAGCACAATCCCGCAAAAGAACCAGTCACCTTTGCGCCAGCCTTCCATGACGGCTTCGGCCTTGGCCTGCGCGTCGGCAAACCGCTGCCGATGGTTCGGCCCGGGACCAATGAACCCCGGGGCATCGGCATAGAGCGAGGGCCAGAAACCGTCCTGGCGCTGATCCGGTGCGTCCGGAGAATCGTCCGGCACAATCTGCGCCAAGACGGTGAAGGGCCCGGCCTCACATGTGATGCTATCGCCAGGGCAGGCATAGGATTGGAAGCCTTGAGCGAACATCATGCTTCGCCCTCCGCGAACAGGCCCGCAATGGCGATCCAGTGGGGGCCGTACACGGCGCGCTCGCCGCATTCGTCGCATTCATAGGCTCGGGCGTCCGGCTCACAGCCGTCGCGCGGCGCGCGGCAGGCGAGGCAGAAGCCCTCGGACCAGTCGTCC
>VYLE01000161.1_pt1 | contig 61863 bp, 68 predicted proteins | sample 5114391 | NCBI WGS metagenome assembly VYLE01 (sample SAMN12291771, study PRJNA351875) | freshwater metagenome | isolation source: freshwater lake | place: USA: Michigan, Kent Lake | collected 2013-08-15 | reverse complement strand
CGTCGAGCTGATCACCCCGATCGCCATGGACCAGGGCCTGCGCTTCGCCATCCGCGAAGGCGGCCGCACCGTCGGCGCCGGCGTGGTCTCCAAGATCACCGAGTAAGCCTCGGTGCGCTAACGCTCGCTTCCTGGGCGCGGCCTCAAGCCGCGCGCCTCCGCGAGGCGAGCATAGGCCAGACAAACAGAGCGGCCCCGGGGTAACCCGGGGCCGTTTTGCTTTCCGGTGCCGCCTGCGGATCGCTTTCCGGGGGAGAAGGACGGTTAAGCCATCCCGGGCCGTTGTACCGGCTTGCGCGGAACCGCCTGGAGGCCGCTACGTTCGCATCCTGGACGTAAGGGATTGAGTAACCATGCGGCGTGCGCTTCGGATCGGCCTGTTCATCGGCACCTTCATCGGCATGTCCGCCTGCGCGGCCCTGCCCGACGCGGGTTCGCGCGGGGCCTATGGCGGCGTCGAGGTCGGCCGGACCGGCTGACCACCAAGGAAACCGTGGCGGCGGGCAGGAAATACCCCTATCATGGGACCTGCGGACGCCGAATGTCGCGCCGCGCCGGTTCCGACCCCCCTAGATGTTAGCCTTCGCCATCGCCGTCGTTCTGGCCCTCGTGGTGCTCAACGGCCTGTTCGCCATGACCGAGCTGGCGGTCGTTTCGTCCCGGAAGTCCAAACTGCAGGCGCGCGCCGAGCGCGGTGACAGGGGTGCGCGAGCCGCGTTGAAGCTGGCCGAGGACCCGACACATTTCCTCTCGGCCGTACAGGTCGGCATCACCCTGATCGGCATTGCCGCGGGTGCCTATGGCCAGGCCGCCATCGCCGGACAGCTGAACCTGGTCCTGGAAGGGGCCTTCCCCGTCCTGGCCGCCTATACCGAAATCTTCTCGACCGTGCTGGTCATCGTCTTCATCACCTATGTGTCGGTGATCGTGGGCGAACTGGTACCCAAGCGGCTGGCGCTGATCTTCCCGGAGACGATTGCCTCCCGGATGGCGGCCCCGATCTCGACCGTGGCGATTGTGCTGAAGCCCTTCGTCCTGATTCTGACAGCCTCGACCTCGGCCATTCTGAAGCTGATGAACGTCAAGGACCGCGACGGCTCCGATGTGACCCAGGAAGAGGTCGAGACGATGATCGCCGAAGGGACGGCGTCGGGTCTGATCGAGCCCGAGGAGCAGACCATGATCGAGGAGATCCTGCGTCTGGGCGACCGTCCGATCCGCGTCGCCATGACCCCGCGCCATGAGGTTTTCTGGATCGCGCTGGACGATTCCGATGACATCCTGCGCAAGGAAATCCGCACCTGCCCCTATTCGCGCATCGTTGTGGCCCGCGAGAATGACGTCGATAATCCGCTGGGCGTGGTCCACAAGAAGGATCTGCTCGACAGCCTGCTGGACAATGGCGAGTTCAATGTCGAACGCCATGTGCAGACGCCCGCCTTCATCCCGCAGTCGACCTCGGTGCTGAAGGCGCTGGAGATCATGAAGGCCTCCAAGGTCCATATGGCCTTTCTGGTCGATGAGTTCGGGGCCTTCGAGGGTGTGGTCACGGCCACCGACCTGCTGGAGATGATCGCCGGCGATTTCGATGAGGGTCACGACGACGCGGAGGTCAATGTGCGCCTTCGCGAGGACGGCACCTGGCTGGTGGACGGCCAGACCGACATTGACGAGCTGGCCGATACCCTGGGCGAGGATTTCGGCGAGGCGGACGGCTTCCACACCGTGGCGGGCCTGGTGCTGCACCACCTGTCGCGGGTCCCCGGCGAAGGGGAGATCCTTCAGCTGGGCCGGTTCGAGGTCGAGATCATCGACATGGATGATCGTCGCATCGACAAGCTTCTGTTCCGCGCGGTCCTGCCGGGCAGGGATGCAAGCGCCGCCGAGACCGCCGGCACCTGACCTATTCGGTCAGTCTGACCGCATTGATCGAGCGCGCGATCCGCCGGAAGGCCGCGATGAGGGCGGTCGAGTCGTTGGCGGCATAGGCGTGGGCGGTGCTGGTCGCGCAGCTGGTCAGCATGTTGCGGGCGGTGGCTGAAGTGACGCCGAGGCTGACGGTATAGATTTCCATATTCTGGCTCTTGGCATAGGTGCAGAGGCTGCCGACGTCGGAGTTGGTCTGCGCCAGTTGCGCCGCGCTGGTTGAGCCGCTCGGAGCCGTATGGGTGCCGTTGGACGAGACATAGCGCAGGGTGTTCTCACCGTCGGTCATCAGGACGATGATCTTGCGCACATTGGTGCCGTAGGCGCGGCCTTCGGTCAGGGGGGCGCTCGGAGACAGGGCATTGATCCCCCAGATCATTCCGGCGGGAATGTAGGTCTCGGGCCGGTAGGAACCGATATTCACGACCAGGCCGTTGATCTGCGACAGGACCGTCGCCTTGGTCTGGGTCAACGGCAGGATCGGGTTCAGACAGGCCTGGGACGTCTGGACAAAGCCCGGGTAACGGGTTGCGGGAAGGGTGTCGTTCAGACGCAGGGTACCGGTGTTCCGGGAGCCCACGCAGCCGTACCAGCGGTACCAGGTGGTCACCGGACTGCCGCCGCCCGTGCAACTCTCCTGGGTGCGGGGCGGGCTGACCGGGCGGGTGGTGCAGGTCTGGGGCGTTGTCCAGCAGGCATAGGTCTCCGGCACCCCGTCGCGGTAACGCGTGCAGGTGCCGCGCACGCCACCGGTGCAGGTGGTGGTGGTGACGGGCACCTGGGTGCAGACGCGGGGCGAGGGTGTCGAGGTGGTGGAATAGTCGGCGGGCACGTTCAGCCAGGAGGCCGAGCGATTGGCTGTGCCCACATTCACATAGTCAGCATAGGGCAGGATGCTAACTTTGACCTTGCCGTCGTCGCGGGTCATCACCTCATTCACCAGGCTGGTCGCGGCGGACTTGAGGCCTGCAATCTTGGTGGTGGTTCCGCCGGAGGCCGACATGGACCAGGTATTGTCCAGGACCAGGGCGATCTCGACGAAGGCATCGGAGCCCCGGGTCGCCGTGGCGGTGGCCACCACGGGAAGCTCGTCCCGACCAATCAGTCCGGAAAAGAAGGCGGGGACGGTGCCCCGGACGACGACCTTGAGCCGCTCCTCGTCGATGAGCTCGACCTCGGTCGTATAGCCGGCGGTGAGCTGGGTGCCGTTCATATTGCCGGCCAGATAGTCCTCGACCACGGCCTCGAGATCCGCCACCTCGTCCAGCTCGGTGGCCGCGGCGGCGAGGGCGGCGGCGTCAATGGCGTTCTGGACGGCCGTGATGGCGGTGTTCTGCCGCCACAGGTCAACGCCGAACCCGGCCATGACCGCGAGGGGAAGCGCCAGGAGGGCGAACATCAGAGCCACATTGCCCCTGGCGCAGGACAGGAGTCGTTCGGCCTTGCGGATCGAAAAGGTGACCGGGTTCATCGCCATGTCCAGCTTGCTCAGTGCCCAACGTTCCAAACCAGTGTCGCAGGGCGCGATGAACAAAGAGTCGCAAAGACAGGTGAACAATTCGTCCATGCGCCGTCTTGCTGAAAGCGATGCTTGAAATGCCGGTCGCAGTGGGGCATAGCCGCCCGTCTGGCGAAGCGCGACGCGCCGAGGGTAAGCCCACGGCGCTTTCCAGCTTTGTCCGGAACCTAGGAGTGTAGCTCAGCTGGTAGAGCATCGGTCTCCAAAACCGAGGGTCGTGGGTTCGAGTCCCTCCACTCCTGCCACTTTTCACTGACGGGGCGGGTCCCTATCTGAACCGTCAGCAAGTTGAAACGAGACCAGAAGACCATGGCCAAGGCCAAGAGCCCCTCGGGGCGCCGCACCCAGCCCGTCCAGCCGGCAATCGCCGGGAACGCCGTGGCCGCCGAGCCGGCTGCGCCCAAGAAGCGCACCTCGATTCCGCAGTTCATCGGTCAGGTCCGCGCCGAAGGGCGCAAGATCGTGTGGCCGAGCCGCAAGGAAACCTGGATCACCTCGGTGATGGTGCTGATCATGGTCGTGATCGCCGCGATCTTCTTCTTCGTGGTCGACGCCGGTCTGTCTGTGGCCTCGCGCTTCATTCTCGCGATCGGCCAGTAGGAAACCGCCCATGACCGACGCCGCCCCCAAAGCCGCCGCCAATCCGCGCCACAAGTGGTACATCGTCCACGCCTATTCGAATTTCGAGAAGAAGGTCGCCCAGCACCTGACCGATCAGGCGCGCCAGCAGGGCCTCGAGGACTGTTTCTCTGAAATCCTGGTGCCGACCGAGGATGTGGTCGAGATCCGCCGCGGCCGGAAGGTGAACTCCGAGCGCAAATTCTTCCCCGGCTATGTGCTGGTGAAGATGGAGATGACCGACGACGCCTATCACCTGGTCAAGAACACGCCGAAGGTCACGGGCTTTCTGGGTGCCGCGGGCGGCACCAAGCCGCTGCCGGTCTCGGAGCGTGAGGTCCAGAACATCATCGGTCAGGTGGAGGAGGGCGTCGAACGTCCGAAGCCCACCATCCGCTTCGACATCGGCGAGACCGTCAAGGTCATCGACGGACCCTTCGCCAGCTTCGAGGGTCAGGTCGAAAGCGTCGACGAGGACAATGCCCGCCTGCGCGTGGCCGTGTCCATCTTCGGCCGTCCGACTCCGGTCGATCTGGAATACAATCAGGTCGAGAAGAACGCGGCCTGATCGAAGGCCGGGTCTGACGTTTCGCAACGGCGGCTTTCGGGCCGCCGTTTGCTTTTCGGCCCCGTATCCGCTACACGCGCGCCTCGCTCTGAGGGGCGGTGCGGGTTCGCCCGCATAAATCCGTGGGAGGCAGCCATGCCACGACCACGGCTCACCGGTCCCGATTGAGTTCGGGGCCATTGTAAGGAGAGACCAATGGCCAAGAAGATTCTGGGCTATATCAAACTGCAGGTGCCGGCCGGCAACGCCACGCCTTCACCCCCGATCGGGCCCGCCCTCGGTCAACGCGGCGTCAACATCATGGGCTTCGTCAAGGAGTTCAACGCCCGTACCGAGAAGGAAGTCAAAGGCACGCCCCTGCCGACCGTGATCACCGTCTACCAGGACAAGAGCTTCACCTTCGTCACCAAGACCCCGCCCGCGACCCACTACATCAAGCAGGCCGCAGGGATCACCTCGGGCTCGAAGATGACGGGCCGCGAAGTGGCCGGCAAGATCACGCGCGCCCAGCTGCGCGAGATCGCCGAGAAGAAGATGAAGGATCTGAACGCGAACGACCTGGACGCCGCGACCAAGATCATCGAAGGCTCGGCTCGCGCCATGGGCCTCAACGTCGTGGAGGGCTAAGCACATGGCCAAGCAAACCAAGCGCACCAAGGCCCGGACCGGCGACACCCTCGCCCTGATGCCGTTCTCGGACGCCATCGCCGCGGTCAAGAGCAATGCCACCGCCAAATTCGACGAGTCGATCGAGATCGCCGTCAACCTGGGCGTCGATCCGCGTCACGCTGACCAGCAGGTCCGCGGTGTCGTGAACCTGCCGTCGGGTACGGGCCGTGACGTTCGCGTCGCCGTCTTCGCCAAGGACGCCAAGGCCGCTGAAGCCCTGGCTGCCGGTGCCGACATCGTGGGTGCCGAGGATCTGTACGAGAAGATCAATGGCGGCTTCACGGACTTCGACCGCGTCATCGCGTCCCCGGACATGATGGCCCTGGTCGGCCGTCTGGGTAAGGTGCTGGGCCCGCGCGGCCTGATGCCGAACCCCAAGGTCGGCACCGTGACCCCGAACGTCGGCCAGGCCGTCAAGGACGCCAAGGGCGGTGCGGTCGAGTTCCGCGTCGAGAAGGCCGGTATCGCCCACGGCGGCATCGGCAAGGCCTCCTTCACCCAGGAAGCCCTCGAAGCCAACGTGAAGGCCTATGTCGACGCCCTGCAGAAGGCCCGTCCGGCCGGCGCCAAGGGCACCTATGTCAAGCGCATCACCCTGTCCTCGACCATGGGACCGGGCTTCAAGATCGACCCGGCGTCGCTGAACGCTTGATCGCTCAACGAAAGTTGAAATCCGTGGAAACGGCGGGGAGCAATCCCCGCCGTTTCTTTTTGTTCAGTAGCCGACGGTGAAGCGGCGGCGACTGTGTCTCGGCTGCTCAATCTCATCGACCATGGCGATGGCGTAGTCGGGGAAGGAGATGGCGCTGTGGCCGTCTGCGCCGACCAGCAAATTGTCGCGGCCAAGGCGGAACTGGCCGGTCCGCGTGTCGCCCTCGAAGACAGCGGAGGGCGACAGGAAGGTCCAGTCCAGATCGGCTTCGGCCCTCAGGTGGTCGAGGAACCGCACGCCTGCGGCCGCCTCGGCCCTGTAGATTTCGGGGAAGTTCGGCGTGTCGATGACCTTCAAGCCCGGCGCAGCGTCCAGGCTACCCGCGCCGCCGACGACCAGGTAGCGCGGTACGCCGGCCGACTTGACCGACCCGATCAGTGTCGCGGGATCAGTATCGAGGAACATGATGGCGCTGACCACGGCGTCGGCGTCCTTCAGGAGCGGGGCGAGGGTGGCCGGATCGCCGGCGTCACCGCTGGCCGGGGTGATGCCGTCGCCGATCGGGATTCGGGCGGGGTTGCGGGCGACGCCCGTCACCTGATGGCCGCGACGGGCCAGCTCCTTGACGATCTCCGAGCCGGCGCGGCCGCTGGCACCGAGGACTGTGATTTTCATGGTGGGGTCTCCAATAAGTTTCGAAAGGAGACCAGGTGTGATATTGGAAGTAAGCATGCAAGAAGGCACCGAAACCTCATCTGGTCACCCGGAGGAAACTGCATCCGGGTTCTGGCGCGGCGACGTCTATGCCGCGAACTGTCCGACGCGCCTGTTGCTCGACCGGATCGCTGACAAATGGACGGTGCTGCTGCTGACCACGCTGGCGGCCGGGCCCATGCGGTTCAATGCCCTTAAGCGCCGGATTGATGGCGTTTCCCAGAAGATGCTCAGCCAGACGCTTCGTCAGATCGAACGGGATGGCCTGGTGACAAGGACTGTCGAGGCGACCGTGCCGGTGTCCGTCACCTATGCCATCACACCGCTGGGATTGACCCTGGTCGAGGCCTTGAAGCCCATGATCAACTGGGCGGAGACGCAGATGTCCGAGGTTGCGCTGGCCCAGGCGGGATATGACGCGGGTCGGCCCTGAGCTCCGATCGGCCTGACAGACTGAAGACTGCGGCGGCGGAGCGCGATCTCCGCCGCCGTTTTCGTTTGCAAGGAATCCTCCGATAACGGACGGTTCCGGAAATGGTGAGTCAGACGATCCATGCTCCGCCCGCCGAGCGACGCCAGGTCGCCGCCTTGCCGTGGCGGCGGGGTGCGGGCGGGATCGAGATCCTTCTTGTCACGTCGCGCGAGACCCGTCGCTGGGTCACGCCCAAGGGCGGGCGGATCGCCGGCAGGACCGACGCCCAGTCCGCAGCGCTGGAGGCGCTGGAGGAGGCGGGGGTCGAGGGTGTGATCACCGAGGCGCCGATCGGGACCTTTCGCTATCTCAAGGTGCTGAAGCGCCGCGCGCCGCGCTGGTGCGTGGTTGCGCTCCATGCGCTGGAGGTGCGGGTCGAGCATGCCGTCTGGCACGAGCAGGCCGAGCGCAAGCGGGCCTGGATGTCGGTTGAGCAGGCAGCCGCCTGTGTCAGTGAGCCTGATCTGGCCGAGATCATCCGCGCCTATCAACCATGATCGGGGGTTGTGCCGGGCGCTTCGTCGCGTGATCATGAACCAACGGGGGAGTGAACATGCGTTTCTTGATTGTCTGTCTGGCCACCGCGATCGCGGTTGCGACCTTGCCGGCCACGCCGGCCGCCGCACGGTCGTCCGAACAGACCACGGCACCGCCAACCGCCCGCATGACCGCCCTGGCGCGTGAATATCTGAACCTGACCATGACCGACCAGTTCGAGGGCGTGGTTCGACAGATGCTCGGGGCCGAGTTCGAGAACGACAGCGAGATGCAGGCCCTGCCGGAAGAGGACCGGCGCATGATCCTGAACCTGACCGCCGAACTGACCGCGGACATGGTGCCGCAGATGATCACGGAGATGGTCCCGGTCTATGCCACCACCTTCACCGAGGAAGAGCTGACCGCCCTTGTCGCCTTCTATGAAACCCCGCTGGGACGTTCGATCGCCGACAAGTCGATCCAGGTCATGCCGGAGGCCGATCGGGCCGTCATGAGCGTGGTGCCCCAGCTGCTCGAAAAAATGGCCACCCGGATGTGCCAGCATTACGGCTGCTCGCCCGAGGAGCAGCGGGAGGTGCTGGAAGGCATGCGTCAAGGCGCAGGTATGGCACCTCCGGACACGGTCAGAAGCAAATAGCCGCCCCTGGGCGGGCGGCGAGCCTGGGAAACGGGCCGGCCGTTGCGCCGGGGCGTTGGCATCGCCACAACGGCAGACATGAACGCACCCTTCAAGACCCCCGCTGATCCGCTGGACGCTCCCGTCTGGGACCTGTCCGATCTGTACGCCTCGCGCGAGGACGCCCGGATCGAGGCTGACCTCGCCCGCACGCGCGGCATGGTCGATGAACTGAATGCCCTTCAGGGCCGGCTGGTCGAGGCGCGGGCCGAGCCGGCCGTGCTGGGCGAGCGGCTGGACCGGGCCGTTACCCTGTATGAACAGGCCTCCGACATTCTCGGCGCGCTGGGAGCCTATGCCTTCCTGGCCGCCTCGACCGACCGCAATGACGCCGTTGCCCAGGGCTTTGAGGCGACGGTGCGCGAGAAGCTGACCGCCATCGCCACGCCGACGGTCTGGGTGACGCTGGAGGTCAACCAGCTGGAGGAGTCCGAGATCGAGGCGGCGCTGGTGGCCCATCCGGCGGCGGCACGCTGGCGGCCCTGGCTGCGGCGCGTCCGGGCGATGAAGCCGCATGAGCTGTCGCAGGAGCTGGAGACCTTCCTGGCCGAGCGCGGTCCGATCAGCGCCCAGTGGCCGCGCCTGTTCGACGAGACGCTGGCGGCGATGAGGGTCAAGGCCGGCAAGGATGAGCTGACCCTGTCCGAGGCGCTGAACCAGCTGTCGGACCCCAAGGCGGCGCGGCGCAAGGCAGCGGCCGAGGGGCTGAACGAGGCGCTGGCGGCGCGGACCCAGACCATGGCGCTGGTGCTGAACACCGTTGCGGCGGACAAGGCGCTGGAAGACAAATGGCGGGGCTTCAAACGCCCGGCGGATGCACGCCACCTGTCCAATGAGGTCGACGGCGAGTCCGTGGACGCCATGGCCGAGGCCGTGGCTGCGGCCTATCCCCGGCTGTCGCACCGCTATTACGCCCTCAAGGCCCGGGCCATGGGCAAGGCGAAGCTGGAACAGTGGGACCGCAATGCCCCGATCGAGACCAGTGCGCCGCGCGGCTATGACTGGGCGGCCGGGAAGCAGCTGGTGCTGGAGAGTTTCGCCGACCTGGGCCCCGAGTTCGCGGACCGGGCCGGCGGCTTCTTCGACAGGCCCTGGATCGACGGCAAGGCGCGGGCGGGCAAACAGTCGGGGGCCTATGCCCATCCGGTGACCTCGGACCGGCACCCCTATGTCTTCCTGAACTGGATGGGCGAGCGGCGCGATGTGCTGACCCTCGCGCATGAGCTGGGGCATGGGGTGCACCAGACGCTGGCGGCGGGGCAGGGGAGCCTGCTGGCCGATACGCCCCTGACCCTGGCCGAGACGGCCTCGATCTTCGCCGAGGGGTTGACCTTCGACCGGTTGCTGGCCACGGCCCCGAAGGCCGAGCAGCGCGGCCTGCTGGCGGGACGGATCGAGGACGGGCTGAACACCGTGGTGCGCCAGATCGCCTTCCATCGGTTCGAGACCCGCTTCCACGACGAGCGGGCGAAGGGCGAACTGGCGGTCGAGCGGATCGGCGAGCTGTTTCTCGAGGAGATGACGGCATCGCTGGGCCCGGCGATCACGCTGAACCCCGGCTATGAGCACTGGTGGAGCTATGTCAGCCATTTCGTCCACTCGCCCTTCTATGTTTACGCCTATGCCTTCGGCGACCTGCTGGTGGCGGCCCTGATGGAGACGCGGGCGAAGGATCCGGCGGGGTTCACGCCCCTGTACCGGGAGCTGCTCGCAGGCGGCGGGTCGAAGGGATACGTCGAGGCGCTGGCGCCGTTCGGGCTGAACCCGCGCGACCCGGCCTTCTGGACCATCGGCACCAAGCGGCTGGAAGGGTTGATCGACCAGTTCGAGGCGGTGGTCTGACGACCGACGTTGACGGGCCGCCCGCCACGCGCGAGCGTCCTTTCATGCGCATCCTGATCCTCGCGGCGGCTCTGACCGCCCTCCCGCTTTCCGCCCACGCCCAGACCCCTGCGCCGGCACCCTCGCCGGCCGTCCGCGCCATGGCGGCCGGTTACAAGGCGCTGACGGTTTGCAGCGCGCTGAAGACGGCCGAGGCGGCGGGCGGGTCACGGACGCTGGAGAGCGTCGAGGCCCATGAGCTGGTCGGCGTCTATCCCGAACTGGACGGGCTGGTGCGAGAGATGCCGGTCGACGTCGGCCCGGAACAGGTGTCCGTAGCCTGGGATGAGGCCATGCCGCCCCGGGTGGCGCTGTTCTGGCCCGGCCGGGGCTGCGTCATCATGCCGGTCGGCTGGGCGGGCGAGAGCCCCGGGATGTTCCCGCCCGGCGTGCGGGCGAACGCACCCCTTGCCACCGCGGCTCCTGACGGCAACGCCGTCCTGCTGAACGAGGCCGTCGAGGGGGCCTTCGCGGGGCGTTTCGGCGAAGGCTCCAACACCACCGCCGTGCTCGTGTTGCAGGCCGACCGGATCGTCGCGGAGGACTATGCCGAGGGCTTTGGCGTCGACACGCCGCAGCGGACATGGTCGGTGGGCAAGTCGCTGGCCGGGACGATCATCGGTGCGGCGGTGCAGCGCGGCGAGGCGGATGTGAACGCGCCCGCGGCCATCGCCGACTGGAGCCGGCCGGGCGATCCGCGCGCGGCGATCACCCTGGACCAGCTGATGCGGATGGCCTCGGGCCTGACCAGCGATACTGCGGGCAATCGCACCGACGCCCTGTATTTCGGGGGTGTGGGGATCGACGAGCAGGCCCCGACCTGGCCGCTGATCGCGCCGCCGGGCACGCGCTATCGCTATGCCAACAATGACACCCTGCTGGCGGTGATGGCGATCGCCCCGACGTTCGAGCGGCATCCGCCGGCGGACCTGTTCCGGCGTCTGGGCATGTATGACACCTGGGCGGAGACCGACTGGCGCGGCAACTACATGCTGTCCAGCCAGGTCTGGACCACGGCGCGGGATCTGGCCCGGTTCGGCCGGCTGTATCTGAATGATGGTGTGGCCGACGGTGAGCGCATCCTGCCCGAGGGGTGGCGGGACTATGTCTCGCGCCCGTCGGGGCCACAGCCGACGGGCGAGCAGGGCTATGGCGCGACCTTCTGGCTGTTCAACAAGTCCGAGGGCATTCCGGCCGACGCGATCTCGGCCAACGGCAATCGCGGCCAGTATGTGATCATCGTGCCGAGCCGGAACATCGTCATAGTCCGCCGGGGCGAGGACCCCGCCGGGAAGCGGTTCGACCACATCGCCTTCACCCGCGACATTCTCGCCGCGCTGGACTGATGCCGATTTGACCCGGACGTCTTGAGCGGGACGCAGGGCTCGGTATAAGGACCCCAACTGCCGTTCCAGATTCCCGGACCCGATCATGGCCGACCCGCACCACGCTTCCGACTCCTACGTCCGCGGTTCGCAGGAGATCAGCGAACAGGAAGCGACGTTCGGTGCCTTCATGGGCATGACCAAATGGGGCTCGCTGATCATCGCGGTTCTGCTGGTCGTCCTGACCCTGTGGTTCCAGCCGGGTGGCAGCCTGATGACGGCCTTCATCACGGGGGTGGTGCTGTCGGTGGCCGGCTACTTCATGCTGAAGTCCCCCAAGAAGCACTGATTTTGTGGCGCTGACGCGCGCGACGCGGTCGCGCGCTGCTTGAGCGCGGGCCTGCGCCAAGCGCCAGTCCTTGTCGGGTCGGGAAGGCAGAGCCTTCTGACCGCGGCCCAGCCACCCGGCCACTTTGACGCGGCCTCCCGGATAAGCCTAACGTTGCTCTGTCGAGAGATGACGGAGGGATTCGCTTGGCTGTCGCCATCGCTGTGACCCGCGAACGCCGAGACGGCGAGACGCGCTGCGCCGTCACCCCGGAAACGGTGAAGAAATTTGTGTCCATGGGCGCGACCGTGACGGTCGAGGCCGGGACGGGGACGGGCTCCTCCATTCCGGATGCGGACTATGCCGCCGCCGGCGCGACGGTCGCCAAGGATACCAAGGCGGTGCTGTCGGGGGCCGACATCGTGCTGAAGGTGCGCGGGCCGACGGCGCAGGAGACCAGCGCGCTGAAGCCGGGCGCCATCGTCGTGGCCCTGCTGGATGCGTATCGCGACAAGGAGACGGTGACGGCCCTGGCCGGGGCCAATGCCACCGCCTTCGCCATGGAGTTTGTGCCGCGGATCTCGCGGGCCCAGGTGATGGACGCCCTGTCGTCCCAGGCCAACCTCGCCGGCTATCGCGCGGTGATCGAGGCGGCCTACGCCTACGGCAAGGGCTTTCCGATGATGATGACGGCGGCGGGCACGGTGGCGCCGGCCAAGGTCTTCATCATGGGTGTGGGCGTGGCGGGGCTGCAGGCCATCGCTACGGCGCGGCGGCTCGGGGCGGTGGTCACGGCTACGGACGTCCGGCCCGCGACCAAGGAACAGGTGGAATCGCTGGGTGCCAAATTCCTCGCCGTAGAGGACGAGGAGTTCAAGAACGCCCAGACCGCCGGCGGCTATGCCAAGCCGATGAGCGCCGAATACCAGGCCAAACAGGCGGCCCTGACCGGCGAGCATATCAAGAAGCAGGACATCGTCATCACCACCGCCCTGATCCCCGGCCGCGCCGCGCCGGTGCTGGTCAGCGCGGCCCAGGTGGCGACGATGAAGCCGGGCTCGGTGCTGATCGATCTGGCGGTCGAGGCGGGCGGAAATGTCGAGGGGTCCAGGGCCGGCGAGGTGGTGACCACCGCCAATGGCGTCCAGATCGTCGGCCATACCAATCTGCCCGGCCGGATCGCGGCGGACGCCTCATCGCTCTACGCCAAGAACCTGGTCGCCTTCGTCGGTCTGATGATCAAGGACGGGGCGCTGGCGCTGGATCTGGAGGACGAGATCCTCAAGGCCTCTGCGGTGACCCACGGCGGGGCCGTGGTGCATGAGGGGGTGAAGGGATGAGGTTTCTGACCGGCTTCGCCTTCGCAACGGTCGTTCTCGGCTTTCTGCTGGTCTTGGCTTGGTGTGCGGCGGCCGCCATGGCGGCGCTGGGCGGGCCCGACATCAACCTTCCGGGGCAGTTGGTTAGGAGCGGCGCGACCATGCTGGTGATTGGCGGCGCGATCTACACCCTGCTGAAGTCGCAGCAGAAGCCAAAGACCGGGAACCGCAGCGAAAGCGAGAGCGCCTGACCATGGAACACGTCGACCCCACCATCTTCCGCCTCGCCATCTTCGTGCTGGCGATCTTTGTCGGCTACTATGTCGTCTGGTCCGTCACACCGGCCCTGCATACGCCGCTGATGGCGGTGACCAACGCCATCTCCTCGGTGATCGTGGTCGGGGGGCTGATCGCGGCGGCGGCCTTCAGCGGTGATGCGGGCCCGAACGGCTGGATCGCCAAGGGGGCCGGCGTCGCGGCCGTGACCCTGGCCAGCGTCAACATCTTCGGCGGCTTCATGGTCACAAGGCGCATGCTGGCCATGTACCGCAAGAAGGAAAAGCCCAAGGCGGAGGCGGCCAAGGCGTGACCATCGATCCACTCCAGCTCGCAGTCGGCGCGTCCTGGGTCGCTACGGCGATCGGGGCGGGGCTGTGGCTGTGGAGCTGGCTGCGGGAGAAGGACGCCATCCGCAAGCTGCGGTTTCTGGACTGCGGCGTGGTCCTGCTGTTCGCCTCCATCCTGCTGCGCATCGTGGCCCAGGAAAAGCCGATGAGTGCGTGGGACTGGGCGATGATCCTGGTCGGACCGTTGTTCATCGCCGCCGCCCTGTGGCGGCTGGCGCGCACGGCCAATGCGCCGCCCGGACGATCAGATTGAGGGAAGACTGACCGAATGAACGCATCCTTCGCGGCCCTGGCCTATCTGGTATCGGGCGTCCTGTTCATCCTCAGCCTGCGCGGGCTGTCGAGTCCCGAGACGAGCCGGCAGGGCAATACCTTCGGCATGGTCGGCATGGGGCTGGCGGTGGCGGTGACGCTGGCGACCCTGTGGTCGACGGGCACGCTGGACACCCTGACCCTGGGCCTGATCGCGGGCGGGGTGATCGTCGGCGGCGGGGCCGGGGCCCTGATCGCGGGCCGGGTGCAGATGACCCAGATGCCGCAGCTGGTGGCGGCCTTTCACTCGCTGGTCGGTATGGCGGCCTGTCTGGTGGCCATCGGCGCCGTCTATGCGCCCGAGAGCTTTGGCATCGCCACGGCGGATGGCGGCATCAAGACCCTGTCAATCATCGAGCTGGCCCTGGGCGTGGCCATCGGGGCCGTCACCTTCACCGGCTCGGTGATCGCCTTCGCCAAGCTGAACGGAAACATGAGCGGTGCGCCGATCATCCTGCCGGCGCGGCACCTGATCAACATCGCCCTGGCCTGTGGTCTGGTCTTCCTGATCGGGATCATGATCGGCACGGGCGGGACGGCGGTCTGGGCCTTCTGGGGCATATTCGTGATCGCCCTGATCCTCGGCGCGACCCTGATCATCCCCATCGGCGGGGCGGACATGCCGGTGGTGGTGTCGATGCTCAACTCCTACTCCGGCTGGGCCGCGGCGGCGCTGGGCTTCACGCTCGAGAATATCGCCCTGATCATCACCGGGGCGCTGGTTGGCAGCTCGGGGGCGATCCTGAGCTACATCATGTGCAAGGGCATGAACCGCAGCTTCTTCAGCGTCATCCTGGGCGGTTTCGGCGGCGACAGCGGCCCGGCGGGCGAGGCCCATGTCGAGACCCGGCCGGTCAAACAGGGCAGTGCCGAGGACGCCGCCTTCATCATGAAGAACGCCTCCAAGGTTATCATCGTGCCCGGCTACGGCATGGCCGTGGCCCAGGCCCAGCATGCGCTGCGCGAAATGGCCGACAAGCTGAAGGAGGAGGGGGTCGAGGTGAAATACGCCATCCACCCCGTCGCCGGCCGCATGCCCGGCCATATGAACGTCCTGCTGGCCGAGGCCAATGTGCCCTATGACGAGGTGTTCGAGCTGGAGGACATCAACAGCGAGTTCAGCTCCTGCGACGTGGCCTTCGTCATCGGCGCCAATGACGTCACCAACCCGGCCGCCAAGACCGATCCGAAATCGCCGATCTTCGGCATGCCGATCCTTGATGTGGAGAATGCGGGCACGGTGCTGTTCATCAAGCGCGGCATGGCGGCGGGCTATGCGGGCGTGGAGAACGAGCTGTTCTTCCGGGACAATACGATGATGCTGTTCGCGGACGCCAAGAAGATGGTCGAGGGGATTGTGAAGGCGCTGTGAGGTTGGGGCGTCCAGGCGTTTGGGCCAGCCTTGGGCTCACAGCGTTTCTGACAGGATGTTCGACCGCTTATTCGATGTCGCTTAGCGGCGATCTCGAGCGCCCGACCGCCTCCTTCCGCCATGCCGGGAAGCCAGTCGACCTGTGTCTGAGTTCCCTTGAAATCCGGGACCGTTCTGACGGAACCCCTGTGGGTCGGCTGGTATGGGAAATCCGCGCCGAAGCTGAATGCATGACGCTTGGGAGCATCTCCTACGGCGAACTGCCGGCCGGCTTCACGCTGGTTCACGCAGCGGAGCCTCTCCGCCGAGGCGTCATCTACGAAGCCTTCGGAATGGGTGTGACGACGGGCTTCTTCGGTGTCTCGGCGGCGGGGGGTGGCAAATTCGCCTATCATGACGGACGCTGGTGGCAGCCTTCCGGTTCCGTTCGATGATGCCCGGCGGCGGGAGAACTGAAATGATCGGGAGACGCCGGCTGATCGCGCCCCTGCTCCTCGCGATCTGCCTGATCGCCGCCGCCTGTGGTCAGGCCGGCCCTGCCGGCGATGCTGAAAAGGGCGAGCGGGCCGCGCAGTCCGGTCCGGCAGTCGGCTCATCCGTCCGGGTCGAGGTGCCCAAGGTGGAGCGCGAGGGCGTGTGGCAGCCCACCGCCGGCGGCACCCAGATTCCGCTCTGGCCCGCAGACTTTCCCCTCGCCAGACCCGACAGCGGCGATCGACCCGAGGCGACGGGCAACGGTTCGCCGACCGTCGGCGGGCGCCGGTGGCACTGGGCCAGCTACGTCACCCGGCCGACGATGACGATCTATCGTCCCAAGGGGCGCAATACGGGCGCGGCGATGCTGGTCCTGCCCGGCGGCGGCTTCCGCGCCGTGGCGACCGACCTCGAAGGCACCGAGATCTGCGACTGGGTCGTCGAGCAGGGCATGACCTGCGTCATGCTGAAATACCGGACGCCCCAGGTGTGGCCGAGCGAGAACGGCCGGCAGCGGCGGCCCGACGTCCTGCTGGGTCTGGAAGACGCCCAGCGCGCGATGGGATTGCTGCGCGAGCAGGCCGGCGACTATGGCGTCGATCCGCGCAAGATCGGGGTGATCGGCTTTTCCGCCGGCGCCTATCTCGCGATCAACATGAGCCACACCGGGGCGCGCACCTATCCGCTAACCGATGCGGCGGATCGACAGTCCCCGCGGCCGGACTTCGCGATCGTGGCCTATACGGCGCGTGTGCTGGACGCGGGCCGGCGGCGCAACGAGCTTGAACTGGCACCCTGGGTGACGATCAGCCCGAACGCGCCGCCGACGCTGATCATCCACGCCATGGATGACCCCGTCGACGACATTCGCCAGCCCATGGCCTATGCGCTGGCCCTGAACGACGCCGGGGTGCCGGTCGACATGCGGATCTATGCCAGGGGCGGCCACGCCTTCGGTCTCCGCCCGACCGCCGATCCGGTCACGCGCGAATGGCCGGGACAGGTCGAGCAATGGCTGCGCTCGCTCGGCATGCTGTGACCCGCCCATTGGCCAAGGCCCCGCCCGGTCTGATACCTTTTGCCCCATACCCGCCCCAGGCCATGGTGCTGAGGGGCGCAGCCTGAGGGGAGGGGCCGGATGGCCGAGCCGAAGACCAAGCCGACGGATGTGCCGGTCGCCGATTTCATCGCAGCGGTCGACAATCCCCGCCGCCGGGCCGATGCCGAAGTCATGCAGGCGCTGCTGACCGGGATGACCGGGGTGGCCCCGGTCATGTGGGGGCCGTCGATCATCGGCTATGACAGCTACAAGGGGCCGACCGGGGACTGGCCCCGGATCGGCTTCTCGCCGCGCAAGGCCCAGCTGGTCCTCTATGTGATGGGCGATTTCGACGCCCGGGCAGACCTGGTTTCGCGGCTGGGCAAGGTCAGCACCAAGGGGGGCTGCATCTACATCAACAGGCTGGACGCCGTCGATGAGGGGGTGCTGCGCGAACTGGTGACTGCCTCGCTGGCCCATATGCGGGCCAAATACCCGGACTGACCGGTCACGCCGCCATGCGGAAGTCTTCGGCCGGGTCGAAGGCCGGACGGGCCTCGTCCCACAGGGCGTCCTCGTCGGCGTAGCGGGCCGACAGGCGGGCGTCGATGACGTCGATCACCTGTTCCTCCAGCCGGTCCCAGATCACGGCCAGATCACCGCAACCGTCGGCCTCGCAGGGCACGATCAGATAGCGGCTGGCGACGACGGCGGCGTGGGGGGCGAACGAGCGGGCCATGGGGTGTCTCCGGGGCGGGGGTCTCTGTTGAAGTGACCTTGAGACAGCGTTGCGTCAAAAACGGTCGTATGCGATCCTTCCCGCCATGAGACACGACAAGGCAGCGGTGGTGATCGAACTGGCGCGGCGGATGGCCGCCAGCGCCGAGGGCCTGACTCTCGACGAGATGGCGCGGGAGAGCGGCGTGGGCCGTCGCACCGCCGAGCGGATGCGGGATGCCGTGCTGGCCCTGTATCCGGCCGCCGAGGAGGTGTCAGACCCGCCGACCAAACGCTGGCGCATCCGCGGCGGTCTGTCGGCCTTTGAGCAGGCTCCGACGACCGAAGAACTGGTCGAGCTGAGCAAGGCGGCGCAGGGGCTGCGCGCGGCAGGCGAACCGGGCCGGGCGGCGGCGCTGGAGGGGCTGGAAAGAAAACTCAAGTCGGCCATGCGTTCGACGACGCTGAACCGGCTTGCCCCCGACCTCGAGGCGCTGGTGCGGGCCGAGACCATCGCCGTCCAGGCCGGGCCGCGGCCATCGGCGGACGAGGCGGTGCTGGCCGAGATCCGGCAGGCGATCCTCGCGGGACAGCCGCTGGGCTTTGTCTACAGCCGTCCGGGGGCCGAGGCGCGGCGGCGTAGCGTGGCTCCGTGCGGGGTAATGTTCGGCCGCGCCAACTATCTGGTCGCCGCCGATCGCGAAACCGGGCGCATTCAGACCTTCCGGCTCGACCGGATGAGTGCCGTGCGGGCCGAGGACGGGGTGGCCGCCCCGCCGGCCGATTTCGACCTGCAGGCCTTCGCCAGCCAGTCGTTCGGCATCTATCAGGACGAGATCGAGGATGTGGTGCTGAGGGTCACCCCCGGCGGGGCGGCTGAGGCACGGGCCTGGCGCTGGCACCCGACCCAGACGGTCGAGGACCGGGCGGACGGCGGGGTCGAGGTGCGATTCCGGGCCAGCGGCATGCGCGAACTGGCCTGGCATCTGTTCAGCTGGGGCGAGCAGGTGCAGATCGTCGCGCCGGAACGGCTCAAGGCGGTGATGACGGGCGAACTGGCAGCGGCGCAGGCGGCGCTGGAGCGCGCCTGAACGACTACCGCCGACCCTTGCGGTGAGCCGTCGGGCCAAGGCAGGGCGGGATGAGACCAGCATGCAGGTTCACGACGAACCGCATCCCGGGTCGGGCCCAGATCCGGGCCTCCGGGCCTATCATGGTCGCGGGCGCCGATCGGTCCCAAGCGTGACCAATGCTTAAGCTGACGCTTGCCGCTGTACCGCTTAGTTCGGGGTTTGAAGTGGGGAGATTTCATGCGTCCTTTGTTGATTGCAGCCTTGGCCAGTCTGGCGTTTGCGACCGCCGTATCGTCGGTGGAGGCGGGTCCGCCGGCGGCGTCGCCATCGCAGGCCGCCGAGGGCTCGAGGCCTGCTGTGACGGTCACCCGCGACGGCGACAACTGGACGGCCGAGTATGAGCTGGACCGCGACGCCCCGGTCTGGGCCTTCTTCGTATCGGCGCTGACCGAGGAGACCCGGGTTGCGTGGCGGCCGGAGCAATGGCGCGTCGTCACGCCGGGGGTGGTGCTGGAGCGCGCCGGCGGCCGTGACATCCTGCGGGCCGCCGATGGCGGGTCCGTGCCGCGCCGTGTGGGGATCGCCTTCACGCCAAGGCCCGACAATCTTGAGGCCGAATATGAGGTGCTGGTTTTCACCGACGGCTCGGTTGCCATGCCCAGCGCCATGTTCGACGTGTTTCCGCTCGCATCCGTCGCCGAGGCAGAGGCCGTCCCGCTCGATCTCAACGGCTATCCGCTTCAGTCGGGGCCGTCTTCGGTGACGTGGCGCGACAGGGCCGGCCCGGTCCTGTTCCGGGGGCAGCGCGTTCCGAGCGCGACCGCTGTACAGGCGCAGACCTACATCCTGTTTGGGGAGGCCGCTCTGATTGAGAGCGAGGGCCTTGTGACAGTGATCGACCCGGCTCTGCCGGCGTGGGTCGGTGCCGCAATCCAGGACTTCGCCCCGCGCGTCGCCGAGGTCTATGCCCGGCGGCTGGGCCCCGGACAGAGCGACCGGCCAACCGTGATGGTGAGCTGGAATGGTCCGACCCCCGGTCGTACTTCCATGGGGGGCAGCGTCCTGCCCGGTCTGATCGTGATGAAGTTCGATGGCGTCGGCGTGGTCGAGCCGAGCGCCCGGGTTTCAACCACGGCGCGCTGGTTCATCGGTCATGAGAGCGCTCATTTCTGGCTGGGGCAGGTCGTGCGCTACGAACGTGCCAGTGACGCCTGGATCATGGAGGGTGGGGCCGATCTGATGGCCATTCGGGCGCTGAAGGCGATCGATCCTGCCTATGACGCCCAGGCCGCGCTGCAGAAGGAGGTCGACGACTGCATCCGACTGGCCGATCAGCCGGTGGTCGAGGCTGCCGAACGCGGCGAGCATCGGGCGAACTACGCCTGCGGGGCTGTGTTCGCGATGGTCGCCGAGGGGGCCCAGCGACGGGCGACCGGTGGCGACTGGTTCGACTTCCTCAAGCCGTTGATCGACGCCAACCGTGCGGACGGGGTGCTGACGCGGGATGAGTGGCTGGACACGCTGGACGCCGTATCGGGCGATGCGACGCTCCGACGGGATATCGAGGCCCTTCTGGACGAGGGGTCGGCGGATCCGACGACGGTGGTTGCCGGCCTCTTCCAGCGGTCGGGTGTGGCCCATCGGCTTGAGGCGGGGCGAGTTGCGCTGTCGTTGATCGAGCCGCAACCCGGAAAGGGTATCTGACCCGCGGCCGGATGACCTCATCCCGGACGGACGCGGGGAAACCCACCCGGTTGGGTGGTCGGTCGTTCGAGCGGCTCCAGCCCCTGTGTCCGGACAGGCTGCGGGGCGGGGGCAAGGACCAGCCGTTCGTCAGGCCAAGCCTAGGGATTTATCAGGAGTGCCGTGCGCCTGGCTGACTCGAGGGCAGCGTCATTGATGGCACCGCCGACCATGCAGGTCATCCCGGCCAACAGACCGGTAAGCGTTGAATACTCTACGCTGATGAGTCCGATCTCGTCCTGAATAATATCTGCAAGACAAGCCAGAAACGACGACATCATACCAAGGCGTTCGTTGGCATACATCATTATACCTTGCGCTGCGATGCGACGTTCGCAGTAGGGATAATGAGCGTTCTTGTTTAAAGTCAGAGGAACGTTGTTGGTTTAAATTCGGTCATGAAACATGATTGCCGAAACGAAAACCTGTCGGGATCGGCGGCAATCGGCCTGCCTCATCCCCCCGCGAACGGATACGGGCTGACCGACTTGGCCCAGTCGTCGACCACCAGAGGGCGGTCGATCGGCGCAGCGGCGCGTTCGGCGCAGGGGTGCCGGTGGCACAGACGGCAGGCCGGGCCGATGGGGGTGACCTCGGGTGCGGTCAGGTCCAGGCCCCGGGCACAGGCGAGGCGGTGGGCATGCTTCAGCTCGCAGCCCAGGCCGATGGCGAGGTCGTGGCCCTCGGTGAAGGCGTCGTGGCCCTGACGATCGACGGTGCGGGCGAGGGTGAACCAGCGGCCGCCGTCGGGGGTCTCGATGATCTGGGTGATGACACGGCCCGGCGTGCGGAAGGCGGAGTGCAGCCGCCAGCGCGGGCAGGCACCGCCGAAGCGGGAGAAGGGGAAGGCCCCGGAGGCGAACCGCTTGGAGATGTTGCCGGCCTGATCGACCCGCATGAGGAAGAAGGGCACGCCGCGCGCTGTGGGACGCGACAGGGTGGTCAGGCGGTGGGCGGCCTGTTCAAAGCTGACCCCGAACCGGGCCTGGAGACGGCCGAGCTCATAGCCGGTCTCTTCCGCCGTCTGCTGGAAGGGGCCGTAGGGCATCAGGATGGCGGCAGCGAGGGTATTGGTCAGGGACACCTTGAGCAGGCGGCGCGTGGCCTCGTCGGGCGCAGCGGCGGCGTCTGCGAGGGCCGTCAGTTCGGCATCGTGTTCGGAAAGGGCCAGCTGGAAGGCGACGGCGAAGGCGCGGGAGGAGGGACCCAGGGTCTCGGACAGCAGCAGACGTTTGCGGTGCGGGTCATAGCGGCGGGTCCATTCGACCATGACCTCGGCGGGCAGGGTGCGGACGCTGAGGCCGTAACGGGTCTGAAGACGGGCGCGGGCGCGGGTCTCGAACGGCTCGCCGGGGGTGTCGGCGGCGAGAGCCCCGGCCAGGGTTTCGCCCAGGGTGTCGAGTTCGGGGAAATGGTTGCGTCGCGACTGGATGTATTCGCGGACCCGGTCGGACGGGCTGTCGTCGCCGGGCCCGGTTTCGGCCCCGTCGCGGGCGCGGCGGTCGGTGAAGGCGCGATACAGGCGTAACAGGGCGTCGGCGGCCGCGGGCTGGTCCTCGGCCAGCTGGACAATCTCATGACGCGGCACGGCCAGGCCCTGGAAGACCGGGTCGGCGAAGGCCTCGGCCAGTTCGGCTTCGGAGGCAGGGCCGGCGGACTGACCGAGGGTGCGCAGGTCGACGTCATAGGTGTCGGCCAGCCGCAGCAGCAGTTGGGCCGAGACCGGGCGCTGGTTGCGCTCGATATGGTTCAGATAGGAGGGGGAGACACCGAGATCGCCGGCCATGGCGGTCTGGGTCAGGGCGAGATCGCGCCGCAGCCGCTTGAGGCGGCCGCCGAGGAACAGCTTGCGGTCAGCGGCAGTGTCCATGGCTGCAGTAAGTCATGAAATGACTAATCTGTCTATGTCATATCATGACTGAATGACACGAAAGGTCCGGTCTCGGCTGTGTTATTCGTGACTTAGGCGTGTTCTGCTCCTCGAGACCCGCGGCGATGGCCGCATTCCCGAGCCGAGACCGCCATGACCAGCTTCGCCCATCTCGTTCCCTCGCCCGTCGGTCGCTTCGATGGCATCGAGCGGCCCTATACGCCGGAAGACGTTCGTCGCCTGCGCGGCTCGGTGCCGATCACCCATACCCTGGCCGAGCGTGGGGCCAACCGGCTGTGGGAGCTGCTGCACGAAGAGCCGTTCGTGAACGCCCTCGGCGCCGTGACCGGCAACCAGGCGATGCAGATGGTCCGGGCGGGGCTGAAGGCCATCTATCTGTCAGGCTGGCAGGTCGCCGCCGACGCCAATACCGCCGGGGCCATGTACCCGGACCAGTCGCTGTATCCGGCCAATGCCGCGCCGGAACTCTGCCGCCGCATCAACCGCACCCTGCAGCGCGCCGACCAGATCGAACATGCCGAGGGCGGGGCCAAGCGTGACTGGTTCGCCCCCATCGTGGCCGATGCCGAGGCCGGCTTCGGCGGGCCGCTGAACAGCTTCGAGATCATGAAGGCCTTCATCGAGGCGGGTGCCGCGGGCGTGCATTTCGAGGACCAGTTGGCCTCGGAGAAAAAGTGCGGTCACCTGGGCGGCAAGGTTCTGATCCCGACCCAGGCGCATGAGCGCAATCTGATCGCCGCGCGTCTGGCCGCCGATGTCATGGGGGCCCCGACCCTGATCGTGGCCCGGACGGACGCCGAGAGCGCCCAGCTGATCACCTCGGACATCGACGAGCGCGACCAGCCCTTCATCGATCGCGAGAGCCGGACGCCGGAAGGCTTCTTCCGCCTGAAGGCCGGAACGGGGCTGGATCACTGCATCGCCCGCGGCCTGTCCTATGCCAGATACGCCGACGTGCTTTGGTGGGAGACCTCACACCCCGATCTGGACGACGCCCGCCGCTTCGCCGAGGCAGTGCACAGGGAGCATCCCGGCAAGCTGCTGGCCTACAACTGCTCGCCGTCGTTCAACTGGAAGGCCAAGCTGGACGACGCCACCATCGCCAAATTCCAGCGCGAGCTGGGGGCCATGGGCTACAAATTCCAGTTCGTGACCCTGGCCGGCTTCCACAGCCTGAACAACGGCATGTTCGAACTGGCCAGCGGCTATCGCGACCGCGGCATGGCGGCCTATTCCGAGCTGCAGCAGCGCGAATTCTCGAATGAGGCGGCCGGTTACACGGCCACCCGTCACCAGCGCGAGGTCGGCACCGGCTATTTCGACCAGGTCGCCACCATCATTTCGAACGGCCAGTCCTCGACCACGGCCCTGAAGGATTCCACCGAGACCGCCCAGTTCGTGGCAGCCGAGTAAGGAGAGAGACCATGCAGCCCCTCAACAGCCCTACCGCCATCATCGACTTCTGCCTTGCCCCGCTCAATCTTGATACGGGCACCGAGGCCGAGCGCGAGGTGCGTCGTCGCCTTGAGCACGTGATCAAGACTTTCCGGGCCAAGGCTGCCCAGCCGGTCAGCGTCGACTTTTCGCGGATGCCGTCGCAGGTCATCAACGAGGCTGCGCACGGCTACGAATAGGGCGGTTATCCGGAGTGAAACCGGCCCTGTTGGACGCCGTTCAGCAGGGTCCGGATTTCACTTCAGGATCAGGATTCAGGCGGCGAGGGAGGCCGCGGCGGCCCGAGGCAGGGTCGCGACGAGCTCCAGCAGCTCGGCGGCGTCGAAGGGCTTGGCCAGATGCCGGTCCGCGCCGGCGGCCTCGGCCGAGGCAATGTGTTCCGCCAGGGCGTTGGCGGTCAGCATGACGACCGGTGTGCGGCCCAGACCCATGGCCGCCTCGTTCAACCGGATCTCCCGGGTGGCGGTGAGGCCGTCCATGACCGGCATCTGCATGTCCATCAGGATGATGTCGAAATCGCCGTCGCGGCAGGCCTGGACGGCCTCGGCACCGTTCTCGACGGCGGTCAGCTCGATGTTCGCCTGGTTCAGGATCATCTCAACCACCTTCCGGTTCACCGGATGGTCGTCGGCCAGCAGGACGCGGATGGTGGCGGGCTCGTCGTCGGTCGCCTCGAGCGGCACGCCGGCGGCAACGACCGGCGCTTCGGCGGGGCTGAAGGGGATGGTGAGGATGAAGGCCGATCCGCCGCCCGGCTCGCTTTCGCAGTCCAGATAACCACCCATCATCTCGGCCAGCTGGCGCGAGATGGCGAGGCCCAGGCCGGACCCCCCGAAACGGCGTGTGATGGCACCGTCGGCCTGTTCGAAGCGGCTGAACAGGCGGTCGCGGGTGTCACTGTCGAAGCCGATGCCGGTATCCTCGACCGAGAAGCGCAGCGTGGGCGAGTTGCCGCGGTCCGGTCCGGGCGCGGCGGTCAGGCTGACGAATCCGGATCCGGTAAACTTGACCGCATTGGAGACCAGGTTGGTCAGGATCTGTTTGACCCGGACGACATCACCGACAATCCAGCGGTCTGTTTCCTCGGCGATCTCGACGAAGAACTGCAAGCCCTTGGCCTCTGCAGAGGTCTCGTACAGCTGGGCCGCCTCACGGACGGCGCGGCCGAGATGGAAGGGTTCATGGGCCAGTTCGAGACGCCCGGATTCCACCCGGGCGAGGTCGAGAATGTCGCTGAGCAGCACCTGCAGCGTCTGGCCGGATGAATGGATCAGCTCCAGCATCTCTTCCTGCTGGGCCGACAGGGGGGTCTTGGCCAGGGCCTGGGCTACGCCGATGACGCCGTTCAGGGGCGTCCGGATCTCGTGGCTCATATTGGCGAGAAACAGGCTCTTGGCACTGTTGGCGGACTCAGCGACATCGCGCGCATCAGCCAGGGCGCGGGCGTCGTTCTTCAGGTCGGTTATGTCGGTGCAGACGGTCACAGTTCCGCCGGCTGCCGTGCGACGATCCGAGGCACGAACCCAGCGCCCGTCAGCCAGCTGCTGTTCCCGTGTGGTGGTCAGGGCCTGGCGCGACTCGATCCGGTCCTGGAACCATTCGGCCTGCCGCCCGAGGGCGTCGGAATAGAGATTCTGCGACAGGCCGATCTCGATGAGCTCGCGGAAGGTTACGCCGACCCTGAGCGCCGGCGAGAGTTCCGGAACCAGCTCCTCATAGCGTTGGTTCCAGAGCATAAGCCGGTCTTCGGCGTCATAATAGGCCATGCCGTCCGGCATGGCGTCCATCGCCTCACGGAGCCGCTTCAGGGCCCCCGACTGCGAGGCCCAACTCGTCCAGACAAACATGGCGGCGACGCCCACGATCGCCAGGACCATGGCCGCAATCACGCCGGTCATGACCCCACCGGAGACGGCGAGGGTGGTATCGACCCCCGTCCGCGGCGTGATCACCATGGCGCTCATGGCCGTCAGATGCAGGAAGCCGACCGCGATCGATCCACCGACCGCCGTGGCCAGAATTCGCTTCAACCCCGGTCCAAAGACAAGCGCTCCTGTCATCATGCCGATGACGAGGGCTCCGCCAACCGCGATGGCGGCAAGGGCGGGCTCCCAGCTGACGGTACCGGCCAGCCGCAGGCCGGAGATCCCGAGGAAATGCATCCCCGCGACTCCCACAAGGGCAACAAGGGCCGCCCCGCCGCGGAACAGCGGGCTCGGCCGAAGCATGACGGTCACTGCGGCCACGCTGAAACTGCCGAGGGCGAGAGAAAACGACCCGATGGTTGGCCAGAGGGCGTACCGGATCTCCTGCCCGGGTTGGTAACCCTGCAAGGCGACAAAATGGGTGGTGAAGACGGCGAGGCCGGAAATGAAGGCGGCGAGCAGGACACGGTTCCGTCGCCTGTGGCCTGCCTGGAGACGAGCCGCAGCAAGGAGGTGCATGGCGGTCGCCATGCCGAGGATGCAGATCAGGCCGGCGGCCAGCAGCCAGCGGGCGTCGTGATCGGTCGTGATGGAATACAGGATGTGGTCCAAAACGCCCCCCTTCGCCGTCATTGTCGGACCAAGGGATGAAGAAACCGTGGGCATTGCCCCGGTTTGCCATCAGGCGGCGACGACAATCTCGAAAGCGCGGCCCATGACCTTGACCGGATTGACCTGACTATCTCCGCGCCTCACCTCGAAATGAAGGTGTGGGCCTGTGGAACGGCCGGTCGAGCCGACCAGCCCGATCAGGGCACCGGCTCCGACCACATCGCCTGACGCCACATCGAGGCGGCTGAGGTGTCCGTAGAGGGTGGTCATGCCGTTCGGGTGGCGGATCTCGACGAACCGGCCGTAGCCGGCAGGCTCATAGCCGGTCCGCAGGACCGTCCCCTCGGCCGAAACAAAGACCCCGGTGCCGTAGGGGGCGGCGATGTCGACACCGGCGTGGTTGCGGGCCGGCTGGCCCGGGAGGCGGCGCAGGCCGAAGGGCGAGTTGATTTCATGGTGCCGGACAGGAGATTCGAAGGAAATCAGCCGCGTGACCGGCCCCGCGGGCTCAGCCACGGCTGTCACGAGGGGGGCTTCCGGCACGGCCAGGGTTTCGATCGGGGAGCCGCCGGGAGAGTCGGCCAGTGGCGCGGCGGCCATGGCCAGGATGGCGACGCAGGCCAGGCTCAGGGCCTGACCGGAATGGATGAGGAACGACCGGGCGGTCGGCAACAGGCGTCGCATGGCGGCGTCAGCTCCGTCTTCGGCTCAACGAGCGGGAGGGGGCGCCGGCGGCCGCAAGGGGCGACACACTGCGGCCAGCGACCGGAAGAGCGCCGTTCTACGGGTCCGTGGGGCAACTTTGGGGCAGGCGGGGCGGCAGGACGTCGCACCCGGGCAACAAAAAGGGCGCGCAACCCGAAGGTCGCGCGCCCCGTTCTGACGTTCCGGAAGCCTTACTGCAGCGGCATGCTGAAGGTCACGGCACCCACATGGCTGTTGGCCGTGTCGCCGAAACGACCACGGTAGCCCACACTCATCTTCACAGGTCCCAGGTCGGCTTCGACGCCGGCCGAGGCGATCATCGAACCGCCGAACGGATCGTCGATCTGGCGGGAGAGGATCTGGGCCGGGTTGGCAGCGATCCCCGTGCGAACGGCATCGCTGCTGTCGCCGAAGCTGTCGCGATAGCCGCCCTCGATGAAGAAGCTCATGCCCTCGTCGCCACCCTCGGCCCGCAGCGAGATCTCGCCGCTGGCGGCCTGGACCGTGCGATCCTGGTAGCTGTACTGGGCCGCCGGACCCTGTTCGATATAGCCGTTGACGTCGGTAGAAACCCAGCTGACCGCGACCCGGGGCGACAGGGCGATGCCGCCCATGTCCATCCAGACACCGCCCTGCACGCGGGCACCGATGCTGCTACCGGTGGTCTCACCGGTGTGGATAACCGGGGCGAGCGAGGTCACGCGGGTGATGTCGTCAAAATGATCGACCGAACCGCCCGCCGAGGCGTTGATGAAGGTGTTGCCGGACCGCCAGCCACCATAGAGGTCGAAGGCGTAGGTCGTGACGTCGAAGGCCATGGCCCCCGCCTCGACCTCGGCCGTGCGGTAGGTTCCGGCGAAGCCGAAGCGCGCGCTCGGGGACATGACATGGTCCAGCCCGGCGCGGATGCCGTAGCCGGTGGTGTCAGATGCGGCCACGGAGCCACGGGCATCGGTCTCGACGCTGTCGGCGATGGCACCGAAGGTCAGGTTGGTGCCGGCCTGCCAGGCGGCGCGTCCGGACATGCCCTCGCTCGCGAGGTCGAGCAGGTCCTCACGCTGGCGGAAGGTGGTTTCGGCCTGAACGGTCGATTGGGCTCCGCGGTCGCCATAGTAGAGATAGTCGTTGGCCAGTCTGGCGATCAGCTGGTGGCCGGCTGCGGTCGGGTGGACGCCGTCCCAGAACAGATAGGTGTTCGGCGTTGCGCAGACCGTGATCCCGTTGAAGCAGGCGTCGGTCACATTGGTCAGACCGAAGGCTCCCGGGTTTGCGGTCAGGGTCGTGCCGATCTTGAAGATGTCGAACAGGATGATGTTCGTCCCCGGCCGTGCGGCGGCCGTGGTCATCATCCCGGCGAGCAGGGCGCTGTTGAACGAGGTGCCGGCGAACTCCGCCAGCGGTGCCGCAACGGTGCCACGGAACTGGGGGGCGCTTCCGAGGCTCGGGATGTTGCCGACCAGGATGGTGCCGGCCCCGGCGGCCGCGATGCTGTTGACCAGGAAGGTCATGTCAGCCGCAGCCGCGTTGACGATCGGCGTGATGGCACCGGTCGGGTTCGCCGAGGCACCGGCGGCCGGCAGGCCCTGGAAGATGTTGTTGGCACCGCCGAGGATGCTGACCAGATCGGTCGAGCGGAAGGTACCGCCCGCGCCGGTGTAGGCCAGAAGCTGGTTGCGCATTCCGGGCGGGAAGGCCGAGCTGTCGGTGCGGGAACCGCCGTAGGCGTAGTTGATGCTGCCGGTCACGGACGCACCCGCGGCCGAGCGGCCGGCGTTGAAGCCCAGCAGTTCGGTGAACACGACGCCGTTAGAGAACCGGCCCTGGAAGTTGGGAGCACCGGGGCTGAAACCGCCCGTCGCGGCAAACAGGTTGCCGTTGTCACTCAGGCTGTCGCCGAACACGACCAGGCGGCTGTAGCTCTGGGCGCTCGCAGCAGTGGCGAGCGTACCGGCGGCGGCAACAGTCAGGGCAGCAAGCGCCGCATGGCGCAGAAAACGAGACATCAATGATCCTCCCTTGGCCGTCATCATGCGACCATTGGGGGACAGTGTGCGCTCGTTTGGCTCAGGCGCAAGATGCCGCTGCGTAAGGTTTCAATGCAACATGCGGAACCGCAGCGTTCCGGCCACACTCCGGAGGCTTTGCAACGCCTCCGGAGCATAGTCGCGATCGACGTCGGTGATGACGTAGCCGGTACGTTCGTCCGTCTTCAGATGCTGGCCGAGGATGTTCAGCCCGGCAGCGGCGAGGGCGCGGTTCAGCTCCGCCAGCACCCCCGACTGGTTGCGGTGGATGTGCAGGATCCGGTGGGCCCCGTCGACCTCGGCCAGCTGCACATTGGGCAGGTTGACGCAGAAGGTGGTGTCGCCCCGGTTCAGATAGGCCAGCAGCCGTTCGGCGGCGAAGGCACCGATGGCCTCCTGGGCCTCCTCCGTGGAGCCGCCGATGTGGGGCGTCAGGATCACATTGGGCAGGCCGCGCAGGGGGCTGTCGAACGGCTCGGCATTGGTGGCCGGTTCCTCCGGGAAGACATCGACGGCCGCGCCGCCGATTCGCCCGGAGCCGAGGGCCTGGGCCAGGGCCCCGACCTCAACCACGTGACCCCGCGACAGGTTCAGCAGCAGGGAGCCTTCCTTCATGCGCGAAAGCTGGGCCGCCCCGATCAGGGCCGCGTTGTCGCTGCGACCGTCGACATGCAGGCTGACCACGTCACTCTCGGCGAGCAGGGCGTCGAGTGAAGCCATGCGGCGGGCGTTGCCGAGGGCCAGCCGCTCGGTCAGGTCGTGGAAGATGACCCGCATGCCGAGACCCTCGGCCAGGACGGACAGCTGCGAGCCGATGGCCCCGTAGCCGACAATGCCCAGCGTCTTGCCGCGCAGCTCGCGTGAGCCGGTCGCCGACTTGTTCCATTCGCCGCGATGCATGGCAGCGGACTTGTCGGCCACATCGCGCAGCAGGGCGATGGTCAGGCCCACCGCCAGCTCGACCACGGAACGGGTATTGGAATAGGGGGCGTTGAATACCGCCACGCCCCGGTCGGCGGCGGCGTCTAGGTCGATCTGGTTGGTACCGATGCAGAAGGCGGCTACGGCCATCAGCCGGTCAGCGGTCTCCAGCACCCGGGCGCTGACCTGGGTCTTGGAGCGGAGGCCCAGCACATGCACGCCGCGGAGGGCCTCGATCAGGGCATCCTCATCGAGCGCGCCCTTGAGGGATTCGACCGTATAGCCGGCCTCTTCCAGCCGATCGACGGCGGCAGGGTGGATGTTCTCCAGCAGCAGGATGCGAATCCGGCCACGGGGATAGGACCATCTGCCGGCCAGGCCTTCGGTGTGCAGGAACTCGTCCATGGACGGCGCTTCGGTGTCGGCAGCGGCGACCACCCGGTCGCGGCGGACGATCTCGGTAAAGGCGTGGAACCGGTGGGCGACGCCCTCCAGCTTCACCTCGGCGTCGGTCCAGCCGTCGCCGATCATGACGACGGGCCCGGGAAGATTGAGGCTGCGGATGAGGGTGGGCTTCCCGCCGGCCTGTGACAGGGGGTTGGCTTCGTCCACGCCCACGACCCGGTCATCGGCGTCGTAGATCAGATCATTGCACAGCACTTGCTCGGCGGGGACATGAAGATGGGCGGCGAGGGGGGCGATGATCTCGCGGAAGCCGCCCGACAGGATGATGATCCGCCCGGCGTTCTCGCGAAAGAAGCGCAAGTTGCGCCGCACCGAGGGTGTGCCTTCGTCGAGGATCCTGGCGGCCAGTTCGGCGACATGGGTGCGGGTCAGCGGCAAAAGGGCAAGGCGGCGGCGGAGGGCCTCTCCGAAGGGAAGATCGCCGGCCATGGCCTGGTCGGTCAGCGCCCCGACCTCGGCCCGGATCGCCGCGGCATCCGGCGCGCCGGCGAGCGCGATATCGGCCAGGACCTCCAGCGTCTCGATACGCACAAGCGTCGAGTCGAAGTCGAAGACATAGGTGATCGGCTCGGTCATGGCCCGACCTTGGCGGACCTTCGCAGTTGCAGCAATGACGGAGTGGCGAGTCCCTAGAACTTTCCGAGGCTGCGGATGCGGCTGTCGGGACGGCGGACATCCAGGGCGGCGGCAGCTATGGCGGCGGCGATGGTGACGAGCGCCAGCAGGGCACCGCCCTCCCGGGCGTGGTCGCGGGCATATTCGCCCGCATCCCGCGCATAGGCCTTGGCGGTCTTGCCATGCCTCTTCAATGCCTTGCGGGACGAATGTCTGGCATCGCGGAAGAGTTTTCCGCCGCGATGGCGGGCATCGTCACCGAGGTCCGAGGCGCGTTCGCCGGCCTCGGACAGGCTGTGGCGGACGGTGTCAGCGAGGCCGCCCAGGCGGTGACGCAGCGCACCCGTATCGATCCAGCCGCGCGGATCGACGCGTCTGCGCAGCCGCTCATACCGGGTCGGGCCGCTGCGCCCGTTGAGCAACAGGGCGGCGATCCCGACCCCGGCGAGCCCGGCGACGACGCCACTGGTGATACCGGGATGTTTGCGGAGTTCGGCGAGGGCGGAGAACTGGCGGACCATAGGATAGTGAACCTCTTCAGCGCGGCCGGCGTCGCCCGGGTCGTAAAGCCCGTCTTCGTCCGGCTCCCAGGCGGAACGCCTGTCGCGCATCAATGTCGGAGCGAACCGGGCGAAGAGTGGTTCCGCCAGACCGGGCAGGACCGAATAGAAGCTGGCGATCAGCCGCCCGCCGCCGCCGACGGTGATCTCGCGGATCGGGTGGCTGGCGCAGTACAGGATGGTGTCGGCCACCACATGGGTCGCATAGACCGGCTGGGGGTTCTGGGTCGCATAGCCGGTCAGTTTGCGGGCGTGTTTGCTGGAGGGACTGTCGACCGCCGCCGGCTTGATCAGGCTGACCGTGATCGGGGCCTGTTCCCGCATCAACTCCATGCGCAGGGCGTTGGTGAATCCCTTCACCGCATGTTTGGAGGCCGAATAGACGCCCTGGATGGGCAGGGGCGCGTCCGACAGGATTGATCCGACATTGACGATGGCTCCACCACCGTAACGCTTGCGCAGATGCGCCGCGGCGACCAGCGAGCCGTTGACCACGCCCCAGTAGTTGGTCTCGAACAGGCGGCGCTGGTCCTCCAGGGTCGTCGCGCTGATGGCCCCGTAGATCGCGACGCCGGCGTTGTTGACCCAGGTGTCGAAGCCGCCGAACAGCCGGACGCACTTTTCGGCCGCCTCGGACAGGGCGGCCTGGTCGGCCACATCGGCCACGGCCCAGGCCGCGCGGGCCCCTGTGGCCTGCAGTTCTTCGGTCAGGGCCTTCAGATCGGCTTCGCCGCGCGCGATCAGGAACACACAGGCCCCGGCCCGCGCCGCGCGGCGTGCCGTCGCGAGACCGATGCCCGAGGTCGCACCGGTGATGACGATGGACTGCTGGTTCAGGGGCTTGAGCGTCGCTTTGGTCATGAAACCGCCGGGTCGGTGTGTTCGGATCGGGCTGCTGTAACGGGGTCGCAACCCCGCCGGTTCCTGCTGTAGCACGCAGGCCTTATCATTCGCGACTGGTGCGCCTATCTGACGGCGCTTCCGCTCTCCCGCTGCTTTCCAAGGACCGCCCGTGACCGATCACGCGCATGACCCCTCTGCCGCCGCGCCCGCCGACGACCTGGCCGCCGCCTTCCAGATCGAGGGCTGGCCCGTGCGGGGCCGGATCGTGCGGCTGGGCCAGACCATCGACACCATCCTGTCGGCCCATGACTATCCCGAGCCGGTCGCGGCCCTGCTGGGCGAGGCCTGCGCCCTGGCCGCCCTGGTGGGCTCCAGCCTGAAGATCGAGGGCCGGTTGATCGTCCAAGCGCAGGGTGACGGGCCGGTGCGTTATGTGGTCGCCGACTATGACACCAATGGCCAGATGCGCGGCTATTGCCGGTTCGACGAGGCCGAGGTGGCGGCGGCGTCGCAGGGCTTTGCCCGGCCGGGCGCGCGCTCGCTGCTGGGGCAGGGGGTGTTCGTCATGACGCTGGACCGCGGTCAGGACTTCGAACGGACCCAGGGTATTACCCCGATCGAGGGCGAGAGCCTTTCGCTGGCGGCCGAACACTATTTCCAGCAGTCCGAGCAGATCCCGACGCGTGTGCGGCTGGCGGTCGGCTCGGTGGTCACGGACGAGGGTGTCAGCTGGCGCGCGGGCGGTGCGCTGATCCAGCTGATCGCCGGCGATGCGGCGCGGGGCTCGACCGAGGAGGCCTGGGATCGCTCGCGGGCCCTGTTCCAGACCCTGGCCGATGACGAACTGCTGGACCCGGCCATCACGCCCGAGACCCTGCTGTTCCGGCTGTTCCACGAGGACGGGGTGCGGCTGGAGGATGCCCGGGCCCTGGTGGCGCAATGCCGTTGCTCACGCGAGCGGATCGCAGGGGTTCTCACCTCGTTCGACCCGGCCGAGCGCGCCGACATGATCGAGGCTGACGGCCGGATCCGGGTGACCTGCGAATACTGCGCGACGGTCTATGAGCTGGCACCGGAGGAGATCGCGGCGGGCTGACGGTCGACGCTTTCTCGCCTCATTGCGAACATGAACGCGCCACAACGCGGCGTCCCCGACGGCGTTCATCGAACGCGGGCTACTCCTCACTTCGGGCCATTCAGGACCCAAGAGGAGCAACTGCCATGAAGACCCTTTCCATCGGCGCTGTCTGCGCCTTCGCCACCGTTCTGGCCGCCGGTACCGCCGCTGCCCAGGAACGCCTTCCGATCAATATTGACCCGCTGCCGTCGGGCCGCCTGCCGGCCGGTTTCACTCAACGCGATCTGTCGCCGCTCCGGCCCGTGCGTTGCCAGGTCGATCCGGCCGTCGCCAGCGTGACCCTGACCAAGGGCCGCCAGCCCACCGCCGTCAGCGTCAGCTATGAGATCGTCAATCGCGGACGGAGCGCCTGGGCGTCCGGTCCGCGGCAGCAGGTGGCGCAACTGGCCATCACTAACAGCAGCAGCGGCCGGGCCCGTCAGTTCTCTCGCAACCTGACGGACAGCGCGGGCGCGGGCGCGACCATGCTCACCTACAACTCCATTACCGTCGCCAATGCCTTCGATACAGAGTTCGCAGGAACGGTCGAGGTCGCGATTGTCTATGACCCGGACATCGCAATCGACGGCAACGCCTGCAACGACGACTCGAACAGCGGCAACAACCAGCTGCGGATCGACAGCGCCGAGGTTCTGGCCTTCATGCAAAGCACGGCCACCAGCCGCACCTTCCGCTGACGGTTCGGGCATGAGCCGCCATACCGCCTCCCCGGGTCTGACCCGCGGGAGGCGGATCGCTGTCGGGAACGCCCATCAGTAGGCCAGGGCGATCCCGTCCTTGCGCATCTCGGTCGCCGCGCCATAGGTCCAGGGGCCGCGGCCATTGGCCTGACGGATCACATTCTGATAGCCGCCGAATCCGCCGTTGGGGCCGCCGAGGACCCAGCCCATCGCCGCGAGCTGGGCTTTCGAGGCCGCCGGGACGCCGGTTTCCAGATGCAGGACGCCGACGCCCTCTGATGGATGGCCCGTGGGCTCGGACGAGCCCTCATGCTGCCAGCGGGGGCTGTCGCCGGCCTCCTGCGGGTCGAGGCCATAGTCGACCATGTTGATGATGATCTGGGCCTGGCCCTGGGGCTGCATGCCGCCACCCATGACGCCCATGGCCATCCACGGCTCGCCGTCCTTGCAGGCGAAGCCGGGGATGATGGTGTGGAAGGGGCGTTTGCCGGGGGCGTAGACGTTGGGATGGCCGTCGGTCAGGGCGAACAGTTCGCCGCGGTCCTGGAACATGAAGCCCAGGGTCGAGCCGTCTGGGCCGTCGGGGACGAGGCCGGAGCCCATGCCGCGGTAGTTGGACTGGATCCAGCTGACCATCATGCCGTCCTTGTCGGCGACGCTGAAATAGGTGGTGTCGCCCTGGGTCGGCGCATCGCCGGGGAAGGCGCGGTCCATGACCCGGTCGGGGCGGATCAGGGCGGCACGCTCGGCGGCATAGGCCTTGGAATTCAGCCATTCGACCGGGGTGCGGCTGAAACGATCATCGGCGAACCATTTGGCCCGGTCCTCGAAGGCCAGTCGCTTGGCCTCGGCCTGATGGTGGATCGAGGCAGCGGACTGGAAGCCCATGCCCTTGAGATCGAACCGCTCGCAGATGTTGAGGATCTGATTGGTCGTCAGGCCCTGGGTGTTGGGGCCGAGGCCATAGACCTCGACACCGCGGTAGTCGGTGCGGATCGGCTCGACCCATTCGGTGCGGTGGGGGGCCAGATCGGCTTTCGTCAGCCAGCCGCCGATGCGACGGAAATAGCGTTCGATATGGTCGGCGATGGCCCCCTCATAGAAGGCGTCGCGCCCCCCCTCGGCGATCATTCGGTAGGTGCGGCCGAGGTCGGGATTGGCGAAGACCTCGCCGACCCGGGGGGTGCGGCCGTCTGGGGCATAGACCTTCTTGCGGTTGTCGTTCTCCTCGATGATCGCGGCGCGACGGTCGAAGCCGGCCATGTTGCGCTGGAGGTACCAGGCGATCAGCTGGGGCATGGGCACGCCCTCTTCGCAAAGCTCGGCGACAGGCAGGAGGACATCGGCCCAAGGCAGCTTGCCGTAGCGCTGGTGAGCGGCCCACCAGGCGTCGACCGTGCCGGGGACATTGACCGTGACGGCCCCATAGGGCGGCAGATAGCCGTCCGCGGCCTTCTTCGACCGGGCGGTTTCGAGGGACAGGCCGAGCGGGCTGTTGCCCGAACCGTTGAAGCCGACGACCTTCCGCTGTGCCGGGTCCCACAGCATGCAGAAGGCGTCGCCGCCGATGCCGTTGGCGGTGGGCTCGAGGAAGCCGAGGGCGGCATTGATGGCGATGGCCGCATCGATCGCCGAACCGCCGCGCCTCAGGGTGTCGATGCCGATCAGGGTGGCGCGTGGATGGGCCGTGGCGGCGGCACCGTTGGCACCCCAGACGGTCGACCGGCCGACGAACTGGACGCCGCTGTTGCGGTTGCCGGGGCCGATGCCGGCGAAGGGGTCGGCGGGCGGAGACTGGCGGGGCGGGGCAGTGGACGCCGAGGCCGATGCGCCGGCAGTGGCTGCACTCGCTCCGGCGAGCAGGGCGCCGGCAGGCAGGGTCGAGAGGAATGTGCGACGGCGCATCAGCGGGCTCCTGTCAGGGACAGGCGACACTAACCGGTTCGTATCCGGAGGGAAGGAGAAACCCGGCGATGACACCTGATGCGATCGGGAATAGACTGGTCCCACACGGAGACGTTGTCATGCTGCCGCTTCTGCTTCTGCTGGTACAGGATCCCTCCACGCTGAGCGGGCCTGTCCCGCCGCCCGGGCCCGGGATTCGCTTGAGGGAGATCGACGCCGCCGACATGGCCGTGGATCGCTGCGATTCCGCCCGATTTCAGCGGATCGATGGGCCAGCCGGCACGTCAGGAATGCGGTCCGACCTGAGCTACAGGCCGGATGGCGAGGTCCGGCGGTATCTGCTTCTGGATCGAACCGTGAGGGGCTGCCCTGCGCCGATCTCGTACGCCCTTCCGGGCGGGCAGAACGGCTTTATCCGGGAACTGGGGCGCACTGCGCCGCCAGACCGGAGTCAGCCCCCGAGATCCAGCGAATAACCCGCTGACCGCACGGTACGGATCGGATTGACCGTGCCCTCGACGTTCAGGGCCTTGCGCAGGCGGCCGACGTGGACGTCGACGGTGCGGGCCTCGACATAGACGTCGGAGCCCCAGACGGCGTCGAGCAGCTGTTCGCGGCTGAAGACGCGGCCGGGGTGCTGCATCAGATGGTCGAGCAGACGGAACTCGGTCGGGCCGAGATGGATTTCCTGGCCAGAGCGGCGGACGCGGTGAGCGACGCGGTCGATGACGATGTCGCCGTGGTTGAGGCGGTCGTCGGCCAGGCCCGGGCGGATGCGGCGCAGGACGGCGCGGATGCGGGCGATCAGCTCACTCATCGAGAAGGGCTTGGTCAGATAGTCGTCTGCGCCCGTGTCCAGACCACGGATGCGATCGCTTTCTTCGCCCCGCGCCGTCAGCATGATGATCGGCATGTTGCGGGTTTCGGACTTGCCCCGAATGCGCCGGCAGACCTCGATCCCGGACAGTTTGGGCAGCATCCAGTCCAGCAGTACCAGGTCGGGCAGACGCTCCTCGATCTGCAGCATGCCCTCCTCGCCGTCGGCAGCGACCACGACGCGGTAGCCTTCCTTTTCGAGGTTGTAGGACAGGAGGGTCGCCAGGGCGTCCTCGTCTTCCATAACCAGAACATAGGGCTGCACGGGCATATTCTCCGGGTTCAGACGGGCGACAGCGGTTCGGGCGCGGCTTCAGCGGTGTCAGGGTTCCAGCGTGGGCGCTCGCCCATGAACTCCTGGCCGGTGATCTCGTAGTAGATGGTTTCGGCGATGTTGGTGGCGTGGTCGCCGATCCGCTCAAGGTTCTTGGCCATGAACAGCAGATGGGTGCCGGCGGTGATCGTGCGCGGATCGCCCATCATGTAGGTCAGCAGCTCGCGGAACAGGGCATTGTAGTGTTCGTCGACCTCGTCGTCGGTGTTCCAGACGGCGATGGCCCGGTCGATCTCGGCTGCGGCATAGGCGTCCAGCACGTCGCGCAGGCGCATCGAGACCAGCTTGCCCATCCGCTCGATCGAACGGGTCAGGGGCTGCATCGGCTCGCCCTCGGCCAGGATCAGGCCGCGCTTGGCGATGTTCTTGGCCAGGTCACCCGTGCGCTCCAGGTCGACCGCAAGCTTCATCGAGGCCAGGGTGCGCCGAAGGTCGGAGGCGACCGGCTGGCGCAGGGCGATCAGGCGGATGGCCTTGCGCTCGATGTCGCGGTGCATGGCATCCAGCCGGATGTCCCGGTCTACCACGGCACGGGCCAAGGCGATGTCGCGACGGGCGACGGAATCGACGGCGTCAGCCACCTGGGCCTCGGCGAGTCCCCCCATGCGGGCAACTTCGGCCGTGAGCTGATTCAGCTCGTCGCCGTAGGCCTTGACGGTGTGCAGCGGCATTCGCGCGATCCTAGCCGAATCGGCCGGTAATGTAGTCGAGCGTGCGCCGCTCGCGGGGGTTGGTGAAGATCTCTTCCGTGTCGCCGGTCTCGACGAGGCGGCCGAGGTGGAAGAAGGCCGTGCGCTGGCTGACCCGGGCGGCCTGGGCCATGGAATGGGTGACGATGACGATGCAGTAGCGTTCGCGCAGCTCGTCGATCAGTTCCTCGATCTTGGCCGTGGCGATCGGGTCGAGGGCCGAGCAGGGCTCGTCCATCAGGATGACTTCAGGTTCGACGGCGATGGCGCGGGCAATGACCAGACGCTGCTGCTGCCCGCCGGACAGGCCGGTGCCGGGCGAATGCAGACGGTCGGCAACCTCTTCCCAGAGACCAGCGCGTTTCAGGGAAGCCTCGACGACTCCCTCGAGCTCGGCCTTGGAGGCGGCCAGTCCGTGGATGCGGGGACCGTAGGCGACGTTCTCGAAGATGGTCTTGGGGAAGGGGTTGGGCTTCTGGAACACCATGCCGACGCGGGCGCGCAGCAGGACGGGGTCAACCGAGCGGTCGTTGATGTCCTCGCCGTCCATCTCGATACGGCCGGTCACCTTGCAGCCGGTGATGGTGTCATTCATGCGGTTCATGGTCCGCAGGAAAGTCGACTTGCCGCAACCCGAGGGACCGATCAGGGCGGTGACGGTCTTGTCCGGGATGTCGAGGGTAACCTCGTGCAGCGCCTGTTTGGCACCGTAGAAGACCGAGACGTCGCGGGCCTCGATCTTGGTCGGGCCGACGGGCCCGCCGCCCCGATGGGAGGCCTTGGGAACCGCCATGGACGGCGACTCCCCGCCCGGCGCATCGGTGGGAGTCTTTTGACCGTTATCGCTTTCCGGTGCGCGGAAGAGTTTGAATTTCATCGGACTACCACCGGCGTTCGAAGCGCCGGCGCAGGAAGATGGCGGCGGCGTTCATGACGATCATGAAGGCAAGAAGGACAAGGATGGCTGCGGCCGTGCGCTCATGAAACGCACGCTCCGAAGCGTTTTCCCAGATGTAGACGAGGGACGGCAGGGCCCCGCTGGGCTCGCCGATTGCGGACGGAATGCCGGGGATGAAGCTGACCATGCCGATCAGCAGCAGGGGAGCGGTCTCGCCGAGGGCGTGGGCCATGGAGATGATGGCACCGGTCATCACGCCGGGCATGGCCAGCGGCAGGGTGTGCTGGAACACGGTCTGGGTCTTTGATGCCCCCATGGCCAGGGCCGCCTCGCGGATCGACGGCGGAACGGCCTTCAGGGATGACCGGGTGGCGATGATGATGGTCGGCAGGGCCATCAGGGCGAGGACGAGGCCGCCGACCAGCGGGCTGGCGCGCGGCAGGTGCATCCAGTTGATGAACAGGGCCAGGCCGAGCAGGCCGTAGATGATCGAGGGCACGGCGGCGAGGTTGTTGATATTGACCTCGATCAGGTCCGTGATCCGACCGCGCGGCGCGAATTCTTCCAGATAAATTGCCGCCCCGACGCCGAGCGGAATGGCGATGAAGGCGGTGACCAAAAGCATCATGGCGGAGCCGACCACGGCACCCAGCACCCCGGCCAGCTCAGGCTCGGTCGAGTCACCCTTGGTGAACAGGCCGCTGTTGAAATGGGCAGTGACCTGGCCCGAAGCCTTCATCCGGTCGAGCCAGCCGATCTGCTCGTCGCTGAGACGGCGCTGGTCAGCCGGCGTGTCGAGCGAGATCTCGTGCTTGAAATAGAGGTCGGCGTCGTCGGACACCGGGGCCGTGATCGGAACGGTCTGGCCGATCAGTTCGGGATTGCTCCGGATACGGGCCGCGGCGACGAATTTGAGTTCCGAGGATAACAGGCTGCGCAGGGCCGTGGCCCTGGTCCCTGCGGCATCGTCGGCGATACCCATCCGGGCCAGCTGCTGTTCGGCGACCAGGAGCTCGAAATTCGTGCCCTGCGGATAGGCCCGGTCGATCCGGGCGGGATCCATATAGACGGGGACGGTGACGCTGTGGGTGTAGAAGGCCGTGTGGCCCTGTTCGATGATCCGGCCCAGCAGCAGGAGCAGGAAGCCGACCGCCACGCCGATGGCGAGCAGGCCATACAGTTTGAAGCGGCCTTCGCGGGCATAGCGCTTCTTCAGGCCCGCGCGCAGCCGGGCGGCGCGCATTTCTGACGTGACCCGGGTCTCAGTCATACTGCTGCCGGTAGGTCTGGACGATGCGCTGGGCCACGATGTTCAATACCAGTGTGACGAGGAACAGGGTCAGGCCGAGGCCGAAGGCGGACAGGGTCTTGGTGCTGTTGAACTCCTGGTCCCCGGTCAGCAGGGTGACGATCTGGACGGTCACGGTTGTGACCGTGTCCAGCGGGTTCAGGGTCAGGCTGGCGGCGAGGCCGGCCGCCATGGTGACGATCATGGTCTCGCCGATCGCGCGCGACATGGCCAGCAGCATGGCACCGGCGACGCCGGGCAGGGCGGCGGGCAGGAGCACGCGCTTCACCGTTTCAGACCGGGTGGCACCCATGGCGTAGGACCCGTCGCGCAGGCTTTGCGGCACGGCATTGATGATGTCGTCGGACAGGGAACTGACGAACGGGATCAGCATGATGCCCATCACCGCCCCGGCGACGAGCGCCATCTGGTTCTGCACGAGCATGAGATACTGGCCGAGACCGTCCAGCGGTCCGCCGATCATCAGGCCTCCGAGACCGTTGAAGAATTCGCGGAAGGCCGGGCCGACGGTCAGGGCGGCGAAGAAGCCGTAGACCACGGTCGGCACCCCGGCGAGGATCTCCAGCACCGGCTTGACCGTCGAGCGGAAGACCGGCCCGGCGTATTCCGACAGATAGATGGCGGAGAACAGCCCGACCGGGGCAGCCACGGTCATGGCGATCAGCATGATCAGGAAGGTGCCGGCAAAGAGGGGCAGGGCCCCGAAGGCTCCGGTTGACCCCACCTGGTCGGCGCGGATCGCGGTCTGGGGGCTCCACTGGGTTCCGAACAGGAAGTCGGCGACCGGAATGGCGGAGAAGAAGCGCAGGGAGTCATAGACCAGCGAGGCGATGATGCCGACGGTGGTCAGGACGGCAACGGCCGAGCACGCGAACAGCAGGCCCACGATCCAGCCCTCGACACGGTTCCGCGCCCGCATACCGGGGCGGATCTGGCCGAACACGAACAGGGCCCCGAGCAGGGCCGCCAGGGCCGCGCCAACGATGCCACCGAGATCGAGCATCTGGCTGATCCGTGCGGCGCGCTGGCCCTCGACCGGCAGCAGTTCAGCAAAGGGGGCTGTCCAGATCTGCACGGCCGGGCGTCCGTCACCGACGGCGCGGGCGTCGGCGAAGAAGGCCTCGCGGCGGAAGGGCTCAAGCTGCTGGACAACCTCGGGTGCGCCCGAGGCGGTCAGCTGCTGTTCGATATCGGGTGAAAAGGCGGCGGCCGCCAACAGCACGACCATGGCCGGAACCACGGTCCAGATCAGGGCGTAGGCACCGTGCTGGCCGGGCCGGGAATGGGCCCGTTGTCCGGCGGGCAGGGCCTCGGACCGCCGACGCGCCATCGTCCGTCCGCCGACATAGGCGGCGACGGCTGCGGCGATCAGGATCGGCAGAAAGAGCCAGGTCATGGACGTCCGGGAGAGCAGAATCGGGCTGTCCGGTCGCCCGGCTCGCCCCCGGGCGATAACTGCCCCGGAATGGTCAGCGGATTACGACGGCCGGATGACACTTCTGTTACGCCGTGGTCGGCGGGCCCGCTCCATGTCACGCCTCCGTCACAGCATCCCGTCGCGGGGCCACCGGGAAATAGGCGGTGAAGGCCGCACCCTGTCCCGGCGCGCTTTCGACGGTCAGCCCGCCACGGTGCCGGTTCACGATGTGTTTGACGATGGCGAGCCCGAGGCCCGTGCCCTGTCGCTCGCCGCTCTTCTGGCCCTCGACACGATAGAAGCGCTCGGTGAGGCGCGGCAGGTGCTCGCGCGCCAGGCCCGGCCCGTGGTCCCGGACGGTAACCGCGGCATAGCGCTGGCCGCCGGCTTCCCGGTCGGGGGTGACCAGGGGCAGGCGGGTCGCGCCCTCGCCGCGACTCCCGCCGGACCAGGGGGCGGCGGCTTCGTCGAGGGCGATGTCGGGACGTATCATGATCTCGACCGTCCCGCCCGTGGGCGAGTATTTGATGGCGTTGTCGACCAGGTTCTGGACGACCTGCAGGATCTCGTCCCGGTCGCCGTTCACAGGCGCACGGATCTCGCGATCCTCGACCTGGATGACGACATTGCGTTCGACGGACAGGATACTGACCGCATCGACCACGTCGGCGGTGGCGCGGGCCAGGTCGACCCGGCCGGAGGGCGGGATGTGTTCGTTCAGTTCGATGCGGCTGAGCGAAAGCAGGTCAGAGACCAGGCGGCTCATCCGTTCGGCCTGGGTCGCCATGATGTCGAGGAAGCGGTCGCGCGCCTTGGGGTCGTCGCGGGCGTGGCCCTTGAGAGTTTCGATGAAGCCGGACAGCGAGGCCAGGGGCGTCTTCAGCTCGTGACTGGCGTTGGCAAGAAAGTCGACGCGCATCAGCTCCATGCGGCGGACGTCGGTTTCGTCGCGCAGGACCACCAGGGCCAGGGGTTCAGGGTGCGCCCGCGCGAGCGGTTGGGTGACGGCTCGCCAATGCCGGGTTCGGGCTCCGACACCGCCGTAGTCAGTGGTTCGGGTCAGGCCGCCGAACAGGGCCTCGTCCACGGCCTCCAGCACGGCCGGATCCCGCAACACCGGGACCAGCAGGCCGCCTTCACGTTGAATTCGCAGCAGGTCACGGGCGGCGGCGTTGGCGAGGACGATCCGACGCCCCGCGATGTCGTCAGCCTCTCCGCCCGACACGACGAGGACCGGGTCGGCGAGGGCCTCAAAAACGCCCTCCAGCAGGGAGGTTTCGGCTTCCTCCGCTGACCCGGATTGGGCCAGCCCGGACTCCCCGGCCGACGGGGCCGGTGCCGGCGGGTTCCGGTTCAGGAGCCAGGCCGACAGGCCGATCAGGGCGGCGCCGCCCAGCAGCCAGGAGGCCAGCTCGGGCTGAAAGACGGCCAGGCCGATGAGGACGGCAATGGCGATCCCCGTGCTGGCACCGGCGGTCCACAAGCGGGATCCGGCCTGGGGCGCCACGGGGGAGGGGGAGTCTTCGTAGGGCATTCACGCTTTCATGGGACGCGCGACTCGTCGCGGCGAGCATGACACGGAATTCATGACAGCGGAGCATCGGTGGTGCGACTTCGGCTTGTCAAACATCCTTTACACACCTAATCCTGAACCTAACTGGTACGGACGGGGCGGAGAGATCATGGCGGCGGCGTTGACGCTCGAAGGGGTGAGCAAACGGTACGGCGACTTCCAAGCCGTGCGCGATCTGAGTTTCCAGGTCGAAAAGGGCACCATCTGCGGCTTCCTGGGCCCGAACGGCGCCGGCAAGACCTCGACCATCCGCATGATCCTGGGCCTGCAGGGGGCCAGCGCGGGCAGGATCGGCATTCTCGGCGCGGACGATGGCCGCAAGGTGCGGGACCGGATCGGTTTCCTCCCGGAGGAGCGCGGTCTCTACAAGAAGATGACGCCGGTCGACGCCATCGCCTTTTTTGGTGCCCTGAAGGGCCTGCCGACCGGTGAAGGCCGCCGGCGGGCGCGCGAGATGCTGGACGCCCAGGGTCTGGGCGCGTCGAAGAACAAGCAGATGAAGGAGCTGTCCAAGGGGATGGCCCAGAAGGTTCAGCTGATCGCCGCGGTGGTGCACCGGCCGGAGTTCGTGATCCTCGACGAGCCGTTCTCCGGCCTTGATCCGGTCAACCAGCAGGGGCTGGAGGCGGTAATCCGACAGCTGGCTGCGGACGGGGCGACGGTGTTGTTCTCGACCCATGTGATGCAACACGCCGAGCGGCTCTGCGACAAGGTCGTGCTGCTGGCGCGGGGTCGGAAGGCGTTCGAGGGCACGGTGGCCGAGGCGCGGGCGACCTCGAAACGGTTCCTGGAGCTGGAAGGCGCGATCGAGGCCGGCCAGGCCGCGGCCCTGCCGGGCGTCAGTGGCGTCGAGGTGGTGTCCGAACAGGACGGTGTGCGTGTGCTCAAGGCGGCCCTGGGGCAGGGCGGCCGAGGTCAGGAGGCGCTGAAGGCGGCCTTTCTCGGTGGGCTGGATGTGCGCCGGTTTGAACTGCGCGAACCGACCCTGCACGACGCCTTCATCAGCCTGACGGGGGATCACCCCGACATCGACCAGTCGGTGAAGGCCGGCGCGGAGGCCGCCCGATGAAACGCATCCTGCTGATCGCGCGCCGCGAATACGGTGCCTATGCCAAGACGGTGGGCTTCTGGCTGTCGCTGCTGGCCTTTCCGCTGTTTGCCGTCCTGGGCGGCATATTGCCGGCCCTGATGATGTCGGCCGAGCCGGTGCGCAATGTGGTCGTTCTGGAAGAGGGGCCGCAGGCCCAGGGACTGGCGGCGGCCGTCCAGGCGGCTGTGCGGCTTGAGCAGGAACGGCGCCAGGCGCGGATGGCTGAGGCCGCAGCGGAGGCGGAAAAGCAGGGCGGCCAGGCCGGGGCCTCGGCCGCCGGACAGGCCCTGAACCGGCTGGCCGGGCTGCGTCTGAGGATCGTGGCGGCCCCGGCGGATCTGAGCGCCGCAGAGCCCGGCGAGGCGCGTGAGGCGATCGTGCGCCGCTATCTCGGAGACGCGGCGCCGGAGGCTGAGCAGCTGGATTCGGTGGTGCTGCTGAACCGTATCGACGGCAAGCCGACGGCGCGGGTCTGGACCCGTCGGGCCACCGACGACATGGTCGAGGACTTCGTTCGTGGTGCCCTGAAGGACGCCAACCGCCGTGAAGCCTTTGAACAGGCCGGAATCGATGCAGCCGTGGTCGAAGAGACCGGGCGGTTCAACCCGGACATAACCGCCCTGTCGCCGAAGTCCGCCACCGGGGGCGAGGTGTCGTTCCGCGACCGGTTGCCGATGATCATCGGCCTCGTCTCCGGCTTCCTGCTCTGGTCGCTGGTGATCACCGGGGCCTCCATCCTGCTGAACAGTGTGATGGAGGAAAAGGCCAACAAGATCCTCGAGGTCCTGTTGTCCTCGGCCTCGGCGACCGAGATCCTGACGGGGAAGGTGCTGGGCGTGGCGATGCTGACCGGGACGGTGATGCTGGTCTGGGGCGGGATCGGAGCCTTCGGCCTGCTGGCGGCCAATGCGGCGACGGCGGCCATGGTCGGCGAGGTCCTGCTCGACGGTGGAATGCTGGGCTATTTCATTGCCTATGCGGTCGGCGGCTATCTGATGTACGCGGTGCTGTTCGCGGCGATCGGGGCCTTCTGCGAGACGCCACGCGACGCCCAGACCCTGATGGGACCGATCATGATGGTCCTGACCGTACCTATCTTCGTCATGATCATGGCCGCGCAGACGCCTGACTCGCCGGTGGTGCAGATCCTGTCGTGGATCCCCTTCTTCACCCCCTTCCTGATGAGCGCCCGCGCCCCGTCCGAGCCGCCGATGATCGAGGTCGTCGGCACCATGGCGGGCATGTTCGCCTTCGCTCTGCTGATGGTCTGGATAGCGGGCCGGGCGTTCCGGGCGGGGGCGCTGTCGGACGTCAAGCTGAGCTGGCGGGGCTTCGCCGGTGCGATCCGGGGCGGGGGTAAGTAGGCGGAGGCTTCGCCATGCAGTTTCTGAAAGCCCTTCGTCCGCGGGTCCGGAGCGGGGAGATCACCTCCAGCGTGCGGATCTGGCGGTCTGCGCGGGTGGGCGTAGGCAAGCGCTACGCCATGGACGGCGGCTGGATCGAGATCGAGGCCGTGCGGGAGATGGCGATCGCCGACGTGACTCCGGAAATGGCCCGTGACTCGGGGTTCGAGGGTCTCGTCGATCTGCTGAAGACGGCGAAGCACGGCGCGGGGACGCGGGTGTTCCTGATCGAGTTCCATTTCGTCCCTGCCGACGCGTAGCGTCCGGCTCCGGGCAAGAAAAAGGGCCGCTCCGGTATTCCGGGGCGGCCCTTGATCGTTTCGTTCGGTGTCGAGCGGCTTAACCGCGGCCCGGACCGCCCACGCCCGGAACCCGGGGCTTCGGCGGCGGCAGCAGGCCTTCGCGCTGCATGCGCTTGCGGGCCAGTTTGCGGGCGCGGCGAACAGCCTCGGCCTTCTGGCGGGCGCGCTTCTCCGAGGGCTTCTCGTAGTGCACGTGGCGCTTCATCTCGCGGAAGCTGCCTTCGCGCTGCATTTTCTTCTTGAGGGCCTTGAGCGCTTGATCGACGTTATTATCGCGAACGAAAATCTGTACCAGGTTGAACTCTCCTTTGGCCGCCCGCCGCGCACCTCGAAAGGGAGACGGGCAGACAAATAAAATATCGCTCCGACAGACAGGGTCCGCGGATGAAGGCGGGCTGATACACGTTCGCCCCCTGCCTGTCCAGATCGTCGCGCGTCTATCTCAGGCCTCGAAACGCCCGCCGGACGGGGATATGCTGCCGCCATGACCGATGCGCCACACCTGTCGAATGACCCGGCCCCCGGAGACTGGGCCGACCGCATGGAGCAGACTGTGCTGGACGCCGCCCTGGGCCTTGCGCCCCGGCTGGGCTGGAACAGCGCCATGGTGCGTGCCGCCTGCGAGGCTTGCGGCCTGTCCCGGGGTGATGAGGAACTGCTGCTGCCCAACGGCGCGCGCGACCTGGCGGCTCTGCTGTCGCGGCGGCATGACGACCGGGCGCTGGCGGAACTGGGTGAGATCGATGCGAAATCGCTGAAGATTCGCGAGCGGATCGCGGCGGCGGTCTCGGCGCGGATGGAGGCGGGCGCGGCCGATCTGGAGGCCACGCGCCGCTGCGCCGCCTTCCTGGCCCTGCCGATGAACGCCGACCTCGGGTTGAAGCTGGCCTGGGAGAGCGCCGACCACCTGTGGCACTGGGCCGGGGACACCGCGACGGACTGGAACCACTATTCCAAGCGGGCGATCCTGTCGGGCATCCTGATCCCGGCCCTGACGATGCGCTGGTTCGATGGGCGTGAGGCGGCGGAGGCGTTCGTCGCCGCCCGGATCGAGAACGTCATGGCCTTCGAGAAATGGAAGGCGGGCAAGGATTTCGATGCGCCGTTCAGGACGGTCACGGATATGCTGAGCCGGATGCGGTACGGGGCGAAGGTTTAGGCGCAGACCCTCTCCCGTTGGGAGAGGGTCTGCTCTCAGAGCGGCTTCACCTTGTTCACATGGCCCATCTTGCGGCCCTTGCGGGCTTCGGCCTTGCCGTAGAGGTGCAGGCGGGCGTCGGGTTTAGCGGACAGGGCCTCCCACTTCTCGACGTCGTCGCCGAGCAGATTGGTCATCTCGACCCGGGCGTGGGCGGTGGTCGGGCCCAGAGGCCAGCCGGCGACGGCGCGGATGTGTTGTTCGAACTGGTCGCAGACGCAGCCGTCCTGGGTCCAGTGGCCGGTGTTGTGGACGCGCGGCGCGATCTCGTTGACCAGCAGCAGGCCGCCGCCGAGGTCGAACAGTTCGATGCCGATCACCCCGACATAGTCCAGCCCCTCGAGGATGGCGACGGCGATGGCGTGGGCACGGGCCTCGGAACGGGGATCGACCTTGGCGGGGGCGATGGTCGTCTTGAGGACGCCGCCCTTGTGGACGTTTTCGCCCAGGGGATAGACGGCGATGGCTCCGTCCCGACCGCGCGCGCAGATCACCGAAAGCTCGCGCTCGAATGCGGCCCGGGCCTCGAGGATGGCGGGGCGGCCGCCGATGGTCTTCCAGGCCTTGTCGACGTCGGCGGCCGTCTTGATCCAGACCTGGCCCTTGCCGTCATAGCCCTCGCGGCGGGTCTTGAGCAGGGCCGGGACGCCCATCCGGTCGACGGCGTGGCGAAGGTCCTGAAGGGAATCGATGATCGCAAAGGCGACGGTCGTGGCACCGACGCTGTTGAGGAAGGTCTTCTCCTCGACGCGATCCTGGGCCACTGCGAGCGCCCGGGGGCCTGGGGCCACGACCGCTCCGCCCTCGATCAGGCGTTCGACCGAGCCGGCGGGGACATTCTCGAATTCGAAGGTCACGGCCTGGCAGGTCCTGCCCAGCACGGTCAGGGCGGTGGGATTGTCATAGGCAGCGACGATCTGGCCCTGGGACACACGCCCGGCGGGGCTGTTCTCCTCCGGATCGAGGATGACGACATTGAAGCCGAGGCGCGAGGCGGCCTGGCTCAGCATCCGGCCCAGCTGGCCGCCGCCGAGGATGCCGAGCGTCGAACCGGGCGGCAGGGGCGGGGAGGACGCGGCGTCGGTCACTCAGTCCTCGACCGTTTCATGCACGGCCTCGGTCTGGGCCTCGCGGAAGGCGGTCAGGCGTCCGGCCAGGATCGGGTCCGACAGGGCCAGGATCTGGGCGGCGAGAATGCCGGCATTCTTCGCGCCGGGCTCGCCGATGGCCAGGGTCGCCACCGGAATGCCACCGGGCATCTGGGCGATCGACAGCAGGCTGTCCATGCCTTTGAGGGCCTTCGATTCCACCGGCACGCCGAGCACCGGCAGCTCGGTCATTGAGGCGGCCATGCCGGGCAGGTGGGCGGCACCACCGGCTCCGGCGATGATCACCTTGAAACCCGCTGCGCGGGCGCCGGTGGCGAAGTCGAACAGGCGTTTGGGGGTGCGGTGGGCGCTGACCACCCGGGCCTCCCAGGCCACGCCCAGCCGGTCGAGGGCGTCGGCGGCGTGTTTCATCGTCGGCCAGTCCGAGCGGCTGCCCATGATGATCGCCACGGGAGGAGTCTCGGTCGCCATCGATGCGCGCCCTTTTCGCGGGAAAGCGGCGCGATACAGGACTCGCGTTGCGCCCGCAACCGACGGCGTTAGGCTCAACGGTGGTCTGGCGTATTGAGTCGCCGGCCGGGGAGCCCCTATCGCTCGTGACTGACGCGGCCGTTACCGACCCCCAAGCCGAGATCGAGCGCCTGCGCGCCGAGGTCGAGGCCCTGCGCCTGCGCGCCGAGGCGGCCGAGGCCGCGGCCGATCACGACGTGCTGACGCCGGCCCTGAACCGGCGCGGCTTCGTGACGGCGCTGCGCAGCGCTATGGCCTTCTGCCAGCGCCACGAGGTGCCGGCGGTGCTCCTGTATCTCGATCTCGACGGCTTCAAGGGCGTCAACGACCGGTTGGGCCATGCGGCGGGGGACGCCGCCCTTGTGCAGGTCGCCGAGCTGTTGCGGGCCAATCTGCGCGAATCGGATGCGGTCGGCCGGCTGGGCGGCGACGAGTTCGGCCTGCTGATGCTCAACGCCGGTGTCGATGAGGGCCGCGACAAGGCCCGGCGGCTGGCGACGGCCCTTGAGGCCGATGGCTTCGTCTGGGCCGGGGAACAGGCGCCGTTGGGCGGGTCGTTCGGCGTCCGCGCCTTTGCCGGCCACACCGATCCCGAGGTCTGGCTGGCCGAGGCCGATGCGGCCATGTGGGTGCGCAAGAAGGGTCGCTGACGCGGCTCTCAGGCGATGATGTCGGGCAGGATGCGGTCCTCGACCTTGGCGATCTCGTCGCGCAGGACCAGCTTCTTGCGCTTCAGCCGGGCGATCATCAGCTGGTCGGGCACGGGCATGTGGCCAAGGGCCTCGATCGAGGCGTCGAGGTCCGCGTGCTCGAGCTGAAGCACCTTGAGCCGCGCGCGAAGCGCCAGGTCTTCCTCGGTCAGAAAAGGTTCGTCGTCGTTCATGTCGGCCCCTGCCGGAGGATCATACTGTGCGTCGCGTCAGGCCGGAAGGCGGTCCGCGAGCCGGACCAGTCCGGCGCGCGGAGTCATCGGCGACCAGACCCGTGCGGCGGCCACCAGGGTATTGATCGGCGGTTGCGGCGCGATTGACGGGGCCGGGGCAAGGGCCTCCAGGGCGGCCAGCAGGCGGCGCTCGGCTTCCAGCTCTATGGCCTTGACCTGGGCCCGGACGGCTTCGCGATCGGTGTCGTCGAGGTCCGGGGCGCGGGCCTTGAGGGCCTTCCTTACGGCGCGCAGCGGGGCGATGGCGGTTTCCTGCCAGGCCCGGGCGGTGTCGCCGGCGGCTTCCAGGGCGTCGTCGTCGGGGACGCGACCCTCAGCGGCGCACCAGGCCGCCCAAAGCAGCAGGGGTACGTTCTGGCCGGCGGTATCCTGCAACTCCAGGCAGGCATCAGCGACCCCGTCGGCGGCATAGGCCGTCAGCGCCCAGTCCCACAGGCTCATTCGGTCGCCGGCCCCTTGAGGCCGTCCCAGCGCCGGACAGCGGACCAGTCAAGCCCGAACAGGTCGAGGGCGCGACCAACGGACTGGTCGACCATCTCGGCAATTGAGGCGGGCCTGGCATAGAAGGCGGGCAGGGGCGGGGCGATGATGGCACCCATCTCGGCCAGGGCGGTCATGGTGCGCAGATGTCCCAGGTGCAGGGGCGTCTCGCGGACCATCAGCACCAGCGGGCGGCGCTCCTTCAACACCACATCGGCGGCCCGGGTCAGCAGGGTGGAGGTCACACCGGTGGCGATCTCGCTCATGGTGCGGACCGAACAGGGCGCGATGACCATGCCCAGGGTCCGGAACGAGCCCGAGGCGATGGTGGCACCGACGTCATTGAGCCGGTGCGTCACGTCGGCGCGGCCCATCAGATCATCGGCGGAAAGGTCAGTCTCCTGCGACAGGGTCAGCAGGGCGGCGCGGGTCACGACCAGATGGCTTTCGACCCCCAGCTCGCGCAGGGCATCCAGCATCCGGACGCCGTAAGTCACGCCGGACGCTCCGGAAATTCCAACAATCAGGCGGGAGGGGCCTGAACGGGAAGGGTTCCCTACGGCTCCGTTCACATCTTCGGCCAATTCGGGCTCCAGGGTGGTCCGTATCCGGACGGTCGGCAGTTCACCGGAATGTGATTCTACAGCCGGGCAGACCCGGCGCTGACTGTACTGGTCCCTTAGACATGGAGGCGCAAGCCATGACCATCGAAGCTCGTATCCGCGAACTGGGAAACCGTCACCGCAGCCTGGATGAAACCATCCGGCGGGAGATCAGTCACCCGGCAACGGACTCGCTTCGAGTGAGGGAGCTCAAGCAGCAAAAGCTCAGGCTCAAGGAACAGATCACCAGTCTGGAGGCCCGCACCGGTTAGCGACAGCCTCCCGAAATGACGACGGCCCCGGGAGAGATCCCGGGGCCGTTTTTTATTTCCTCAGCCGGTTGAGGGAGGAAGGCTTCAGTCTCTCGATCCGAACACCGAGGCGGCGGTGGGTTCCGCACCGCGACGTTCGCGGGCTTCCGGCACGAATTCCTCCTCGACCGGTTCGACCGGGGCATCGACGGCCTGCAGGGTGGCCCCGCCCTTTTTCGCGTCGTCCTTGGCCTTCTTGTCGGCCGCCTTGCGGACCAGTTCGTCCAGGGCCAGCTGGCCGACCAGACCGAGGGTGACCGGGTCGACCGGCTTGATGTTCGGGCTGTTCCAGTGGGTGCGGTTGCGCACGCTCTCGATGGTCGATTTGGTGGTGCCGAGCATCTTCGCGATCTGGGCGTCGGTCACCTCGGGGTGGTTGCGCACGAACCACATGATGGCGTCGGGGCGGTCCTGGCGGCGCGAGACCGGCGTGTATTTCGGTGGTGCCTTGTGCACCTTCAGCAGTTCGGCGTGGCGGCTGACCACGGCCTGCATGCGGTAGGTGTCGTCGTTCTGGGCCTTGTCCAGTTCCTCGCGGGTCAGCTGGCCGTTGACCAGCGGATCCGCACCGCGGATGTCCCGGGCCACGTCGCCGTCGGCGATGCCACGGACTTCCAGCGGGTGCAGGGCGCAAAAGTCGGCGATCTGTTCGAACGTCAGCGAGGTGTTGTCGACCAGCCAGACCGCGGTGGCCTTGGGCATCAGGATGTCGGTCATGGGGGCATTCCGGTTCTTGTTCGAGCCCGAAAACCGGGCTCTGGATACGACGGCGCCCGGCCTTTCGACCGGGCGTTGATGCTGTCGATATAGTCCTATTCTCCGGAAAAGAAAACGGAACCCGACAAGGCCGTACAGCCAAGGTTCATCCAGACTACGCAACAACGGAGTCACAGACGCGTTGTGCGTCGAGACCAGTTATCCGGGAGGAATCATCATGCTGATCGAATTGCTGGCCGCTGCGGCGGTCGTCTCGGGCGCCGGGCAGGAGTTCGCTCCGCAGAATCCGGACGCTCCCCAGCGTGGTGCCCCGCGCGGCAACTATCGCGACAGCTGCAGCGGTGAATATGTGAACCGGGGCCGCCTCTATGCTGACTGCCGCAACAATCGCGGCAACATTCGCGAGACCTCGATCGAGCTGAACCGCTGCTCCGAACATGAGATTCGCAACAATGATGGCCTGCTGGTTTGCGGTCCTTTCCGCGGTGATTTCGAAGACCGCGGCGGCGGCGGCGGCGGCGGTGGCGGTGGCTGGGGCGGTGGTGGATGGGGCGGCGGCGGGCGCAGCTCGGTGACCATCTTCCGCGACTCCGAATACCGCGGCCCCAGCTTCCGGTTCGACAATGAGATGCCGAACCTAGCCAATACGGGCTTCAACGATGCGATCAGTTCGATGCGGTTCCAAGGCGAATGGGAGGCCTGCACCGACGCCTACTATCGCGGGTTCTGCCAGACCTTCCGCGGTGACGTTCGCAACCTGCAGCGCTGGGGCATGAACGACCGGATCTCGTCGCTGCGCCCGGTCCGGGGTGGCGGTCGCTGGTAGGTCTCAGACCGTCAGCACAATCTTGCCGACATGGCCGCCCGCCTCCAGCCGGAGGTGGGCGGTCGATGCCTGTTCCAGCGGAAAGGTTGCCTCGACCGGCGGCCTGACCGCGCCGGACCGGACCCATGGCCAGGCCGTGGTTTCGACGGCCGCGATCAGCCGGGCCTTTTCGTCCGCCGGGCGGGCGCGAAGGGTGGAGCCGGTCAGGGTGATCCGTTTCAGCATCAGCCGGGCCAGGTCGACCTGCGCCAGGGCACCCGACTGAGTGGCGATGACCACCCAGCGACCAAAGGGGTTCAGGACGGCCTGGTTGAGGACGGCGTAGTCGGCCCCGACCATGTCCAGCACCACATCGGCACCACCGAACGCCCGGATCGCCGCGGCCATGTCGTCGGCGGTCGCGTCGAGGCTGAGGTCGGCACCGAGGTCACGGGCCGCGGCGGCCTTGGCGGCCCCGCGTGAGGTGGCGATGACCTTTGCGCCGGCCGCCCGGGCCATCTGGATCGCGGTGACCCCGATTCCGCTGGTCGCTCCATGGATCAGCAGGGTTTCGCCCGGCTTCAGGGCACCGGATTCGAAGACATTGGTGAAGACGGTGCAGAGGGTTTCGGGCAGGCCCGCCGCCTCGACGAAATCAAGGTCCGCGGGCAGGGGCAGGGCGTGGCGCGCATCGACCACAGCGAGTTCCGCATAGCCGCCTCCGCCCAGAAGGGCACAGACGCGGTCCCCGGCCTGCCAGCGGGTCACGCCGGCACCGACTTGGTCGACCTCGCCCGCGACCTCCAGTCCGAGGGTATCCGGAGCCCCCGCCGGTGCGGGATAGAGGCCCATGCGTTGCAGGATGTCGGGCCGATTGACCCCGGCCGCGCGGACGCGGATGCGGATCTGGCCCGGTCCGGCGACCGGATCGGGGCGTTCGGACGGGACCAGGGACCCGGCGGGGCCGGACCCGCCTGTGATCTCGACTACGCGCATTTGCCTGTCCCGTTCTTGCAATCGTCCGTATCCGGGCGTTGAAATAGGTCGTTGCTGGTCGAATGGCCATGAGGGAGGCGGCGATGTTCGAGGATCTGGAGCCCCGTCCGGCGCGCGGCGCACCGCTGATCGCCCTGACGCGCGAGGATCTGGACGGCTATTCTGTCGAGGATCTGAAGCAGAGGATCGCCGGGCTGCAGGCCGAGATCGAACGCTCCAACGCCGCCATTGAAGGCAAGTCCTCGCAACGCCATGCGGCCGACGCGATGTTCAATTTCCGGTCCTGAGCCTGTCGCACCCTGTCTGGCACGGCCGTTGCACACCGAGGAAGCGCCGCGCCATGACGTGTCGGTCGTGATACGGATACGCCTGTCCCATGAGTTTGGTTGAGTTCATGACCACCGACGTCACCCCGATTGCCTCGATGGGCCGCAACCGCGCCACGGTCGTGGACGATTTCGCCCGGTCGGAGCTGTTCGACCGGACCTTTCAGGAAGGGATGGAACTGGTCGAGGAGACGGCCGCCTATCTGGACGGCGACGGCCGGCGGGAATCCAAACTGCTGTCGCGCTCTACCGCCCTGGCCTATGCCGGCGAGAGCATGAAGCTGACCACCAGGCTGATGCAGATCGCCTCCTGGCTGCTGGTCCAGCGCGCCGTACGCGAGGGCGACATGACGGCCGAGGCCGCCTGCGAGCCGCGCTATCGCCTGGCCGAGCGCGCGGCCGCGACTGAGCCCGGTCATCCGGAACTGCCGATCGCCCTGATCGAATACCAGGTCCGCACCGAAAAACTGTACGACCGGGTGCTGCACCTGGACCGCCGCATGTATCGAGACGAGCCGGAGGAGGATGCGGTCAATCCGGTCCAGAGCCAGCTGGATCGGCTGACGGCGGCCTTCAGGACCTAGGGCCTACGGCCCGACGTCGTTGGCGACACGCCTGCCGTCATCGACCGGCCTGGGCAGGCTGATGGCGATGCCGAGGGCTTCGGCCAATTTGGCGTCCCGCTCATAGACATCCTCGCGGAAGGCGACCCGGCCCTGGCCGTCGACGAAGGCCGTCCAGTACAGCAGGCGAACGCTGATCTCGCGGCCGGTCTGGATGCGGCGGGTCTGCCGGCTCTCCTGGGCGGCGTCGAACTGATCGAGCAGGGTCGGATCGGGCGACAGCAGCAGACGGGCGAACTCGACCGCGTTCTGTACGCGCACGCAGCCGTGCGACCGATGCCGGAAGGCGAGATTGAAGGCGGCCTTGGATGGGGTGTCGTGCAGGAAGATGGCGTAGCTGTCCCGCAGTTCGAACTTCACATAGCCGAGCGCTGCGGTCGGGCCGGCACGCTGGATGACAGTGCCGTTCTGGATGTACATGTTCTGGCTGGCCAGATAGGCGGGCCCGCGCGGCAGGATTTCGTTGCGCGCGATGCTGGCAGGCACATACCAGGGCGGGTTGGCGACCACTGAGGCGAACGGCTTCTCGAGGCTGGGCGTCTGGTTGTCGGCCGTACCGACGACGACCCGGTTGGAGTGCACCGGACGACCGTCCTTCCAGTAGACCATGATGGCGGCTGCGGTGTTGACCTCAATGCGCTCGGAAGCGACTTCGCGCTTCAGCCAGCGGCGGCGCTCAAGGTTGAGGGCAATCTGGCGGGCCCGATCTTCAGCCGAGGCCGAAAGGGAGCGTTGGGTTCCCGTGCCCATTCGACTGTCGGCCACGAGGCCATGGCGGATCTGGAACCCGCGGACGGCGGCCTGCAGTTCGGGCCCGTAGACGATGCCCATGCTGGTCAGGCGCGCACCGTCGGCGGCCGTGAGGTCACCCTCGGCCACGAGGCGCTGGATCAATGCGGGAATCCGCGTGTCGCTCATGCCGGGCTCGATGGTCGCGCCCTGTTGGAAGACCGGCCAGCCGCCGTCGCGGATCAGGCGGCGATAACGGATATAGCCGGCGGAAAGGTTGGAATAGCCGATGTCGGTCGGAGCCAGGCCCTCAAACCAGTCGACCAGACGGTTCTGGGCGAGGGCGTCGTTCAACCCGACAGGCAGGTCGACGCGGTTCTTCTGCATCTCCCAGAGATCCTCGACGGTCTCGGGGCGAACCCGGCCTTCCGCGAGGACCCGGCCATATCCCAATGCCGCGGCCGTCGTGCGCATCTCGGCGGCGTCCGGCGCGGCGGCGAGGGCCGGGAAGTCGAAAAAGTCCCCAGGCGCCAGCCCGTGGCGCTCGGCGCGGCTTGCGGCGGTCTGAAGGGTGCGGAGGCGTTCGGCCGTCCAGACGGGGCGCCAGCCGTTCAGCTCATAAAAGGCGCGGACATCCGACTGGATGGTGGCGGGCAGGCGGGCCAGCTGATCGTTGAAGCTGTCATAGAAGGCGACGGCAGCGGGGTCGCGGGTCTGGGCCCGGGCCGCCAGTCCAATGGTCGACGCGAAAGCCGACACGGCCGCGCCAAGTCCCAGTTGCCGTCGATTCATCGTCAAATCTCTTCGCCCGCTTCGACACGGGACCCCACGTCCACGCCCCCGAAGCCAACGCAACGATGTTATCGGCGTTCCGGGCAAACAGAAAGGCGTCGGCCCGGTGGACCGACGCCTTTGTGATCGTCTTGCCGCAGAGTGTGGCCCGAAAGCCCGGTCTCCGCAGGCAGGCCTACTTCTTGATGAAGCCGGCGAACTTGTTGTTGAAGCGCGAAACGCGGCCGCCGCGGTCCATCAGGTGGGCGTTGCCGCCCGTCCAGGCCGGGTGGGTCAGCGGATCGATGTCCAGGTTCAGCACGGCACCTTCCTTCTGGTAGGTGGAGCGCGTCTGATAGCTGGTACCATCGGTCATCGTGACGGTGATGAAGTGGTAGTCGGGATGGGTATCCGCCTTCATGGTCCTGGTCCGGTCTCTGCGCGATGACGATGCCGACCGTCGGAGCGCGAAAATGAGAAATCCCGCCTGCTGGGGCGGGAATGAGCGGCGGCGTTTACACCGGGGCCCGTTCCGGGGCAAGAGGCGCGCGCCATGACAGATGCAACTCCCCATGCCGACACCGCCGCTGACATCCGGGGGCGGCCGGGTGCCGGGGCCCAGCTGGCCGAACAGATGAGCGAGGCCGGAGAGCGACGCGAGCGACGCCGGGATGTCCGGCCGCTGGGCCGGTTGGTGCCCTATGCGATGCGGCACAAGGGCCATATGGCCATGGCCGGTGTCTGGCTGATCCTGTCGACGGCCGCTTCGCTGGCCCTGACGGCGGCGGCACGCGGTGCCATCGACAACGGATTCGAGAACGGCGGGGCCCAGTTGAACCTTTGGTTCCTGCTGCTGGGAGCCAATGCGCTGTTCCTCGGGTTGGCCACGGCGGTCCGCTATTACTTCGTTACCAAGACCGGCGAGCGGGTCATCGCCGACCTGCGCAAGGGGCTGTTTGGACGAATCCTGACGCTGGATCCGGCCTTCTATGCCTCGATGCGCACCGGCGAGGTGCTGTCGCGCCTGACCACGGACATCGCCCTGGTCGAGACATTGCTGACGACCTCGGTGTCGTTCGCTTTGCGCAACTTCCTGACCCTGATCGGCGGGACCGTGCTGCTGTTCATCGTCAGCCCCAAGCTGACCGGGCTCGTTCTGCTGGTGGTGCCGGTTCTGCTGGGGCCGATCTTCCTGTTCGGACGCAGGGTGCGCAAGCTGACGGTCGCCTCCCAGGACCGGTTCGCCAATGCCGTGGGCTTCGCCGGAGAGAGCGTGGACGCCATAGAGACGGTCCAGGCCTTCGGGCGTGAAACGAGCGCCATCGCCCGGTTTGGTACGGCGGTCGAGGCGGCCTTCGGCGTCTCCCTGGTGCGAATGAGGGCGCGGGCCCTGATGACAGCCATGATCATCGTGGTGATGTTCGGCGGCGTAACCCTGGTGCTGTGGCTCGGGGCCCAGGATGTGATCGAGGGTCGGATGACGCCGGGAGCCCTGCTCCAGTTCGTGCTTCTGTCGGTGTTCGCAGCGGGGGCCGTCGGGGCGCTGGGTGAGAGCTGGGGCGATGTGCAGAAGGCCGCCGGGGCCATGGAGCGGATCGACGAGCTGATGCGGGCGGAGGCGGCGATCCGCCCGCCGGAAGTGCCGACGATTCTGCCAGAGCCGCCGACCGGTGAGGTGTCGATGTCGGCCGTGCAGTTCGCCTACCCGGGACGATCGGACCTGCCGGCGCTGAAGGGCTTTTCGCTGACGGTGCGTCCGGGCGAGACCGTGGCCCTGGTCGGGCCGTCGGGTGCGGGCAAGAGCACGGTGTTCCGCCTGTTGCTGCGCTTCTATGATCCGCAGGCCGGCGTGGTCTCGGTCGACGGGGTGGACGTGCGTGCCGCTGATCCCGTCGCGGTCCGCGGCCGTTTCGCCTGGGTCTCGCAGGAGGCCCCGCTGTTTTCGGGCTCAGCCAGTGAAAACATCCGCTTCGGTCGTGAGGCTGCGTCTGACGAGGAGGTCCGCGCCGCCGCAGAGGAGGCCCAGGCCCTGGGTTTCGTCGAGGCGCTGCCCGAAGGCTTCGACACCCCGCTGGGCGAACGCGGCAAGAGCCTGTCCGGCGGTCAACGCCAGCGGATGGCCATTGCGCGGGCGTTGGTCCGCGATGCGCCGATCCTGCTGCTGGATGAGGCGACTTCGGCGCTCGACGCCGAGAACGAGCGGCTGGTTCAGGCGGCCCTGGATCAGGCCATGCAGGGCCGGACCACCATCGTCATCGCCCACCGTCTGGCTACGGTGCTGCGCGCCGACCGGATCGTGGTGATGGAGGACGGCCGGGTAGTGCAGGAAGGCACCCACCAGTCCCTGATGGCCCAGGGCGGTCTCTACGCCCGGCTGGCCGAGCTCCAGTTCCGCGCCGACTAGGCGTCACTCGAGCGCGGCGGCGATCCGGTCGGCGAAGCCGCGCAGGACGGCGGTGTCGGCCATCTTCGGATGGCCATGCTCCTTCAGTCGCCGGTTCGACCAACGGGGGATGACGTGGAAATGCAGATGGAAGACGCTCTGGCCGCCGGCCGCGCCGTTCAGCTGCATGATCTTGAAGCCGTCCGGCCGCAGGGCTTTTTCGACGGCGCGGGCCGTGCGCTGCACGGCGGCCGTCAGCCGGGCGAGGGCCTCGGCCTCGATGTCCAGAAGGGTCTGTGCGGTCGAGGTCTTCGAGATGATCAGGACGTGGCCATCGGACTGCGGGAAGACATCCATGAAGGCGAGCACATGGTCGTCCTCCCAGACCGTGACTGCGGGCATCTCGCCGCGCAGGATCCTTGCGAAGATGTTGCCGGGGTCGTAGGGCGCGTAGAGGCTCATCATGGGCTCCGTGGGACCGGACCACCGTAGCAACCCTCGACGGATCGGGGGAGCCCGGCGCACGGTTTCGCAATATCGTGCCCCGCGAATTGGGAGAGAGCCATGCTTCGTTTGATCGTCCAGTTCATGGTCACCTGCTTCGGCCTGTGGCTGTCGTCGATGGTCCTGGACGGGGTGGACTTCCTGTCCAACGGATCGCTGCTGGCGGCGGGCCTGTTGCTGGGGATCGCCAATGCCGTGGTGCGGCCGATCCTGACCATCGTGACCTTCCCGCTGACCATCGTGACCTTCGGCCTGTTCCTGCTGGTGGTGAATGCCGCAGTGATCGGACTGGTGGCCAGCCTGCTGGGCGGGTTCGTGGTCGACGGCCTGTGGGCCGGTATCGGTGCCGCAGTCGTGACCGGCACCGTCAGCCTGATCGCCGGCTGGTTCATGAGCGGGGATCCGGGGCGCCGGACGGCCAACTGATCCGTCAGTCCGTCTTGCGGAAGGGCGAAAGCTCCGCGGTCAGGGCGTCGATCTCGGCCGCCACGGCCGGGCGTTCGCCGTCCAGATAACGGGCCACCGGCTCGCGCAGCGCCGGGTCGGCGATGAAATGGGCCGAGTAGACCGGGGAGGGCAGGTAGCCGCGGGCGATCTTGTGCTGCCCTTGGGCCCCGGCCTCGACGCGTGACAGGCCGCGCGAAATGGCGAAGTCGATGGCCTGGTAGTAGCAGAGCTCGAAATGGAGGAAGGGCACATCCTCGAGCGCGCCCCACTGGCGGCCGTAGAGGGCGTCGCGGCCGATCAGGTTCAGGGCCCCGGCGATGGCGACCCCGTCGCGGAAGGCCATCACAAGGGCAATGCGGTCGGCCATGGTCGCGCCGAGACGGGTGAAGAAGTCGCGCGTCAGATAGGGCCGACCCCATTTCCGCGCGCCGGTGTCCATGTAGAAGTCGAAGAAGGCGTCCCAGTGGGCTTCTCTGACATCACTCCCGGTGAGGACGCGGATATCGAGGCCCGCCTGCGCCTCGCGACGTTCGCGGCGGATGGTCTTGCGCCGGTTCGCGGACAGGGCGGACAGGAAGTCGTCGAAGGTCGCATAGCCGTCGTTGCGCCAGACGTACTGCATGTCCTGACGCTGCAGCAGGCCGGCCTCGCCCATGGCGTCCCAGTCCTCGCGGGTGGGGAAGTTGACGTGCAGGGACGAGACCCCGAGCTGTTCGGTCAGAGCGATCGCGCCCTGCAGCAGGGCCTGACGCACGGGAACGGCATCGGCGTCGGGATGGGCGAGGAAGCGCGGGCCGGTGACCGGGGTGAAGGGCACGGCGGACAGAAGCTTGGGATAGTAGCGGCCGCCCGCGCGCTGATAGGCGTCGGCCCAGCTGTGGTCGAAAACGTATTCACCCTGGCTGTGGCCCTTGAGCCAGAGAGGCATGACGCCAAGGACGCGGCCGGTCTCGTCCCGCAGCGACAGGTGTCGGCCGGCCCAGCCCTCGCGGGGGACGGCGCTGCCGGAGGCCTCGCAGGCGTCGAGGAAGTCGAAGGAAAGGAAAGGGTCGCCGGACGCTGACGCGCAGGCGTCCCAGGCCTCACGGCCGATGTCGGCGACCCGATCGTTGACGTGGATCTGGAAGCTCAAGTCCCGCTCATTCCCCCGAATGCCGGGGCGCGATTCCGCGAAGCGGGTTCATCACAAAGGGCACGAAGAAATCCACAAAGAACACGAAGAGGGCGGTGCCTCGATTCCTTTGTGCCCTTCGTGGGTTCTTCGTGCCCTTCGTGATGAACCTTCCGACTGTTGGGTCGGTCGGCTGGCTTATGAGGCCCGCTTCGCGGGGAAAGTTCAGGGCTCACCGCACCTCGACGATGGCATCGACCTCGACGGCGAAGCCGAGGGGCAGCTTGTAGACGCCGACGGCGGAGCGGGCGTGGCGGCCCTTGTCGCCGAAGACCTCGACCATCAGGTCGGAGCAGCCGTTGATGACGGCGGGGATGGCTTCGAAATCGCCGGCGGCCTGGACGAAGCCGCCCAGTTTGACCACGCGGACGACGCGCTCGAGGTCGCCGTCGCAGGCGGCCGACATCTGGGCCAGAAGGTTCACGCCGCACATGCGGGCACCGTCCTTGGCCTGTTCCGGCGAGACGTCGGCGCCGACCGTGCCCTTGATCCCGCCGGCCGCGTCATTCGACAACTGGCCCGAGATGTGGACCAGGTTGCCGGTCTGGACGTAGGGCACATAGTTGGCCACCGCCTTGGCGGGTTCCGGCAGGCTGATGCCGAGTTCGGCGAGACGGGCGGCGACGGTCATGGGCAGGGCTCCTTTGGAATTGCGGGCGGTTTAGCGCGGCGAAAGGCATGAGTCATCGCCGCTTGAGCAAAAGCGGTTATGGGAGGCATGGCGGAGCGCCCGGGCCTTCGCCCGGATGAGCAGACAGAAATACCGTTTCGGCGAAAGACAGACGCTCCGCGCAGCTGGTTTTCCGGAAGCTTGCGTCGGGTGGCCGTGTTCGGGCCTTACCGCAGCGCCTCCGGCGGGCAGGTCGGGCGACGTCCCGATCCCTGGAACGACCTGGGTATCCCCCCCGGTCCTCCACCCCGGCCGGCCGACCCTTAGGAGGTCACCGATCGCGGTCCGGCCTCCCTGCTTGCACAGCGAGATCCCGCTCCATCCGCTCCCGCCGCCGCTTCGGATCGCCGGCCGAGCGAGCCTCCCGTGCGACAGGACAGGGGGAGTCTCCCACAGGCCCCTGCTATGGCGGGCTGG
>VYLE01000160.1_pt1 | contig 62060 bp, 55 predicted proteins | sample 5114391 | NCBI WGS metagenome assembly VYLE01 (sample SAMN12291771, study PRJNA351875) | freshwater metagenome | isolation source: freshwater lake | place: USA: Michigan, Kent Lake | collected 2013-08-15 | reverse complement strand
CCGCCCCCGGCGCCCGCTGCCGCCACGCGGCGGGGCAGGGCCAGCACCTCGCCCTCGCGCAAAGGCGCATTGGGCTGGATCGCATTGTACCCCGCCAGTTCCGCCGGGCTCAGGCCCACCCGCGCCGCCACGCTGCCCACGGTATCGCCGCGCCGCGCCACGGCCACTTGATAGCCGGGATAGCTGATCACGCCATTCGCATCCGGGCTGGGCCGCGCCGCCGTCGCTTGCCGCGCCGCCTCGGTGGTGTCGAGCGTGTTCGCCCCCCCGCGGAAATCCCAATCCAGATCGTTCAGCATGCCGGGTTGTCCGCCCGTGCAGGCCCCAAGCGCCAGAAGGACGGTGGTCAGTCCGATGGCGCGCAGCCCTTTGGATGCCGTGGTCATGCTCTGCCTTGCCCCTCTGCCTGTCCGGGTTGCTGCCCCGGAACCGTTCTGTTCAGTCCGTCCCCAGCCCCTCGACCAGCGGCACAAAGCGCACCTGCCGAAGTTCGTCATAGTCGAAGCCTGTTTCGGTGCGCGTCACCTTGATCAGGCTCTGCACCGCATCCGACTGCCCAACGGGCAGCACCATGATACCGCCGGTTTTCAATTGCGCCAATAGGGGGCCGGGCGGGTCTTCCGCCGCCGCCGTCACGATGATGCGATCAAAAGGCGCCTGATCGGGCAGGCCGAAACTGCCATCCCCCGCAATCGCCGTGATATTGGTCAGGTCCAAGGCGCGGAAAATCCCCTCCGCCTCGCGCACCAGCCTGCGGTGGCGGTCCACCGTATAGACGCGCCGCGCCAGCTGGCTCAGGATCGCGGCCTGATAGCCCGACCCCGTGCCCACCTCCAGCACCTTGTCGCGCGGCTGCACGGCCAGCGCCTGCGTCATGATCCCCACGATGCTGGGCTGGCTGATGGTCTGACCACAGGCGATGGGCAGCGGCATGTCCTCATAAGCGCGTTCGGCAAAAAGCCCGCGCACGAACAGCCCGCGGTCAATGGTCTCCATCGCCGACAGCACGCGCAGGTCGGTCACGCCGCGTGACCGCAGGGCATAGAGAAACCGCATCTTGCGTTCGGCGGCGGACCCGTGTTCGTCGAAGTCCGCGCCCCCCGTCATGCCAGCCGCGCCTCCAGCTCCGCCAAAAGGTCATGCGCCGTCAGGTCCGCCCGCATCGGCGTGACCGAGACATAGCCCTCAAGGTTCACCGCCGCATCTGTGCCGGGCAGGGTGGGCGTCTGCTGCGGCCCGCCCTTGATCCAGAGATAGCGCCGCCCCGTGGGCGAGATTTGCGCCTCCGCACTAAAGGACGTGTCGCGCCGGAACCCCTGTGCCGCCACCTTCACGCCCTTCACACGCGCAGCTGGCAAAGGCGGGAAATTCACATTGTAGAAGACGCGATAATCATCCTGCGTCCAAAGCCCCCGCTCCAGCAGCGCCTTGATCACCGAAAGCCCATGCTGCCGCGCCGCCTCGAACGGATCGGCCAGCCCGTCCATCTCAGGCCCAAAGAACTGCGACAGGGCGATGGCCGGGATGCCCTGCAGCGCCGCCTCCATCGCGCCGCCGATCGTGCCGGAATAGAGCACGTTCTCGGCGGCATTGTTGCCCCGGTTCACCCCCGAGAGCACCAGATCGGGCCGCGCGCCCTGCAGCACGTCGTAGATCCCCGCCAGAACGCAATCCGCCGGGCTGCCCTCGGCGGCATAGCGGCGCGGGCCCAGCTTGGCGATCATCGTAGGATGGGTATAGCTGATGCAATGCCCCACCCCCGACTGTTCAAACGCCGGGGCGACGGTCCAGACCTCGCCCTCCGGTCCCGCAAGGGCGGTGGCGATCTCGGTCAGCACCTCAAGCCCGGGGGCGTTGATGCCGTCGTCATTGGTGATCAGGATGCGCATGCTCTGCCTTCGTCTGCTTGACCCTGATTAGATCAGGGCAGGCAGGGCGACAAGGCGAAGCGGCCCTTCCGCAGCATCACGCAAGAAAGGCGTGGCCTGCATGCTGCATCACCGGACGTCTTTCTGGGGAAAGGGCAGGGCAGGCTGCGGCGGTCACTCCGCCGCCACCACCGGCACGGATGACGACAAAAAGAATCCCTCCGGCGCGAACATCACGCCGAGGATGGCCAGATAGACGATCAGGAACAGGGAAATGGCCCCAAGGGATGCCGCCTTCATGGGGCGGTGGATGCCGGGGCGGGCAATCGGCAGGGTCTTGGGCATGGGCAGTGCTCCTCCGAGTCGATTCCCCCATACTTTACGCCATCACGCATTGTTTCTGGTTCTGAAATTTGGCGGAGGATTGGAACATCCTCCCCCTGCGCGGCGCGTTGCCGGAAAACGTCCCGGCCTGCGCGGCTTCTCGCGCGTGCAGCGAAATTTCCTCCCCCCGCGCCATGCCGCAGCGCAGCGTGGCGAAAACCTGCCCGCGAAAGCCCATCCCCTGCGCAACACACCGCCGAAATGCAAAAGGGGGCACCCGCAGGCGCCCCCTTCAAAGCCGTGCCGACAGGATCAATCCTTCGAGCGTTCCACATAGGTCAGGTCGGCGGTGTTGATGATGATCCGCGTCCCCGCCCCGATATGCGGCGGCACCATCACGCGCAGCCCGTTGGAACAGATCGCGGGCTTGTAGGACGACGACGCCGTCTGCCCCTTCACCACCGGTTCCGTCTCGGTGATCTCCACCACCACCTTCTGCGGCAGGGTCATGGCAATCGGCACGCCTTCAAAGGTCTGCAGATAGACCTTCATCCCGTCGGTCAGAAAGACCTTGTCATCCCCCACCATCTCGGGTGCGGCCACCACCTGCTCATAGGTGCTCGGCTCCATGAAATGGAAGCCTTCGCCGTCTTCATACAGGAAGTCGTATTCCCGTTCGTCCACCGTGGCCTTTTCCACCATCTCGGTGGTGCGCCAGCGTTCCGACACTTTCACCCCGTCCGAGATGCGGCGCATGTCCACGCTGGTCGTGGGCGTGCCCTTGCCGGGATGGAAGTTCTCGGCCTTGAGCACGACATAAAGCCGGCCGTCCATGTCGACGACGTTCCCCTTGCGGAGCGATGAGGCGATGACTTTCACGGGTCTTTTCCTTGCGGTTTCGGATGGTCCCGCTTAATCCGGCGGGCGATTGGCGCTGCACCTAGCGCATCTTCCGCCAAATCTCAAACCGAAAGCGCCATCGCCCGTGACCCCGCGCCCAGACAGCCCTTCACAGACGCCGTGGTGGCATCCCGACCGCCATCAGGACCGCCGCCCCATCCTGCTCGCCCGCAACCGCATCCAAGCAGCCCTGCGCGGCTGGTTCGCGGATCAGGGCTTCACCGAGGTCGATCCCGCCGCCCTCCAGATCAGCCCGGGCAACGAGGCGCATCTGCACGCTTTCGCCACCGACGCTCTCTCTCATGACGGGACGGCACGGCGGATGTATCTGCACACCTCGCCCGAATTCGCGATGAAGAAACTCCTTGCCGCGGGCGAGACGCGCATTGCCGCCTTCGCCCATGTCTGGCGCAACCGCGAACGCGGCCCCCTCCACAGCCCGGAATTCACCATGCTGGAATGGTACCGCGCGGGCGAGGATTACGCCGTCCTGATGGAAGACACCGTCACCTTCCTCCGCCTCGCCGCACAGACCACAGGCACCACCCACCTCCGCTTCCGCGACCGCACCTGCGATCCCTTCGCCCCGTGGGAGCGTCTTTCGGTGGCCGAGGCCTTCTCGCGCCACGCCCATCTCGACCTCCTTGCCACCATCCGCCCGGACGGCACGCCCGACCGCGACGCGCTGGCCGCGCAGATGGCAGGGCAGGGGATGCAGGTCTCCCCCGACGACACATGGTCCGACCTTCTCTCCAAGGTCCTCGTCACCAAGGTCGAACCCCATCTCGGCCTTGGCCGCATCACCGTCCTTGACCGCTACCCTGCAGCCGAGGCCGCGCTGGCCCGCACCTGCCGCGATGACGCGCGCGAGGCGGAACGGTTCGAGGTCTATGCCTGCGGCGTTGAGCTTGCCAATGGCTTTGGCGAACTCACCAACCCCGAAGAACAGCGCCGCCGCTTCGGGATCGAGATGGATGAAAAGCACCGCGTCTATGGCGAACGCTATCCGCTGGACGAGGATTTCCTTGCCGCCCTCGCCCATATGCCGCCCGCCTCGGGCATCGCGCTGGGCTTCGACCGGCTGGTGATGCTCGCCACCGGGGCGCCGCGCATCGACGATGTGATCTGGGCGCCCGTCGCCGGGTGAATCACCCGCAACCGGCCTGACTCACGCGCATCAAGCGGAAATCCCTGCATTTTCCCGCCCTGCGCGACAATCCGCCTTCGGTGCCCGCATTGGTTCACCCCACGAAATCAAGGCCCTGCGACTGCCTCTCAGGTCCCGGAAAAGCCCCATAAACCAAAGTTTATGGGCGATAAACGCAGTTAGCAAACCCGGCCCAAACGGCCCGAATCCGCCCGTCCCCCCGCTTGCTCGACTCACAAAACCCCCGCACCTTTCGTGACATGGCGGTTGCGGCGACAGTTTCTTGGAGGGGGCTTCCGTGATCGCCTAACCCTTTCCCCCCGGATCAGACCGGAACCCGATGCACAGGCAACAGGAAACCGACGTGACAGCTTATCGCCCCGCCGCCTCTGATCGGCCCAAGATCCTTGTCGTGGATGATGACGCGATCAACCGCCTCGTCGCCCGCGTCTTGATCGAGGCCCGCGGCTACGAAGTGCTGGAAGCCGAGGATGGCGAAAACGCCCTCCTGACCTTTGCGGCCACCGCCGACATCGGCCTCATCCTCATGGATCTGGAAATGCCCGGCATGGATGGCCTGGCCGCCACGCGCGCCCTGCGCGGCGGATCGCGGCGCGGCGCGACCGTGCCGATCGTCGCCCTCACGCGGCATATCGACGACGAGTCGCGCCGCAGCTGTTTTGACGCGGGGATGAACGGCTTCCTGCCGAAGCCCATCTCCTCCACCGGTATCGAAAGCATCGTCTGCCTCGTCGGACATGGCGCAACTCGCGCTCACGCCTGACAGCGTGCCGACATACTCAAGGCCCGGTCACCGCTCAGCATGGTGATCGGGTCTTTTTTCTTTCCCAGCCCCCGCAATCGTCCCCGCAAAGGGATTGATTGACGTACCTCAGTCGTCACCGGATAAAGGACGGACCGCGCCGCAGGGCGGGGGATGGGAAGCAGGCATGACCAGACCGACGGTGAATGACATCGCACGCGAAGCAGGCGTCAGCCTTGCCACCGTGGACCGTGTGCTGAACGCCCGCCCCGGCGTGCGCGAAAAGACCATCTCCGCCGTCAATGACGCCATCGCGCGGCTCGGCTATGTCCGCGACCTTGCCGCCGCCAACCTCGCGCGCAGCCGATCCTACCGGATGGTGGTGCTGCTGCCCGACAGCGACAGCCAATTCGTCTCCACCCTCGCCGCCGCGCTGGACGAGGCCGCCACCCTCGCCGCCGCCACCCGGACGGAGATGCGCCTCCACCGCTATCCGCCCGAAGACATGCATGTGCTGGCCGCTGCCCTCGCCGCCCTCGATCCCGATGAGGTGGCGGGCGTGGCCCTCATGGCCCCCGAAACCCCCGTTGTCCGCGATGCGGTGCGCGCCCTTCATGTGCGCGGCATCCCCGTCGTGGCGCTGGCCTCCGATCTGCCCAACACGACCCGCGACCATTTCGTCGGCATCGACAGCCATGCCGCCGGCCGCACGGCAGGCGTCCTCATGGGCCGCTTCTGCCGGGGCCTGACGGGCCGCATCCTCGTTCTGGCCGAATCCATGCTCCTGCGCGACAGCATCGAACGCCGCCGCGGGTTCGACGAGGTGATCCAGACCGATTTCCCTGCCCTCGACGTGCTGCCCACACTGGAAACCCACGGCTCGTCCGAACTCCTGCACCGCCTTGCGGGCGACAGGCTTGCTGCCACACCTGATATCCGTGGCATCTACCTGCTCGGCTCCGGCCATCGCGCGCTGGCGGCACTCTTGCGCGAAAGGGGGCTGTTGGGCCGCTTCGTGGTCATCGGTCACGAACTCACCCCCCATACCCGCGCCGCGCTTCTTGCGGGGCATCTTGATGCCGTCATCGCCCAGAATCCCGGCCATCTCGCCCGCTCCGCCTTGCGCGTGCTGCGCGCCAAGGCCGACCGGCAGCCCATCGACGAAGGGCAGGAACGCCTGCGGATCGAGGTGGTGATCCGCGAAAACCTACCGCCCGACAGCGCCGAACCCGCCCCACGCGGCCTGTCCTGACCCCTTCTTTTCAGGGCAGGGCAGGGCCTCCATGGCCCGCTCCCGCGCCGGCGGATTAAGAAATGAGGAACGTACCTCAAAAACCAGTGGACAGACTCACCCACCCCGCCTATCTTCACGTTCACAGAAGGTCCGGGGGCGCATTCGCCCGAACGGGCACGCGGAAACACCGCGAGAGGATCGCGGACATGAAGACGCGACGCTGACGTCATTCGACTGAACCGGGAGGAATGAGAAATGAAGATCAGACTTATGGCCGCCGTATCGGCGGCCGCGCTGTCGGCTGCGACCATGGCGCAGGCTCAGGGCGGGGAACTGACCCTGTGCTGGGCAGCCTGGGACCCCGCCAACGCGCTGGTGGAGCTTTCCAAGGATTTCGAAGCCCAGTCGGGCATCAAGATGAACTTCGAATTCGTGCCGTGGCCCAACTTCGCGGACCGCATGCTGAACGAACTGAACTCCGGCGGCCAGCTCTGCGACCTCCTGATCGGTGACAGCCAGTGGATCGGCGGCGCCGCCGAAAACGGCTGGTACGTGAAGATGAACGACTTCTTCGATGCCGAAGGCATCAGCATGGACGACTTCGCCCCCGCCACCGTCTACGCCTATTCGACCTGGCCCAAGGGCACGCCGAACTACTACGCCCTGCCCGCCATGGGCGACGCGAACGGCTGGTTCTACCGCAAGGACTGGTTCGCCCGTCCCGAGATTCAGGCCGAATTCAAGGAAAAGTACGGCCGCGACCTCGCCGAACCGCAGACCCAGAAAGAGCTCCTCGAAATCGCCCAGTTCTTCCAAGGGCGCGAGATCGACGGCAAGACGGTCTACGGCGCCTCGATCTTCACCGAGCGCGGCTCCGAAGGCATCACCATGGGCGCGACCGGCGCGCTCTATGCTTGGGGCTTCAAGTACGAGAACACCCCCGGCAGCTATGACATGCAAGGGGCCGTGAACTCGCCCGAAGCGGTCGAGGCGCTGGAATTCTACAAGGAACTCTACAAGACCGGCACGCCTCCGGGCTATGACAACGCCTATATGGAACAGTCGCTCGACGCCTTTAAGTCGGGGCAGGTGGCGATGGCGATGAACTGGTTCGCCTTCTTCCCCGGCCTCTATGCCGATCCCAACACCGGGGGCGACAAGATCGACTTCTTCGTGAACCCGGCGCAGAACGTCGCGGCCTCCACGCTGGGCGGTCAGGGCATTTCGGTCGTCGCCAATACCGACAACATGGATGGCGCGCTGGCCTATGTGAAATGGTTCGCCAACCCCGACGTGCAGAAGAAGTGGTGGTCGATGGGCGGCTATTCCTGCCACAAGGCCGTGCTGGAAGACCCGAACTTCGTCAACACTGCACCCTTCGCAGGCGACTTCCTGCAGGCGATGGGCGGGGTTCAGGACTTCTGGCAGGAACCGGCCTATGCCCAGCTGCTGCTGGCCATGCAGGAACGGCTCCATAACTTCGTCGTCGCCGATCAGGGCACCGCGCAAGAGGCGCTGGATGGCCTGATCGCGGATTGGACCGAAGTCTTCGAAGACGAAGGCAAGCTCTGATCCGATCCCGGTTCCCGCGCCCGCCCGGCTCAGGGCGGCGCGGGGCCTCACCCAGACATACCGCCACCCCCTTCCCGCCCGGGGAGGGGGCAGGGTGAGGGGGCCTCCGCCCCCTCCCGCCCCCACGGGACCATGCCATGACCGACCCGATCACCGCCGCCGCCCGCGCCACGCCCGCGCCCGTCGCCCGCCGCATCCGCGGCCTGTCCGACCGTGCCATCGCCTGGCTTTTCGTGGCGCCCACGATCTTTCTCTTGCTGGCGATCAACATCTTCCCGCTGATCTGGACGATCCGGCTCTCCTTCACCAATTACGCCGCCAACCGCCCCAACCGCGAGGTGGAATGGGTCGGCCTGCGCAATTACGAACGCATCCTCACCGATGACGGCATCTGGGCCAACATGCAGACCACGGCCCATTTCCTGCTCTGGACGCTGTTCTTTCAGGTGGTGATCGGCTTCACCCTCGCTTGGCTCATCAACCGCAAGTTCAAGGGCAACGATCTGCTCACGACGCTGATCGTGCTGCCCATGATGCTCTCGCCCGCCGTGGTGGGCAATTTCTGGACCTTCCTCTACCAGCCGCAGATCGGCCTCGTGAACTATGTGGTGGAACTTGTCACCGGCATCCCCGCCTCGTCCTTCTCCATGCTCGGCCCCGGCGGCTATGCGCCTTGGTCCATCATCATCGTAGACACATGGATGTGGACGCCCTTCGTCATGCTGATCTGTCTCGCGGGCCTGCGCTCCATCCCCGATTACATCTACGAGGCGGCAGAGATCGACCGCGCCTCCAAATGGCGGCAGTTCTGGACGATCACCGTCCCCATGGTGCTGCCCTTCCTGATGCTCGCCGTCCTTTTCCGGGGGATCGAGAATTTCAAGATGTTCGACATGGTCGTCCTGCTCACCGGCGGCGGCCCCGGCAACGAAACGCTGCTGGCCTCCATCGACCTAAAGCGGGAGGCTTTCGAGAAATGGCGCACCGGCTATTCCTCCGCCTATGCGATCATCCTCTTCGTCACGGTCTTCGGCCTTGCCTCCATCTACGTGAAGGCCCTGAACAAGGTTAAGGAAAGATGAGCGCCTATTCCGTCACCGAACCCACCGGCCGGTCAAAGCTCGTCGCGGGCGCCCTTGTCATGCTCTATACGATCGTGACCCTGCTGCCCCTCGTCTGGATCATCTCGACCGGCTTCAAATCGGGCCCGGATTCCATTTCCTACCCGCCCAAGGTGCTGTTCGAACCCTCTCTCGAAGGCTACGTGAACCTCTTCACCACCCGCACCCGCGTCGCAGCGGAAGAGTTCGAGAACCTCCCCCCCGCCGACACATGGTATGATCAGATCGTCCGCGATCAGGGCATGGTCATCGCGGGACCTAGCCGCTTTGGCGAACGTTTCCTGAACTCCGTCATCATCGGCTTCGGGTCCACGTTCCTGTCGATCTTCCTCGGCACGCTGGCGGCCTATGCCTTCTCGCGCTTCAAGGTGCCGCTGAAGGATGACCTTCTCTTCTTCATCCTCTCCACCCGCATGATGCCGCCCATCGCCGTCGCCATCCCGATCTACCTGATGTACCGCGAACTGGGCCTTTCAGACACGCATCTGGGCATGATCCTGCTCTATACGGCGGTGAACATCTCGCTCGCCGTCTGGCTTCTGAAGGGCTTCATCGACGAAATTCCGCGCGAATACGAAGAGGCTGCGCTGATCGACGGCTACACGCGCTTTCAGGCCTTCCGCAAGGTCGTCCTGCCGCAGGCCGCCACCGGCATCGCCTCCACCGCCATCTTCTGCCTGATCTTCGCATGGAATGAATATGCTTTCGCGGTGCTCCTCACCTCTGGCACCGCCCAGACCGCACCGCCCTTCATCCCCACGATCATCGGCGTAGGCGGGCAGGACTGGCCCGCCGTCGCCGCCGGGGCCACGATCTTCCTTCTGCCCGTGATGATCTTCACCATCCTTCTGCGCAAACACCTCCTGCGCGGCATCACCTTCGGAGCGGTCCGCAAATGATGTCCTTCCTCACCGGCCTCCTCCGCCTGCGCCGCCGCCCGTGGGAGATGCTCGCCACGATCCTGATCGGCCTTGGCGTCTTTATGCTGATGCAGCCCTTCGCACTGGCGCTCTTCACATGGAGCTTCCTCGTCACCCTCGCAGGCACGGTGATGTTCATCATCGTCTCGCATTTCCCGGACTAGGCCCGATGCTGGAAAAGCTCTCCCCCATCCTGCCCGCCCGCGACATTGCGGGAACCGAGTCCTTCTGGTCCCGCCTCGGCTTCGAAACGGATTACAGCGACGAGGACTACCTCCTGATGAAACGCGACGGGGCCGAGGTGCATTTCTTCCACCACGCCGCACTCGACCCGGCAAAGAACGACCACGGCGCCTACCTGCGCCCCGCCGATGTCGACGCGCTCGATGCCGAATGGTCCGCCCTCGGCCTGCCCACCAGCGGCATCCCCCGTCTGATGCGCGCCGAAGACAAACCTTGGGGCATGCGCGAACTGGCCCTCATCGACCCCAACGGCAGCCTTATCCGCGCCGGACAGGAGCTTCCCCTTGGCTGAGATCGTCATCCGCAACCTGCGCAAGGAATTCGGCAGCTTCACCGCCGTGCAGCAATCCTCCTTCACCATCGCCGATGGCGAGTTCTTCATGCTGCTCGGCCCCTCCGGCTGCGGCAAGACCACCACGCTCCGCATGATCGCGGGCCTCGAACTCCCCACCTCGGGCGAGATCCTGATCGACGGCGAAGATGTCAGCCAGCGCCCCGCCTCGCAGCGCGACATCGCCATGGTCTTCCAGATGTTCGCCCTCTATCCGCATATGAACGTGCGGAAAAACATCGCCTATCCCCTCGTCAGCCAAGGCGTTGCGCGGGACGAGGTGAAGCGGCGCGTCGAAGAAGTCGCCCGCATCCTGCGCATCGAACACCTGCTCGACAAAGGCGTGGGCGGCCTGTCGGGTGGCGACCGTCAGCGCGTCGCACTTGGCCGCGCCATCGTCCGCCGCCCCAAGGCCTTCATGATGGACGAACCCTTGGGCGCCCTCGACGCCGAATTCCGCGAGTTGATGGCCGAAGAGCTTCGCGCGCTCCACGACCGCATGGGGGCCACCACCGTCTATGTCACCCATGACCAGCTAGAGGCGATGCAGATGGGCGACAAGATCGTGGTGATGAACCACGGCGTGGTGGAACAGTTCGGCACGCCGCAGGACATCTACGATCACCCCGCCACCCTCTTCGTGGCCGATTTCATCGGCAGCCCCGCGATGAACTTCCTGCGCTTCGAAGGGTCCTTCCGCGCGGGCGACACCTCCGTGTCGCTGGACGGCATCGCCATCGCGACCCCCGAATTGCAGGCCGAGGCCGCGCCGCGCCCTCTGGTGCTGGGCGTGCGCCCCGAACATGTGACGCTCTCGGACGCAAGTCCCTATCGCGCCCGGGTGGAGGCGACGGAATATCTCGGCACCACCCAGATCGTGACGCTCTCCACCGCGCATGGTTCCGTTAAGGCCCGCATCCCCTCGGGCCATGTCGCCAGACCCGGCGAAACCGTGGGCCTGTCCTTCACCGCGCGCAGCCTGTCGCTCTTTGATGCCGCCACGGGCCGCGCCTTCCGCACGGCCACCAATGCGGGGGTGCACCATGGCTGACGTCGTCCTCTCCGGCCTGACCAAATCCTTCGGCACCACCCGCGCGCTGTCGGACATGACGATGACCATCGCAGATGGGTCCTTCGTCGTCCTCCTCGGCCCCACCGGGGCGGGCAAGACCACCACGCTCCGCCTCATCGCGGGCCTCGACCGCCCCGATGCAGGCGACATCAGCATCGACGGCCGCTCCGTCCTGTCCGACACGCCCGCGCAGCGCGACGTGGCAATGGTCTTCCAGCAATACTCGCTCTACCCCCACCTCACGGTGCGCGAGAACCTCGCCTTCCCCCTCCGCTCCCCCGTCCTCAACTGGTCGGAACCCGACATCGCCCGCAAGATCGGCGAAGTGGCCGAGGTGCTGCGCATCTCCCACAAGCTCGACAACAAGGCGACGCAGCTGTCGGGGGGCGAGATGCAGCGCGTCTCCATCGGCCGCGCCCTCGTCCGCAGCCCGCGCATCTACCTGATGGATGAGCCGCTCTCCTCGCTCGACGCCAAACTCCGCGCCGACCTGCGGATCGAACTCAAACGCATCCATGCCGAACTCGGCGCGACCTTCCTCTACGTCACCCATGACCAGATCGAGGCGATGACCATGGCCTCCCATGTTGGCGTGCTGGATCAGGGCAGGCTCGTGCAATTCGGCACCCCCCGCGACATCTACGAAAACCCCGTCAGCACCTATGTGGCCAGCCGCCTCGGCCAGCCCCGCATCAACCTCCTGCCCGCCGATGCCTTCGGCAAGGGCCCGGCTGGCGCGGTCCAGATCGGCCTCCGACCCGAACATGTGATCCTCGGCGAAGGCCAGCCCGCCACCGTCCGGCGGGTGGAACATCTGGGCGACCAGACCCGCCTCCACCTGACCATGGGCCCGCATGAGATCGTGACGCTGGCCGATCCCCACACCACCCTTGCCCCCGGCGATGCCGTGGCGATCCGCCCTGAAACCCCGCTCTGGTTCGATGCCAGCGGCAACCGCATCTGAAAAGACAGGAGCCCGCGATGAAGCAGTTCATGAACAGCAAGGAAACGCTGGTCACCGAGGCGCTGGATGGCCTGATCCGCGCCTCGAACGGGCGGTTGGCGCGGCTGGACGGCTATCCCCATATCAAGGTCGCCGTCCGCGCCGATTGGGACCGCTCCAAGGTCGCCCTCGTCTCCGGCGGCGGGTCGGGCCATGAACCCAGCCATGCGGGCTTCGTAGGGCAGGGGATGTTGACCGCCGCCGTCTGCGGCGATGTCTTCGCCTCGCCTTCGGTCGATGCCGTCCTCGCGGGCATCCTTGCCGTCACCGGCAAGGCAGGCTGCCTTCTCATCGTCAAGAACTACACCGGCGACCGCCTGAATTTCGGCCTCGCCGCCGAACGGGCGCGGGCCTTCGGCCTCAAGGTCTCCATGGTGATCGTCGATGACGACGTGGCGCTGCCCGATCTGCCACAGGCACGCGGGGTGGCGGGCACCCTCTTCGTCCACAAGATCGCGGGTGCCATGGCCGAGGCCGGGGCCGATCTCGACACCATCACCGCCGCCGCCCATCGCATCATCGACGGGGCCATATCCATCGGCATGTCGCTCGACACCTGCACCGTGCCGGGATCGCCCAAGGAAAACCGTATCCGCGCGGGCAAGGCCGAACTCGGCCTCGGCATTCACGGCGAGGCGGGGGTGGAGCAGGTGGATTTCTCCGGTGCCCGCGCCGCCATGGCCATGGTGGTGGACCGCCTGCTGCCGCATGTCGGGCAGGGGGACCACGCCGCCCTCCTGAACAATCTCGGCGCCACCACGCCCTTGGAAATGTCGGTGCTGGCCGAAGAACTCGCCCGTTCGCCGCTTGGGGCCAAGGTCAAATGGCTCATCGGTCCCGCGCCGCTGATGACGTCGCTCGACATGCACGGCTTTTCCGTCTCGCTCCTCCCCGTCACGGAGGAAGAGGTCGCGCATCTCGCCGCCCCTGTCGCGCCCCCGGCATGGCCCGGCCTTTCGACGCTGGCCCCTGTGGCGCTGCGGCCCTTGCCCGATGGCCTCGCGCCCATTCAGCCCGTGCCTTCCGCCCATCCCGGCCACCGCGCGCTGCTCGACCGCTGCTGCGCCGCGCTCATCGCTTGCGAAAGGGACCTCAACGCGCTGGATGCCAAGTCGGGCGATGGCGATACCGGCTCCACCCTCGCCGGGGCCGCCCGCGCCCTGCAATCGGCGCTGGACCGGCTGCCCTTGGCCGATGCGACGCAGCTTTATCGCGCCATCGGGGTGGAACTGTCGCAGACGATGGGCGGCTCCTCGGGCGTGCTGCTCGCCATCTTCTTTGCCGCAGCAGGCGATGCCTCGGCCAGCGGCCGCGACTGGATCGGGGCGCTCTCGGCGGGTCTCGACCGGGTGATGCAAGTGGGGGGTGCCGCCCCCGGCCACCGCACCATGATCGACGCGCTGGCCCCGGCTTTGGCCGCCCTGCCATATGGCATCGCCGCCGCCGCTGCCGCTGCCCGTGCGGGCGCCGATGCCACGGCGGGCATGACCCGCGCCAAGGCAGGCCGCGCCTCCTACCTGACCGCCGACAAGCTTGCCGGGTTCAACGACCCCGGCGCCGAAGGCGTGGCGCGGCTTTTCGAGACGTTGGCCAACGTTTGATCCCGCACGGTCCCTTGTCCTGATCGGCAGGGGGCCGGGCGTAAGGCCATAGGGTGCGGGTTCCACCCCACCACGCCGCGCTGCCCGCGCGTGGCCGCAGCCGTAGGATGTGCGATACAGCACACCGCCCCCCACGCGCCCCTTCCATCCCCGCCCATCCTGCCTATCTTCCCCTCATGCCCGTCGATCCCGCCACGATCTGCGTCCTTGCCAATCCCGGCGCGGGTCTCGCCAGCCGGGATGGCAGCGCGCTTGCCAACGCGATGGCTGTCTTCGGCCCCAACGTCCCCCTCCGCCGCCTGACGGATGGTGAATCCTTCGAACATGCCGTGGAACAGGCCCTCGCCGATGGCTACACCACACTTGTCGCCGCCGGGGGCGATGGCACCGTCACCGCCATCGCCCATGCGCTGACAGACCGCGCGGCCTCTCTCGGCATTCTGCCCTTGGGCACCTTCAACTTCGTTTCCCGCGGCCTCGGCCTGCCCGAAGACCCCGCCGCTGCCGCCCGCGCCATCCTCGCAGGCCACCCGCACCGCATCTCGGTCGGCGCGGTCAATGGTCAGGTCTTTCTCAACAATGTCTCCATCGGCCTCTATCCCCGCATCCTTCAGGAACGCGAGGCCGCCTATGCCCGCTACGGCCGCTTTCGCCTGCTGGCCTACTGGACCGTCCTCGTCACCCTGATCCGCGCCCAGCGCGCCCCCGCCCTGACGATCGAGACGGAACACGGCACCCGCACCCTGCGCACCCCCCTCGTCTTCATCGCCCGCTCCGCCTATCAACTCGGCCGCTTCGGCCTTTCGGCGCAAGAGATCATTTCCGACGACCGCTTCGCCGTCTTCGTGGCGCTCCGCGAAAGCCGCTGGCACTTGATCAAGCTCGCCCTCCACCTCGCCACCCGTCGCCTCGTCCCCGGCACGGATGTCGAACTCTTCTCCGCCCGCAAGATCACCATCCGCACCCCCCGCCGCCGCCCCAAAGTGGCCTTCGACGGCGAGAAACGCCGCATGCTCGCCCCTCTCACCTTCGAGATCCGCGACGACGCCCTTTCCATCATCATCCCCGACGCGGCCGACAAGACCGGCGCATGACCCGCATCGCCCATCTCTCCGATCCCCATTTCGGGACCGAACAGCCGGGTCTGCCCGAGGCGCTGGCCCACCACCTCGCCACCCTGTCCCCCGACCTCATCCTGATCTCCGGCGACCTCACCCAGCGCGCGCTGCCCGCGCAATACGCCACCGCCGCCCGCTTCCTCGCCGCCCTCCCGGCGCCTTTGCTCATCATCCCCGGCAACCATGACGCGCCGCTCTGGAACCTGCCGCTCCGCCTGATGAACCCGTGGCGCGACTGGCATCGCGGCCTGACCCACCCGCTGGAGGGGGAATGGCAGACCGACACCACCCTCCTCATCGCCCTGAACTCCGCCAATCCCCGCGTCTGGAAGGACGGCCGCCTTACCCGCGCGCAGCTTGACCACATCACCGCCCGCTGCGCCGCCGCAGGCCCCCGCCGCCGCCTCGTCGCCCTCCACCACCCGCCCGCGCCACCACCGGGCGAACCCCCCTCGCTCGACCACGCCGCCGACACCATCGCCACGCTGCAACAGGCCGGGGTGGAGATGGTCCTGTCCGGCCATCTCCACTTCACCCATGTCGCGCCGCTGACCGATGCCCCCGGCATCCTCGCCCTGCAGGCGGGCACCTGCCTCTCCAGCCGCATCCGGGGCGACGGCAACGCCTTCACCCTGATCGACCTGACCGACACAGGCGCCGCCATCGCCCATCACCGGGCGGGCACCGATGGCCGCTTCCACCCCGACGCCACCGTCACTTGGGAGAAAACCCCCCAAGGCTGGCGCTAAAGCGTCACCACCTCACCCGCATCCGCCGCCCGGATCGCCGCCAGCACCATGGCCAGCGTCCCAAGGTTATGCGCCCCGCTCGGCTCCATCCCCCCACGCCCCTCCAGCGCCGCCACCGCCTGCCGCTGAAACTCCAGCACCGACTCTTGGATCAGATGCCACGGCCGCGCGCCCCAGGCGGGGCAGTCCGGCTCCACCCCCCGCTCCTCCACCGCGCCGCCGCGATGCAGCCGCAGGCGGAACCCTTTCACCACCTCCACGGTCCCCTCATCCCCTTCCACCACCAACAGGCTCTGCGGAAAAGGGTCCGGCGACAGCCGGGAATGGAAAGAACATTCCACCGAACTCACCGCCCCCGACCCATGCCGCAGCAGCGCCTGAAAAGCATCGAACCCCGCCACGCGCGGATTGCGCCGCTGCACCTCGCAGGACAGGCGCTCCACATCCCCCATCAGATGCCGCACCATGTCAAAGAGATGCAGCCCGATATCCGTCAGCGCCAAATCGCGCACCTCGGCCAGATAGGGCTGGTTGGCATAGATGTCATAGCCATGCCGGAACGACAGCCGCAGCCAGCGCGGCACCCCGATCGCGCCCTCCTCCAGCAGGGCCTTCACCTCGCGGATGGGCCGCTGCCAGCGGAAATTCTCATGCACCGCCAGCATCGCGCCCGTGGCCGCACAGGCCGCCACCATCGCCCGCGCATCCTCCATCGTCTCGGCAAAGGGCTTCTGACAGATCACCAGCCGCGCATGCCGCGCCGCCAGTTCCACCAGTGCGCGATGCGACCCCACCGTCGTGGCGATATCCACGAAATCTGGGCGCAGCTCTGCCAGCAAGGCCTCCGCCTCCACGCCCCAGCGCGGGATGCCGAAATCGCGCGCGTAAGCCTCGGCCTTGGCAGCGTCGCGGTCGCAGACCGCCACGATCTCCACCCCCGGGATCTCCTCCCAAGCTGCCATGTGGTTCCTCGCAAAGAACCCGCAGCCGATCAGCACCCCGCGAAACGCCATGCCCCGTCCCCCTGTTCCCTCTCCGCGCCGGGGCGGTCAGGTCGGCCAAAGGCCGGCTGACCGCCCGTATCGGTCACGGTCTGCACCTGTCCGACCGTTCACACATCATCGACGATCACCACGCTGGCCGGGGCCAGCATCCCCCCGCCAAAGGGTGTCTCCCGCGCCTCCAGCGTCGCATTGGCGATCAGCCGGCCCTTGGCCGACCTGATCGCCACCACGGGGCCGATCTCAACCTCAACGGTTTCGCCCGCCCGCGCCGCCGCCCAAGCCATCACCCGCGCCAGATCTCCCGTCGCCCCCAAAGGCCCGTCCGCCATCGCCAAGGCCAGCGAGGCCACCCCCTCCACCGCCGCCCCCGCCAGCACGCCCACCGCGAAAGCCGCATCGAACCCCGTTCCCTGTCGCGGATCGTCCCGCACCATGGCCAGCCGCTCTCGCCCTGGATTGGGCAGGCAGGACGCCGCATAGGGGTTGGACCGCATTCCGATGCTGAACAGGCCCAGATGCAGTGGCTTCCCCCCCGCCAAGGCGCGGCCCGAGGCGAAAATCTCCGGCAGCGCCTCCAGCGTTTCCAACACGCTCAGGTCATCGGCGGCATGCACGATGGCCGTGCCGCCCCAGGTGACGTAATCCACGCGGCCCGGGTCCGGGCGGCAGCGGTTGAACTCGGTGAAATTGGTCAGCATGCCGCCCCCCACCGCCACCCCCGGAAAGGCCGCCCGCAAGAGGGCGATCAGGTCCATCGGGCGCGGGCCATCGGGCCAAGGCCCCTCTGGCTGGTGGCTTTTCAGATAGGGCGCGGGCAGCGCCATCACCCGCGCGGGCCGGATCCCCGCCGCTGCCAGCCGCGCGGCAAGCCCGCGCAGCGCCGCCTCCGGATCTGACCCCGCCGCCAGCACGATCTCCAGCGCATCGCCCATGCTTGCGCCCAGCCCCGCCAGCACGGCTTCGGCGGCATCCGCCTCCACCCGGATCAGGCGCGGAAGATCGGGCAGCGCCGGATGCCGGGGCAGGGTGGTCAGGCCCGGCTCCACCGCCATCTCCACCCTTGGCAGGCGGGCGCGGCGCGCAGCGACCCGCGCCGCCACCCTCTTGGCCCGCCCTGAAAGCGTGATCTCCACCACTTGGCCCACCGGGGCATCCGGCCCCAGCGCAAAGGGCAAGGGCAGGCGCAGCGGGCGGCAATAGGTCTTGAAACTCGCATCCGACCAGTTGCGCTGATCCTCCATCTCGAAGACCTCGCCCCGCATCGCGATCTCGACCTTGATGCCCTCCACCTCGTGGCTCAGACCCGCGATGTCGAACACCGGCTGGCTGGGCGAGATCAGCGCAGGCCAGACTGTCGCCTCCTCCGACCCGTCGGCATGGCGCACCCGCAAAGGCGCGCCCGACACGCCGCGCAGAGGATGCAGCAGGGTGAACCCCGCCCGGTTCACCGCCAAATCGGCAGGCGCCTCCAACACGACCTCGGCCCGCAGCCGCGCCGCGCCGCTTTCCACCGTGACCTCCGCCCGGAACACCCCGGTGAAGTCCACGCCCCGCCCCGCGAAACGATGCAGATAGACGATGCGCCCCGGCATCTCTTCCAGCCGTTCCTCCAGCGTATCGGTCGGATGGGTGCCCCAGTTTGGATCGCGCACGGGATAGGACAGGCGGCGCAGCACCTCCACTCCGTCGAAGGTGACCCCTCTCAGATCGCCGTCCAGCAGCGCAAGCCGGACCGGCCCCAACGTGACGCTGCGCATCGGTCCCCCTCCGTGATGCCCCCCAACTCATTATACCAGTTGCGCTTGCCCTCTCAAGCTATTGCCGAAGCCTTGCGGCAGCGTGCGCTCCGTGCCCACAGTTTGCTGCACAGAATGCGGCACAACATCCGGCACAGCCGTTGCGCCACCGTCGCCCGTTGTGACCAGGTGCAGCCCTTGCCGAACCCTTGCGGCAGCGTGCGCTCTGTGCCCACAGTTTGCTGCACAGAATACGGCACAACATCCCGCACAGCCGTTACAGCGCGTTTTCCGCCCAAACGGGGGTAAAGCTGATCACCGACCCGGTCGCCGGGCGATAGTCCCGCCCGTCTCCGATCAGCCCGAACAGCATCCGATTGGCCCAGTAATGGCCCACGATCACGACCTCTCCCTCGGCCTCACGCGGCAACTCTCGCAGAAAGCCCGCAACCCGCGCCGTGACCTGTGCAAGACTTTCTCCCCCATCTATGGGGGTTGCGGCATGAGCCTTCCGCAAGCTGAGGGATTGGGTCCCCTTCGGCTTGCCTTCCAGAACGCCGAAGTCGATCTCCATCAGCCGCGCATCGGTCTTTATGGGCAGGCCCGTCATCCGCGCCAAGGGCGTCGCCGTCCCCACCGCCCGCTGCAGGGGACTGGCCCAGATCCGCCCGATCCGCCGCCCCGCCAGAACCCGCGCCACCCCCTGCGCCTGCCCCTCCCCCAAGGCCGTCAGCGCCAAGTCCCGCCGCCCCACATAGCACTGTCCATTTCCTGCCGTCTCGCCGTGACGGACCAAATGAATCAACATCTTAGCACCCGATCATACAGCGCCTCGACCTGTGCCGCCGCGCGTGGCCAGCCGAAATCGGCGGCCCGCAGACGCCCCGCGGCCACCATTCGCCGCCGCTCGTCCGGCCCTGTCCGGGCGATGGCGGCAGCCAATTCGCCCACCTCCTCCACCCCCACCAGAACCGCCGCGCCCCCCGCCACCTCCGGGATCGCCCCCGCGCGTGTCGCGACGACCGGGCAGCCCGCAGCCATCGCCTCGACCAGCATCAGCCCGAACCCCTCCCACCGGGACGGCGCGACCAGCAGGTCCAACGCCGCATAGACATTCGCCATGTCCTTGATATGGCCAAGGAAAATGATCCGGCCTTCGGCGCCTGCAGCGGTGATGCGGGTCTTCAGGCGGGCGGTCAGTTCGGCATCCTCCTCTGCCCCGATCAGCACGAACCGCCCGGAATGCCCCTGCGCCAGCAACTCCAGCGCCGCCGCGACGAACAGGTCCTGCCCCTTCTGCCGACAGATACGCCCCACGCAGCCAATGACCTCGCCTTCCGGCAGCAGCCCCAGCGCCCCGCGCGCCGCCGCCTGCGTCCTCGGTTGGGTCTTCTCAACCGCAATCCCGTTCGGGATCACCGCGATCCCATCCCGCGGCAGACACAGCCGCGCCGCCACATGTTTCTGCACTGCGCCCGACACGGCGACCATCGCATCCGTCCCCGCCGCCATCCGCCGTTCCAGCGCCAATGCCGTAGACCCGGGAAGCCACTTGTCGTCATACTGGTTGTGGTAATGCGAAACGATCCGCAAGCCATTGGGACGACAAAGAAAACCAGCCAAACGCCCCTGCAGGTTCGGGCGGAAAGAATGGCTGTGCATGAGGTCGATCCGCTCGGCCATCAGCCAGTCGGCAAGATGCGCCACGCCATCGATCTTGTCGGCGCCCAAGGCGACATGGACCTCTGCGCCTGCCGCTTCGAACCGCCGCCGCAAGTCCCGGGCGGCATCTGGTTCCATCGCTGGCTTCAGGCAATAGACGCGCGGCGCATAGGCCGCCGCGTGACCATGCTGCACAAGGCCGAGCACCGCTTCAGGCACTCCGCCCGTGCCGAGCGAATTCAGGATATGCGCCACACGCTTCGTCATGAGGACAGCGCCGCCTCGGCCCCGGTCAGGCCCGCCATGATCCGGCGGGACGGGGCCATGCCCTTGCGGATCAAGTGGCGCATCTGCTCCAACTCCGCCTTTGCCCTTGCGTAGGGCAGGTTGGGGGGAAGGGTGGATTGAGATGAATATCCTTCGATAACAGCGGCTTCGGCAGCACATCTGTCCGGTAGGCCGGCGTCCTGTAGGGCGCAGAGCAGCGTCGCCAGATCACGCGCCGGATCGCCCGCCCCGGCACGGTCGAAGTCCAGCAGGGTCATCCGCTCTCTGCCGTCGTCTTGATGCAACAAGACCTGCGCCAGCGACAGATCGCCATGGCAAAGCGCCACTGCAGGCGCGCTCTCCCGTGCTAAACCATCCGCCAGCCCTTGCCAGCGGGGTGCCAGACCCGGCATCGCCGCTGCCAGCCAAGGCAAAGGGTCGTCGGGCAGATCGGCCGCAGGGGCATCCAGAACCGCGCATCCATGCAGTTGGGCGACCATCTGCCCCAGCGCGGCAAGGCGGCCAGCCGTGGCCGTGCCTGCAGCAAGCGTCGCGCCGGGACAGAAGCCGAGGCAAAGGTCATCCCCGTCTGCAATCATCTGGGGCACGCCGATAGGGCGGTCGGTCACGGCTTTCTCGATGCAGAGATGACGTAAAGAGGCGCTGGCAAGACGTTCTTTCTTTTTGATTTTTCGGATCAGCCGATCCTCTCCGCTACCTATCAGCAGTGTCGCGCGGCGGCCCGGAACATAGCGCAGGATACGGGTATCCGGCATGTCGAGCAGGTCTGCGAAAGCAAGCGTCGGATCGTCGCCAAGGCCGAACCATTGCGCGCCGTCTGGCCTAAAGGAAACACTGCGCGCCATAAGTCCCGGAGAGGACCGCAGCGGCACCTGAACGGTCCAGAGGATGGACTTGATCCGCAACTTGCCATTGCGCAGGCGCGTCTGAAGATCCGTGGTCACCACAGCCCCGGGAAGAGAGAGAAGCCGCCGCACCTCGGCATCCGCCGCGATCTGGGCATCCGCCTCTGCCAAAAGCGCCGCGCCCTCGCAATCGCCCAGAAGGGCATAGCGCTGCACAAGGGGAAAGGACTGCGGAAGGCTCATGACAACAGGACCTTCCGGATGCTTTCGGCAGCGGCGGAACCTGCATTCTGAGCAAGGAACTTCGCCGCGTGTATCTTCGCAAGCCCTTGGAACCAAAGGGCGTTCGGGCCAGTCGCGGCGCGCAGAACCCGCCGCGCAGACAGGACCGATGCCTCAGGAAAGGTTCCCATGATTGGGCCAAGATCAAGCCGTGCATATAGAAGGGCAAGGTCGAAACCCGGATCGCCCCGCTTCAGGCTTTCGGTGTCGATCAGGGTAACGCGGCTTGGTTCCACGAAAAGATGGTCTGGCTTCAGGTCAGCATGAATCGGCACCTGCCGCAACATGGGCGGAGCGGCCTCGCAGCCCGCGATGATCCCTTGGGCAAGCGTACCACCGTATTGATCCGCTTCGGCGATGAAGGCCGCAGCCCGGCGGGCGGACCGAAGATAGTCAGCGACCTCCATCCCGGGAAGGTCGGGCGCATCGCAGGACCAAAGCACCCGCAACGCTTCGTGGCAGCGCGAGACGGCATCCGCGATCACCTCTCTGTCCCCACGCGCCAGCAACTCTTCAAGGGTTTCGCCCTTCGCTGCGGCATAGGCGATGATGCCCCGATCGGCGAGACAGCCGGTGACTTCGGGAAGGGCGAGCATACTGCCCTCGCTCTGCTGCCGCAGGTGGTTCTGCAGGTCGGCATGGGCCTGACTGTCCATCTTGCGCGCCACCTTGACGAAATGGGGCAGCCCAGCATCCGAAACCCAGCGGAATGTGGCCGAAAGGCCGGGCCGATAACGCACAAGTTGCGGGGCAGCGCGGGCCGACGCGCCGATCAACCTCGGCGCAAGCGCTTCGCAGTCCTCCAGAAAGGCCGCTAACTCGGGCAGCCGGTGATCCATGGGAAAGACTTCGAAGACCGCCGATCTCTCTGGGTCGACCCGCAGATGCGGGCAGGTTGCCTGCAGGTGCGAAAGTTTCATCGGGCTAAGGAACCAGATCACCCCCTGCTGGCGCCGTCTGCCCGTGCCGAAGGCGACATGCAGCGCCGCGCGCAGCCCGGGATGGTGGCGCAGGCGCAGCACTTCGACCGGACCCGCACCGGTGATGCGCGCAAGATCGCCTTCGGTGAGTGTTTGAAGGCCGATCAAGGCGGGATCGTCGGGGAAGGAGGTTCTCATGCCTCGGCCTCCAGCAGGGCAGAAAGATGGGCGCGCGGCACCGCGCTGAAGGCCCAGATCATCACAAGCCGCAGCCGGGCGGCCCGCCGCCAAACCGCGATGCGGGCCAGCGGGATATGCGGGAAATTCCGTTCTGCAGCAGTGATATAGGCGGCGAAGCTGCGGCCTTCGCGCAGTCCAGCAAGATCAAGATGGGCTTGCAGATTACCCAGATCCAGCGCCGGATCGCCCCGCGACAGCGTGTCGAAATCCAAAAGCCCTGCCTGCCCGCGAAACAGAAGGATTTGACCTTCGTGCAAGTCACGATGGCAGGTCACGGGGGCCATGGGCGCAAGGGCGCGCAGGTCGTGGCAAAGCGACACAAGCTTGGGCCGCAGGACGGTGCCCAGATCGGGGAAGTAGGTCTCGACACGTTTCTGCCATTGCGCAAGCAGGGCGATCTCGTCCTCGACTGTCCAGATCGGCGCATCGGTCGCGGTGCTCTGCACTGCAGATAGCGCCTTCGCTGCCGCCTCGATGTCTGCAAAGCCGCGTAGACCCCGCAATTGCAACGCCCTGCCGGGCAGGGCGGAGTAAAGCGCAAGGCCCAGCGACCGATCGGTTCCCAAGGGTTTTGGCAGACGCAGGTCGGTCCTGCCTTCCACAGCCTGCCAGAGGGCCAAGTGGCGGGTCATGGCCGCCTGTCCTGCGCTTGCCGTGGGCGACCGGAGACGGGCAAAGGCCGTCCCGCCGTCATGGCGAATGCGCAGCACTGCCCGGCGACCAAGGCGATGGGCCGCAAGGTCGATGCGGAACGGTCCCTTGAGGCCGAGTGCCGAGAGAGTCTCTTCGGCCAGCGCAAGATCCGTCAAGAGCCGCAGGCCCGGCAGCTTTGCATCCCGTCCGGGTTGACGAAAAAGCAGGCCAGAGGCCGCATCCCAACGCAGAGCGGTCGCTTGACCGATCCGCACCAGACGTTCGGCTTCGGCCATCACCCGTTCCGCCGGGGCCGAACCGATCCACTCGGCGATCCAAGGCTGGCCGTCGACATCGATCTGGGCATGCGGTGCCCGCCCGGAGGGGAAATGCATCCGGCCAAGTCGGACAGGGCCAAGCGCGGGCAAATGACCGTCCACCAGAGCCGTGATCAGGGCGGTCGGCGGTAATGTCGGGGTCAGGTCGGGCATATGGCGGGTCATGCCTTGCGCTCCAGCACGAGGGGGGGATAGCCGTCCTCTTCGAAGCGGCGATCGGTCAGGCGGACGATGCGGTCGGCCATGCTTAGGGTGAGGTCGTCATGCGCAATCAGCAGCGTCGTGCGATCGCGGCTGATCATTTTCAGCGTCTGGACCAGTTCCTCGGCCGTGGTGCGGTCAAGTCCGGTCAGCGGTTCGTCCAAGATGAGGATGGGTGCATCCCGCAGCAAGGCGCGCGCGATGGCGATGCGCTGGCGCTGCCCGCCCGACAGCGTTTCGCCACGCTCGCCCAGCACCGTGTCATAGCTCAGTGGCATGCGGCGGATGAACCGGTCAGCACCCGCCGCACGGGCAGCGGCGGCGATCTCGTCATCGCTGGCATCAAGACGGCCATAGGCGATGTTGTCGCGGATCGTGGCGGCGAAGAGCGGCGAGTCCTGCAGGACCACCGCGATCTGCTCGCGCAGCGAGTCGAGCGTGACGCTGCGGATATCGGTCCCATCGATCAGGATGCGCCCCGATTGCGGTTCATAGAACCGCATAAGGAGCTTTGCGACCGAGGATTTTCCCATCCCGCTCTGCCCGACCAGGGCCACCGTCTCCCCCGCCCGCAGGGTGAGCGTGGCGTTCTGCAGGACCGGGTTGCCACCGGGATAGGCGAAGGTCACATCGATGAAGCTGATCCAGCGACGCAGGTAGGGAGCTTTGCGCGCATTCGGACGGTCAGCGATTTCGGGGTGCAGGTCCAACACTTCAAGCAACCGCTCGCCGCTGGCCGTGGCCTTGGCGACGCGGGCGGACATGCTGCTCATCCGGCGGATCGGCTTGTGCAGGGTGGTGATATAGGCTGTGAAGACCAAAAGATCGCCCGGGCTGATGGCCCCGGCCTGCACCCGGATCACGCCATACCACATCACAAGGCAGGTCCCGGCAGCGAGGGCGACCTGTACCAGCCTGTCCATTTCCGCGGAAATCCGTGTGGCCACGACCCCTGCTTCTGCAGAGGACAGGTTCTGCTCGGAGAAGCGGGCCTCTTCATGGGCTTCGTTGGCAAACCCCTTGACGAGCGAAATGCCCGAGATGCCTTCCGTCATGACAACGGCGATGCGCCCTTCACCCCGCCGCTGGTGCCGTGCGGCATCCTTGATGCGGCCGCCATAGCGATGCGTCAGGAAAACCAGCGCCGGCAGGATGGCGAGGGCGGCGATGGTCAGCCGCCAATCCATCAGCGCCATGATGAGGATCGTGGCTAGCAACACAAGGCTGCGCGCAGCAAAGAGGATGCCCGCCTCGATCAGCAGGTCGCGCATCATCCGCACGTCCCCGGTCAGGCGCGACACGATATCGGCGGTCGACACGCTGTCATGGAAGGAATGCGACAGGCGCTGGACATGGCGGTACAGTTCCAGCCGGATGTCGGCGACGACCCGCTGGCCGACGCCCGCTATCATCGTGGACTGAACATAGCCTGCCAATCCGCCAAGGATCGCGATCGCTAGGATCGCGGCGCAGCAGACCCACAGCAGGGCCTCGCCTGTTCCGACCCATGCCAGAACCGAAGTCATCACGGGGTCCGGGACAGCCTGCGGGATGAGAAGGCCGTCGAAGATGACCTTGATGGGCCATGGGCGGATGACCTCTGCAAGGGCGGCCAAAGTCATGGCTGCGAAACCGATCAGGAGTTTCCCGCGATAGGGGTAGGCATGCGGCGCGAGGCGGCGCAGAAGTCGCCAGATGGTTGTGGGCTGAAGGCGGCGGGGCTGTGTCATGCGGCTTTCGCCCTCGGGAAAAGATCAACGATGCGGCGGGCATTCTGCCGCCAGTCATGAAGCCCTGCCTGCAGGGCCGCCCGCTTTCGAAGGCTGGCAGCCAAGGCAGGATCGGTGGCGATCCGTCGCAAGGCGTCGGCCAGCGCGTCCGCATCCCCCGGCGGGATCAGAAGGCCGCTGCCTGTAGGCCCGAGCAGTTCTGCGGTCTGCCCGATCCGGCTGGCCACGATGGCGCGGCCCATGGCGAGATATTCGAAAAGCTTGAGGGGCGAGAAATAGTGATTGGCCGTGGCGGGATACGGGGCCACGGCTGCATCCATCCGCGCGATCAACGCGGGCAGATGGTGGTGCGGCACCCATCCCGTAATCGTCACCGATCCGGCCAAACCAAGGCGCGCGGCCTGTTCGAGAAGCGCGCCCCGTTCGGGACCATCGCCTACGATCAGCAGATGCGCGGGCAGGTTTGGCCGTAGCCGGGCAAGGGCCTCAACCAGAAGGTCCGTGCCATGCCAGGCCTTCAGTGACCCGGTGAAGCCGATGGTGAAGGCCGCGTCGGGCAGGCCCGGAACAGAAGCTGCAGGAATGCCGGGATGGAAGGTTGAACCATCTACCGCGTTGCCGATGACGTGGATACGCTCACCCGGCGCGCCCCGGGATTGGGCATAGCCCGCAACTTCACGGGACACGACCGCCAGCGCATCGGCGCCGCAAAACACCTCAGTCTCGATTTGCCGCGCCTCTTGTTGAAGCACGAATTTGCGGAATGCGGCCTGTTCCTCGACAAGGGGCGCATTCACCTCGATGACGGTTGGCACACCAAGGCTGCGGCCTGCCCTCACCCCGGCCGCCGACCAGAGTCCATATCGTTCGTAGATCATATCGAAGGGGCGAAGTTGATGCAGCGCCTCCAGCCGGGACTGGAGCGCTTCGGCGATGGCGAGAAGGCGGCGCTCCTTCGCCTCGCGCCCTTCGACGGGGGGGAAGTCCGGCCCGATCGCGGTGATCGGGAAATCGGCTGGACCATCGCCTGCTTCGGCGCAGAGCACCTCCACCTCATGACCTTCGGCGCGGAAGGCCTTGATCATGGCCCGGACATGCACCGATCCGCCCTTTTGGCCAAAGACGGGAACGCCACCATCGGCGCAGAGATAGGCGATGCGCATCATGCGGCCCCCCGGGCAAGTCGACCACTCGCATCCAAGAAAAGGGCCGCAAGCGTTGCGCTGCTGGTTCTCAGGTCGAACAGGGCCTCGGCCCTTTGGCGCCCGCTTCGGCCCATCCGAAGCGCGCGTTCCGGATCATCGATCAAGCGTTGCAGGGCTGCGGCCAGCCCGGACGGATCACCGGGCGGGACGAGCAGACCCGTTTCTTCTGCGGCGACGATCTCAGGCCCACCGGTGACCGTGGTCGTCACGACGGGCAGCCCCTTGGCCATCGCCTCAAGCAACACGGTCGGCAATCCGTCTCGGTCACCGTCAGGCGTCACGATGCAGGGCAGGGTCACGAGGGACGCCTCATCCAGCGCGGCGGCCAGCCTCTCCTGCGGCATGGGCCCCATGAGCTGGACCTGTCCGTCCAGACCCAGCGCTGTAATCTGCCCGGCGAGCTGCGCTCGCAGCGGGCCGTCGCCAATAATCCGGCAATCGACCGTCCTGCCACCTGCCGCAAGCTTGGCGCAGGCCTCAATCAGGTCGGCGAAGCCTTTCTTCTCGACAAGGCGGCCGATGGCAAGGATGCGTCCCGGCACGCGGCGCGTCGGATCGGTGGGTTGAAAGGCCGCAAGATCGATCCCGTTGTAGACCCGGTGGATGCGCTCGGCGGCCTCGGGGCACAGCGTCTGGAGATGCCTCAGGTTGAAGTCCGACACGGTGACGGTGAAGTCTGCGGCCCGCAGCTTGGCCCGCCGTTTCGCGGCATCCGTTTCCGGGTCGATGTAGTGGTGATAGATGTCGCGGGCATGCGCTGTCATCGAAAAGGTCAGACCGGCGCGGCGTGCTGCCAGAAGGGCGACGGTCGCCGCGTCCGACGCGAAATGCGCATGCAGGTGGCGAAGCCCGCGCGCACGTGCCGCCTGCGCAACATGATCGGCCTTGGCGATCAGGCGCGCCGCAGCTGTGGCCCCGGTGCCTGCGAACAGGGCCGCATCGCCCGTCTCGGGCAGCGCGGCCGGGACCTGCGTATCGGCCAGCCGGGTCACCCGTGCCTTGAGATCGGCAAGGCGCGCGTGGCGGGGTTCATCCGGCGGATCGAGCAGGGAGAAGACCTCGACCGTGATGCCAAGGGCTTCCAGCGCGAGAAGCTCGTTCAGAATGAAGGTTTCCGAAAAACGGGGAAAGCGCTTCACGACATAGCCGATGCGGAGCGATTGATCAGCCATGGGACACCTGCTGCAAGAGGGGCTGACCGTCCGAGCTTTTGGTCCCAAGGCAGGCGGCAATATGTGCCGCCGCCCGCGCTGCGCCGTCGAAATCGAGGGGCACGCGGGCGGAAACGACCGGTCCTGTCGCCGCCGCTCCGGAGAGATGCAGCGAGAGCGCCTCAGGCGTCAGGTCCGGTCTTTCGATCACCTGCGCAAGCCCGAGGCTGCGGAGACGTTCTGCCCGGATTCGTTGTTCGCTGGACGGCCCGACGCGGGGAACGACCAATGCGGGAACGCCGATGGCGAGCGCTTCCGTCACCGAATTGTACCCGCCCATGGTGACGAAGAGATCGCTTGCCGCCAGCCTGGCCGCCATGTCGCTGACCTGATCATGGAAGATGACATCGAGCTGTGCCGCGCGCAAATGAAGCCTTTCGCGCAGTTCGGTATCCATCAGCGGCCCTGCGACGAGTTGCAGGTCCGGGCGATGGCGGCGGGGCAGCAGGGCTTGCGCCTCTAGCGCCGTGGCCAAAAGCAGGAAAGCATCCCGCCCGCCGCCACCCGAAACCAGCACGCGGCGCGGTCCCTTTTCCCGACGTATCGCGCGCCGCGCCCGTACGGTGGTGACGGCGCCGCAATATGTCACCGCGCCCGGGCGCAGACGATCCAGCCCGTAGGCCCGACTGGACGGATAGAAGTCGGCGTTTCCATAGACGAGAATGTCGTCATAGAGTGTGGAGATCACCGTGTCAGTCCCGGCTTCGGCCCAGCGGGTACAGGTCCGCTCTGGGTCGTCGAGAATGTCCCTCAGGCCGAGGATGGTGCGGGTGCCATGGGCTTCGCGCAGGCGCCGCAGCGGGGCGACGAGTTCGTTCCAGACACCGGTCGGCTCATGATCGACAAGCAGGATGTCGGGCTTGAAGGTTTCGGCCACGCGTTCAAGGATACCTGCGCGCAAGGCACGCGCCGTGTCGGCGTCGATCCGCAGGCTGCCGGATTGCCACCGGTCGCGTCCGAGTTTGGCCAGCGATGGCAGCTTAATGTAATCGATCCCCGGCTTGGGCGCGAAGATCATGCCCGCCGGGCAGCCGACCAGCATCAGCACGGAAAGGCCGGGCACACGGGCCACCAGTTCTTCGGCAATCGCGCTGTTGCGGCGCATGTGACCAAGGCCGATCGTGTCATGCGAATACATCATCACCGAAGGACCCGGTCTGCGCTGCTGCGGTGGCAGGCTTTCTGCCAGCAGCGCGGCGACCAGTTCGCACAGCCGTGCCATCGCAAAGGGCTTGGCGAGGAAGGCCGCGACAGCGATCTCTTCGGCGCGCAGGCGGTTGGCGGTGGTGTCTTGCCCGCTCATCACGATGACCGGGCAATCCTGCAGCCTTTCGGCATGGGCACAAAGCACATCGATGCCGTCCCCGTCGCCAAGCGAGATGTCAGCGATGACAAGATCTGGTTTCAGGCCCGAGGCCAGTATCCGGCTGGCCTCGGCGGCGGATGGGGCATGGGTGACGGTATGTCCGGCACGGCCCAACGCGATTCCGATGTTGCGGGCGATGATGGGCTCGTCTTCGATCAGAAGGATGTCCGGCATTCCTGCCCCCTCGGTGCAATGGTCCTGTCGGGTATCCTAGGCCAGCCAATGAGGGCCCGCGCCCGGCGTCCGGGGCGGTTTTGGGGCAAATCGCGGGGGCAATTTGGGGGAAATGGCCCAGAACGACCCGCCCTGCGCCCCCAGCATGATTTGCGCCGCGCACGAGTTGTGGTTTTGTGGTGACAGACCGGAACCAGCGGAGGATGGCATGAGCCTTCTCATCGGCGCGACCAGCCTGCGCGATTCACCGCATCACCTGCGGATGCTGACGATCTTCTTCGTCATCAGTTTCATCGCGATTTTCTCGACGGCTGCGATCCTGTCGACGGCGCTGTCGCGCTACATCATCCATCAAATGATGATGCGCGATGCAATGGTCTCGACCGAGTTCCTGAATTCGATCGTCCATGTCGAACAGGCGGCACCCTATTTCCTTGGCATCACTGACGCGCCCACGCCGCCCGATGTGCAGGAGTTCGTCAGCCATGTCTCGCGATTGCCGGACGTGTTCCGTGCCAATGTCTATGCCTTTGACGGACATATTCTGTGGTCAAGCGATCCGCAGATGGTGGGCAAGAAGTTCGACGACAACGACGAACTGGCCCAGGCAATGGAAGGGCGGCTGGAACCGGAACTGAGCGTGGTGAGCCGGGGCGAAAAGGAAGAACATGTCGGTTTCCCCGATGGGGTGGACCGGTTCATCGAATATTACATCCCCATCCGGCGCGAGATCACGGGCGAAGTCGTGGGCGCGGTAGAGGTCTACAAGGCGCCCGAGAACCTGCTCACCTCGATGACGGAAATCCGCAAGCTGGCCTGGCTGGGCGCCCTTGCTGCCGGTTGCGCCCTGTTCGGCGGGCTGGCGGTGGTCGTGGCCTATGCCAGCCGTGTGCTGCAGCGGCAGGAGGCGCGGATCGTCGAGACGGAGCGTCTTGCCGTGGTGGGCGAGATGGCCTCGGCGGTTGCGCATGGATTGCGCAATCCGCTGGCGGCGATCCGGTCCTGCGCGGAGTTGACGATGGAGGATGACATCCCCGATCACAGCCGCGACGCGATCCGCGACATCACCAATCAGGTGGACCGTCTGGAAAGCTGGATCCGTGCCTTCCTCATCCGCAGCCGGAACGACCCCGGCAGCCTGTCGGATCAGGCGCAGATCGATCAGGTCATCCAGCGCTGTCTGGAGAATTTCGAGGCCCAGATGCGCAAGCGTGGAATCGTTTCGGTCATGTCGGGGGGGCGGGGCCATCCCATCGCATTGGCACAGCCGTCGGAGCTGGAGCAGGTGCTGAACTCCATCATCTCGAACAGTATCGAGGCGATGCAGAAGGGTGGCAAGCTGGGGATCGGCTGGTCCACCCGGCCGGATGGCAAGATTGCCATCACCATCACCGATACCGGACCGGGCATCCCGCCCGACATGGTGGGGCGGCTGTTCAAGCCGTTCGAAACGGGCAAGGCGGCGGGGCTGGGTGTCGGTCTTGCCCTCGGCCGCCGGATTGTGGAGCGGATGGGCGGATCGCTCGACCTCAAGAATCGGCCGACCGAAGGGGTCGAAGTCACCTTGATCCTGCCGGGGCATGCCTGAGATGACCGATATCCTGATCATCGAGGACGAAGATGTTCTTGCGCGCTCCATCGTGGGGTTTCTGGAACGGCGCGGGTTTTCGGCAGGTTTCGCGGTCGACGGGCAAAGCGCACTTGCTCTGTTCCGCCGGGAGCGGCCAAGGCTTGTGATCCTTGACGTCCGTTTGGGGCGCGAGAACGGGCTTGATCTGCTGCCCACATTGCGTGGCATCAATCCCGAGGCGCAGATCGTGGTCATGACGGGCCATGGCGACGTTGGCATCGCCGTCGAGGCGATGAAGCGAGGCGCGCGAGATTTTCTGATGAAACCCGCACCCCTTGCGATGATCGCCAGCATGGCCGCGGACCTTATCCTTCAGGACAGTGCGCGACCGCATGATGTTTCGGGGGTGGATCGGATCATCGGGCGGTCTTCGTCAGCCATCGACCTGCGTGCGACGCTGAGGCGGCTGGCCTCGGCGGCGGAAGGGCAGCAACCACCCGGTGTTCTGCTGACGGGGCCGCGCGGCAGCGGCAAGACCCTTGCGGCGCGCGCCCTATACGAAACCGTGCAGGACGCACGCGGGAAGATGGAATGCATCGATTGTTCGATCGGTGAAGGGCAGATCGAGACCGCCCTCGCCTCCGGTGCACGTGCACTGATCCTGCGCTATGTCGATGCCTTGGGGGAAGAAGATCAGGGGCGTCTGGTCCGCGCCCTTGATGCCGACCCCGGGCTTTGGATCATCGCGACGACGGCGCGCAATCTCGGAGCGCTGGAACGCAAGGGGGAGTTTCGGCCCGATCTGCTTTACCGAATTCAGGTCGGCTGGGTCGATGTGCCGCCGCTGGTGGATCACAGTTCGGACATCCTGCCGCTGGCTGAGGAATTCGCGCGGCGCACCGCTTTCCGCTTTTCACGCAGCCGCCCGCGCCTGACCGGAGAGGCGCGGGTAAAGCTGTTGCAGCACGATTGGCCGGGAAACGTGGCCGAGTTGGAAAACTGCGTCGAACGCGCCGTGATCCAGTCGAGCGATGGGATGATCAGCGCCGGTGACATCAAGATCATCGATCAGACGGAACGGGACGAGGCGGCGGTCCCGAACCTGACCAAGATGGAGGAAACCGCATTGGTCAAGGCCCTGCGCGTGACCGGAGGAAACGTGTCGCGCGCGGCCGAGATGCTGGGCATCTCACGTGATACGTTGCGCTATCGCATGGAAAAATTCGGAATTTCGCGGCGTTAGGCAATGTCTGCGATTTCATCCAGCAAAGACGGATCGCCACGTTCGGCCCGTTTCAAGGCGCGTCTGATGATGGCGAGCGTCATGTAGGGGTCAAGGATGGCGTGGTCAGTCCGGCCTCCGAGGCCGGTCCATGCCGCGACCAGGCTGGCGCGGGCGTCGTTCAGCCGATCCGCGAGGGGGCGGGGGTCGCGAAGGGGCTGGGATGCCAGCCAGGCGATTAGGTTGCCGAGATCGGCCTCGACCGGGCCGAGGGCGAGGTCGTCGAGATCGAGAAGCCATGATCGACCCGCTGCGTCGCGGATCACCTGGCCCGGATGGAAATCCCCGTGGCAGATGGTGTCCATCGTGGCGGGGAGACGCGTGACCTGCTGCTGCGCGAGATGGGCGACCGTGGCCGGGGCGAGGGCGAGGCGCGGGCGGATGCGTAGAAGAGGGTCATGCTGTGGTAGGCCGAGAGAGGGCAGGCGCAACCGGTTGAGGCCAAGAAGGGGCGAAAGCAGATCGGGAAACCCCGCGATCAGGTCTGGTCCGGTGGTTCCGGTTATCCGGGGAAAGCGGAGTGTCCGGTCATCTTCGCGGATCGGGATCGGGGTGGCTATTCCAGCGGCCTGCAAGGCCTCTGCCCTGTTTAGGGCGGCTATGGCTGCCGTGGCGGCGGAAAAGCGTTTCACAACAACGCTTTCCGAGAAGGTCACCTGCGCTGTCATCCGACGGACAGGATGGCTTCGGCGGCGCGGTCTTCGCCGCTGGGGCCAAGGGCGACAGGGGGGCGCCGAAGGCGCTGGTGCAGGGCCCGTGCAAGCCAGTCGCCATTTTTATGTTCCTCTTCAATGGCTTGTGGAAGGGACAGGCGCCGGGACCAGAGGCGGATGCGGGCATCTTGATCGTCGATAGAGCGGGGGATGGCGATCAGGTGGGTGGGGGTGGAGGTGGTGGCGAGTTCGAGGACCGAGTTGTAGCCAGCCGTGGAGATCACCGCATCCGCCGTGTGAAAGAGCCGGTTCAAACCGCCACCGGGGTCGATTATGTGATCGATTCCATAGACTTGCCCGAAATCCTTCGCGCGCGGGCCGATGGCCTGCACGGCATCGAAGGGAATGGGGCATAGCGCGCGAAGCCGAGAGATAACATTCCCGATCTGAGCGTAAAGGTCGGCGGAAGTCTGGGCCGTTCCGCCCCCGCCCGTGGCGATGAGGAGTTGCGGGCGACTGCGCGCAGCGGCTGCCGCCATATCCGCGTTCCGATAAATCCATCCAACAGAAACGATACCTTGGTTGCTTCCCTCTGGCATTTCGGGGCGCCAATGATCGGCCGGATTCGCGATCAGGACACGTGTCCAAGGGTGGTGGGCGGGTTGGAAACGGTGCAGGTGGGCATCGGGCGTTTCGCGCAATATGAGAATACGCGGCGTCGTGGCGGCCTCCAGTTCCGGCAGGTTCATCGTATCGAGAACGGCGGTGAAAGGGCCCGCGCCCGCCGCAGAGGGCATCGCGGCACGGTCTGCCACAGTGATGGTGTCGAAGGCGGAAAGGTCTTCGGGATCAAGGCCTTGCGGGGCGGCATTCGTCACCAGACGCAGGCTGCGCCCGGGCGCGGCGCGGCGCAGAGCGCGGGCGATGGTGGCGCTGCGGCGCAGGTGGCCGAGGCCGGATTTCGACGTGGCGAAGAAGATGATGGCGTTGGTCGACACGGCACAGTACCCCGATTTCGCTGTGCAGGATGCTGTGCCGCAAACTGTGCAGCAAGTTGTGGCCACGCAGCGCACTGGGTCTTTTCGCCCATGCAACGGCTACGTCTTCATTTTTCGGAAGGTTTTTCGGGTGGGCGGCCTCTGATCGTGGCCGCCCAGCCTGTCCTGTTAATCTTCGGCAGGGGCGTTGGCGCGCATCATCCGTTCAATCCGCCGCCGCCGCAGTTCGTAGAGGACCGCGGCAAGGATCGTCACGGTGATCATGATCACGGCCAGCGCGTTGATCGCGGGCGTGATCCCGGAGCGGACCATCGAGAAGACATAAACGGTCAGCGTATCCGCCCCGCCGCGCGTGAACTGGGTCACGTTGTAATTCTCGATCGATTGGAAGAAGCCCACGGCCGCGCCTGCCCCGATGGCCGGGTAGAGATGGGGCAGAAGGATGCGTCGCATCACCTGCGCGTGGGAGGCGCCAAGGTCGAGCGCCGCCTCCTCTAGCCCGGCATCGAAGCTTTGCAGGCGGGCAAGGACCAGAAGCATCACCATGGCGGCGATGTAGCTGACCTGACCGAGGACTGAGAGATGCAGACCCGCGCCGAAGAGGAAGAAGTCCGTATCCAGTGCGTTCCCCACCTTCGTCCACAGCAGCATGGTGGAGATGCCGATGACAACGCCGGGGATCAGGATGGTGGAGATCATCAGCCCGTAGATCATCGTCCGCACGCGGCCCGAGATCGAGTTGATGAGGATGGCCGAGGCGGTGCCCACGATCACCGCAAGGATCGCCACCGCCGCCGCCACCCAGAGGGTATTGACGAAGGCCAGCATCATGCGGTCGTCGCTGGCCATCTCGCCGAACCATTTCAGGGTCCAGCCCTTCCACGGCACGATGGAAGGCAGGCGCGAGTCGTTGAAGGCCGCGCCCGCCATCACCAGAAGGGGCGCGATCAGGTAAACAAGGAACAGCGTCGCGTAGAGATGCGAGAGGCTGAGGCGAAGTCGATGCATCCTCTGGCCCCCCTTACTTCGCGATATCCGACAGCTTGACCTTGAAGGCCCACATCGCGATGGCGACGAAGACCGTGCAGAGGAAAAGCAGCAGGAAGGCATAGGCGCTGGCCGTGTTCCAGTCGAGCGCGTCGTTGAACCATTGGTTGATGGTCTGAGTGAACCATTGCGAGGTGGTGGAGCCGAGGATCGACGGCACCAGAAGCGAGCCGGCCGAGAGCATGAACACCATGACGGAGCCGGAGGCGACGCCGGGTTTGGCATGGGGCAGGACGATCCGCCAGTGGATCTTCCACCATGGCGCGCCGAGGTCTTCTGCCGCCTCGATCTGGTTGGTGTCGAGCGAGGAGACGGCGTTGTAGACCGGGAAGAGCATGAAGAGCACGTAGGTGTAAATCAGGCCGATCACCACCGCGTCGTAATCGGTGATCCAGCGGACAGGATCTTCGATGATCCCCAGCGCGAGGAGGAGCGAGTTGAGTGGCCCCTTGAAGGCCAAGATGATCCACCACGCGAAGGCGCGCAGCACCTCAGACACCCAGAGGGGCACGAAGATCAGAAGCAGTAGGGTGGGAACCGAGCGGGGATTGGCGATCTTGGCCATGTAATAGGCCATGGGATAGGCAATCAGGAAGCAGAGCGCCGTCACCACCACCGAATACCAGATCGTCAGGAAGAAGGTCATGACGTGGACAGGGATCATGAAGGTGATCCCAAGGGGCGACACCTCGACCTCGCCACCGAAGACCTTGAGGTAGTTGTCGAAGGAATAGACATCCTTCGGCCCGCCAATTTCCGTGACCGGGAGATAGGGGCGGAACGAGCTTTCGAAGAGCGTGATGTTGGGCACGATGACGAGGATCACCAGCCAGAAGAAGACCAGCAGGCAGATGATCGTCGTCAGGCCCAGACCATAGCGGCGGAGCAGGTCCTGCATGGCTTACCCCTTCGTATCCGCATCAGGCAGGATAGAGGCGTGGCGGGCGTCAAAGCCCATCCAGACCTGCGCGCCCACCTCGGGTATGGCGGAAGAGCCGTCGTTGCGAAGTTCCGCCGTCATCTTCATCCCGCTGTCGGTGACAGCGTGGATGGCGATGAAGTTGCCTTCGAAGGACACTTCTTCCACCCGGCCGTGAATGGCGTTTTCGGATGGGGCTTTAGCGCTGATGAGGGTGTGTTCAGGGCGGACATAGAGCTTGACGCCCGTGCCTTTGGCCTGTTCGCCCAGACGGCCGCGGAACTGGCCATGCGGGGTGGCGAAGGCGGCGATGCCGTCGGCCACCGCGCCCACGTCCCCGGTGAAGATGTTGTTTTCGCCCACGAAGGAGGCGACGAAGCCGTTGACCGGGTTGTTGTAGATCTCACGCGGGTCGGCGATCTGCTGGATGCGCCCATGGGACATGACACCCACGCGATCAGACATGGCGAGCGCCTCGCCCTGATCATGGGTGATGTAGATGAAGGTAACGCCCGTGCGCTTTTGGATCGCACGCAGTTCGGCGCGCATGTGCTGGCGTAGTTTGAGATCGAGGGCGGAGAGGGGTTCGTCAAGCAGCATCACCTGCGGTTCGACCGCGAGGGCGCGGGCGATGGCGACGCGCTGCTTCTGGCCGCCGGAAAGCTGCGACACCATCTTGTCGGCGGCGCCGGGCAGATCGACGAGGGCGAGCAGTTCCTCGGCCTTGGCGCGGCGGGTGGCCTTGTCGACGCCGCGGACTTCGAGGCCGAAGGAGATGTTTTCCCAGATCGGCATCAGGGGAAAGAGCGCGAGGTTCTGGAAGATGAGGGCGGTGGGGCGCTGGTTCGGGCGCTGTCCCTTCATGTCCTTGCCGCCGATGCGGATCGCGCCCTTGGTCGGGTCGATGAAACCCGAGATCATCCGCAGGATCGTCGTTTTGCCGCAGCCCGAGGGGCCGAGGAAGGAGAAGAACTCTCCGGGTTTGATGGCGACATTGGCGTTGTCGACCGCACGGAAGCTGCCGAAATCGCAGCAGACGTTTTCAAGTTCGATACCGGCGCTCATGGCGCTCTGTTCCCCTGTCGTGGTTCTTTTTCGTTGCCGTCAGGCTAGCAGGCTGGACACCGGGCGCAACGTGTATCGCCGGATGGTCGCCTCGCATGGGGCCGGACGGGGTGGCGTGCTGAACAAATGAACACGCCGGGCCATGGGGCCCGGCGTGCGTGAGGCGTGATCCTGCGATCAGGCCGCCTTGTACTTGTCGGCATATTCCGCGCGCTTGGCGAGGAATTCGGCCGACTGGTCGGGCCACCACCACAGCTTGGACAGCGCTTCGTCGTTGAAGGTGCCGTTGTAGTAGGCGGCGACGTCGGGGTTCATCAGCTCGGCCGCGCCCTTGCCCACCGGGTTGGACGAGAAGGCCGAAGCCCAGCCGGCTGCGCCTTCGGCGGTCGAGACCCACTTCACGAATTCATGGGCCTGATCGACGTTGGTGGCGTTCTTCATCAGCACGAAGCCCTGATGCCAGGCGAAGGCGCCTTCGACCGGGGCAACGTAGGCGAAGCCGTCATTGCGCAGGTTGAAGCCGGTCGAGTCCCAGCACAGGCCGATGGTCGCGCCATTGGCGGTGAAGCCGGCATTGGCTTCGTTCTCGCCCGACCACCACTGGACGACGTTGCCCTTGGCCTTCACGGCCTCGGCCAGCGCGATGTCCCAGAGTTCCGCCATCGCGGCCATGTCGGTGTAGCCATCCATCCACGGACGCGGCAGCTTGCCCTGCGCGTCGAGCCAGCGGCCCATCGCGGCCAGAGCGGAATGCGGACGCACCACGGCCTGGTTTTCCGGGTTGAACAGGTCGCCCAGCGAGGGCGGGGTCGACAGCTTGGCGTCGGCAGTGTTCACCACCAGCGACTCGGTGCCCCAGTTGGACGGGACGTACTTCAGCTGGCCGCCGGGACGCGAACGCTCGCCCGCCGCGCCATCGGCGAGGCCGGGGAGGTAGTTGTCCATGGCGAGCTTCGATTCGTCGAAGGCGCCCAGAAGGCCGTTCGAATCCCATGCGCCGACGCGGTCGATGGTCGGTTCGATCACGTCGATGCCGCCCGCTTCCAGCGCGACCTTGCCTTCAGCGAACATGGTGTCCTGATCGGGCAGTTCCTTGAAGTTCACCTTGATGCCGGTGGCGGCTTCGAAGGCCGGGAAGACCTTTTCGGCCAGCGCCGGATAGCCGGCCCAGCCCGTGAAGTTCAACTCGCCCGAGGAGGCGAGGGCCTTGCGCGAGATGAGCGCGGGCGCGGCGAGCGCGCCGATGCCGAGGGCGGTGCCCTTGAGCAGCGTGCGGCGGTCGAGGGTGGAGTAGGATTTGGTCATGTAGCTCCCCATTTCTGGCCGCCCGGTTGCACTGTGCAGCGGGCGGAATGCTGATCGGACTACCCTGCCGATCTTGTCGGTATTGGTGGCACGATTCGCGCCGATAGCAAACTCTGTTTTCATGATAGTTCCGTGATGGTTGGCGCGGCTGCAGGGCGGATTTGCGCGCGGCCCGGTGGATCGTCCTGCAAAAGCGCGGATTTATAACCAAAAGGTTGTTCGTTTGGTTTTCAAATCATCTCAAGATAAAGTTCGGCTACGGTCTGCATCGCGGCAGGTTGGCGCTGCGCGCCGATAGCGCTAGGGTCGCGGCATGGTGGAGCGTGCGTTCGTCGACAATTCGGTGGCTTTGCAGATCGGTGCCTTCACAGGACCGGTGGCGCAGGGCGAAGCGGCGCTGGCGCGCGCGCTGCAACGCTGCAGCGGCATGGCCATCGCCTTCCGGCCCGACCTTGGCGCAGCCTTCGCGCCGGATGAAAGCGGCTTGGGTCTGCGCCAGGTGGACCTTGCCTCGCTGCCCATAAAGACGGCTGGGGCGCTGGCCGCGCTGCAGGCGGCGGGCGTGGATTTCGACTTCATCCTGGATATGCAGGACCGCCGCGCCAAGCGCATGGCGCCGAATGATGAGGTGACCCCCCCGGTCTTTGCCTTCAACCGTCTTCAGGGAGACGGGCGGCGCATCCTGATGCCCCTACCGATCTATCATGATTTCGGAACGGGCCATTTCGTCGATGCAGTGCGTCCCGATGCCGTGGCATGGGCGGATAAGGTGCCGCGTGTCGTGTGGCGCGGGATCACCGGCGGGCGGGCGGCGCTGGATGCCGATGGGCTGGTCGAAGGGATGCGGATCAAGATGGCGCTGCGCCGTCTGCGCGAGGGCCGAATGACAGAGGCACAGGTCCGCGAGGTGCTGGCCGCCTGTCCGCGCTGGGGCCTGTTGGAGCGGCTGCGGGACGATCCGCGCTTTGATCTGGGCTTTGTCGATGGGGATGGCTACGTCATCGCGCAGACGCCTCTGCATGCCCATCTGGAGCGGCCGCGGATGCCGCAGGCGGAGATGCAGCGGTTTCGCTATGTCGCCGTGTTGCGGGGGCTGGACGTGGGTTCATCCTTCTATTGGGTGATGCATTCCGGCAGTCTTGGCCTTGTGATGGAGACGCCGTTCGAGACCTTTGCCTCTGGCCACTTCCGTCCCGGCGAGGCTTATCTGCCCTTCCGGCTGGACGGGTCGGACCTTGCCGCGCGGCTGGACTGGGCCGAGGCGCATCCGGCGGAGGTGCAGGCAATGGTGGCGCAGGCGGCGCAGATATCGGCGCTGCTTCTGCGGGCCGATCTGCGGGCCGAAATCCTGCGAAGGGTGGTGGCGCAGGTGGCTGCCCTGCCGCGCGTGCAGGAGTAGATTGCGCCTAGACCAGCGTGAAGAAACGGTCCGGCACGCAGACGGGCAGGCCCTTGTCGGTGGCGCGAGGATCGGTGCTGGCGCGGGGGCGGCCTGCGGGGCTGCCATCGTCTTCGACCGGGAATTGGGCATGGGCGAGGGCGAGCGCCTCGGTCCAGTCGATGGGTTCGGCGGCGCTGCCCACGGCCTCAAGCCGCATGGTCTGATGTTGCACGAACGAGGTGTGCTGCGTGAGCCCGCCGCGTGCGGCGAGGCGTTCTTGCGCGATGTCGCGGTCGGCCAGCGCCATGTGGAACAGGAAGAAATGGCGGCTGAGGCGGACGTCGCGGTTCAGCAGGCGATGCGCGCCGCCCGCCCAGTTGTTCCAGCGCGAGATGACGAAGGGTTTGGAATAGCGGTCGGCAACGAAGCCCTGCCGCCTTTGACCAAGGATGGGGGCAGAGCGGTCAAGCGGGGCGGTTTCGTCTGCCGATTGGACCACGTCCACGCCCATGGCGAAGACATAGCCCTGATCGCCAAGTTCGGTGAAGGCATTGGACCAATTGAGCCCGCTGTCGGGGTCGATGACCACATATTCATCGACATCGCCGCGGATCACATGGGCATAGCGTTTGCGCAGGGTGTTGGCGCGGGCCGAAAGCTCTTTCGCGATCCAGCGGTCATTGCGGATGCGCTGGCGGGGGGCGCCGGTCACGACCTCGACCGAGATGCCGGTCAGATCCACATCCGGTTCCCAATCATCGCCATCGATCACGACGAAAAGATTCTGCCGCCCGACGATGGCCCCGTAATGGGCGATCCATTTCGCGAGGAAAAAGCTTTCGTGGCGGACATGGGTCAGGGCGCAGGCGAAATCCTTGGCCATTCATTCCTCTTCGATCAGGTCGCCCAGAAAGCCTGCGGCGGTGAGCAGCGCTTCGGCTTCGGTTCGGTCGGACGGGGGCAGGCGGTCGAGGGCGTGGGCGATCACTTCGGCCGATCCGGCCCAGTCGCGCAGAAAGCGGGCGCGGTGGTAATGCAGGATCTTGGGCGCGAAGGGATCGGGCAGGCTGCGCCCGTTGGAGATGGAGAAATTCGCCGCCTCGTCGATGAGCCGATAGGTCAGGCCGAAACGGCGGAGCGTGACGGGGAGGGCGATCTGGTCGAGCCATGGCCGCTTGTTGGCGACGCCAACTTCGTGGTCGATCTTTCGCGCGGTGTCGAGCCAGAGTTGGCCGAAGGTCTGGCCATCGACGCGGTCGGTTTCGCGCTGGGCCACGAAGCCCGCGTTGAAATAGGGAGGCGAGCGGCGGCGTGCCCCGCGCAGGAGGCGGATCCGTTCCTCGGGCATCGAAAGGCCGAAATGGGCATAGACCCGTTCCCAGCGATCCTCTTCCTTGCCCCAGGATTGGATACCTTCGGGGACGACGGAAACCTCTCCGTGACCGGGCAGGTCGGCGGCATCAAGCGGGGCCGTCATCACCATGTCGGTGTCGAGAAAGATGGAGATGGCGGCATCGCGGGGCTGGGCCAGCGCGATGATCTTGTTGCCATGCGGATAGGCGCCGCGCCACAGTCCCTGCGCGGGCGGCAGGGGCAGGAGAAGGCCGCCCACGGCGCGGAACATGGACTGGACGGCGGCGGGGGCCGGTTCGGCCCCGATGGGGCGATAGCCGAGGATCATGGACCGGGGGTGATGACGGCGGATCGAGGAGGCGAGGAGGAGCGATTGCGCCTCGAGCCGCGGGCCTTCGACGACAAAGAGAAAGGCGAGATCAGGCATCGGCTTTGTCCATCGGGTAGCGGGCCATGGGCTGGCCCGTGCGCTGTTCCAGATCGGCGATGGCGGCGGCGATCTCGGCCTCGGTCAGAGCGCGCCAGCGGGTGGCGGCGGGCAGGAAACCCGCCTTGGCAAGAACGGAGGCAACGGCGGGCAGGTCGAGCAGGGCATGGGTTTCGCGTTTGACCACGCGGCGGCCTGCGGGGAACCAGTAATCGCGGACGGCGTCGATGCGGGTTGGTGCGATGCCTGCGAAATGGCGGAACTGGCGTAGGTAGTCGTCGATGTTCTGCGAGGGGCCACGGTTCAGGATGGCGACCTGCGCATCCGGGCGCAGCACCATCGCGGCAAGGTGGAGGGCAGAGCCGTCAAGAGACACGATCCGGCGCGCGGCGCGGTAGCGGGCAAGTTGGACCGTGAGGGGATGTTCCTGCGGGTGAAAGACGGTGTAGCCCGCCTTTTCCATCAGCGCCTCGATCCGGGGTTCCAGAAGGACCGAACCGCGCTTTGATGGCAGGCGGGCGCGCGAGATGTAAAGCTTCGGCGGCCCATCGGGCGGGGTGGCGCGGGACAGGCGGTCGCGCATGAAGGCGCGGTGTTCCGGGCGGCCTGCCGCCATGTCGCCGATGCCGAAGCCCTGTTCGGGGATGACCATCTCTTCCACCGTAACGGGCGACTGGGGGGCGCGGATCTTCAGATCCGACAGGCCCATCGCATGAAAGAGCGCGAGATGGTCCCGGATCATGCGGTTTTCATGGGTGAAACGGAGCTTGGGGTGGAAGAGCACGCCCCGGATGCCGGGCGCGTGGTCGAGTGCCCAGAGGCGGGCGGTGGATTCGCACAGAAGATGGCCGAAATGGCCATAAAAGAGCCCGCCAAAGAGCCAGCGGCCGGGCAGCTGTTCTGGCTGCGCTGCAGGATCGCGGTCGGGCAGGGTGGTGATCGGATCGCCCCACCAGCGCCAGCATTCGGCGGCGGGTATGGGGTCGCCCGCGGCATCGAACAGCGCGGCGGCGCGGCGGGCACCGGGCGGGTCGGTCAGGCCCCATGGCACCAGCGTGACCTGCGGGACGATCTGCAGGGTCATGGGGCGGTCGGGATCGAATGGGGGCAGGGCGGGTGTGTCAGCCATCGCCATCCTCTTCCTCGGGCGGGGTGAAGCTGTCGGGGCGCGGGGCGGTGGCATGGTCGAAGCTGTCCGTCCGCGTCAGCCGCAGGGCGACTTTGGCGGGATCGGACAGGCCGTGCAGAATCACGGCAGAAAGGCCAGCGCAAACGGTGACGGCCCCGCCTTCGGTGGCCAGCACCGGGTCTTCGGGCCAGCCTGCGAGGACGAGGCTGTCTTCGGGCGAGAAGCCCGAGATTTCGGTCACCCCGCCCCAAGCGACCGTGTAGGTGACGCCGCCGCCTGCGCCGGTGATGCGGTTTTCGCCGGGGCCTGCGAAGATGCGGTCATGGCCGGGGCCGGAGGTGACCTGGTTTCGGCCCGGCCCGGTGTGGATTTCCACCGTGCGCTCGCCTGCGCGGAAGGTGTCGTTGCCGGGGCCGCCATAGAGCTTGGCGAAGCCGTCGCCCGCCTCGATCACGTCGTCGCCAGGGCCGCCGTCGAGCGTGTCGCGCCCGTTGCCGCCAATCAGCGTGTCATTGCCCGCGCCGCCATAGAAGGCATGGCGGTCGTTGCGGCGCATGGATTGGGCGACGAGGCGGTCATTGCCCGCTCCGCCTTCGAAGATCGCGCCCGCATAGACGGGGCCGAGCATCACGTCGCCCTGATCGGAGCCGCGCACATGGACGGAGACACGTTCCGATGCCTCGAAGGTGATGGCGCTTTCGGGATGGGCGACGATGCGCAGGACCTTGCCGATCTTGCCATCCGCCTCGTTCCGGGCGGTGACCGTGCCGATGCGGACGCAGTCGATATTGGCGGGCACCCGCAGGACATGGCCATCTGGCCCGGCGAGATACCAGAGCGTGTCATGCCCGCCATCGGGCCGTTCGACAATGCGGTCGGCGGCGCTGCCATAGGCCCAGTAGTTGTTGTCGGCGGCACCACCCTCCAGCACCACGGTGCCGTCCATCGCCATCATCGCGTGCAGGCCTGATCCGGGGTGATCCATCCCGCGCAGGTTGAGGCCGAGGTCGGCGGCGGCCGTGATCAGTTCCTGCCGCAGGGCGGGGGTGTGGGGGCCGCCCGCAAGGTTCGTGGTTTCACCCGGGTCGGCGACCACGTCGTAGACATGTTCCTCGCCGTTCGGGTAGCGGAAGTAGCGCAGGTGATCGAGTCCCTCGACCGACGGGCGCACCGAGAGCGTGCCGAAGACGGCGGTCAGAGGGGATTTCGAGCGGTCGTAACTGCCGAAGGACGGGTCGATCAGCGGCAGCAGGCTTTGGCCGGAGACCCAATCCTCGCGCGGCGGGACCCCGGCGATGTCGAGCAAAGTCTTGGGCAGATTGTGCAGCGAGACGGGCAGCCCGACCTCGGCCCCGCCGGGCATTGCGGCGTGCCAGATGCCCAAGGGGACGTGCGCGGCGCTGTCCCACTGGCTCATCTTGTGGAAGCTGTCATGGGTGCCAAGGTTGAAGCCGTTGTCCGACAGAAGGACCACGGTCGTATTGGCCCCAAGGGGGGAAGCGCGCAGCGCATCCATGAAACGCCCGATCTCGTGATCGACATGGGAACATGCGGCGAAATAGGCGCGCACGACCTGACGCCAGGCGTGATCCCCCGCCTTTTCCGGCGTCCATTGGCCGTTGACGATATAGGCCAGTTCATAGACTGCCATCCCCGGCTGCGGCCCGGTGAAATCATCCGGATGGGCGCTTTCGGGCCAGTGGATCGCTGCCGGATCGTAGAGTTGGTAGAAGCGGTCGGGGCAGGTGAGGTTGTAATGCGGATGCTTGAAGCCAAGCTGGATCAGGTGGCGGCGGGCGGGATCGGCGCGACCGATATAGTCGATGGCGTTCTGGGCAACGGCATGGTCGTAGAAGGTCTGGTCCATCGAGCCGTCATCATCCGGGTGGTTCACGCCCGCGATGCCCGGCCCCTTGTCGAGATAGGGGTGGACGCCGCGGCGGCGGCCACGGTCGGCGGCCTCGGCATCCTCGTGGAACAGGATGCGGCGGTAATCCTCTGGCATCGGTTTGTAATTGGCGTCGGTCTTGCCGGTGGTGAAGGTGCGGAAGCCCGCGCGGCGCAGGTCATAGACCCATGAGGCCGTGGGGGGCAGCACGTCGCGCCAGAAGCGGTTGAGATCGACCAGCCCGGTGCGGAAGGGTGATAGGCCCGTCGAGATTTCGGCCCGGCAGGGGGCGCAGAGGGGGATGGTGGCATAGGCGTTGGCAAAGCGGGTGCCTTCGGCCATCAGCCGGTCGATATTGGGCGTCTGGATTGTCACACCGAAGGCCGTGCGCCAGGTGAAGATGTCGATCATGTCGTCGATCCAGATCAGGCAGAGATTGCCGTTCCGGATCGTTTGGCGGTCAAACCCCATGCCGCCCCCTTTCGCCGCGCAACTGGAGGGCGGCGGCAAGGTCGGGCCGACCCGTGGCGGGCCAGACGAGCACGTCGAAAAGGTGAAAGCTGCCGAGCTTGTTCTTCAGGCCCGGGCGGGCGTTCCGGCAGCCGATGAAAAGGTCAGCGGGGCCGGTGAGGGTGAGGGTGGCGCTGGCGGCGCTGCGGCCATTGACCGTCAGGCTGACCCGGCCCTGTTCCAGGGAAAGGGCAGCAAGGATCACCCCGTCGGGGGCGGGCGCAGTGAGGGACAGGTCGCTGTCCTTGCGCCCGATGCGGAGTTGGCCGTCCTCATGCGCGAGGAAGAGGTAGCCGCTGCCATCTTTCGGCTGCAGCGAGAGCACGGTGCCTGCGGATGCGCCGGGGGTCGGGCGGAACAAGGCGGCGGCGGTGGCGGTGGTGCTGTCGGGCAGGGCGTCGGCAAGCATCAGGCCCGAGTTTTCGCCCGCGCGGAAGACCAGTGCGCCGGTGGCGTTGCGCGCAGTGCCGGTTTCATTGGCAGGGACAGAAGCGGCAGCCGCACCCGTGCTGGCGGGCCAGAGGTGGAGCGCGGTGGTTTCCGGCGCGTGGTTGCAGGAGAGCCAGAGGGGCGCGGGCGGGCCGGACGGGGCGGAGGCAGGTTCTGCAGGCAGGGCCGCGCCGGGCGTGCGCGCTTTGCGTTGGACGAGCGCGCCATCGGGGAGGCGGCCGGGAAAGAGGATTGGCTCTGTCATCACGCCCCCCAGATTGGGAGGAGGGCGGGCAGCGCCCAGCGGTGCAGCGGTGGCCCGCCATCGGGCGCTGTGGCCTGCCAGTCGTCGCGCAGGCCCCCCCGGTTTGGCGGCAGGCCCGTGCGACCCGGCGCGGGGTCTGCGCCATGAGCATAGTGGAGCGTGCCGCCTGCGGCAGGGGCATCGGTCGTGATCAACAGCGCCTTTGGATCGTCCGGGGCGATGGTGATGGCGGTGATGCGCGCCGTGGTGCCGGTCAGGCGGAAGCCCATCACAGGGCCGGGGTCGAGCGCATCGGACAGAACGAGCGGCCCCATGGATTGCGTGGTGACACGGATGTGGCGGTCTGCGGCTTCGGCCAGAAGGAGGGTGGGGCAGTGCCAGTCGCCCCTCGCAAGTGCTTCGGTCAGGGCGAAGGCATCCATGCGGGCCATGCGGGCGCGGGCCGCATCGGTGGGGCGGCCCCATGCCGTCTGTTCGAACATGTAGCCCGGGGCGGGGATCGTCAGGCGATGTGGGCCCGGCTGCCAAGCGAGGGTCGCATGGGCGGCGATGGCGGGGTGGGTGGTGTCGCGGGCGGTGCCAGCCTCGGCCGTCAGAAGAAAGACGGGTCGGGCGATGTCGCGGCGGATCAGTTCCACCTCGATCCGTGCCATGAGGCGGCGTAGGCCGCAGGCAAGGGCGGCGGCATCGCTGACCCGATCCTCCAGCCCGAAGTCGAGCGCGATGGCCGGGACAGAGAGGCGCGTGCCGAGGCTGCGCGCGGCGGCGATGCCATTGTCGATGGCAGTGATCAGATTGGCGAAGGCGGGGCCGGATGGCAGATCGTCGATGCCGGTGCTGCCGTCGGTTTCGGCGCGGCAGAGGTGGAGGGGAAGGGCGCGGCCTTGGGCGAGGCGGTCGGACAGCAGGCAGTCCGCCAGCAGCGCCTCGCGCGTGGACCAAGTGACATGCTGGAGCCTTGCGGTGTGGTCGGCAGTGGCGGTGCCTTCAAGGCCCACGGCGCCGATATCATCGCCGGGGGCGAGGATGTGGTGGGGAAAGGCGGGCGGACGGCAGGAAAAGCCCGCGCGGCGCTGGCCCCCCAGCGCGAAAAGGCCGAGGAGGGGGCCGGGTGCTGCGGCGACGATGTCGCCGCCGACATGGGCGCGGCGATAGGCGCGGGGGCCAAGGGCCGGGTCGAGACGGGCGTCGAAGTGAAGCCAGCCGTCCTGATCGCGCAGGTTCCACGCATCGATATCGCCCAAGGCGGGTGCCTCGCTGCGCGGGGTAGGGAGGGGGAGGCGCTGGCGCAGGTCGGAGAGGACCTTGTCGGACAGGCGCAGGGTAAGCCCGGTTTCATCCCATGTGACAACATCGCCATTCTCGGCCCGGATCAGCACGCCTTCAGAGGGCGCGGACGGGTCGGTCTGGGCGTCTGTGGCGGGGCGGCGGGCCATCGGCTGCTTAAATCCAGTCGAGGTTCACGCGGGCAGGGTCATGGCGTTTGGCCAGAGCCTGCCGCAAGGCATGGAACCGGGGGCGCAGATGCAGGAATTTGCGTTCATGGGTTTCGGCCAGCAGGACGCGGATGCGGTCGAAAAGCGACGCGCGGTCCATCGCCTCGAGGATGTCAAGTTCGGCCCCTTCGATATCGAGCTTGACCAAGGCGATCTCGTCCCTTTCGGCAAGGCGCGCGTGCAGGAAGGCCGGGAAGTCGATCAGCGCGACCTCGGGACCGGTGCTGTCGTCGATGGCATGGCCGCCGGAGAGGATCGTGCTCTTGACCGAGGCGCCGGACGGGTTGGAGTCGAAGTTGGTGGCACGGTGGAGGCGGACCCGACCTTCGGACACCCCGAGTGCGGCATTGACTAGGGTGACATTGGCCACCCCGGAAAAGCGGGCGGAGAGCCGCTCGAAGGTCCATGGATCCGGTTCGAAGGCGATCACATCGGCCCCGGTGCGGGCAAGAATGTCGGTCACCTTGCCGAGGTTCGCCCCGCAGTCCAGCGCCAGATCGCCCGGCCGCAGCATCGCGGCCGCCCCGGCTAGGAAGCCTTCGGCGCGGGCCTTGCGGAGCGCGCGCCATTGGCGGCGCTGCAGCGCCTCGGCCTGAAGCTCCGCCTCGGATTTGGGCGCGGCCACGGGCGGCGGGGCGGCGTCCGTGGCGGCGGGGCGGGGGGCGGGCATCACGCTATTCCTCGAGCGCCTGTGCCGGATCGACGCCTTCGATGGCGCACATGCGTGCCGCATAGGAATTGGGCAGGGGCGGGTTCCTGCGCCACCAAGGTTTCGTGCCGTTGGTATAGAGGTGGACGGACAGGGTGTTGTCGGTGAAATGCCCTTCAACCCGCCCATAGGGATCATAGAAGACATCGTTGAGCTGAAACGGCACAGGATAGAGGTAATCGGGCGTCAGCGCCTTGTCATAATCCCCCGTCTGCTGGGCGAACCATGTGAAGGCCTGCGGGCCGAAGGCGGTGCGTTCGGCATTGTAGATGCGCACGGCCTGCGGCAGCGAAGTGGGCTGCTTTTCGATCTTCTTCCGCTGCTGCTTGTTGAACCAAGCGGGCGCTTCGGGAAGGTTTTCGTAATAGTCGAGCAGGCGGTCGATCAATTCGCCTTTGGGTGGGATGTAGACCACGCCGCAGTTCAGCGCGCCGCGGAAGCCGTGACCGGCGAAGATGTTCTGCATCTCGTCTGGGAAGGGCTTGTGGCAATAGGCGTCGCAGTCGATCCAGATCGCGTCGATCGCCTTGATCATCTTGTAGCGGAAGACGTTCGACAGGAAGGACTCGGAGGTCTGGGCCACGATGTCCATGTCGATCTTCATGATGTCGGTGGCCTTGCGCACCTCGACGCCCTCGGGGACGTTCGACACTTCATGCGTGCAGTAGAGGATGGTGGGGTGCCCGTTTCGCACATGCGACAGCAGACACAGCTGGTTGAGGTAGTGCAAACGGTCGCCGATCCAGAGAGATGCCACGGGACGACGTTGGGGTACTGACATGATGCCTCACTCTGCCCGATGCGGGCTTCTTCTGGTTTTGGGCAGATTGCCCGAAAGCGCAGGGCGCTGTCCATATTTTCGGGGGGCGCGGTGCGCTTGAGTTCAGGGTGTGGATGCGGCGACACGCCCATAGCCGCGGGTGAGCACGGGATCGAAGCCGTATTGGGGGCCGTGCCAGCCGTGTGCGGCAAGGGCCGTTTCGACTGCGGGAAGGTCTGGGTGGAAGGCTTCGATCCAGCGACCGGTGAGGAAAAGCTGGTCGGGCAGGGGGCTGAGGTCGGACAGCGCCGAGATCAGGGCGGTGGGGGGCAAGGTCGCCTCGGCGATCAGAAGGGCGCTGGGCCGATGTTCGGCCACGAGCGCACAAAGATGGGCGACGGGGTCACGGGACGGGGCCGGGTCGAGGAGGTGGAAACGCGCGTCGAAGGCCCGGCCGTTATGGGCGCAGAGGCGGGTGATGACGGGGTGGAGGCCGGGATCGCCTTCCTCCATCACCTGCGTCAGGTCGGGGCGCACGCGGGCCAGATGGGCGGGCAGGAAGCCGCATCCCGCGCCAAGCGTCAGAAGCGTGCCGTCCTTGGGAAGAAGATGCGGCATGCGGCGGGCCATGCCGCGTTCGAACTTGCCCGCCTCGATGATCAGAAGGGTGGGCGGGGTGAAGACGCGCGGGTCCATCGGGACCTCGACCGTGTGATTGGCCTTCCAGTCGAGCGGGATGTCGAGGGTCGCGTCGATGGGGCCCGCGACATAGCTGCCCATCGGCGTGACGGGGGGCTTGGGTTCGGCGGGTGCTGCTTTGCGATCCTCTTTCGCCTTGGCGTTGCGGCGCTTTTCCACGTCGGACATCAGCGCCGCGATCTTTTCCTTGTCGCGCGGCTGGGGCGGTTTGGCGGTGATCTGGGTGATCGGGATGGCCGAGGCCTTGCCCAGATCGGCGACGAGTTGGTGATAGGCCTCGGTCTGTTTCAACTCGGCAAGCCGCGCCTCGGCCCGGTCGATGGCGGCGCTGTGAAGGCGGTTCAGGACCGGGTCTTCTAGAAGCTGCGTCATGAGTGCATTGCGCGCCTCGGTGTAGCGCAGCATCGTGTCGTCGCGCACCTCGTTGCGGTCCTGCAGCGCCCAGTAGTCGGAATTGTACTTGTCCTTCTTGTTGTTCACGTTGCCGCGCATCTTGCGGATCGCGTAGCTGTCGACCGATTTCACCGCATAGTGGTTCAGTTGCACCCAGTCATAGCCCACGGTGCGGGTGATGGAGCGCCAGCCGCGGAATTTGAAGTAATCCTCCATCTCGCGGCCTGATCCGTTCAACCATTTCACGGTGTCGGGAAAGCCTGTTTCGATATGGCGGGTCTTCATCTTGGGGCGGTGGATGCCGAGCTTCCAGTATTCGGGATCGAAGGTGAAAAGCGTCTTGACCCCCCAGCCCTTGTTCCACATCGGCGGTGCGGCGTAGAGATACTGTTCGGTGACCGGGGCGCGGGACCAGTCTACGACCCCGCCAGAGCCGAAGATGCGCCATGTGACGACAATGCCGTTGGCATCCTGTTCTTTTGCGGCGGTCAAGAGGCCGTCGAGCGTGCCGTCCCCGTGGCGGATGGACAGAAACTCGTCGGCATCGAAGACCATGACCCAGTCGGATTTGCACACAACCGGTTCCTCTTGCGCGTAGTTCAGCGCGCTGGGCTGCGGGCGCAGACCTTCGGGGATGACATTGCGGCGGTGATGGGCAAGGCCCAACTCCTCGAGCCGGATCAGCATATCGTCGGTGCCATCGGAGCAGTCGTTGGTGTAGACCACCAGGTCGGTGAAGCCCACGGCAAGGTGATGGGCCACCCATTCGATCACGAAGGGGCCTTCGTCCTTCATCATGGAGACGGCGGTGACCTGCCCATGCGGGCTTTTGTGCCGCTTGACCGCGAAAGGCACCGTTCCCCAGAGGTCGGAGGCCCCGCGGGGCCGCTTTGGCCGTTGCTGCGCCATCTTCTTCACCCCTGCCTGACCCGTACCCTGCACCACCTGCCATCTGATGCCTCTTTGCCGCAGCGGGCGTCAAGCCATCCGCCCCCGCCTTTGTCGGGGTGGACCGGGACCTGTGGCGCTTCTAGCATCGCGGACAGTGACGAGTGAGGGTGGAAGAGATGGCATCCGGTACAGACAAGACCGTGCAAGAGCGGGTCATCGCGCTGTTGTCCGCAGACGGGGCGGGGACGCAATCGCTTAATGCAGCGCTGCGCCTGTTGGCCAAGTGGCGGTCCGAGCTTCTGGGGCAGGCGCTGCTGGAACGGTCAGGCGACCGGGTGCTGTGGGGGCCGTTCAAGGGAATGGCCTATCCCGTTCGGGCCGCGGAGGGCGCGCGCACACCGCGCCTGATCGGTTGCTATGAGGCGAGCCTCGTTCCGGTGATCGAGGAGATCGCGTTGGGCGGCTATGATCGGGTGATCGATATCGGATCGGCAGAGGGCTACTACGCCGTGGGTCTGGCCCTGCGTTTGCCCGGCGCGCGGGTGATCGCGCGCGACACCGATGCGACGGCGCAGGCGGCCTGCGCGGAGTTGGCGCGGATCAACGGCGTGGCGGAGCGGGTGGAGATCGGTGGGGCGGTCAACCCGGGCGATTTCGACGGAATGATCGCGGGGCGCACGCTGATCCTGTGCGACATCGAAGGCGAGGAGGAGGCACTGCTGGACCCGGACGTCGCGCCGCGGCTGCGCGAGGCGGACCTTCTGGTGGAGGTGCATGAGGGGATGCGGCCCGGTTGCCTTGATCTGTTGGAGCGGCGCTTTGCGCCAAGCCATCACATCCAACGATTCGGTCGGCGGTTGCAGGACGAGGGTATGCCGCCATGGGCCGAGAAGCTTTCGGACATGGATCGGCTGCTGCTGCTATGGGAATGGCGGGCCTCGCCGACACCGTGGCTCTGGATGCGGAGGCGGACGGCATGACCGAGCGCGCGGGAATGAGGGGGCCGGAACATAACGCGGCGATCTGGTATGCGCCCGATGGGTATGACCCCGGCAAGGGGGTGAACGGGCGGCGGATGGCGGGGGACAGTTTCCTGCGCGGCTGGTTCCGGCATGCCGAGGTGGCGGAATGGCTGGCGGTGACCCATGGGCCGGGGGATGCGCGGGCCTTCGAGACGCTGGCGGAAACGATGCGACCCGGCGCCCCCGTGCGGGTGGAGCGGCTGGAGAATGCCCGCACCATCGCGCCGGTGGGGACGATGTTCTTTTCGGGTCCGAATTTCGCGGGCGAGACATGGCGGCGGGCGCTGTGGGGAGACACGGCCTATGCGATCTGCGGGATTACGCATACGATTTCCACCAAGGCGGTGATGGAGGGGGCATGGCATTTGCGGTCCAGCCCGCAGGCGGAATGGGATGCGGTGATCTGCACCTCGCGCGCAGTGAAGGCCGCACTAGAGACCCAGTTGGAGATGATCGACAGCTTTCTGGCGGGTCGTTTCGGCACTACCCTTCCGCCGCGCCCCAAGATGCCGGTCATCCCGCTGGGTGTGGATTGCGACGCCTTCATCCCTGATCCGGCGACCGGGGCGGCCTTGCGCGAGGAGTTGGGCATCGGCACCGAGGACAGCGTCGCGCTGGTCGTGGCGCGGTTGAGCCCGCATGAGAAGTTCGATCCGCTGCCCGTCTATCTTGCCCTGCAGAAGGCACAGGCTGGGACCGGGCGGCGGCTGCATCTTATTCTTTACGGCGATTTTGCAGACAATTACGGGCGGCGCATCTTCCTTGAACCGGCGGCGGAACTGATGCCCGACGTGACCTTGCACCACCTGCCGCATCAAAGCGCAGAGCGGCGGCTGTCGGCGCTGTCGGCGGCAGAGATGTTCCTGTTTCCCATCGACAACGTTCAGGAAAGCTTTGGCATCGCGCCGGTGGAGGCGATGGCGGCAGGGTTGCCGATCATCGCTTCGGATTGGGACGGCATCCGCGACACGGTTGATGGCGGCGCGGGCATCCGCATCCCGGTAACGGGGCCGCGGGTCGAGCATGTGACGGCGACCGGGCTTCGCTATCACGGTGGAACCGACAATTACATCCAGTATCTGAGCCAGCTTTCGGCGGTAACGGCGATCGATGTGGGTCGCATGGCCGAGGCGGTGCGCGCGCTGATCACGCAGCCCGATCTGCGGGCGCAGCTGGGCGCGGCTGGGCGGGCGCGGGCGCGCAGCCTGTTCGACTGGGGCGTCGTCGTCCCCGCGATGCAGGATCTGTTCGCCGAACTGGACGCGATCCGACGTGCGGCTGATCCGGCCCGTCATCCGCCGATCCCCGCTGCGCACCTGCCGGTCGGGCCATCGCCCGCGACCTTTTTCGCGGGCTTTCCCACGCGGGCGCTGCCTCGGCAGATGGTCTATCTCTGGCGCGGGAGTGACGTGTCGCTGGCGCGTCTGTGGGACTTGCGCGATTATGCGACAACGCGGCGGGTCTTTGAGATGCCGCAGGATGTGGCGGCCGTGGCCGAGGCGCTGGCCGCGCGGAACGGTGCGACGGCTGCCGAGATTGCCGAAGCGACGGGGCTGAGTGTGGCGCGGGTGGAGCGTTGCCTTCTGTGGCTGATGAAATACGCGATGATCGAAGAGGGCGGCGGATGAGCGGACATATCCTGATCACCGGGGCGGGCAGCGGTATCGGGCGGGCCACGGCGAAGGCCTTTCTGGCGGCGGGGTGGCGCGTCGCGCTGATGGGGCGGCGGCGCGCGGCCTTGGAAGAGACGGCCGGGGAGGCGCCTGCGCTGATCCTGCCTGCCGACGTGGGTGCGCCCGACGAGGTGGAGGCGGCCTTCGCCGCGCTGGAGCGGGACTGGGGGCGGCTGGATGTCCTGTTCAACAATGCGGGGATTTCGGTCAAGGCTGCGCCCATCGACGAGATCGCGGTCGAGGATTGGCTGCGACTGGAACGCGTGAACATCACCGGCATGTTCCTCTGCGCGCGCGCGGCCTTTGGCCTGATGCGGCGGCAGAGCCCGCAAGGGGGGCGGATCATCAACAACGGGTCGATCTCGGCCCATGCGCCCCGGCCGGGATCGGCGCCCTATACCACGTCGAAACATGCGGTGACTGGGCTGACGAAGACGCTGGCGCTGGACGGGCGGCGGTTCGACATCGCCTGCGGTCAGATCGATATCGGCAATGCCCTGACGGACATGGCCGTGGCCTTCACCAAGGGCGTGCCGCAGGCCGATGGATCGGTGAAGGTGGAACCCGTCATGGATGTGGGCCATGTGGCCGAAGCTGTTCTGCACATGGCCAGTCTGCCGCTGTCAGCGAACATCCCCTTCCTTACGATCATGGCGCGCGACATGCCCTTTGTCGGGCGGGGGTGACCCGTTACGCTTCGCGGCAGAACATGTCGTAGACGAGCGCGATGGTGCGGCTGACCTTGGGGTCTTGGATCGAATAGAAGATCGCCTTGCCTTCGCGGCGGCAGGCGACGAGGCCTTCGAGCCGCAGGCGGGCCAATTGCTGGCTGACGGCCGCCTGACGCTGATCCAGCAGGCGTTCAAGTTCGGTGACCGATTTCTCGCCCGAGGAAAGATGGCACAGGATCATGAGCCGACCTTCATGCGACAGCGCCTTGAGGAAGGCCGCCGCCGCCGTGGCGCGTTCGGTCATCTCGTCCACGGCAAGATGGCCGCAGCCGTCTTGCGTTTCATCGGGTTGAAGTTCGCTCAGAGGCACCCGCAATTGCATGTCCTGCTCTACCCTTTCCCTAGACCTGTATCACAGCGCGGCGCGGCTGGCGATATGGTCCGCCATGCCACGATGCCGCGCTTTTGCTGCCGTCGTGCCGAAGACATGGGACCGAAATGCAGGATTTAAAGTGGATCAGGGTGCAAAATCGCCGAAATGACCCTGAGAAAACAGAAGCGGCGCGCCGTTGCGGAAGGCCGCGCGCAGGACGGCCCCGACAAGGATGAGGTGATCGCCCCCGTCATGCACGGCGTGGCGGGCGCAATCAAAGCGCGCAAGGCTGCTGTTCAGGCGGGGCAGGCCGTCGGGACCGTCGGTCCAATCCAACCCATCGAAGGTGGCGCCGTTGCGGGTGAAGCGGGCGGCGATGTCGCGTTCCTCGCGCCCGAGGATGTGGATGGCGAAGGTTTGCGCCTCGGCGAAGGCCGCCGCGCGCGAGGAGGCGCGGTCCACCGACCAGAGCACCAGCGCCGGGTCGAGCGAGACGGAGGCGAAGCTGTTCACCGTGATCCCGAGCGGGCCGTCCGGCCCCTGACAGGTGACGACGGTCACGCCGGTGGCGAACCGCCCCAGCGCATCGCGCAGGGCGCGGCGGGTTTCGGGGCCGGGGGTGAATTCCAGCGGGGACTGGTCGGTCATCGTGGGCGGGCCTCTTGCGCTGCGGGGTGATCAGATAAGGGTTTTCCGGCGCGGGACAATGGGGCGTCGGCGCGGCAGAGGGGGATGCGCCTGTCACAGAGCGCGGGTAGGCTGGCCGCGACTCAGGGATGGAGGACTTTCATGCAGCGACCGCTTTCCGCCTTCACGGCACCGGGCCGCTTCTGGCGCGGCAACCTGCACACGCATTCGACCCGGTCGGACGGGGTGCTGTCGCCGGAAGAGGTCTGCCGTCGCTATCGTGCGGAAGGCTATGATTTCCTAGCGCTGACGGATCATTTCGTGGGGATGTGGGGCTTTCCGATCGTGGACACGGTGCCCTTCCGGGCCGAGGGTTTCACCACGATCCTTGGCGCGGAACTGCATTCCGGCGCGATGGCCAATGGCGAGTTGTGGCACGTCCTTGCCGTGGGCCTGCCGCCGGATTTCGCGCCATCGAACAGCCCGGATTTCGTGCCGCGCGAGGATCAGGAAAGCGCCGCAGAGATCGCGGCGCGGGCGGTGGCGGCCGGGGCCTTTGTGGCCATCGCCCATCCGCAATGGTCCGGCCTGACGCTGGCCGATGCGCGCACCATCACGGCGGCCCATGCGGTGGAGATTTACAACCACGGCTGCGCCACGGGCTGTGACCGGGCGGATGGATTTGCCATCGCGGACCTTCTGCTGACCGAAGGGCGCAAGCTGACCATGATCGCCACCGATGACGCCCATTTCTCGGAGCCCGATCATTTTGGCGGCTGGGTCATGGTGAAATCGCAGGCGAACGAGCCGGACGCATTGCTGGCCGCGTTGAAACGGGGGGATTTCTATTCCTCGCAGGGGCCGGAACTGCGCGATGTGCGGATTGAGGGAGAGATGGTGGTGGTCGAAAGCTCTGCCGTGTCCTCGGTCATCGTGCAGGGCTGGGGGACGGGTGCGAAGGGGGTGCATGGCCATTCCATGACCCGGGCCGAAGTGCCGCTGGCGCGGCTGCTGAACAGCCCGTGGCTGCGCGTGACGGTGATCGACGCGGCGGGCAAGCGGGCGTGGTCCAACCCGTTCTGGCGGGAGGTCGAAGGGGGAAACCCCCGCGTCTAGCCTGCGCAACCCCTTCATCTTCTGTCTGAAAATATCCTGCGGGGGGTGAATTCGCCGCAGGCGAAGAGGGGGGCGCAAAGCCCCCCTTTCTGTTTCAGTTCCCCAAGATGCCCGGCAGGCGCAGGTCCATGGCGCGGGCATGATCCAGCGCGATGTCATAGCCCGCATCGGCATGGCGCATGACGCCGGTGGCCGGGTCGTTCCAGAGCACATTGTGCAAGCGACGCGCAGCATCCTCGGTGCCGTCGGCGACTATGACCATGCCGGAATGCTGGGAAAAGCCCATACCGACCCCGCCGCCATGGTGCAGCGAGACCCAGGTCGCGCCGCTGGCCGTGTTGAGCAGCGCGTTGAGAAGCGGCCAGTCGGAGACGGCATCAGAGCCATCCTTCATCGCCTCCGTTTCGCGGTTGGGTGAGGCGACGGAGCCGCTATCCAAATGGTCGCGCCCGATCACGACGGGGGCCTTCAACTCGCCCGATTTCACCATCTCGTTGAACATCAGGCCCGCGCGGTGCCTGTCGCCCAGTCCGATCCAGCAGATGCGGGCGGGCAGGCCTTGGAAGGCGATCCGGTCCTGCGCCATGTCGAGCCAGCGGTGCAGATGGGCGTTTTCCGGGAAAAGCCGCTTCATCGCGCGGTCGGTGGCATAGATATCCTCGGGATCGCCCGACAAAGCGCACCAGCGGAAGGGGCCGATCCCCTTGCAAAACAGGGGACGGATATAGGCAGGGACGAAGCCGGGGAAGGCGAAGGCATTCTCCAGCCCTTCATCCTGCGCGACCTGCCGGATGTTGTTGCCGTAGTCGAGCGTGGGGACGCCCGCGTTCCAGAAATCCACCATCGCAGCGACATGGGTGCGCATCGAGGCGCGGGCGGCTTTTTCCACCTCCTTCGGGGCGGTTTCCTGCTTTGCGCGCCATTCGGCAGTGGTCCAGCCAGCGGGGCAGTAGCCGTGCAGCGGATCATGGGCCGAGGTCTGGTCGGTGACGATGTCGGGGCGGGGGCCGCCCTGTTTCATCCGTGCCACCAGTTCGGGGAAGATATCGGCGGCATTGCCCAGAAGGCCCACGGATTTCGCCTCTCCCTTCGCGGTCCAGTCGGCGATGAGGGCGAGCGCTTCGTCCAGCGTATGCGCCTTGGCGTCGAGATAGCGGGTGCGGATGCGGAAATCGATGCGGGTTTCGTCCACCTCGACAGCAAGGCAGCAGGCACCGGCCATGACGGCGGCGAGCGGCTGCGCGCCGCCCATGCCGCCGAGGCCGCCGGTCAGGATCCAGCGGCCCTTGAGACTGCCGCCGTAATGCTGGCGGCCTGCTTCGGCGAAGGTCTCGAATGTGCCTTGCACAATGCCTTGGGTGCCGATGTAGATCCACGACCCGGCGGTCATCTGGCCATACATGGCCAGCCCGCGCTTATCCAACTCGTTGAAATGATCCCATGTCGCCCAATGGGGCACGAGGTTGGAATTGGCGATAAGGACGCGGGGCGCGTCCTTGTGGGTGCGGAAGACACCGACGGGTTTGCCTGATTGCACGAGAAGGGTTTCGTCGTCGTTGAGCGTCTTCAGCGTGGCGACGATGCGGTCGAAATCCTCCCACGTCCGCGCGGCGCGGCCGATGCCGCCATAGACCACAAGCTCATGCGGGTTCTCGGCCACGTCGGGGTGCAGGTTGTTCATCAGCATCCGCATCGGCGCCTCGGTCAGCCAGCTTTTGGCGGTGATCTCGGGGCCGGTGGGCGGATAGATGTCGCGGAGATTGTGACGCGTGTTCATGGGGTTGCCCTTCAGAGCGTGGGAAGCGGGATGGCGGCGGCGTCCGCAAGCGCGCCGTCGGCGACAAGCCGGGCTGCGGTTTCAAGATCGGGGGCGAGGTAGCGGTCTTCGCCCAAGGTGGCGACCTCGGCCCGGAGGCGGGCGAGGGTCTTTTGCAGCGGCAGCGAGGTGGTCAACGGCGCGCGAAATTCCACCCCTTGCGCGGCGCAGAGCGCCTCGACCCCCAATATGCGGGACAGGTTGGCATTCATGGGTGTCAGGCGGCGTGCGCCATGGGCGGCCATGCTGACATGGTCCTCCTGATTGGCGCTGGTTGGGGTGCTGTCAGTGACGGTGGGATGGGCGAGGTGTTTGTTCTCGCTCATCAAAGCCGCCGTGGTCACTTCGGCGATCATCAGGCCGGAATTCAGGCCCGGGTTCGGCGTCAGGAAAGGCGGCAGGTCAAAGGAGAGGGTGGGATCGACCATCAGCGCCACGCGGCGCTGGGCTATGGCGCCGATTTCGGAGATTGCCAGTGCGATCATGTCGGCGGCGAAACCCACGGGTTCGGCGTGGAAATTGCCGCCCGAGACGATCTGCCCATCGGCGAGGACGAGCGGGTTGTCGGTGGCAGCATTGGCTTCGATTTCAAGGGTTTGCGCGGCCTGACGCAGGATGTCCATCGCGGCGCCGGTGACCTGCGGCTGGCAACGGATGCAATAGGGATCCTGCACCCGGGTGTCGCCTTCGCGGTGGCTTTCGCGGATGGGGGAGCCATCAAGCAGGGCGCGCAGCGTGGCGGCGGCCTCGATCTGGCCCGCATGGCCACGCAGGGCATGAATCTGCGGGTGAAGGGGGGCGGTGGACCCCATGATGGCGTCGGTTGACATCGCGGAGATGACGAGCGCCGCTTGCGCGTTGCGCCATGCATCGAAGAGGCCCGCGAGCGCGTATGCCGTGGAGAATTGGGTGCCGTTGATGAGGGCGAGCCCTTCCTTTGGGCCGAGGATGAGGGGGGCAAGGCCCTTACTGGCAAGGGCTTCTATTGCGGGGAGGATCGTGCCGCCGACCTCTGCCTCGCCCGCGCCGATCATGACGGCGGTCATATGGGCGAGGGGGGCGAGGTCGCCCGAGGCGCCGACGGAGCCTTGGGCGGGGATGACGGGGGTGATGCCGTGGTCGAGCATCGCCTCGATCTGGGCGATGACCTCCCACCTTACGCCAGAGGCGCCGCGGCCAAGGGAGAGGAGTTTTAGCACCATCATCAGCCGGGCGATGGAGCGGGGCATGGGATCGCCCACGCCGCAGCAATGCGACAGGATCAGGTTGCGCTGAAGGGTGGCGGTGTCTTTCGCCGCGATCTTGAGCGAGGCAAGCTTGCCGAAGCCGGTGTTGACGCCATAGACGGCGGCATCGCCCGCAGCGGCAGTGGCGATCCGGGCGGCGGCCGCCTCGACCCCCGCGCGGGCGGAGGGGTGCAGGCGGGCGGGACAGCCGGAACGGAAAACATGTTCGATTTGTGTAAGCGTCGTGCCGCCGGGATTGAGGATTTCAGGCGTCAAGGCGGCCTCCGATGATTGATTTATGCAAGGCATCCGCGCCGATCCGGTAGCTGAGTTCCGCCGGATGCGTGAGGTTCCAGAGGCAGAGATCGGCGCGCATGCCGGGGGCGAGGGTGCCGCGATCAGTCAGGCCCAAGGCGCGCGCGGCGTGGGCGGTGGTGCCCAGAAGCGCCTCTTCGGGCGTCATGCGGAACAGGGTGCAGGCCATGTTCATGGCCAAGGGCAGCGAGGTCATGGGCGAGGAGCCGGGGTTACAATCGGTGGCCACGGCCATCGGCACGCCTGCGGCGCGCAGGGCGGCGATGGGGGGGACGTTCGTGTCGCGCAGGGTGTAGAAGGCGCCGGGCAGGATGCCCGCCACGGTGCCGGTGCGGGCCATGTCGGCGATGCCTTCGGGCGAGAGATGTTCGAGGTGGTCGGCCGACAGCGCGGCGTGGCGGGCGGCGAGTTGCGCGCCGCCTTGGTCGGAAAGCTGCTCTGCGTGCAGCTTCACCCGCAGGCCCAAGGCGCGGGCGGCGGTGAAGAGGCGGTCCACCTGCGCGGGGGTGAAGGCGATGGTCTCGCAGAAGGCATCCACGGCGTCGATCAGCCGTTCGGCATGGGCGGCGCGGAGGGAGGGGATGGCGACCTCGTCGATGTAGGCCTCGGGATTGCCCTTGTATTCCGGGGGGATGGCATGGGCGGCAAGGTGGGTGGTGGTGATGGTGACGGGGCGCAGCGTGGCAAGGCGGCGGGCGGCGCGGAGCATCTTGAGTTCGTCCGCGACGGTCAGGCCATAGCCGGATTTGATTTCCACCGTGGTGGTGCCTTGCGCGATCATCGCGTCGAGGCGGGGCAGGGATTGGGCGATGAGGTCGTCTTCGGAGGCAGTGCGGGTGGCGGTGACGGTGGAGAGGATGCCGCCGCCGGCGCGGGCGATGTCTTCGTAGCTTGCACCTTTCAGGCGAAGCTCGAATTCCGCGGCGCGGTTGCCTGCGAAGACGAGGTGGGTGTGCGCGTCGATCAGGCCGGGGGTGAGAAGTTTTCCTTGCATGTCAAGGGTTTCCGCCCGTGGCGCGCTGCTGCGAGGGCCGATCCAGACGATGGTGTCACCTTCGATGAGAAGGGCCGCGTCGGGGATCAGGCCATAACCGCCCCGCATCGTCGCCGCCGTGATCCCGGTGAGGAGAATCGCCATCCCATCTTGCCTTATGTCTGAGGTTGGCGTTATTATGTATATACATAATGACCTGTCAAGCGAGGGACGGACATGCTGATCCATGCGGAGCGCGCGTTGCTGCCGGAGGGCTGGGCGTCGGATGTGGGGGTGCGTGTCGAGGGCGGGCGGATCGCGGCGGTCGGGCCTGCGGCGGGTGGCCAGCGGGTGGGATGCCTGCTGCCTGCCCCGGTGAACCTGCATTCGCACGCCTTTCAGCGCGCGATGGCGGGAATGACAGAGCGGCGCAGCGCCGGGCAGGACAGTTTCTGGACCTGGCGGTCGCTAATGTATCGGTTCCTTGATCGTTTGACGCCCGAAGATGTGGAGGCGATCGCCGCGCAGGTGATGGTGGAGATGGCCGAAGCCGGGTTCGCCGCCGTGGCGGAGTTCCATTATCTGCATCACCAGCCCGGAGGCGCGCCCTATGCCACTCTGGCAGAAATGTCTGAACGGATCGTCAACGCGGCGGAAGACACCGGGTTTGGGCTGACGCTGCTGCCTGTGCTCTATCAGCGCGGGGGCTGTGACGGGCGGGCGCTGACATCGGGTCAGCTGCGCTTTGGCAACGATCCGGAGCGGTTCGCGCGGCTGTGGGAGGGGGCGGCGGCGGCGGTGAAGCGGCTGCCTGACGGGGTGACGGGGGTTGCTCCGCATTCGCTGCGGGCGGTGGATGCGGCGGGGCTGCGGATGGCGGAAGGGATTGCACCGGCTGCGCCGCTCCATATCCATCTGGCCGAGCAAGTGGCTGAAGTAGAGGAGGTTTCTACCGCCTATGGCGCGCGGCCCGTTGAATGGCTTTTGGCCAATGCAGGGGTGGATGGGCGCTGGTGCCCCATCCATTGCACGCAGATGACGGAAGCGGAGACGGTGGCGCTTGCCCGGTCTGGCGCCGTGGCGGGGCTGTGCCCGATCACGGAGGCAAACCTTGGCGATGGCATCTTCGACGGGGTGCGATATGCGGGGGCGGGCGGGCGCTGGGGCGTGGGGTCGGACAGCAATGTGAGAATCTCGTTGGCCGAGGAATTGCGGCTGTTCGAGTATTCGCAGCGGCTGCGGGATCGGGGGCGGGCGATGCTGGCGGACGGCCTGCGG
>VYLE01000159.1_pt1 | contig 62283 bp, 59 predicted proteins | sample 5114391 | NCBI WGS metagenome assembly VYLE01 (sample SAMN12291771, study PRJNA351875) | freshwater metagenome | isolation source: freshwater lake | place: USA: Michigan, Kent Lake | collected 2013-08-15 | reverse complement strand
GTCGCTGGCTGTTGATATACGCCCCATGCCCAAGGGAACAAGGGGCGCAGGATCTGGGGGCGCAGGGGCCATGGCGGCAGAGGGTTTGGCGGCACGGGCGGCGGCGGTGGGTCTGCTGGGCGCGGTGCTGGGCGAGGGGCGGCTGCTGACGCAGGTCGTGGCCGATCCGCAGGGGCCGCTGGCGGGGTTGCCACCGGGCGACCGGGCGCGGGCGCAACGGCTGGCGCTGGCGGTGCTGCGGCATGTGGAGCCTGCGGACAAGGTGCTGGAGCCGCATCTGCGGAAATCCCCGCCACGCATGGTGCGCGATGCGCTGCGGCTGGCGGTGGTGGAGATGGCGCAAGGGGCTGCGGCGCATGGCGCGGTCAATGCGGCGGTGGAGATCGTACGGCGCGGCAAGCGGACGGGGCATCTGGCCGGGCTGGTGAATGCCGTGCTGCGCAAGGTGCCGGAACAGCCCTTTGACGGGCTGCCCCCGCAGCGGATGCCGCGCTGGCTGCGCCAACCCTTGGTGCATGCCTATGGGCGCGAGGCGGTGGCCGCGATGGAGGCGGTGCAGGCGGGCGTGCCGCCGCTGGACCTGACCGTCCGGGAGGGGGCAGAGGCGCCGGAGGGCGTGGCCCTGCCGACCGGGTCGCTGCGCCTAGAGGAGAAGGGGCAGGTCTCGGCGCTGGCGGGCTATGCGGCGGGGGGCTGGTGGGTGCAGGACGCCGCTGCGGCCCTTACGGTGCGGCTGCTGGCCCCGGAACCCGGGGAGCGGGTGCTGGACCTTTGCGCCGCGCCGGGGGGAAAGACCCTGCAACTGGCGGCGGCGGGCGCGCGGGTGACGGCGCTGGATATCTCGGAGCCCCGGATGGGGCGGGTGCGAGAGAACCTTGCCCGCTGCGGGCTGGAGGCGGAGCTGGTGGTGGCCGATGCGCTGGACTGGCAGCCGACGGAGCGTTTTGACGCGGTTCTGCTGGACGCGCCCTGTTCAGCGACGGGGACGATCAGGCGGCATCCCGACCTGCCTTTCGTCAAGGACGGGTCCGAGGTGGCCGGGCTGGTGGAGTTGCAGGCGGCGCTTCTGGACCGCGCGCTTGGGATGGTGAAGCCGGGGGGGAGGGTGGTGTTCTGCACCTGCTCGCTTCTGCCGGAAGAGGGCGAGGGTCAGTTGGCGGCGGCGCTGGCACGACATCCGGGGCTGACGGTGCAGAGGGTGGACATGCCGGGGGTCGATCCGGCGTGGTGGACAGAAGGCGGCGGGCTGCGCCTGCGGCCGGATCACTGGGCCGAAGCGGGCGGGATGGACGGGTTCTTCATGGTGAGGCTGGGCCTGTGAGGGCCAGAATCCTTCGAAGGATTTTGCAAATTTCTTCGAAGAAATTTGGCCCCTATTTCGGCGCGAAGAGGCGGTAATAGGCCCAGTCCGGCAGGAACTGCGATAGCCGGAACACCCAAGCGAAGGGGATCGGGAAGCTGTTGGAGAAGCGGTCGGTCGTCATGTGTTCGAACATGATCTGGGCCGCCTGCCCCGGTTCCATGATCTGCGGCATGTTGAAATCGTTCTTGTCGGTCAGCCGCGTCTTGATGAAGCCGGGATTGCAGAGCTGCACCTCGACCCCCGATCCGCGCAGGTCGCAATACATCGACTCGGCCAGCGACATCGTCCCCGCCTTGGAGGCGCAATAGCCGATGGCCCCGGGCAGGCCACGGAAGCCCGACAACGACCCGGTGATGACCACATGGCCGCTGCGCCGCTCTACCATCCCCGGCACCACCGCGCCCATGACGCGGGCGCAGCCAGTGAGGTTAATGTTGCACATCGCCTCGACCGCGTCGGCATCCCAGTCCTGCGCCTTCATCGGGGTATAGACCCCGGCGAGGAAGACCACGCCATCCAGATGCCCTGCCTGCTCTGCCGCCTCGCGCACCGAGGCGGTGGAGGCCACATCGCAGGGGATGGGCACGGCGCGACCGGGCAGGCGGGCCACGGCCTCGGCCAGTTTGTCGGGCGAGCGGGCAGAGATCACAAGTTCGGCCCCCGCGCTGCTGAGCCGATGGGCAAGGGCGAGGCCCAGCCCTTCGGAGGCGCCGACAAGCCAGTAGCGTTTGCCGCGAAACTCTCTCATGCCGGGACCCGGCGCATGGTGGCGACAAGCTCGGCCACGGTGATGCCGAACTTGGTGAACTGACTGCGGTTCATGATCGTGCCGTTCTCCATCAGATACATCCAGTCGGTCACGGTCAGGACATGACCGCCTGCCTCTTCATCCAGCTTGATGCGGTAGTTGAGAAGAACACCCGACCCTTCGGCGCGGCCTTGGCCGGGGCCGACCACGTCATCCGCCTCGGCCCGGATGGTGCCGTCATTGGACAGGAACAGCCGCCATTCGCGATCCTGCATGCGGCCCGAGTCATAGCGGAAGCGTTCCTTGAGGACGCCGGCGTTGCCGTCCCAGACCCCCTCCATTTCAGCGACGAAGCGCGAGGCGACGCGGCCGGTGGGGCCGTAGATCACGCCTTCGCAGAGGATGGGGCCGGACAGATGGGTGCGCAGGTCAAAGCGCGGGCCACGATCCGCCAGATCGGCGGGACGCTGGGTGCGAAAGCCCGTGAAGCGCGATTTCATCGCGACAAGGACGAGGGTGATGAGAGCGCCGAGCAGGAGCGAGAAGAAAGGAGTCATGTCAAACCTCCGGAACCTTGGTGGCAGCCAGAAGCGCGATGGCAAGCACCTTGAGAGCGCATGGAACCAGCGCGTAAAGGACAGATAGGGCGTAAAGCGCGGAAGGCGCGTTTTCCTGCCCCGGGGTGAATCCCGCCGCCTGCAACGCCGGAAGCAGCGTCGCGGCGGCGAGCGCGAGAGAGAGTTTCGAGACGAAGGACCACAGGCCGAAGGCGGCGGCTTCGCCGCCTTGTCCAAGCTGGCCCAGACGGCGGGCGAAGAGGGCGGGAAGCAGGACCATGTCGGCCCCCAGAGCGGCACCAGAGGCGGCGCAGATCACGGCGAAGGCCAGCGTGTCGCCCGCGCCAAGACTGGCTGCCCAGAGGAAGGAGGCGATGGCCAGCGCCATGCCAGCGAGCAGCACCCGCTTTGCGCCATAGGACTGTGCCCCGCGCGACCAGAGCGGGGTGGACAGCGCAGCGGCAAGGAAGAACAGAAGGAGCAGCGGGCCTTCGGTGCCGGGGGCGGCAAGGCGGCTTTCCACGAAGAAGAGGAACAGGGTGGAAGTGACGGCCACTGGGGCCGCGTTCAGCAAAGCGATCAGCAAAAGGCGGCGCGCCAGCGGATCGCCCAGCGCGGGGCGGAAGGCGGCGAGCGGGTTTTCAAACCCGCCGCCTTGCCCCAGCCACTGGTTGCGCATAGCGAAGGTGGCCAGCACCGCGAGGCCGACGAAAAGCGCGGCGAAGGCGGCGAAGGGGCTGCCCGTCAGGCCCGCCAGCGCCACGGGTGCCACGGCGGCGACGCAGACGCCCGCCAGCGACCCGCCTTCGCGCCAGCCTGCCAGCCGGAGGTGGCCCTGCGGCCCAAGGGCGGCGGCCTTGGCCACGCCTTCGGCATAGAAGGTGATCGTCAGAAAGGAGAAGGCCGAGAAGAGCCCCGTCAGTGTGATCGCGAACCACAGGAGCGGGGCGACGGGCGGAGGGACGGCGAAGAGGCCCAGCATGGACAGCGCCATCACCCCTGCCGCCAGCGCGACCCAAAGCCCGCGCCGGGCGCGGCCCACTTCGGACAGCCAGCCCAGAACCGGGTCCTGCACCACGTCAAAGAGGCGCAGCAGCGCCAGCACGCCGCCCAGCGCAGCGAGGGAGACGCCATAGCTATCGACGTAGTATTTCGGGGCGTGGATATAGATCGGCAGCCCCGCCATCGCGATGAGCGCGGCGAAGAGGCTCCACCCCGCCAAACCTGCCCGGGGCGCGATTGCAGGCAGGGCGGCGGTCATCGGGTGACTTCCTGCGGGGGCGGTGTGGGGCGGTTGCGGAACTTCACGCCCTTGAGCGCGAGTTTCAGCGCCTGCCAGTGGATCAGCGCCAGCACGCGGCGGCTGCCCAAGGGACGGCGGATCGCGGCACGCAGAATCTCAGCATTCGTCAGGGGGACGCGGGGGCCGATCAGGTTGGTGTAAAGCCCGCCGTCCTGCGAGGTGTAGTCGATCCAGACCCCGATCCTGTCGGGGCGAATGTCGAAGCGGAATTCGTAGCCGCCTTCAATGGGCTGGAAGGGTGAGACGTGAAAGATCTTGCGCGCCTTGATCGTGTCGGTCCGGGTGATGGGGGCGTGATCGTCGCGGAAACACAGGTAAGAGTGGCGGTCGCCATAGGTGTTGGACACCTCGGCGATGACGGTGCGCAGATCGCCCGCCGCATCATGGCAGAGCCAGAAGCTGACCGGGTTGAAGACATGGCCCAGAACGCGGGGCTGACCCAGCAGCAGGATGCGGTCCGATCCCGGCAAGTCGTGCGCCGCCAGCACCTCGCGCACCCATGCGGCGCCGCGCCCTTGGCCGGGGGCCCCGCCGAAATCGGAGTCATGGATCGCGGTAAGGTTCCGGCGGTTGCGCGAAAAAAGCGATGGGCCGCGTGCCGTTTCCGGATCAAGCAGGACGTAATCCACCGTGTAGCGGAAGCTGTTGGCCACCGCGCCCTTGCGACCGTGATAGGTTTCGCCCCGGATCAGATCGACATGGGTATCGCCGGGGGTCATGCCGCAAGCTGCCTTTCCCTTGCACCGGACCGCATCGCCTCGACCACATCAACCGCCGAGGCGAAGCCATCCTCGTGGAAGCCCGACCGCATCCATGCGCCCGCGAACCATGTGTTGAGCGTGCCGTTCATCGCGCGGATCTTCCCCTGCGCCTCAAGCGCGGCAAGATCATAGACCGGGTGATCGAAGGTCACGACATCATCGATGAGCTTTTCGTCGATCCCGCCGTTCGAGTTGAGGGTGACGAAGATCGGGTCATCCTGCGGGATGGGCTGCAGCGAGTTCATCCAATAGGTCAGGTCGATCTTGCCGCCCGCGCCGCCTTTCGGTTCCACATAGGCCCAAGAGGACCAGCATTTGCGGTTCTTCGGCATGACCGACGGGTCGCGGTGCAGGATCGCCTGATTGGGCTGATAGCGCACCGCCGAAAGGGCGGAGCGTTCGGCCGGCGTGGGATCGGCCAAAAGAGACAGGGTGATGTCGGAATGGGTAGCGAAGACCACGTCGTCGAACATCTCCCACTCGCCGCCGAAGGGACGGATCAGGACGCCGCCGCCTTCCCGCTGCACGCCCGCGACCGCCGCGCCGAGGCGGATGTCCACGCCGCGCGTGGTGAGGGATGTCTGCAGACGGCGGACATACTCGATCGACCCGCCCTGCACTGTGTACCACTGGTGCTGGCCTTCATAGCCCATCAAGGCGTGGTTTTCGAAGAAGCGCACAAGGGCATGGGCCGGGAAATCGAGGATGCCCATGGTGGGCGTGGACCAGATCGCGCCCGAGAAGGGGGTGATGTAATAGTCGCGGAACCAGTCGCCCGTGCCCAGCGTTTCCAGCAGATCGCGGATCGTCATGCCGGGCTTTACCACCTGCGGCGCGTTCTTGTTGAAGCGCATGATGTCGGTCAGCATCCCGAGGAAGCGGGGCGAGACAAGGTTCTTGCGCTGGGCAAAGATCGTGTCGAAGGAGGCGAGCCCGTATTCGACGCGACCGCCATCGAGTGAGGCGCCAAAGCTCATGCTGCTTTCGACGTAAGGCACGTCGAGCTTGTCGAAGAGGCCGAGCAGATTCGGGTAGTTGACCTTGTTGAAGACGATAAAGCCGGTATCGACCGGCTGATCCCCGCGCTTGCCCGCGATCACCGTGCGGGCATGGCCGCCAAGGCGGTTTTCCGCCTCGAACAGGACGACGGAATGTTCGTCGGCCAGAAGATGGGCCGCAGCCATGCCGGAGATGCCCCCCCCGATGACGGCGATACGGCGGGGGGCGGAACCAAGGGTCTCGAACGGCATGAAAGGGGCTACTCCTATTGGTCTTTGTCGTTCTACGGAGGACGGAAGCGATTGGATCAAGGTGTAATTTTTTTTGGACAGTTGAAACTTGACATCGGCTTTCCGCGAAACATTTCGCCAACTGTGATCCAGCGGACAGCATCGGGCGTAACAGTTCCATGATGTTCGATGCACGTCAGGCCGAAAAAACGGATGCGCCATCGTCCGCGCAGCAATATGCTGCGCTGGAACAGAGGGTTAGTGTCCGGAAGGAAGGCTCTGCCGTGCAGGCGGATCAGGTGGAAACGGATTGGGCCGCGCTGGTGCTTTTGGTGCGCGACCATCAGGATAAAGCGGCGTTTGCGGCGCTGTTTCGGCATTTCGCCCCACGGGTGAAGGCCTTCCTGATGAAGTCGGGCGCCGATGCCACGACGGCAGAGGAATGCGCGCAGGATGTCATGGCGACGCTGTGGCAGAAGGCGCACCTCTTCGATCCGGCGCGGGCTTCGGTGGCGACTTGGGTCTTCACCATCGCCCGCAACCGACGGATCGACGCGCTGCGCAAGGCGCGCCGACCCGAACCGGAAGAACTGCCCTGGGGGCCGGAGCCTGAACCCGATCAGGCCGAGGTCATGGAGGCGCAGCAGGATACTGAACGGTTGGGCACCGCGCTGGCCCAACTGCCCGAGAAGCAGCGCGCCTTGATCGAACGGGCCTTTTACGGCGATCTCTCGCACAGCGAGATTGCTGCCGAAACGGGCCTTCCCCTTGGCACGATCAAGTCGCGCATCAGATTGGCGCTGGAGCGTTTGCGCCAGCAAATGAGTTGAAGGCAAGAGACGGATGAGCATCAGGCACCACCTTACGGACCAGCTTGTGATGGCCTATGCGGCAGGCGAACTGCCCGAGGCCTTCAATCTGGTCGTGGCGACCCATGTGTCCCTTTGCGACGAATGCCGCGCGCGCCTCGCCTCGTTCGAGGCGGTGGGTGGCGCGATGCTGGAAAGCGAAGATGTCGCGGCAATGTCGGATGACAGCTTTGCCGCCTGCATGGACCGGATCAGCGGCCTGTCACAGGCCACCGCACGCCGTCCGCTAAAGCGGGCTGGCATCTTCCCGGCACCCTTGGCCGATTACATCGGCGGCGGGGTCAGCAAGGTGAAGTGGCGCAATCTGGGGATGGGCGTGAAACAGGCGATCCTGCCCACGGGGAAGGATGCCTCGGCCCGGCTTTTGTACATTCCCGGCGGGCAGGCGGTGCCCGATCACGGGCATCGCGGTCTGGAACTGACGCTGGTGCTGCAGGGGGCGTTCCGCGACGAGACGGATCGTTTCGGTCCCGGCGATATCGAAATCGCGGATGAAGCGATGCAGCATACGCCCGTGGCCGAGGAAGGCGAGGTCTGCATTTGCCTTGCCGCGACCGATGCGCCGCTGAAGTTCAACGCCATCATCCCGCGTCTGGCGCAGCCTTTCCTGCGGATCTGACGCGTTCTGCGGGGCATGGGGAAAAAACATGCGCCGCAGATTGACACTTTAGCAGAATCGACTGTTGCGTTAGGTTGACACTTGCGCCTTTTGCGCAGGCTGGGTGGGCCACGATGCTGCACATGTCCCAAAGTGTTCTGGCCGATCTGGGCAGAAGCGAAATCTCTCTTCTGGGCGACCGGCTTGCCGAGGCCGAAGAGGGTGAGTTGATCTGCGCCTCTCACATCGAAGAATGGGTTGGGTCGTGGTTCACCGACGGGGAATTGCCACCCCCCGACCCCTTGCCATCGAGCGAGGTCTAGGTCGCGGGATGGAGCAGCGCTTCCTGATCTCGGCCCGCAACGATCTGGCAGCCCTGCGCGAGCATTACCGCCGCACCTTGCCCCCCGGCCTGCGCCACGGGCAGCGGCATCTGGCGGAGGCGCTGAAGCGGTTGGCGGAAAACCCCGAGGCCGGGATCGCCCTGCCGTCACCGCAGGGACTGCGGGCGCTGGCGTTGCCGATCATTCCCTTTGTGCTGATCTACCGCATCCGGGGCACGCGGATTGAATTCCTGCGGCTGTGCCGTGTGGGTCAGCCCGACAGGCCGTGAAGCCGCACCACCAGCGCAGGCCCGCCCGTAACCGCGCCGGACAGTCCCGCGCCAAGCAGCAGATCATGCCGCGCCAGTGAACGCGCGCCGAGGTGAAGGGGCGCAAGGGCGAAGAGAGCCATCAGACCCGCGCCCTCCACCAGCGCTGCATCCTGCAGCACGGCCACCTCTGGCCGTGGCAGGGTGCGGGCGGTCATCACGTTGAAATCCTCTGACACCCCTACCGCCGTGCCGGAGGCGGACACCGCCACATCACCCGCAAAGGCCACGGGGACCAACGGCTGGCAGTCGAGCGCTATGCCTTCGCCGGTCAGCCGAAAGCCGGGGCCGGAGATCACGGTGAGGTTCCGGTCGATGCCGGGAAAGAGCGAGAAGGGGCCATCCTCGGCCACCGTCGCCATGGACAGACGGTACAGGATCGCACCATCCCGTTCGGCACGGCACAATTCCACCGTCACGCCCTTGCCGTTCTTCCATGGCTGGCGGGTGTAGTCTGCCGGTGTCAGATGCCTCATTCGGTGGCCTGCGGACCGATCAGGGGGGCGCCGGGGGTTCCCAACTCCTCGAAATCGAAATTGTCGAGGCGGCGGGCGCGTTTGGTGGCCTTTTCGGTGGAGATCTTGATTTCCTCCACGTCCCGCTGCGCCTGCCCGAAATGGCGGTCGAGGTTTTCGACCCGTGTCCCCAGCCGTTCCACATCGGCATAGAGAAGCGCGAGTTCCTTGCGGATCGCGCCTGCCTGTTCGCGCATACGCGCATCCTTCAGCACTGCGCGCATGGTGTTGAGCGTGGCCATGCAGGTGGTGGGCGAGACGATCCAGACTTTGGCAGCAAAGCCTTCGCGCACCACGTCGGGGAAGTTGGCATGCAGTTCGGCATAGACGGCCTCAGACGGTAGGAACATCAGCGCGCCATCCGCGGTTTCGCCTTCGAGGATGTATTTCTCGGAAATCGCGCGGATATGGGTGCGGACGGCGGTGCGGAGGTTCCTTTGCGCCTCGGCCAGTTGGGCCGCATTCTCAGCCCGGCGGAGCGCCTCATACGCCTCAAGCGGGAATTTGGCGTCGATGACGATGGGGCCGGGCGGATTGGGCAGGTGGATCAGGCAATCGGCCCGCCGCCCGTTCGACAGCGTGGCCTGCATGGTGAAGGCATCCGACGGCAGGGCCTTGAGGACGATATCGTTCAGCTGGATCTCGCCAAAGGCGCCGCGTGTCTGTTTGTTCGACAGGATGTCCTGCAGGGACAGGACATTGCCAGACAGTTTTTCGATGTTTGCCTGCGCGCGGTCGATGGTTTCCAGTCGCTGCTGCAACTCTCCCAAACTGCGCGCGGTGCGGGTGGAGGTGCCGTGCAGCGCCTCGGTCATCTGGCGTTGCACATCGGCGAGGCGCTGTTCCATCAGCTTCAGCATCGACGATTGGCTGACGGCTGCCGCCTCGGACACGTGATGCAGGCCGCCCGCCAGCCGTTCCTGCCCTTCGGACAGGGACTGCACACGGTTCGTCATCCATTCCATCTGCCGCAGCATTGGGCCCGCCATGCGGGCGGAGGACGCCGCCGCGCGGAGCGTGAGGAGGAGGACAAGGATCAGCGCCAGCGCGATGCCGCCCGCGATCAGGATCGGCGGATAGTTCCAAGCGTATTCCGTTCCGGCAATCGTGATCATCGGCGACCGAAGAGCCTTTCGATATCGGCGAGTTTCAGTTCCACATAGGTGGGGCGGCCATGGTTGCACTGGCCGGAATGGGGCGTCGCCTCCATCTCGCGCAGGAGGGCGTTCATTTCTTCGGGCCGCATCTGGCGGCCAGAGCGGACGGAGCCATGGCAGGCCATGCGGGACAGCACCGCCTCGATCTTGGCCTGTACGAGCAGGCTGTCGCCTTGGTCGGTCAGTTCATCAAGGATATCGCGGATGAGGTTCGCCGCATTGACCGGGCCAAGAATGGCAGGGGTTTCGCGCACAGCGACAGCGCTGCCGCCGAAGGGTTCGATGGCAAGGCCGAGACGGGACAGCGCCTCGGCATGGTCCAGCAGGCGGGTGGCGTCGGTGGGCGACAGGTCCACGATTTCGGGGATCAGCAAGGCCTGAGCGGCGATGCCGGTTTCGGCCATCTGGCGTTTCAGGCGTTCATAGACCAGCCGTTCATGCGCGGCGTGCTGGTCGACGATGACCATGCCGGTTTCGGTCTGGGCGATGATGTAATTCTCATGCACCTGCGCGCGGGCGGCACCGAGGGGGCGGTGGATCGCCTCGGGTTCCGGGGGCGCGGTGTCGGCGCGGGCGGCGGGGGCCTCGGCAAAGCCGGGCTGCGGCTGCGGGGCCTGAAAGGCGAAGGCGCGTGAGAGTGAGGGCTGCGACGGGCGGTCCATCTGGTAGATGCGCGCGGGTGCAGGTTCGGGCCGGAAGGCGGCGAGCGTGGCATCGCCGACCGTACTGCTGGCACGGTGGCCTGCGCCGGACAGGGCCGTGCGCAGCCCGGTATTGATAAGGGAGCGCGCCGCATCGGGTTCGCGGAAACGGACCTCGGCCTTGGCGGGATGGACGTTCACATCCACCCGTTCGGGATCACAGGTCAGGGTCAGAACGGCGGCGGGGTGGCGATCGCGGCTGAGGAAATCGAAATAGGCCACCCGCAGCGCGCCCAGAAGCAGGCGGTCCAGAACGGGGCGGCCATTGACGAAGACGAATTGTGCAACGCTCGACCCGCGCGAATAGGTGGGCAGGGCGGCATAGCCCGTCAGCCGCATGCCATCGCGTTCGACATCGATCTTCAGCGCGTTCTCGACAAACTCCACCCCCAGCACGGCGGCAAGGCGGGCATGCAGCGCATCGAAGAAATCGCCCCCCGTGGGATCGGCGCGGAAGAGGGTGCGGCCTTCCCCCCCGCCCGTCACATCGCGCAGGGTGAAGCCGACGGTTGGTTCGGCCATGGCGAGGCGTTTGATCACCTCGGCAATCGCCTGCATCTCGGCCCGGTCAGAGCGCAGGAATTTCAGCCGCGCAGGCGTGGCGAAGAAGAGGTCGCGCAGTTCCACCACCGTGCCGCGTGTCAGGGCGGCGGGTTTCACCGCACCCATCCGCCCGCCCGCAACGGTGATCGCCGCCGCCTCGCCCCCCGCCACGCGGGAGGTGATGGTCAGGCGACCCACCGCGCCAAGCGACGGCAGCGCCTCGCCCCGGAAACCGAAGCTGTGGATGTTCAGCAGATCGGACCCGTCGATCTTGGACGTGGCATGGCGCGACAGGGCAAGGGGCAGGTCATCGCCCGTCATCCCGCAGCCATCGTCGGTGACGCGGATCAGCGTCTTGCCGCCATCGGCCACATCGACGGAAATGCGCGCAGCCCCGGCATCCAGCGCGTTTTCCACCAACTCCTTCACGGCAGAGGCGGGGCGTTCAACCACCTCGCCCGCCGCGATGCGGTTGACCGCCGCCTCATCCAGTTGACGGATCACGGGCCGGCCTTGTGGGCCGGATATCTTGGGTGCGGGTGCGTTCATGCACCCATATGTAGCAGGACGGGGCGGGCGAGGCCACAGATTCGGCGCTAGTCGGTGGTCGTCACACCCTGCGGTTCACCCACGATGACAAAGCGCAGCGCATCGGGGGTGTAGAGTTCGCGCGCCACGCGCTGCACATCCTCCATCGTGACCGCCTGCACCTTTTCGTTGCGGGTCTTGGGGTAATCGGCGGGCAGGCCCATCATCTGCATCCCGACCATGATGGAGGCGAGCGGTCCGTTGCCATCAAAGCGCAGCGGATAGGCGCCAGTCACGTAGGTCTTGGTCGCCTCCAACTCTGCCTCGGTCAGCCCGCCTTCGGCGACCTTGCGCCATTCGTCGCGGATCACCTCTACCGCCTCGGACACGCGTTCATTGGCGACGGAGGTCTGGCCCATCATCATCTCGGCCTGATCATAGCCAACAAGCGAAGTGCCGATGCCGTAGGTCAGGCCGCGCTTGGCGCGGACCTCGGTCATCAGGCGGGCGGAGAAGCGGCTGCCGCCCATCGCCTCGTTCAGCAGCAAGGCAGGGAAATAGTCGGGATCGTCGGTCCGCATGCCGCCCTGACCAAAGAGGATCACGGATTGCGGGCCGGGAAAGGGGTCCACCGTGATGCCGCCGGTCAGCGTGAGGTCGGCCTTGCCGGGCAAGGACGCGCCGGTGGCGGGCAGATCGCCCAGCAGCGTGTCGAGCAACGCGCCGAGTTCTTCGGCGGAAATGTCGCCCGCAGCGGCGACATAAAGACGGTCGCGGGCCATGGTGGCGGCATGGGCGGCGACAAGGTCGTCGCGGGTCAGGCCGGGAACGGTTTCCAACGTGCCGTCGCTGTCGCGTTCATAGGGGTGATCCTCGAAAGCCTGTTCGCGGAAGATGCCGCTGGCGATGGACTCGGGGTCCTTTTCATCTGACCGCAGCCCGGCCAGCACCTGCCCGCGCACACGCTCCACCGCCTCGGCATCAAAGCGGGGCTGTTTCAGAGCGCTGCGCAGCAGGGCCACGGCCTGATCGCGATTTTCAGTCAGGAACTGGGCCGAGACGGCCACCGTGTCGATGTCGGAGCGAAAGCGGAACTGCGCCGCCAGATCGTCGCGCGCCTTGGCGAAGCCTTGGGCATCCAGATCAGCGGCCCCTTCTTCCAAGAGCGCGGTCATCAGGTTGACCGCGCCTTCCTTGCCTACGGGGTCAAGGGACGAGCCGCCGCGAAAGCGGATCTCAAGCGCGGTGAAGGGGATGCCGGGTTCCTGCACCAACCAGGCGGTGATGCCGCCGGGGGAGGTGACGGTCTGGATATCCACCGCCGCACGGGCAGGGACGGCGCAGAGCAGCGCGACGAAGGCAAATGACAACAGGCGCAGGTGACGGGTCATTGGGCGGCCTCCTCGCGCATCAGCCAGCCGGTCACGGCGCGACGCTTGTCCAGAACCTCTGTCGCGGCGGCGACAACATCTTCGGCCGTCACCGATTTCAGGATATCGGGCCAATCCTTCACATCCTGCAGCGTCAGACCAGTCGCCAGCCCTTCGCCATAGCGGCGGGCGAGGCCGTCGGAATCGTCGCGCGCGTAGATGTCGGCGGCGCGGACCTGCGTCTTGATCCGCTCCAAATCGGCGGGATCGGGGCCCTTGGCGATGAAATCGGCAATCGCGGCGTCCATCGCCGCTTCGGCATCGGCAAGCGAGGTGTCGGGGGTGGGCACAACGACAAGGCCGAAGGTCGAGTCATCAACGCTGGACCCATCGTAGAAGGCCGCCGTGTAAACCGCCTTCTGCTGATCGAATTGCAACGCGCGGGCCAGCACCGACGTCGTGCCGCTGCCGCCCAGAAGTTCAGCCAGCACCGTCAGTGCGGCGGCCTTTTTCTGGTCGCCGGGATCGCGTTCGGGGGCCAAATAGCTGCGCGAGATATAAGGTTCGGACACGCGCGGATCGGTCATCGTCAGCCGCCGTTCGGCCAGTTGCGGGGGTTCGGACACGCGCTGGCGGGGCGCAATCTCGGGCGCGGCGGGGATCGGACCGTAATGCTTTTCGGCCAGGGCGCGCACCTCTTCCGGCGTCACGTCGCCCGCCACCACGAGGATCGCGTTGTTCGGCGCGTAATGGCGGCGGTAGAAATCCAGCGCGTCTTCGCGGGTCAGACCTTCCATCTCGTGCCGCCAGCCGATGATCGGCAAGCCATAGGGATGGTTGAGGTATTGCGCCGCCCGCATCTGTTCCGACAGCAGCGCGCCGGGGCTGGTATCGGTGCGCTGATTGCGTTCTTCAAGGATCACCGAACGTTCGGTATCCACCTGATCCGGCGCGATGGCGAGGCCGGTCATCCGGTCGGCTTCGATCTGCATCATCAGATCAAGGCGATCGGCGGCAACGCGTTGGAAATAGGCGGTGTAATCCCAGCTGGTGAAGGCATTGTCGCTGCCCCCCTGCGCTTCGACGATGTCTGAGAATTCACCGGGGGCAAGGTCATCGGTCCCCTTGAACATCAGATGTTCAAGGAAATGCGCGATGCCGGATTTGCCTTCGGGTTCATCCGCCGCGCCGACGCGGTACCAGACCATCTGCACCACGACCGGGGCGCGGTGATCTTCGATCACCACCACTTCCAAACCGTTGTCGAGGGCGAAACCCGTCACGGCCTGTTCGGCATACAGAGGGTTTGCGGCGAAAAGGACCATCGCCGAAAGGGCAAGACCGCGTAAATCGGGCATCGGACGCTCCGCTAGGCCCGTGAGACGGGCGTGATCTTCGGCAGGAAGGTGGACCGATGGGGCGGCGGGTTCAACCCGCCCCTACGCGCTTGTTACTCGCCTTCGCCGGGCTGCGGCGGCGGGGCCGAGGGCGTGCGCACACCCGCCTGACGCCAGCGCCACAATTCGGCATGCTGGTCGAGCGATTGGGCCGCATAGGCACGGTAATAGACGTTCACGTTGAAGACCCGCTCCAGCAGGCGCCCGTCGTTTTCGCGGCGGTATTCAAGGTCTTCGGCCGCCAGCGTTTCGCGGATGCCCTGCGTCACGCCATAGCGCGCGGCATGGGCGTAAAGGCCGCCATGCGCGCTGTTGACGCCCTGCGTGACGGCAGGGTTGCCGCCGAGCGCGGCAATGGCTTCTGCGTTCGGGTTGCGGTCGGTGCGGTTGCCCGCGCCCGGCGTGGGTTCCGGCAGCGCGGCAAGGTCTTCGGGCATTTCCAGCGGCTTGGGCGGGATGATCCCGAATTCGTCAGGACCTGCGGTGGTGGACCGGACATTCATCAGCGAAGGCACGGTGTCACCATTGCCGCATGCCGCAAGCGTCATCACCATCGCCAGAGCGATGGCGGGGAAACGCCGTGGTGCCTGCATGCCTGCCTCCGTCAACCGTCTTGCCCCGTCTTAGCGCATGTCGCGGCGCGCGTCACGGGGTCTTTCCCTTGCCTCGGCCACCGCCCGCCTGCCCGTCCTTCGATCCGCCGGTGAAGAAGATCAGACCGATGGCTCCTGCAAAGATCGAAATGTCGGCCACGTTGAAGGCATAGGGGTTTTCGATCCCGCAGCAGGACATGTTCAGGAAATCCGCCACAGCGCCATAGATCACGCGGTCGATCACGTTGCCCAACGCGCCGCCCACCAGAAGACCCGCCGAAATCTGCGCCCAGCGCCCCGGTTCCTCTCGCCGAACCCAGAGCCAGACCCAAGCGGAAATGGCCAAGGCGACGGCGATGAGAATCCAGCGCATGAAATCGGCATCATTGGCAAGCAGGCCGAAATTCACCCCCCGGTTCCATGCCATACGGAAGGTCAGGAAGGGCGGCGCGACCTCGATCACCCCGCGTTCGATCAGGTTCAGGCCATGGACAATGGCGACCTTGCTGACCTGATCCAGCACGAAGATGATGGTGGCGGTGATGGCGGCTGTCTTCATCCCCTGCCCCCGTTCAATGCCGGAAATGACGCATGCCGGTGAAGATCATGGCCAGCCCCGCCGCATCGGCCGCCGCGATCACCTCGTCATCCCGCATGGAACCGCCGGGCTGGATGATGGCGGTCGCCCCCGCCTCGGCCGCCGCCAGCAGGCCATCGGCGAAGGGGAAGAAGGCGTCGGAGGCCACCACCGACCCATGGGTGAGCGGTTGGGACAGACCCAGCGACTCAGCCATGTCCTGCGATTTGCGGGCGGCGATGCGGGTGCTGTCGATCCGGCTCATCTGGCCCGCACCGACGCCCACGGTCGCGCCATCCTTCACATAGATAATGGCGTTGGATTTCACATGCTTCGCCACTTTCCACGCGAAGAGGAGATCGGCCATCTCGGCCTCTGTCGGGGCGCGTTTCGTGACGACCTTCAGATCGGCGGGCCGCAGGCTGCCCGCGTCGCGGTCCTGCGCGAGGAAGCCACCCGCGACCTGCTTGAAAGCGAGACCCTTCGACCTTGGGTCGGGCAGGGCGGCGGTGGTCAGCAGGCGCAGGTTCTTCTTCGCGGCGAAGATCGCCTTCGCCTCGTCTGACGCGCCGGGGGCGATGACGACTTCGGTGAAGATCTCGGTGATCTTTTCCGCCGTCGCGGCATCCAGCGGATGGTTCAGCGCGACGATGCCGCCGAAGGCCGAGGTGCGGTCGCAGTCATAGGCGCGCGCGTAAGCCTCGGCCAAAGTGGCGCCGGTGGCCACGCCGCAGGGATTGGCGTGCTTGATGATCGCGCAGGCGGGCGCGCCACCGCCGAATTCCGCGACCAGTTCGAAGGCGGCGTCGGTGTCGTTGATGTTGTTGTAGGACAACTCCTTGCCCTGCCACTGCCGCGCCGTGGCCACCCCTTCGCGGCGCGAGCCATCCACGTAGAAGGCCGCGCCCTGATGCGGGTTTTCGCCATAGCGCAGCCCTTGGGCCAGCTTGCCCGCAAAGGCGCGATAGCGCGGCGCGGTTTCGCCGATCTCGCCAGCAAGCCAGCCGGACACGGCGGCGTCATAGGCGGCGGTGCGGGAATAGGCGGTCAGCGCCATCTTTTGCCGGAAAGCCAGCGTCGTGGCCCCGTCATGCGCGGCAAGTTGGTCCATCAGCGGTTGGTAATCCGCAGGATCGGTGACGACGGTGACGAAACGGTGGTTCTTCGATGCGGCGCGGATCATGGCGGGGCCGCCGATATCGATGTTCTCGATGCAGGTGGCGTGATCGGCGCCTTTGGCGACCGTTTCCTCGAACGGGTAGAGGTTCACGATCAGCAGGTCGATCGGTTCGATCCCATGCGCGGCCATGGCCAGAAGGTGTTCGTCATCGTCCCGCAGCGCCAGCAGCGCGCCATGCACATTGGGGTGCAGCGTCTTGACCCGTCCATCCATCATCTCGGGGAAACCGGTCACGTCGGACACGTCGCGCACCTTCAACCCCGCCGTGCGCAGCATGCCGGAGGTGCCGCCTGTCGAGATCAGTTCTACCCCCCGTGCCGCAAGGGCGCGGGCAAGATCGAGCAGACCGGACTTGTCGGAGACCGAGATCAGCGCGCGTCCGATCGGAACGAGGTTGGTCATGGCAGAACCCCCAAGGCAACAGGTCAGACTGGAACCGCCAACTCCTCGCGGTCGAGGTCGCGGATGGCCAGCGGAGTATCCTGTGCCTTGGCCAAGGTCCAGCCGATCCGCAATTCCACCCCACTGACCGGCGCGGAAAGGACGATCTGCCGCGTGGCGCGGGGCTGCAAACGCCCTTTTTCCAGATAAACCGATGCATCCAGCGCCAGTTTTCCGACGCCGTCATGACGGAAGACCCAGATTTCCCCGGATTTCAGTGCCATGGACACGGCATTGCCGCCCATATCGAGCCGGGCATCCACATCCGGGTGCAGGTGGAAACGGATCGATGCAGCCACGCCTTCGGGGCGCTGGCTGCGCACCGCTTCCAGCCGCCGCTGATCGGATGCGGCATGGACATAGACCATGTCGGTTCCCGTCAGCCGCCGGCCCTGCGCATCAAGCGTCAGGATACGCGAATGAATCAGGCCGAGGCTTGCGCGCCATCCATCCTGCGCGGCGGAAACGGTCTGGCCATGATGATCGGCGGAATGCTGCAGCGTGATCACCGCCGCCCGCGCGGCAAAGTCATCGCTGCCCTTGCCCAGCCGCGACGAAGAGGACCCGTCGATCGACAGCGTGGAATGCGAGGCGGTGGCGCGTCCGGCCAGCGTCCAATCCTCGCCGAAAGGGCGGCCGGAGCCGCAGCTGACGATGAGGGGGCGGCGGCCCGAGGTGAGTTCGAAGCTGAGCGTGGAGGCATGTGCCTCGCCGCCTGCGCGGCCATGCGGCGGGGCGGCGGCGTCTAGGATGACGGTGGATCGCCCCGAGGCCAGCCGCACGAAGCCCATGGCAGGCACGCCATGCACCGCCGCGCCACGCACGCCCGATGCGGCCAGCGCGGCATCGAGCCGCCCTTCGATCCCGCGCCCGCCACCGTGAAAGCGCGCCAGCCCGCCATCAGCATGGCGCAGCGCGCGCAGGGTGGGCACGATCCGCCCGATGGCGGTGGCCACATCCAGCGGAACCTCGCGCCCCGCCTCTTCCAGCGCCTGCGCCGCCCAGTTGAGCAGGGTCAGCACTTCCAGCAGTTCTTCTGGGTTGCGGGTGGGGATACCGCCGCCCGCGTCGATCTGGCCGCGACAATCGCGGGCCAGTGCCGCCACCGCCGTTTTGACCAGCTTGGCCTTCCCCTCCAGTGCCAACCCCGCCACGATCAGGCCGGTCAACGCCTCGAATCGCGGCAGGCCGGGGGCGGCGCGCATCCAGCGGCGGGCGAGGTAATGGGTCTGCACCGTGACGGCGCGGAAATAGGTCTTGGACCGGGCCTTGTCCTGCCCCTGCAGCAGGAGGACGGCATGATTGATCCAGCGGATCAGCCGCCGCCCCGTCAGATCGGGTGTCCAGCCCGGCCCCTGCCCCGTGCCGAAGCGGTCGATCCAAGCGTAGGTCCAGTCCTGCGCACGCTTGCGCGCCATGCCGTCGCCCACGGCGGCGAGATCGTCCAGCCAGAGAAAGCCCTGCAATTCGGCGGCGAAGGCCGTATCGGGCGCGGCGATGTCCCAGATGGAACTGGCGGGCGCCTGTACCAGCTTGCCAGCGAAGAGGAAGTTGCCGGCCACAAGCTGCCGCCCGCGCGCAAACAGGCCGATGGAGCGCGGTTCGGGCTGCGACCGGAACGCCGTGGCGACGCGCGCCAGCCCCGCCCGCCAGACGGCGAAGCGGTTGCCCAGCGACCCGGTCGGTCTGTCACCTGTGATGACGGCCATGCCTCGCCTGTATCCTACTGCACGCCCGGTTCCTGCGCCCGAGTCTTGGCAGCCATCCTATCCGCGAGGGGCGGTTTCTGTCACCTCACAAGCGCGCCTGCCCATGCGCCGATACATGATCGACACGTTCCAGATATTGGGCAAGGCCGCGGATCTGGCCCATCCACTTGTCGATGAGCTTGGGGTCATGCGGCGCGGCATGGACGCCTGCCGCGATCTCGCGCGTCAGCACCGATTCGACGGCGAAAGAGACGGGGACCGACACCAGCCGCGCCATCGCGGTGCCGCGCGTATCGCCCCAGGCATCCATCGCCCATTCCTCGTGCCAGACCACCCGCCCGTCGCGTTCAGCCTTGAGCGAGACGAAGAGGACGACGCGGTCGGGTTCGCCTTCGTCATAGGAATTCTCGGCCCAGAACTGCGCGGCCATCTCGGCCAGACGGGCATCGCCTGCGGGGCCTTCCAGCGTCTCGATCTCGCGGAAGACCGGACCCCAGGCTTCGGCCCAGCCGTTCAGCCGGATCGTGCCGCGCACGAAATCCTTCACCTGCCAGTCGGGATCGAAACGGTAATCCGTCATGAAGGGATAGCTGTCCCGGTTGGGATAAACCTCAAAGCTTTCGGGGCTGGGCAGCGGCGCATCATAGGCGGTGATCGCATCCCAGGGGCGGTTCACCCTGAGTTCGCTGAAATTCAACAGGGACCGCGAGGGTGACCGCAGCGCCTTGAGCACGCCCAGCGGCGACCAGCTGAACTTGTAGCGGAAGGCGTTCGGGATCTTGGGCACCCCGCCGCAATAGGAGGTGAAGGAGAGGACGTTCTTCGCGTCATAGGCCGCCGACGCGCGATAGCGGGCGACAAGGTCATGCGCCATCAGATGGTCGATGCCGGGGTCGAGACCCACTTCGTTGACGGAGCAGAGGCCCTTTTCGCGGAACTCCGCATCCAGCGCCCGCATTTCCGGCGCGATGTAGGAAGACGAGACGAAATGCGCCCCCTTGGCCAGACAGGCCTTGGCGATGCTGACATGCTGATCGGCAGGCAGCATGGAGACGGCCACGTCACCCGGGGCGAGCGCGGCGGTCAGCGCCTCAAGGCTGTAGGCGCGGATGTCTTGCGTCAGGTCCCCCACCGCCTCGCGCGCCTTTTCGACGGTGCGGTTCCACACCACCACCTTGTGGCCGCCCTCGATCAGCCGCCGCAGCCCCGGCACCGAGGACAGTCCCGTTCCGCACCAATGGATCGTCATCTCTTCATCCTCCCGCGCGGGGCTTTGCCCCGCAAAAATCTTCGAAGATTTTTGCAAATTCCTTCGAAGGGATTTGTCCTATTGCGTCACAGCGTGGCGATATGCCGGTCGTATTCCGCCCTCGCCCGGCCCCAGACACCCGCCGAAAGGTCGGTCAGCGTCATGAGGCTGGGCAACAGCTGGCCTGCGTAATCCTCGCTGCTTTCCACCGGCAGAAGCGAGGGCAGGTTGTCGATCGCCGTCACGTCCAGCGGCGGCCGATCCGCCACGCGCAGCGCGGGCGCGTCCCAATCCGTCGCGCGGTCATAGACCTTGATGGGCGAGAAGTCGGAGGTCGGGTCGCAGGCGATATCCCCGATCACGGTCAGCTTGCGCGCATCCGTCTTGGCACTGGCCGGCACGAAGACCGGGCAGCCGGGGCGGGCGAGGATGCAGTTGAGAAAAATCTCATGCTCCAGAACCTCTGGGAACGGGCCGCCGCTGGCGGTTTCGTCCATGTCCCATTTCGTCACCGCCACGCCCATCTGGGTGCACAGGTCCGACGCCCCGGTCCCGACGCGACCCAAGGCGCCGATGACGATGGCGCGGGGGTGCGGCATGCCTGCCATCTCGCGCTCCAGATCGGCGATCAGCGCGGCGCGGCCGGGATACTTGGCCACCGGCCCCGCGATGGTGCCGCGCTGCTGCGCAGCCCAGCATTTGAGGGACACGGCCGCCCCGGCAAAGCCCGCCCAATAGCCAAAGGCCGCAACGCGCCGCCCGGTTTCATCGACCAGATATTCCAGATCGTAAAGCGTCCCACCCCCGGCCTTGAACCGCTTCAGCAGTTCGCGCCCGGCAGGCTGGCCCTTATAGGCATGGCCGAACATGATGTGGCGGTGGGCCAGCGGCGTGCCATCCTCGGGCAGTTCCTTCAGGCCGAAGATGATCGCGTCGCGCGGGGCTTGGGGCCACAGGTTTTCGGCCACGATTTCGCATCCCGCCGCCCGATAGCCGTCGATCGGGATGGCCCGGACCGACGACTCTTCGACCGAGACACGCAGCCCCGCCTTGACCAGCGCCGCCGCGCCGTCGGGCGTCAGCCCCACCCGTTCCTCATTGGGGCGCTGTTCCGCCCGGACCCAGAGATGCGTCATGTCTTATCCTTCCGTGGCGCGATATCCGCGCCGTCCTGCCCGCTTGCGCCAGCGCTCCGCCGCAAGACAGGCCTCGCGCAGGTTGGAAAACCACACCAGCAGCCCCTGCCCGCGTTTGCCGCGCTGGCCCCATTCCCGCAGCACCGAATACTCGCCAAAGAGGTTGTAACTCACCTCCACCCGATAGAACCGGGGCCGGGGGCGGGTGTCGCGCAGCATCAGGTAGTTCAGCACCCGCAGGCTCCGTCTTGCCGTTTCGGTTCATGGCTTAGCAGAACCACCGCCACGCGAAAGGGGATCAGAGGTCGAAGGTCGCGAAGACCGGCACATGGTCCGACGGCTGTTCCCAGCCCCGGCAGGGCCGCAGGATGCGGCTGCCATGCGCGGCCCCGGCGATATCCGGCGTGGCCCAGATGTGATCCAGCCTGCGCCCCTTGTCCGCCGCATCCCAATCCGCCGCGCGATAGGACCACCACGAATAGAGCAGGCCGGATGGAATATCCTGCCGCGTGATGTCGACCCAAGCCCCGGCATCCTGCGCCGCGCCCAGATGCTCCACCTCGATCGGCGTGTGGCTGACGATCTTCAGAAGCTGCTTGTGCGACCACACGTCATCCTCGCGCGGGGCGATGTTCAGATCGCCGACAAGGATGGATTTCGCGGGGCGCTGCCCGTGGAAATGGTCGCGCAGGTGGGTCAGGTAGTCGAGTTTCTGGCCGAACTTCTCATTCTCGGCCCGATCCGGAATATCGCCGCCCGCTGGGACATAGCAGTTGTGGATCACCACCCCGTTTTCCAGCCGCGCCGCGACATGGCGCGCATGGCCGAGATGTGCGAAATCCTCTGATCCCGCATCCTCAAGCGGCAGCTTGGACAGGATCGCCACGCCGTTATAGCCCTTTTGCCCGCGCGCCACGATATGGGCATAGCCAAGCGCCTGAAACGACTCGAGCGGGATCTTCTCCACCGGGCTTTTGCATTCCTGCAGGCAGAGGATATCGGGCGCCTCTTCCCGCATCAGGCGGGCCACCAGACCTTCGCGCAGGCGGACGGAATTGATGTTCCATGTGGCGATCTTCATGGGTCAGACCTTTGAGGCGTCGTGAACGGGAATTGGCGGGGCAAGCTAGGCCGGAGTGGGAGCCTCCGCAAGCCGGGCGCCGACGGGGTGACCCGGCATAGATGTCCATCGATCGAATGAACAAGAGCGCGGGCCACTTCCACGAACCGAGAACACGCCGCCGATACAGCTGACTCAAGCCGAGTACATGCGACCGTGGTCGTCGTAAGTGAGCCTGCATCTGAACAGATGGATTCCGGGTTCGACTCTTTTTCTGGCGAATAGAGTCTTCTTGCGACCACGATGCTGGCTGGCACCGCTGGTTTCGCTGCTGCCGAAGTGGCCATCTCGGGCTACGCTGAACTCGGTATCGCTCAGGGCGCTGGCGCCACCGACGGTGCAGAGTTCCACACCGACGTCGACGTGAGCTTTGCGATGTCCGGCGAGACCGACAGCGGTCTGTCGTTCGGCGTGAAGGTTGACCTGGACGAAGCCGGCAACCTCGGCGACACCACCGACAACAACGGCACCGCCGTCTTCGTCGAAGGCGCGTTCGGCAAGTTCACCATGGGTGACACCGATGGCGCTCTGGACTGGGCCGTGGCTGATGCTGACGCTCTGACCTCGATCGCTGACGATCACACCGGCCACCTGTACTTCTTCGGCGCGAACGGCCTCGACGGTTCGCACGATGACCAGGTTGCCCGCTACGAGTACTCGTTCGGCGACTTCGCCGCCGCGATCTCGTACGAGCAGGCCAACAACAACACCGCCGGCACGCTGCAGGACGACAACGTTGCCATCGGTGCGACCTACAAGATGGACATGGGCGGCACCGCACTGTCCTTCGGCATCGGCTACCAGTCGGGTTCGAGCGACGCAGCCAACGAAGCTCTTGATAACGTTGCTAACAACGGTATCTACACCAATGGTGACGTGATCGGTATCTCGGTCAAGGCCGAGCTGGCCGGTGGCTTCACCGCCGCTCTGGGCTACACCTCGACCGACTTCGACGCTCTGAACGTTGCGGGCGCTGCGTCGAACGAAGTAGACTTCGACCACACCGGTCTGGGTCTGACCTACACCACCGGCGCTCTGTCGCTGCATGCCAACGTCGGCATGTACGACCCGGCCGTCGGCGCTTCGGACGAGACCTATGGTCTGGCCGTGAACTACGATCTGGGTGGCGGCGCTGTCGTCATGGCTGGCTACGGTTCGGACGCCGATGCGGCGACCGCTGGCAACCAGTCGACCTACTCGATCGGCCTCGGCCTGTCGTTCTGATCTGACGCAAGTCCTGATCTGATGGGAAGAGCGGGCATTAGCCCGCTCTTTTCCATTTGCCCTGTCCCTTCTTCCGCTTGCTCGACAGCTTGCGCCCCGCGCGGTAAGCGCAGGCGATCCGCCGTCCGCCCGAGGTGCCATGACCAACACCCCGCTTTCCGCAGCCCAGATCAAGGCGCTTTATGCCGAAGGCATGGCACGGCTGGCCGATCATCGGCCCGAGGCGGCCCTGCCCCTGTTCGGGCAGATCATCGAGGCCAATCCCGCGCTGGCCGAGGCCCATTGGCAGGCGGCGCGGATCTTTGGCGATTTCGACATGTTCGACCGTGCGCTGGACCATGCGGCGGCAGCCGCCCGGTTGAAACCGGCCGAGCCGGTCGTCTGGGCGACATGGGCCGATCTGGTGGCGCTGTCCGGACAGACGCAGGCCGAACGGGCGTTTCTCGATGCGGTGAAGATCGCGCAGCTGCCGCTCGCCCTGCGCATCCGCCTGCAGGACCGCTTTGGCGCACAACGCCGCGCCTCGCGCCCCGACACGACCGGGCTGCCCGGGCCGCTGCTGACGCAAGCCTCCCGCCAGATCGCGGAGGGGGCCTTCCCTGCGGCGCAGAAGACTGTCGCAGGCCTCCTCAGCAAGCATCCCAAACATGTGGTGCTGCACGCGATGATGGGGCGCATCCAAAGCGCGATGGGCCGGGGCAGCGAGGCCATCGCCGCCCTGCGCATGGCGCAGAAGCTTGATCCCTTCTACGCCGAGGCCTGGCTGAACGAGGGCAACGAATGGCGGCGGCAGGACAAGGTGGACGAGGCGACGCGCGCCTATCGTGCCGCCATCGCCCGCGCGCCCGATCTGGAACAGGCGCTGGTCTTCCTTGCGGTGCTTCTGAACCAGCAATCCCTGGCCAACAAGGCGCAGGCCTATGCCGAACGCGCCGTGGCTGCGCATCCGAAATCGGTGTCGGCATGGGTGGCCTTGGGCAATACCTTCATTCTGCTGCGCGATCATGACCGCGCGGCCGAGGTGCTGGAGCGTGCTGTCACCCTGTCGGGCCGCAAATCGACCGAGGCCTTGGTCCTGCTGGCGCAGGTCTATGCCCATATCAACCGCGATGCCGAGGCGCGGGTGCTGATCGACGAGGCGCTTGCGATCAAGCCCGATCATGTTGCGGCGCTGACCCGGAAAGGCAATCTGCTGCAGGCTGCGGGCGATTTCGCGGCGGCTGACCTCATCTTCCGGCAATCGCTGGCGCTGGCCCCCACCGATGGCGAATTGTTCCGCAGCTTCATCGTCAGCTACAAGGTCAAGCCCGGCGATCCCATCGTCCCGCAGATGCAGGCGGCGATGGCCCTGCCGAACCTGTCGGACCACTCGCGCCTGTCCTTTGCCTTTGCTCTGGGCAAGGCGCTGGAGGATCAGAAGGATCATGCCGCCGCCTTCCCCTATATCCGCTTGGGCAATGAGTTGGCCCGCAAGCTGCATCCCTTCGACTTGGCCAAGCGGCGCGACGAGGTGGCCGCCCTGCAGGCCGCGTTCCGCGGGTTCGACTGGGCCAGCGCCCGCGTCGACGGGGCCAGTGACGGCGCCCCAATCTTCGTCACCGGGATGCCCCGCTCCGGCACCACGCTGGTGGAACAGATCTTCGCCAGCCATTCCCGCGTCACCGGGGCGGGAGAGATCGGTCTGCTGCAGGCCGCCTGTCAGAAGCTGATCTTCGCGCGCCCGGACCGGTTCGATGCCGCACGGCACCTGTCCGACATCCCCGCGCCCGAGATTGCGGCGCTGGGCCATGATTTCCTGCGCGTGATGGCCGAACGCTTTCCCGGGGCGGATATCCTGACCGACAAGTCGATCACGACCTACATGTATATCGGCTTGGTGAAACTGGCCCTGCCCAAGGCCCGGATTGTGGTGGTGCGCCGCGATCCGCGCGACACGCTTTTGTCCATCTACAAGAACCGCTTCCCCGACGGCACGCATTTGTACGCCTACGACCTGCGCGATCTGGCCGAATACTATGCCACCTTCGTCGAGATGGTGGAGTTCTGGCGCGCCCTGACGCCCGATGCATTCACCGAAATCACCTATGAAACGCTGGTCGCCGACCCCGAGACGGAATCGCGTCGCCTGATCGCTGCAGGCGGGCTGGACTGGGAGGAAGGCTGCCTGAACTTCCACCAGAACAAACGCAAGGTTGACACGTTAAGCGTGTATCAGGTGCGGCAACCCATATCCGGAGGATCGGTGAAGGCGTGGCAGCGCTATGAGGCAGAGCTTGCCCCCATGATCGACATGCTGCACGAGCGCGGGCTTCTGCCGGACTGACGTCTGCTAAATCATTGAAAAACAATATTTCCACTTGAACTGGCCGTGCCGCATTTCGCCGGTCTACGACCTTTGCTTGCCGTCACTGTGGCGGGAATGCATCGTTAACCTTTGTTAATCATAACGACTCCATCCATAACACTTTATCATCAACGTCGCTCAGGAGTAGTTTCCCGCCATCGGTTCATTACCTAGTAAGGAGAATACCAATGAAAAAAGTGCTGCTTGCGACGACCATGCTCGTCGCTGGTGCATCGGTGGCCGCTGCTGACGTGACCCTCTCGGGCGATGCGCGGATGGGTCTGTCAAACGGCTTCGTCACTGCTCCGGGTGCGCTTGACCCGACCGGCTTCACCAGCCGCGCCCGCGTCCTGTTCACTATGTCCGGTGAGTCGGACTCGGGTCTGTCTTTCGGCGCTTCGTTCCGCGCCCACGACGCTGCTGGTGCTGCAAACGGGACAAAAGGGTCCGTCTTCATCCAAGGCGCGTTCGGCAAGCTGTCGATGGGCGATGTGGACGGTGCGGCGAATGCGGCTGTTGGCCATGTGGACGGCGTCGGCCTGACCGGGCTGGGCGACCTGAACGAGTCGGTGTTCATCGCTAATGGTGGGCTGGACCTGGGTGGAGCAGTAACCGGGGACCCGTCGGCACTGTATGAATACAGCTTCGGTACGGTGACCGTATACGCATCTGTGACTCAGCCAACCTTCGACTACACTCAACCGATTGCATTGACGTTGTCAGGTTCGGCCCTGGCCGTCCTTCCGGGCCGCTACCAAGGCGATGCCTACGGTCTCGGTGCAAAGTACACCATTGACAGCTACACTGTGTCGATTGGCTACGAGCGTCTGGAACTTGGTCGCCTTGTTCCGGCAGCTCCGGCAGCTTCGGTAAAGGCTGACCACTGGATCATCGGTGGCGACGCAACTTTCGGCGACTTTACTGTCAAGGCGCGGTACGGAAAGGCTGATGTTTCGGTGAACAATGCTGCTGCTCTTGACTTCGAGCAGGCCTCGCTTTCCGGCACCTACAAGATGGACGCCCTCTCGGTGACCTTGTTCGCGTCGGACGCGCAGTTCACCACGCCGGCCGGTGCGAACGCCGCCGAAGTGCGTGCGATCGGCCTTGGCGCTTCTTACGACCTCGGCGGCGGTGCAAGCGTTGTCGGCGGTATTGTCGACCGCACGACCCAAGCTGGCGCTGCTGCAAAGCAGAGCGACACCGCCTTCGACCTCGGTGTGTCGCTCAAGTTCTGATCCACCCGGATCGACGGGGAAGGGCGGGCCAGTGGCCCGCCCTTTTCCATTCCTCGCTTCCCATCCTTGCGGCGCTATGATTCAGATGCGGCACAGGATCGGAGGGGCGCATGGGTCTGGCAGAGATCGACGCGAAGGTGCGGGCGACCGAGGCGGCGGCGGGGCGGGCGGCAGGGTCCGTTACTCTGATTGCCGTGTCGAAGGTGCAACCGCTGGAGCGGGTCGTGGCGGTGCTGGAACAGGGTCACCGCGTCTTTGGCGAGAATTACGTGCAAGAGGCGGCGGGCAAATGGCCCGACCTGCGCGCGCGGTTCGGCACGGTCGATCTGCACATGATCGGCCCGCTGCAGACCAACAAGGCCAAGGTGGCGGTGGACCTGTTCGACGCGATCCACACGGTGGACCGCCCCTCGCTGGCCGAAAAGCTTGCCCGTCTGGCGCAAGAGCGCGGGCGCTGCCCGCAGCTCTTCGTGCAGGTGAACACGGGCGAGGAACCGCAGAAGGCCGGCATCCTGCCCGCCGAGGTGGATGCCTTCCTTGCCACCTGCCGGGGGATGGACCTGCCCATCGCAGGGCTGATGTGCATCCCGCCGGAAGGCGAAGACAGCACCCCCCATTTTGCCGCGCTGGCCGGGATGGCGGCGCGCAACGACCTGTCCGGCCTGTCGATGGGAATGAGCGGGGATTTCGCCGCCGCCATCGCGGCGGGGGCCACCCATGTTCGGGTCGGATCGGCGATCTTCGGCGCGCGGAGCTACGCCTGACCCGTAGGATGGGCAATACTGCCCATCCTACGCCAGCCAGACCCGCGCATAGGGTGGCAACACGATGTTGCCGTGGTGCGTTTCGACGGGGTGGTTCGACAGTTCATCCCAAAGTCGCGTCACGCCCTGCGCCCGCGCCCAACCCTCGGGCAGATGCGCCCAGCTTTCGGCGAAGTTAAAGAGGCAGAGCATCGTCCCCGTCGGTGCCTCGCGGCGGAAGGCGAAGACCTGCGCGCTCTCACAGCCCACCACGCGGATCGGATGCGCCGCATGCAGCGCCGCCGTGTCCCGCCGCCGCGCAAGGATCTGCCGCAGCCCCAGCCAGACGCGCGAGGCATGGCTGCGCCCGTCATGCCGCGCCTCGGCCGCCGCCCAATCCATCCGCGGGCGGTGGATCCAGCGGCTGTCATGCGCGTGTTCCGGCACGTCGAGATAGCCGTGATCGTTCAGCAGGGCCAGTTCATCCCCCATGTAGATCAGCGGGATGCCGCCCCAAGCTGCGATCACCGCATGGCCCATCAGGATGCGCTGCACCGCAAGTTCCGCGCCCGCCACATCGCCTGTCATCTCGGCCCGCTCCAGCCCCGCAAGGGCCGCGAATGTGCCCGAGATGCGCTTGTCCCCCGTTGCAGGGTTGACCTGAAACAGCGCCCCACGGGCAAAGCTGCCGGGGAAGGTGCCGTCGTAGAAATCCGACAGAAAGGCGCGATGGGCAGGCCCCGACAGGCCCAGCGCCGCCGCATCCTCATCCGTCACCGCCCAGCCGATATCGTCATGGCAGCGGATATAGGTGGCATAGGTGGCATTGGTCAGCCGGTCGGGGAAATGCGTCCCCATCACATGAGTCATCAGCCGCGTGTCGCGGGTGGCCAGTGACGACCAGAACTGCACCATCAGGCTGTTGTGATAGGCGAGGTTGCCTTCCTTGCCGTCATGCCGTCCGCGCCCCAGATAGGGCAGCATCTCGGCGGGCGCGACGATGGCCTCTTCCAGATGCAGGACGGCAGGGCAGGCGATCCGGCAGACGGCCCGCAGCGCCTGCAGCAGCATATGGACCTCGGGCTCTGACTGGCAGCGGGTGCCCATCCGCTTCCACATAAAGGCCACGGCATCCAGCCGCAGCACATCCACGCCCCGGTTGGCGAGGAAAAGCATGATCTCCGCGATCTCGAGAAAGACCTGCGGATTGGCCCAGTTCAGATCCCACTGGTGTTCGTTGAAGGTCGTCCAGACCCATTTGCCGACATCCGGGTAATGGGTGAAATTGCCGGGGGCGTTGTCGGGAAAGACCTCGACCAGCGTTTCCTCATAGCGCTTTGGAAGGTCGGGCGTGTCGAACATCAGGTAGTAATCCTGATAGGTCGCATCCCCTTTCGCGGCCTTCCTTGCCCAGGCATGTTCCTTGGCGGTGTGATTCAGCACAAGGTCGATGCAGACCGAAATCCCGCGCTTGCGCAGCTCGGCCGTTACCGCCTCGAAATCCGCCATGCTGCCATAGGCGGGGTTGATGGCGCGGTAATCCATCACCGAATAGCCACCGTCGCTGTCCCCCGGGCGGGGTTTCAGGCAGGGCATGAAATGGATGTAGTTGACCCCGAGGTCCTGAAGATAATCAAGCTTTTCCAGAACCTTGGGCAGGGTTCCGGCAAAGCGGTCGATGTAGAAGACATAGCCCGCCATATCGGGCCGCTGAAACCAGTCGGGTTCCAGATCGCGCTGCAGGTCCAGCCGTTTCAGATCGGGGGCCCGCTCGGCCCAAGCCTTGCGCATCGCCTTGAGCAATGAATCGCAGAAGGCGGCATAGTCTGCCCGCGCGCCATAGAGTTCCTCCAGCATCGGCCAAAGGTCCGGCGCGCTGCGCGCAAGGCGCAGATCAAAGATATCGTCATCCGAAGATGGCGTGCGGGCCATGATGTCCTCCCCTGTCGGGGCGAACATTAGGGTTTCCAAAGCGGTTTGGGAAGTGGATTCAGCCGCGGATCACGAGGCGGCTTTCATGTCGGATGCGGTTCGCGATCCAGATCAGGTCGGTGCGGGCAAAGGCCACGCAGCCTGCCGTGGCCTTGCGCGGTCGCCGCCATGTATGCACGAAGATCGCCGATCCCCGCCCTGGTTCGGCCTGCGGCCAGTTCCAGTCGGTCAAGAGGATCAGGTCATACATCGGATCAGGCCGCATCAGGCGTTCATGCGACCAGCCATGGGGTGCGCGGACCATCAGGTTGTAATCCGGGTCGCGCGGGTCGTCGGACCACAGGTCCGACGGGCCGAAGGGCAGCGCCCAGTCCGGCAATTCCGCCGCCGACAGCCGATCGGGACGATACAGCATGCCGACAAAGCGATGCACCCCGGCGGGCGAGGCACCATCCCCTTCGCGCTTGGCCCGGGCAGAGACGATCCCACCCCGCCCGATGGAACAGGGGAAGGTCCGCCCCATGAAGCGCGCGCCCCATGGTCCCACGACCAGATCAACGGGTTTCACAGCAGATGCCCGGATTTCGCGGCCTTGGTTGCCAGATAGGCGGCATTCTCGGTGGTCTTGCCCACCTTCAGCGGCACGCGTTCCGTCACCGCCAGACCGCAGGAATCCATCATCGCCATCTTGCGCGGGTTGTTGGTCAGCAGCCGGACCGAGGCAAAGCCCATTTTCCGCAGGATGCCCGCGCCGATGCGGAAATCCCGCTCATCATCCTCGAACCCAAGGCGATGGTTGGCCTCCACCGTGTCGAACCCCTGATCCTGCAGCGAATAGGCGCGCATCTTGTTGGCAAGGCCGATCCCCCGCCCCTCTTGATTGAGGTAGAGAAGAACTCCCGCCCCTTCCTCACCCATCTGTGCCAGCGCCGCGCGCAATTGCGGACCGCAGTCGCATTTCAGACTGCCCAAGACATCCCCGGTGAAGCAGGCCGAATGCAGCCGCGCCAGCACGGGCAGGCTGCGGTCGGGCTTGCCAATCTCGATGGCATAATGCTCCTCGCCGCCATCTTCGGGGCGGAAGATATGCACGCGGCCCGCCTGCGCGGCCTGCATCGGCAGACGTGCGTTCACCACGGAATGCAGGGGCGACATGCGCGCCAGTTCCGGCGCGATCTCGGCCAAGGTGAGCAGGGTCAGCGCGTTCTCATCGGCGATGGTCAGGCCATGCGCCACGGGCACCAGAAGTGCCGCGGGTAGCAGATGGGCGGATTTCACCAGATGCAGCGCCGCGCGATGCAGGTCGGACGACCCGTCGCGCAAAGCGCGCAGCGGGCCTTTCAGCGGCACGCGCAGATCATCCGCCGGATCGGCCAGCGCGCGCAGCCATTCCACACCCATCCCCTCGGGCACGAGGATGCGGGCGATGTCGCCATCATAGGCGGGGGTCTTCAAGGTTTCGGCCCGTCGCGCGGTCAGCGCCAGCTCCGGCTGACCCAGCGCGCGCAGCGCATCCAGCCGGTCGGTGTCCAGCGCCTCCACCGCGACCACCAGCATGGCACGGCCATCACCCGTCATCACCACAGGCACGCCCATGCGCAGGTCGCCACGGGCACGGGCAAGGCGTTCGACGGGGGAAGGGGCAAGGGGGGCGGGTCGGGTCATTGCGGGGTCCTCTGCCGCTCTATCTAGGTCGCGCTGCGGGAAAAGTGAAACATTCCCTCGCCCGACGACACGACCGCGTGAGAGGCACGTTGCAATTCTTGTCCGAAAGGCCCGTCTCGCCAATGTCTTGCCCGACGGACAACCCGCAAAAGACGGACGGAGGTTGCGATGGCCACCCTGAGGAAGATCCTACTGGTCGACGATGACGACGATCTGCGCGAAGCGCTGAGCGAACAGCTGGTCATGACCGAGGATTTCGATGTCTTCGAAGCGCGCACTGGGGCCGAGGGGATGGAGAAAGCAAAGGTCGGTCTCTACGACCTCGTCATCCTCGACGTGGGCCTGCCGGATACCGACGGGCGCGAACTGTGCCGCCGGATGCGTAAGGCGGGCGTGAAATGCCCGGTCCTGATGCTGACCGGTCATGATTCGGATGCCGACACGATTCTTGGCCTTGATGCCGGGGCGAACGACTATGTGACGAAGCCTTTCAAGTTCCCTGTGTTGCTTGCGCGCATCAGGGCGCAGCTGCGCCAGCATGAGCAATCCGAGGACGCGATCTTCCAGCTTGGCCCCTACACCTTCAAGCCCGCCCAGAAGATGCTGGTGGACGAAAAGGAAAAGAAGATCCGCCTGACGGAGAAGGAAACCAATATCCTGAAGTTCCTTTATCGCGCGCAACAAGGCGTTGTGGCCCGCGACGTGCTGCTGCATGAGGTCTGGGGATACAATGCCGGGGTCACCACCCATACGCTGGAAACCCACATCTACCGGCTGCGGCAGAAGATCGAACCCGATCCGTCGAATGCCCGCCTTCTGGTCACCGAAAGCGGCGGTTACAGATTGGTGGCGTGACGGTCTTATTGTCGCCGGATTCACTACCTATTTACACGGCTATGCGAGATTGATCGCAGACCGGAATCCCCTCGCCGTGTCGGGGCCATGACACGGCATCCTCCCTGTTGGACTTGGCCGGGCGCAATGCCCGGCCTTTTTTTCTGGCTTTTGGGGCGGTGGCCTTACCGTTTCCAAACGGGCAACAGTGCTGCTGGATTGTCGATTCACCCAATCGCAGGATGTGCCGTCCTTGTTTCTTGCAACCCGCCATCTGCGCGGGGTTGCACCTCCCTGTTGGACTGGACGCCCGGGCGCGCTTTGCCCGGGCATTTTTTCCCGGGTCCTGCCCTTTCCTTATACCTCGGTATATCGCGATAGGCTTTGGCGGCGGATGGAACATCGTCTAGAAGGGCGCGCCGCCCGATCCATGGCGGCTTGTTCCAGTGGAGAGTTCCATGCGTATGCCCGTCGCGGCCGCCATTGCCGTCTGTGCCGCCACCCCGGCCCTTGCCGAAGACCTGATCTTCACCCTGATCAACGACAGTTCCTACACCATCGTCGAGATGAACGTCTCGCCCGTGGGCGAAGAGCTGTGGGGGGAAAACATCCTCACCATCGACTTCGTGTCACCCGGCATGTCGGGCGATGTCACCATCGCCGACGGGCTGGATGTCTGCGACTATGACCTGCGTTTCGTCACCGAAGATGGGATCGAAGCGTCCAAGACGCAGAACCTGTGCGAGATCAACACCTTCACGATCAACGATTGATCCCCTGACGGGGTTGAGCCTCGGGACGGTCGGCCCTAGGGTCTGCCGTCCTTGCTGTCTGTGTTCGCCATAACTGGCCGTATGGCCGGCTCCCTCACTGGCCCTGCCAGTCGTCAAGAGTGAAGTGCTGAAGGTGCGCTTTTTGCTGCAAGGAGTTCGGCCACGATTTCCACTCTTTGATGGAGCGTGTCGGGCAACAGATGCGCATACCTCTCGGTCATAGAGATATGGTAATGTCCTAAGAGCTTTTGCACTTCGTAGATGGACGCGCCACGGTTGATGAGCAGGCTGGCGTATGTGTGTCTCAGGTCGTGAATGCGCACCTCCTTCATCCCCAGACGCCTGCGTGCGCGGTCCCAGGCAAGATGAAAGCTGGTGTATGGCAGCTTAAGCCGGGGATTGATGAACAGATATGACTCGGCCTGCACCGGAAGCTCCAACTGCTGCGTACGGTTCTTGAGCTGTGCCAGAACCTGCAAGGCGGCCGAGGACAGAACGATCCTGCGCGAGCGGCCGCTTTTCGAAAGCGGCACGGTCCAGATCATCTTTTGGAGATCGATATCCCGCCATCGGGCAAGCCTTGCCTCACTGCTGCGCGCGCCCGTAAGGATCAGGAGGTGGACGAACAAATCCAGGTAGGGATGGTTCTCCCTTCGGCAGGATTCGAGGATGGAGTGAATCTGCGTTTCGGCTAGAAATGTCTGTCGATGATCTCCCATCGGGATGCGACGCGAAACGCGGACACGGTCGCGCGACGCCGTAAGAACGCCCCAGCTTCTCGCAACATTCAGGATTCGATGCAGATAGTTGATATGCTTGTTGATGGTTCCGGGCTTGTAACCTTTGGAAATCTGATCCAGCACCCAGCTGTCTAGGCGTTCGGTCGTGATCTCTTCCAACGCAAGATCGCCCAGCGAGGCGCGCATGTGCTTGTTGAAGACAAGCCGGTCCAGTTCGGGGCGGCGCTTCGTCATGGATGCGAAGGGCAGGTAGCGTTCATCGAAGAAGCTGGCTAGCGATACGCCCGTTTCGGCCTTCGGTGGAACAGCCTCCTTGAGCGGTGAGAGCCGCAGGCGTCCGAGTATCGACATGCTTCTTTCTCCCTAGCATTTCATGCCCTGTCGGACCGCCGTCACCGGCGGCTTGCATCCCAAAGAGCACTAAATTCTTTGCGCTGACCGTTCGCGGCGCAAAAGGTCGAGTCTGAAGTGACCCATGGCTCAGAAAGTAATACTTCTGGCTGCCTCGTACAACCTTTATGTGTATGATTTTAAACCAAAAATATGAAAATCAGGCGTCTCGTCGCGGAACGCCAAAAGGCGGGGTGCGACTAATCGCACCCCGCTAGTGTAAGCAAGCCTGCCGACGAAGGGCTTCGCCGGGCTTCGGCTATCAGAACGAGAACGTCACGCCCGCGTCGAAGCGGCCGTCGGCGTTTTCTTCTTTCGAGTAGCCAGCAGCAAAGGCCGCACCACCACCCAGGTCGTAGCCGACGCCGACACCGCTCGCCTGGACGTCAGCCAGCGAAGAGCGGGTGAACACGGTCGCCGACAGGGCATCAGCCGAGTAGGTGGCCGAAACGGCATACTGGTTCAGGTTCGCGCCGCCGCCCAGGGGGCTGAACGTGCCATAGACAGCCTTCACGGTGATGGCCGAGAACGAAGCCGAAGCGCCGACCACGATGTGCGAGCCCTGGACGTTGTCCTCTTCGTAACCCAGAGACACGCCGAAGCCGTCGCCGGAATAGGCCACGCCCACGCCGCGCTCGTCGGTCGCGCCGGTCTGGCCGACACTCGCGTTGATGGTGATTGCGTCCATCGAGTAGCTGTACATGACGCTCTCGTCGTCAGCGCCGGTGATGTAGGCGATTTCGTTCAGGTCGCCGTTGCCGGTGTAGCCGACGCCATCCACCTGACCGACGGTTTCCTGAGCAGCGCCGTCATTGTCACCCATGGTGATCTTGCCGAAAGCGCCCGAGATGTAGACGCCACCAGCGGTACCGCTATTCGCGCCACCAGCGTTGTCCGCACGGAACGAAGCGCCGAAGGACAGGCCGCCATCGGTTTCACCCGACATGCTGAACGAAACACGGGCACGGCTGCTGAACACGGCGCCGTCGACGCCGTCGGTGTCAGCCACACCAGCAGCGAACCCGTCATCGACGATACCCATACGGGCGCTGCCCGACAGGGTCACTTCAGCTGCTGCGACCGACGCGCCAGCCACCAGGATCGTAGTCGCAAGAAGAATCTTTTTCATCGTTTTCCCTCGTTGTCTTAGGAACGCCCACCCCAGGGGAATCCGGGTTGGGGATGACGTCTTCATCAATCTTAACGCCCCGGAATGCAACGACGGACGATCAACGAAGGTTAAAGCCCTGTGTCGTGGTGCAGTCTTGCCACAGTCACTTTTGCCCCCGCCAGAACCGCCCCCGGTACCCCGCCGGGGCCGCCCGGATTGGCCGTTGCGCCTCTTGTGCCCCGCGCCCGCACGCGTCTGCGGGGGGAAAAGCCTTGGCACGCCGGATTGGCTGGGCTAGACAACGAACCATAAGGATTACGGGGGTCTGGATGAACCTGCATCGCTGGGCACGGGTCGCGCTGATGGGCGGCGTTCTTCTGTCTTTGTCCGCCTGCGGTTCCGGCCTTGCCAGCGGCGACAGCGGTCTTTTCCGGCGCGGCGGCGGCGACACCGCCATTCCGGCCGAAGTCATGCTGGAACGCCGCGAACGGGCCGAGGCGCAGCGCGCCGCCGCCGCGCGGGCCGAGGGCACGCAGACCAACCGGTCGTCCTTCTTTGACCTGTTCCGCAACGGCACCGATCCGAACACCACCGTCGAGGTGAACAAATACCTCTGGGTGGCCGCGCAGGATGTGCTGAACTTCCTGCCCATCGAATCGGTTGATCCCTTCACCGGGGTGATCGTCACCGGATTCGGCACGCCGCCGGGTGGTGGCCGCGCCTATCGCGCCACGATCTATGTGCAGGACCCGGCCTTGGATGCGCGCAGCCTGAAGGTCGCCCTGCAGTCAAGCGGCGGCGGCGCGGTGGATGCCGGAACCGTCCGCGCGGTGGAGGATGCGATCCTCACCCGTGCCCGCCAGCTGCGGATTCAGGACAGCAACCTGTAAACGACCCGTCGCCCCGGCTGGACCTTGGCCGCGCGCCTTGTATAACGGCGCGCGCAACCGATTGCTTGGGACAAGATGATGTCGCGCTACGAACCCGGCCAGACCGAACCGAAATGGCAAACCGCCTGGGACAAGGCGGGGGCCTTCACCGCGCGGCGCGATCCGGCCAAGCCCAAGTATTACGTGCTTGAGATGTTTCCCTATCCGTCGGGGCGCATCCATATGGGCCATGTGCGCAACTACACGATGGGTGACGTGGTCGCCCGGCAGAAGGCGGCCGCCGGATACAGCGTGCTGCACCCAATGGGCTGGGACGCCTTCGGCATGCCCGCCGAGAATGCCGCGATGGAACGCGGAGGCCACCCCAAGGATTGGACCTACGGCAACATCGCCGACATGCGCGCGCAGATGAAACCGCTGGGTCTGTCGATTGACTGGTCGCGCGAATTCGCCACCTGCGACGCGGAATACTACGGCCAGCAGCAGGCCATGTTCCTCGATATGCTGGAGGCGGGTCTCGTCTACCGCAAAGCCGCCGTGGTGAATTGGGACCCGGTCGACATGACCGTGCTGGCCAATGAACAGGTGATCGACGGCAAGGGCTGGCGCTCCGGTGCGGCGGTGGAACGGCGCGAGCTGACACAGTGGTTCTTCAAGATTTCGGACTATTCCGAACACCTGCTGAATGCGCTGGATACCCTCACCGACTGGCCGGAAAAGGTGCGCCTGATGCAGGCCAACTGGATCGGCAAGTCGCGTGGTCTGCAATTCGCGTTTCAGACCGTGAATGCCCCCGAAGGCTTTGAAAAGCTTGAGGTCTATACCACCCGCCCCGACACGCTGATGGGCGCCTCCTTCGCCGCCATCTCGGCCGATCATCCGCTGGCCAAGGCCTTGGAACACGACCCCAAGGTCGCGGCCTTCGTCGCGGAATGCCGCAAGGGTGGGACGAGCGCCGAGGAAATCGAGACGGCGGAAAAGATCGGTTATGACACCGGCATCCGCGTCAAACACCCTCTCGACCCGTCCTGGGAACTGCCCGTCTGGATCGCCAATTTCATCCTGATGGATTACGGCACCGGCGCCATCTTCGGCTGCCCCGCGCATGACCAGCGCGACTTCGACTTCGCCACGAAATACGGCCTGCCGATCAAGGCGGTCTTCGTCGCCGAAGGCGAACAGGACGCCCTCCTGTCCGAGGCGTTCGTGCCAATGAAATCCGAACGCGTGACCTATGTCCGCGGCTTTGCGGGCGCCGCCGTCCAGACCGGGGAAGAGGCCATTGCCACCGCCATTTCCCACGCCGAAACAAAGGGTTACGGCAAGGGCGTCACCAAGTTCCGCCTGCGCGACTGGGGCGTTTCGCGTCAGCGCTATTGGGGCTGCCCCATCCCCGTCGTCCATTGCGCGACCTGCGGCGTGGTGCCGGAAGTCAAGGCGAACCTGCCTATCGAACTCCCCGATGACGTCACCTTCGACGTGCCCGGCAACCCGCTGGACCGCCACCCGACATGGCGCGATTGCACCTGCCCGAAATGCGGCGCAAAGGCGCGGCGCGAGACGGACACGATGGATACCTTCGTGGACAGCTCGTGGTATTACGCCCGCTTCACTGCGCCGCGCGCCACAACGCCGACCATCACGGAAGAGGCCGAGTACTGGATGAACGTCGACCAGTATATCGGCGGGATCGAACACGCGATCCTGCACCTGCTCTATTCCCGCTTCTTCGCACGCGCGATGGCCAAGACCGGCCACCTGCCGCAGAAGGCCATCGAACCCTTCAACGCCCTCTTCACCCAAGGCATGGTCACGCATGAGATCTACCTCACGCGCGATGGGAACGGGCGGCCCGTCTACCACCTGCCCGAGGATGTGATCCGCAGCGAGGCGGGCGCGACGCTGAAGGACGGCACGGCGGTGGAAATCATCCCTTCGGCCAAGATGTCGAAGTCGAAGAAGAACGTCGTCGACCCGATGAACATCATCGCCCAGTTCGGGGCCGATACAGCGCGCTGGTTCGTGATGTCCGACAGCCCGCCCGAACGCGATGTGGAATGGACGGCATCCGGGGCCGAGGCGGCGTTCAAGCACCTGTCCCGCGTCTGGCGCATCGCGGATGAGATCGCGCGCTCCGACACCCCGGCCAACGATCACGAAGACATGGCACTGGCCCGCGCCACGGCCAAGGCCGTGGACGAGGTGACGAAAGGCATCGAAGGGTTCGCCTTCAACAAGGCCATCGCGAAGCTTTACGAATTCACCAATACGCTGCAGCGCTCGCAAGCGGGCAGCGGCGCCAAGCGTGACGCGATGAAGGTGATGGCGCAGCTCATGCAGCCCATGACCCCGCATCTGGCCGAAGAAGTCTGGTCGATGCTGGGCGGTGCGGGTCTGGTGACGCAGGCCCTGTGGCCCAAGGCCGATCCCGCCCTTCTGGTCGAGGACAGCGTCACCCTGCCCATTCAGATCAACGGGAAGCGGCGGGCGGAAATCACCGTTCCGAAGGACATGCCTGCAACCGAGGTTGAAAAGATCGCCCTCGCAGACGAAGCTGTGGTCAAATTCCTCGCCGGGCAGCCGGTGAAGAAGATCATCGTCGTCCCGGGGCGCATCATCAATGTCGTGGTCTGACCGTCGTCTGTTCCTGCTTAGCCTTGCCGCCCTACCGCTTGCGGCCTGCGGCTTCACGCCTGCCTATGGTCCCGATGGCGGGGCCTCGGCCCTGCGCGGGCGCGTGCGGCTGCAGGACCCGGCGACCAAGCAGGATTTCGACTTCGTCGCCCGGCTCGAGTCCCGCCTTGGAACGGCCACCGATCAAGCCTATGACCTGTCCTATTCGCTAAGCGCCACACGCCAGTCGGGCGGGATCACCGCAACGAACGTGACCACCCGCTACACCCTGCATGGCAGCGCGAACTGGACGCTGACCGAACGGAAAAGTGGCGAACGGGTCGCGGGCGGCACCGTGCGTGCCTTTGCCTCGTGGTCGACCACAGGCACCACCGTCGCGGGCCTTGCCGCCGAGGATGATGCTGCGCGCCGCCTCTCCATCATGCTGGCCGATCAGGTCCTTTTGCGCCTCGTCGCCGAAGCGTCCAAGCTTGCCCCATGATCCTGAAAGGGCCCGAGGCCGCGCGCTATTTCAGCCGCCCCGATCCGGGCAAGCCCGGCCTGCTGATCTTCGGGGCCGATCCGATGCGCGTCGCTCTCAAGCGGCAGGATGTCATCGCCGCCCTCATCGGCCCTGAAGGCGAGGCCGAGATGCGCCTGACGCGCATCCCCGCCGCCGACCTGCGCAAGGACGCGGCCCTTCTGTCCGACGCGATCAAGGCGCAGGGCTTTTTCCCCGGCCCCCGCGTGGCCTTTGTCGAGGATGCGACCGACAGCCTGACCGCCACCCTGACCAACGCCTTGGCCGACTGGCGTGCGGGCGATGCCACGATCATCGTCACCGCAGGCGCGCTGACGGGCAAATCCGCCCTCAAGACCCTGTTCGAAAAGCACCCTGCCGCCATCTGCATCGGCCTCTACGACGATCCCCCCACGCGGGAAGAGATTGAGGAGGCGCTGAAGAAGGCCGGTCTCACCGCCATCGACCGCGAGGCGATGAACGATCTCGCCGCCTTGGCCCGCACGCTCGACCCCGGCGATTTTCGCCAAACGCTGGAAAAGATCGCGCTGTACAAACATGGCGACCCCACCCCCCTGACCCCGGCCGAGATTGCCGCCCTCGCCCCTGCCACGGTGGAGGCGGCGGTCGACGACCTGATCGCCGCTGTCGCTGACCGGAAAGTGGAAGCGATCGGCCCCCTGCTGCGGCGCCTCGAGGCGCAGGGGACACAGCCCGTTGGCCTGTGCATCGCCGCGATGCGCCATTTTCGAACCCTGCACGCGGCCGCCAGCGAACCCGGCGGGGCCGCCGCCGCGCTTGGCCGGATGCGGGGCATCAACTTCAAGGTCCGCGACACGATGATCCGGCAGGCGGGGATGTGGCCGCAGCGCAAGCTGGAAGACGCCATCGCCCATCTGGTGGAGACCGATCTCACGCTGCGCTCCGCCTCGCGCGCCCCGGCCATGGCGGTGATGGAACGCGCCCTGCTGAAACTTGCCCTGATGCGGGGCTGATGGGCCACAGGTCGGGCCCGCAATCGCTGGACAGCCGCCCCCGGGCATGGCCTTATCATCCCATGTCCGCCGCCTCCACCGCCCTTCATCAGGATTGCGCAGCCCTCGGCACGCGGCTGTTCACGATCACCAGCCATGACCTTGGCGCGGGCCTGTTCCGCCGAGTCTATACATCCCACCCGCAGGAATACCCCACACATGGCACCAAGCCGCTCCTGCGCGATGCGTGGTATGACCTCTGCATCACCCGCGCCCAAGCCTTCATCGCCAACACGCCCGATGCCTTCGCCACGGTCTTCTTCGACCACGCGCTGATCACGAGCATGGGCCTCGGCTCCGCCGCCAACCTACCGCTGGTTGCTGCCGATGGCACGGTTCCCGGCACCGTCAACCTCCTCGCCGAGGCGCATCACTTCACCCCCGCCCGCCTTGCCGCCTATACCACCCTGATTGATCGCCACCGCCCCGCCCTCTTGCAGGACCCGGGCTTCATCTTGGCCCAAATACTCCACGGGGGTCCGGGGGTGTGAAACCCCCGGGGCCGCCACCCCAGAGCAACGCTGCACAGACGCCCCATGGCCTTTACCCTTCGCCAGCTTCAGTTCTTCGTCGCCGCCGCCGAGGCAGGCAGCGTCTCGGGCGCGGCGCGGGCGCTCTCCATCTCGCAATCCTCGGTGACCGAGGCGGTCCGCGCGCTGGAGGATGATCTGGGCGTGATCCTGTTCGACCGGCAGGCGCGCGGGCTTCTGATCACGCACAAGGGTTCCGCCTTCCTGCGTCATGCGCGCCAGATTCTTGCCGATGTCGCCACCGCCCGCACTGCCTTCCGGGACGAGGCCGAAACCGCCACTGGTCGGCTCTCGCTGGGCGTCACCTCGCTGGTGGCGGGCTACGTGCTCTCCGACATCCTGTCGCGCTTTCGCCGGGCCTTCCCACAGGTCGACCTGAACGTGATCGAGGATAATGGCGACTACCTCCAACACCTGCTGATCGGGGGTGAGTTGGATGTGGCTGTTCTTCTGACCTCATCGGTCAAGGACCGGATGGCGTTGCAAGTGGAAACCCTGCTGGTATCACCCTATCGGCTGTGGCTTCCGCTCGGCCATGCGCTGGCCCAGCAAGAGGCGATCGCGCTGGAGGAACTCGCAGGCCAACCGCTGATCCAGCTGATGGTGGATGAGATCGAGGAAAGCACCCGCCGCCTGACCGCCGCCCTGCCGGTAAAGCCCGAAATCGCCTTCCGCACCCGCAGCGTGGAAGCCGTGCGGTCGCTGGTGGCCACCGGCGCAGGTCTCGCGATCCTGCCCAGCCTTGTCTACCGCCCGTGGTCGCTGGAAGGCGACCGGATCGAGATCCGCGATGTCTCGGGCGATTTGCCGACGGTTCAGGTGGGCCTTGCGTGGCGACGCGGCGCGCCCCTCTCGCCACCTGCGCTCAACTTCATCCGATCTGCTCAAAGCAACGTGCCCAACCGGTGAGGCGGGCCAAAAAAGCAAAAGCGCCGCGGACCCCGCGGCGCTTTGGCAGTTTCATTTCAGTTCGGCTCAGGCCGTCTTGCGACGACGCAGGAAGCCAAGGCCAGCCAGACCGGCCAGCAGGCCGAGCATCGAGGCAGGCAGCGGCACAGCGCTGATGCTGGCCGTCAGGAAGCCCCTGTTATCGCCGTAGAACGAGTCGTTGAAGAACAGCGACACCGAGTCCGAGGACGCCGTGTAGATGATCTCGTAGACGTTCAGGGGATTGAAGGCGCCCCAGTCCACATTGAGGCCATCGACGAACACGCCGATATCCGGGCCTGCGGGGCGTTGACTGATCCAGACAGCGTCGCCCACGGCGCCCTGAAAGTACTCAGCGTCCGCCAAACGGCCATCACCAGCAATAACACCGCTTCCCGACACGGTCAGGAAGTACTGGTTGCCAGCCGTCAGACCCGACAGACTCAAGCTCGATCCATTGAGGTTGATCTGACCGGATGAAATCACTGCAGCGTTAGACGCGGTTCCGAACCCAAGCGACGCCAGACCAAGACCGCAAGCAAGTACATACTTTTTCATAAGGACCCCCGTCCAATGCACGTTTAATCCTGTATTGCGGATGGGTCGGCGGTGAGTCAAGTTTTCTTTACTAAAGTTAATGCAACAATTTCCCAACAAAACTTGGCTTTGCCACGCCGAACACGGGTTTCGCAGCCCGTCGGATCACCCCGAAACGGCCGGGCTTCCATCTGTTGTTTCGCCGCCCACCCGAACCTATACGTGTGTAGGGGAGTTTCACTCCGCTCTGCCCGCAGAAGGATAGCAACCCGCCTCGCCAGAGCCATCCACCGCGCGCACCCGCTGCAACGCGGCAAAAGATCAACGCGCCGTACCGACCAATCTTCTGTTTTAAAATGTTTTTCGGCAGTGGAACCCGGCTGGATCGGCTGTTTCGGACAGTTCTGCCAGCCCGGAGAACGGGAAAACCCGTCAAATCGGGCTCATGCTCTTTATAACCTCAGGTTGTGTCGCATTCTGGCCCCCGGGAAAGGCGGCCCCGACCCAAAAGGCGAGACAGCGCACGTGCTGCGCCCACATCCATCCCCCCCGACAACGCCATTTCCACCTGTTGAACGCGTGTCCGCCAGCGCCACGCCAGCACAAGAAAGCTTAAGGAAGGGGCAGCTTGCGAAACCGCGCGCCTTCCTGCGGCCATGCAACAGCCGGAATCACGCCTTTACGACGGCAACTGATTCCCTCTCTTGTCAGGAGGCGATTTGGTCCTTTCCCGACGGCAGCGGTTCACGGCGGTCGCCCCGCCTCATTCGGTGCAAGGCGGCCTCACGCTACCCGAACTCCGACCCCCGGCCCGCCCTCCGCCCGGGTGATCCGAGCCCCATCTGCCACCGCCCGCGCTGCGGATCGCCTCTCGCCGGAACGACCGGCCAAGGCGGGCCGACATAGCCCGACGACCCATCGGAAAAACCGAATGCACCCATCAGCGTTTTGATATTGCGAAACGCCGGGACGCGCCTACCCTACGGCCCCATGACCGGAAAACCGGCATCCGCGCCCATGCGCGCCACCCAACGGGAGATCAACCAGCATGACCACACGCAGCCTGAAGCTTGCCGCCACCTCCGCCCTCGCCCTGATCACCGGCCTCACCCCCGCCCTCGCCCAGATGACGGAAGTGGGCCCCGGCGAAGGCGCGCTCTCCATCGTCGCTTGGGCGGGCTATATCGAACGCGGCGAAACCGACCCCGCCTTCAATTGGGTCACGAAGTTTGAAGAATCCACCGGCTGCAAGGTCAGTGTGAAGACCGCCAACACCTCGGATGAGATGGTCGCCCTGATGAACGAAGGCGGCTTCGACCTCGTCACCGCCTCGGGCGACGCCTCGCTGCGCCTGATCGCGGGCGACCGCGTGCAGGAAGTCAACACCGCGCTGATCCCGTCTTGGTCCACCATCGACCCGCGCCTTCAGAACGCGCCGTGGTACACGGTGGACGGCAAGCATTATGGCGTGCCCTACATGTGGGGGCCGAACGTGCTGATGTACAACACCGAAGTCTTCAAGGAACCGCCGACCTCGTGGAACGTCGTCTTCGAAGAGCAGACCCTGCCCGACGGCCAGTCGAACAAGGGGCGCGTGCAGGCCTATGACGGCCCGATCCACGTCGCCGATGCCGCGCAGTACCTGATGTTCCACAAGCCGGAGCTTGGCATCACCTCGCCCTATGAGTTGAACGAGGATCAGTACAAGGCCGCGCTCGACCTTCTGCGCGGGCAGCGCGAAATCGTCAGCCGTTACTGGCACGACGCCTTCATCCAGATCGACGACTTCAAGAACGAAGGCGTGGTCGCCTCCGGCTCGTGGCCGTTCCAGGTGAACCTGCTCAAGGCAGGCGGTGCCCCCGTCGCCTCGACCATCCCGCAGGAAGGCGCCACGGGCTGGGCCGACACGACCATGCTGCATGTCGACTCGGAACATCCGAACTGCGCCTATATGTGGTTCGAACATCAGCTGTCCTCGAACCTGCAATCCGATCTGTCGGTCTGGTTCGGCGCGAACCCGTCGGTTCCCGCAGCCTGCACCGATGGGCGCGGGATGCAGACGGCGGAAGGCTGCACCGCCAACGGTCTGGACGATTTCGACAAGATCCGCTTCTGGACCACCCCGGTCGCCGACTGCTCGCAGGGCGAAGACACCTGCGTGCCCTATTACCGCTGGGTGTCCGACTATATCGGCGTGATCGGCGGCCGCTGACCGGCCTTTCTCCGAACACATAGGGTGTGCGCTCCTGCGCGCACCCTCTCCTCCCTTTTGCCTGTCGAGGCCTGCCCCCTCATGACCGCCGCTGTCGAATTCCTCCGCGTTTCCCGCCATTTCGGCCCCGCCTCCGCCCCGGTAAAGGCGGTGGATGGCGTCGATCTGACCATCGCGGAAGGATCGTTCTTCGCCATGCTCGGCCCCTCCGGCTCCGGCAAGACAACCTGCCTGCGGCTCATCTCCGGCTTTGAAAAGCCCACGGGCGGCACGATCCGCATTTTCGGGCAGGATGTCGGCGACATCCCCCCGAACCGGCGCAACGTGAACACGGTCTTTCAGGACTACGCCCTCTTCCCCCACATGAATGTGCGCGACAACGTGGGCTACGGTCTGATGGTCAAGGGCGTGGACCGCCGCACCCGCGACACCCGCGCCGAAGAGATGCTGTCGCTGGTCAAGCTGGAAGGTTACGGCGACCGCAAACCGGCACAGCTTTCGGGCGGGCAGCGGCAGCGCGTGGCCCTTGCCCGCGCTTTGGTGAACGAACCGAAAGTGCTGCTGCTGGACGAACCGCTCGGCGCGCTGGACCTGAAACTGCGCGAGGCGATGCAGGATGAGTTGAAGGCCCTGCAAACCCGCCTAGGCATCACCTTCGTCTTCGTGACGCATGATCAGGGCGAGGCGCTGTCGATGGCCGACAGCCTTGCCGTCTTCAACGAAGGCAAGATCGCCCAGATCGGCACGCCCGCCGAGGTCTATGCCCGCCCCCGCACCCGCTTCGTGGCAGATTTCGTGGGTTCCTCCAACGTCCTGCCACCTGAGGTGACACGCGCCTTTGGCGGGCCGCTCAAATGGTCCTCCCTCCGCCCCGAGATGCTGCGCGTCACCGCCGCCGATGGCGTGGCGCTGGCGGGCACCGTCACTGGCATCCGTTACCTTGGCGCAGGTTCGCGCCTCTCCGTCGCGCTGAACGGCACCGAAGTGGCGGCCCTCCTGCCCGCAGGCCAGCCCGTGCCGGAACCGGGCGCGACCGTGGGCCTCGCCTTTGACCCGTCCGCGCTCCATGTGATGGAGGGCGAGGGATGACCTCCCCCACCCCTGCCATCCTGCCCGAACGCGGGCTTGCCGACCGGCTGACCGCCCTCTTCTGGCGGCATCCGCGCCTGCTGCTGGCCGTCCTGCTGACACCACCGCTCCTCTGGCTGGGCGTCGTCTATCTCGGCTCGCTCTTCGCCCTGCTTCTTCAGTCCTTCTACTCGATCGACGAATTCTCGGGGATGGTGAACCGCGAGTTCACGCTGAAAACCTATGCCGAGCTGTTCCGCGCCCAGAACCTCGACATCATCATCCGCACGCTGGTCATGTCCGCTGCCGTCACCATAGGCTGCGCGGTCATCGCCTTCCCCATCGCCTATTACGCCGCCCGTTTCGCGCGGGGCAAATGGAAGGCCATCTTCTACCTTGGCGTCATGCTGCCGCTTTGGTCGTCGTATCTGGTCAAGGTCTATGCGTGGAAACTGATCCTCGCCAAGGAAGGCATCATCACATGGGCCGCCGATGGGGTGGGCCTGTCGATGATCCTGAACGCCATCCTCGCCATCCCGGTCATCGGCGGAAACAGCCTGTCGACCAGCCCATTGGGCACCTTCATCGTCTTCGTCTATGTCTGGCTGCCCTACATGATCCTGCCGATGCAGGCCGCGCTGGAACGTGTGCCCACCTCGATGCTGGAGGCCTCTGCCGACCTTGGCGCGTCGCGGGCGCAGACCTTCCGCACGGTGATCCTGCCCTTGGCCATGCCCGGCGTGATCGCGGGGTCGATCTTCACCTTCTCGCTGACCATGGGCGATTACATCATCCCGCAGATCGTCGGCACCTCGGCCCGCTTCATCGGGCTGGCGGTGTATCAGCTGCAAGGCACCGCCGGGAACATCCCGCTCGCCGCCGCCTTCGCGGTGGTCCCTATCGTCATCATGCTGATCTATCTGACCATCGCGAAACGGAAGGGGGCCTTCGATGCACTCTGACCGCGCCTCGCTGGGATTGAAGATCGCCGCCGTCGGGGGCCTTCTGTTCCTGCACCTGCCGATCCTTCTGATCTTCCTCTACGCCTTCACGACCGAGGACAAATCCTACCAGTTCCCGCCCCCCGGCCTGACCACCCAATGGTTCGGCGTGGCGTGGGAGCGTGAGGATATCTGGCCCCCCCTCTACCTCTCCCTCTGGGTGGCCACCATCGCCACCTTCCTTGCGATGATCCTCGGCACGCTCGTCTCTGCCGCCATGGCGCGGACGTCCTTCTTCGGGCGCGAACAGATCAGCCTGCTGATCATCCTGCCCATCGCGCTGCCCGGCGTGATTACCGGCATGTCGCTGCGTTCGGCCTTTTCGATCATGGACATACCCTTTTCGACTTGGACCATCATCCTCGGCCACGCGACCTTCTGCATCGTGATCGTCTACAACAACGCTGTCGCCCGCTTCCGCCGCCTGTCCGGCGGTATCTTGGAGGCCTCTGCCGACCTTGGCGCGAACAGCTTCCAGACCTTCCGCTACGTGCTGCTGCCGAACCTCGGCACCGCGCTTCTGGCAGGCGGGATGCTCGCCTTCGCGCTGTCGTTCGACGAGGTGATCGTCACCACCTTCACCGCAGGCCAGCAAAGCACCCTGCCCATCTGGATGCTTCAGGAACTGGTCCGCCCGCGCCAGCGGCCCGTCACCAACGTGGTCGCGATCGTCGTCTTCACAGCCACCTTCGTTCCCATCCTCATCGCCTATTACCTCACCCGCGGCGGGTCCGAGACCGCCGGTGCGGGCAAATGAAAGGGAGGTCCAAATGGATAGCGCACTCATGACCATCGACACCCAGCTTCTGATCGGGTCCGCCTTCGAGGCCGGACAGGAGGCCAAGGAACAGATCCTCAACCCCCGCACGGGCGGTCTGATCCTCGAGGTGCCCGAAGCCTCCACCGCGCAGGTGGACCGCGCCGTCGCCGCCGCCCGCAAGGCGTTCGAGACATGGTCGCGCACCACCCCCGCGGAACGCGCCGCCGCCCTCCTCCGCATCGCGGATAGGGTAGAGGCCGAGGCCGACGCCTTCGCCGCGCTTGAGGCGTTGAACTGCGGCAAACCGATCAACGCCGCCCGCAATGACGAGATTCCGGCCATCGTCGACTGCTACCGCTTCTTCGCCGGCGCAGTGCGCTGCCAGCATGGCGCCGTGGCGGGCGAATACCTCGCAGGCCACACCTCGATGATCCGCCGCGACGCGATCGGCGTCGTCGCCTCCATCGCGCCGTGGAACTATCCGCTGATGATGATGGCGTGGAAACTCGGCCCCGCCATCGGCGGCGGCAACACGGTGGTGTTCAAACCGTCCGAACAGACGCCGCTGACGGCGCTCAAGATGGCGCGCATTCTGGCCGAGGAACTGCCCGAAGGCGTGGTCAACATCGTGGCTGGCCGGGGCCAGACGGTGGGGAACTACCTGATCAACCACCCGCAGGTGGACATGATCTCGCTGACGGGCGATGTGGCGACGGGCAAGAAGATGCTGGATGCTGCCGCAAAAACGGTGAAGCGCACGCATCTGGAACTGGGCGGCAAGGCCCCCGTCATCGTTTTCGATGACGCCGATGTGGGCGAGGTGGTCGATGGCCTGCGCGCCTTCGGCTATTACAACGCAGGCCAAGACTGCACCGCCGCCTGCCGCATCTATGCCGGGAAAAAGGTCTATGACCGTCTGGTGGCCGACCTGACCTCCGCCGTCTCCACCATCGCACTGGGGAACGAGGATGACAGCACGAACGAGATCGGCCCCCTGATCTCCTTGCGCCAGCGCGACCGCGTGGCCAGTTTCGTCAACCGCGCCCGCGAGGTGAACCATATCGAGATCACAACGGGCGGCGAGGTGATGGATCAGGGCTTCTACTACCGCCCCACCGTCATCGCCGGCGCCAAGCAGGAAGACGAGATCGTGCGGCGCGAGGTCTTCGGCCCCGTCGTTTCCATCACCCCCTTCTCGGACGTGGACACGGCGGTGAACTGGGCCAATGACAGCGACTACGGCCTCGCCTCCTCCGTCTGGACAAAGGATGTGGGCCGCGCGATGGCGACGGCGGCGCGGCTGCGCTATGGCTGCACCTGGATCAACACGCATTTCATGCTGACCAATGAGATGCCCCATGGCGGGCTGAAACAGTCCGGCTACGGCAAGGACATGTCGGCCTATGCGCTAGAGGATTACACCGTCGTCCGCCATGTGATGATCAAGCACGGCTGACATTCATCATCCCTTCACGTCTGCGCGTCATGCTGATGACTAAGACGCGCGGACGGGCACCCGTTACACTTCCTGCGCGAGGAGGACGCGCAGGAACCAGCCTGCACCGGATCTCGACAGGACCGCGTTTCGATCACGGCCGGACACCCGGCCCGAAACCATGGGACATGCCACGATGATCTGCGCGCCACAGGCCACCACACTTTCGGAAATCCTCGCCCCCTATCTGCGCGCCGAATGGCGCGATCAGGCGGCCCCTGACGGGGCGCTGCGCCGCTCTGCCCGGCTGGGGCGCGATCTCTGCGGTTCCGTCCTTGCCGAACCGGGGCAGGCCGGATGGATGATCCACGGCTGGACCCATCCCCCGCACCCCAAGGAAGAGGCCCCTGCCCTGCGCCTGCGCCTGAAGACGCGGCTCGATCTGGGGACGCCCTGCGCCCAGCGCGCCACCCGGCATCTGTTGGAAGAGGTGCTGACCTCCATCCTGACCGAAGACCTGCCCGCCGGTCGGGCCTGGTGGTCGCAGGTCGATCTTCTGCGGATTGAGGATATCGACGGTCTGCACCGCGCCCTGTCCAGCATGACCCACGGCCCCCTGAAGGCCCGCACTCTGCCCGACCTGCTGGCGGAACTGGGCCAGACCATCCACTGACCTGCCGCCACTGACCCATCGGCGCGCGCCCCGCAAGCGGGCCGCGCAAGCCTTTTCTGTCGCCTCCCGCGCGTGCCGCGCGTCCGGCTCCGCGTTCAGGGGGCGTTCCGCCCCCTCTTGTCCCGCCTTCGGCGTGCCAATTCACCCCCTGAGAGTATTTGGGACCAAGTTGAAAGGGCCTTCACGGTGCTTCTGGAAGACGGTTACGCCCCGGCAGTGCCGCCCAAAGCCGCCGCCGCCCGCCCGGCCCAGCGCCCCGTGGCCCAGCATCCCGTCAGCAGATACCCGCCCGTCGGCGCCTCCCAATCCAGCATCTCGCCGCAGGCGAACACCCCCGGCAGCGCCTTGAGTTCCAGCCCCTCGGTCAGCGCCGCCTGCGTGATCCCCCCGGCCGAAGAAATCGCCTCTGCAATCGGCCGCGGCCCGGCCAGCCGCAAGGGCAGCGCCTTCACCGCCTGCAGAACCGGCAGCGCCCGTCCGAATTCCATCACCAAGGCCACCGCCACCGGGGAAAGGCCCAGCTTGCGCAGCCGGTTGGCCAGCGTCTCGGCGGGCTTCATCCGCGCCAGCCGCGCCGCCACCTCGGCCTCGGCCAGATCGGGCAGGAAATCCACCGCCAGCGCCGCCCCATCGCGCAGGGCCGCCGAAACGGCATAGACCCCGCCACCCTCGATCCCGCGCGCCGAGACGACGAACTCCCCCCGTTCCCGCCTATCGCCCACCAGCAGGGCCGCCCCCTTCACCGGCTGGCCGAAATGCCGCGCCATATGCGGCGACCAGTCCACCGCAAAGCCCATATTCGCAGGCCGGAACGGGGCCACCTCCACCCCCTTTTCCTGCAACCACGGCACCCAGGACGCATCCGATCCCAGACGGGGCCAGCTTGCCCCACCCAGCGCCAGCACCACGACACGGGGGCGCAGCACCTGCACCCCGCCCGGCGTATCGAACCGCCAGCCATCGCCCTGAAACCCCGTCCAGCGCCAGCGCAACCGCAACTCCACCCCCGCCGTGCCCAGCCGTTCCAGCCAAGCCCGCAGCAGGGGCGACCCCTTCATCGCCACCGGAAACACCCGCCCCGAGGTACCGGTGAACACCTCCTGCCCCAGCGCCCTGCACCAATCCATCACCGCATCCGGCCCGAAGGCCTGCAGCACCGGCTCCAGCCAACCCGCCCGATAGGCCGCCAGAAAGGCCGCCTGCCCTTCGTCCTTGGTGACATTCAGCCCGGATTTCCCTGCCATCAGGAACTTCCGCCCCGCCGAAGGCTTCGCCTCGCAGATCACGACGCGCCGCCCCGCGCGGACCAATTCCTCGGCCGCCATCAGACCCGCAGGCCCCGCCCCGATCACAAGCGCATCCATCACGCCCTCATCACCCGCGCCATCATCCGACTGCGCCGCCTCCCCGAAGGCGCGCCGCACAGCCTGCACCACCTGATCCCGAAACGGAAAAGGGGCAAGGGGGGGCCGATGATTTCCGTCCCGCACATCGCCCCCGACCTGCGTCGCAGCGCAGAGGGCGATCAGCCGTGGCCGCACGACCGCGCCACCCTCAGAACAGCACCTCGGCAAGGATGTCATCCGCCGCGGCCACCGCGATCCGGGCGGGTGGTGCGGGTTCGGGCAGGCCGAGCAGGCGGCGATGGACGGCCCGTTCCGCCTCCATCGTATAAAGCTCCATCAAAGCGCCGAGATCCTCTCCCGCAGCCCCGATCTCCGACGGCCAGCCAGAGACGAGCGCGGCCAGACCCTCAACCCCCGCCAAGATCTGCGCCAGCGCCTCCTGCGCGATGGCCCCTGTGCGATCCAGATGGTGCAGGTTGGTGATGGTCTCACGTCGCAGCGCATCGACATCCTCCAGCGCCGTCATCACCGCGTCCAGCGCGCGCGCCGCCTCTTCAATCGCCGCGCGCAGCGGGACGGTCCGCGCCGCAACGGCCGCAAAAGCGGCCATGTCCTCGGGCAAGGACAGGTCCGTGATCGCGCGACGGCAGGCATGTGCCGCCCGTGCACAGGTTTCGGCCTGACCGCTGACCTCGATCGACAACACCGTCATCGCCTGCCGTCCCTCGCCGCCGTGCCGCGACAGCAGCGCCGCATTGTACGCGGCCAGCCGGACCTGCACCGTGGCACGCGCCACCGTGCCGAATTCGGCGACGGCCCGGTCTGCCGTGGCGGCAACGGGGCTGACCTCCGCAGCGGCGCGGTCGATCGCAGCCATGGCAAGGCCCGCCTCGGCAAGCAGCGCGTCCAGCATGCCCCGGCCCATCAGCAGCGCCTGTGTGACGGCGGCGGCATCAGAGCGATCTTCTGCCGCCAGCAACCGCGCGGCATCGGCACAGGCCGCGCGGATCGCCGCAAGGCTTGCCGTGACATCCTGCGCAACCACCCTGCCATCCGTGACGACGGCCTCGATCTGCGCGCGGGCAAGCGCCGTGGCCGGATCGGTCGCGCGGGCGAGGATCCTTTCGGCATGATCCAGACGCTGCGCCATGGCATCGGCGAATTGCATCGCCCGCAGCAGGCTGCCCGTTTCGCGTGCCGTCACCTCGGGAAGGCGGCTGGCCTGTTCGGCCGCCCGATCCCGCGAAAGGGTCAGCAGCCGCGCCGTTTCCGCCTGCCGTTCGCGCAGCTCGGCGATGCGCAGTTCCACCTTGGACAGGCCGGTCGTGGCCTGTTGGAACTGCCGTCCGGCCACGGCGCGCCGCAGGCGCAGGCCCGCCATCAGATCGGCCAGCCGCTGGACAGCTTCACCAACATCGCGCCCCAGCTTGCGCAGACCCGCGACATAGTCGTGAAAGCCGGGCACGCAAAGCGACTGCGCCGTGATCAAGGTCAGGTTGGCGATGGCATCAAGGCTGCGCGCCCGATCCGAAATCTCGTCCAAAGCCCGGCACGCGGCGTCTTCTGCGGCCAGAACGCGCCGGGGACTGGCCGCAGACGAGGCCTCCTGCAGTGCCTTCGACACCTCGGCGACCGCGCCCTCGACGATGCCGAGCACCTGCATCCGGCCCTGCTGCCCCTCCAGCAGCAGCAACAGCCGGTTCAGACGCGCATCCATGTCCTGCAGTTGGGCACGCAGGTCCGCCATGACCCCGACGAACTGCGTGAAGGCATCGTCGATCCCGCGACCAAGGCCGCGCAGCGCGTCGACCGGATGTGCCATCCTCGCCCCCTTCCTGCTTTGCGCCGTCCTGTCTAGGGGGCAGTCGTTGATAAACCGTTCCGCCGGACGGCAAGGCACTGCAAGGGCCGACGCAAGCGCGATGACGCGGCTTAAAAGATGCGAAACGCCTGCCCCTTATGCTTGAGGCCTCTAGCGAAACCGCAAGGGGATCAGGTGATGGAAGATGGCGGAACGGCAGGCACCGACTCGGTCGTGATCGACTCCGGTTGCGACGCGCGCTCGGCCATCGCGCTGCATGAACGGCTGCGCGCCGACATCGCTGCGGCCAGCGATTCCCGCCCGCTGCGGCTGGATCTGTCCGACGACAGGCCGACGGCCTTTGCGCTGCAGCTTCTGGCCGCGACGGCGGCCTCGCTGCGGCGGAAGGGGGCTTTCGCCGGCTATGGCGACCATGCCGCACCCCTGCTCGACCCAAGCCCGACGCAAGAGGATCCGACATGACAAAGACCGTGCTTTCCGTGGATGACAGCAAGTCGATCCGCGACATGATCGAATTCACGCTGCAACCGCATGGCTATCGCGTCATCGGCGCCTGCGACGGGGCCGAAGGCTTGGCACGGTTCCAATCGGAACGCGTGAACCTCGTCATCACCGACCTCAACATGCCTCGGATGAACGGCATCGAATTCATCACCGCGCTGCGCCGGTCCCCGCTCGGCGCGGGCGTCCCGATCATCATGCTCACGACCGAGACGAAGCCCGAACTGAAGGATGCAGGCCGGGCCGCAGGGGCCACCGGTTGGATCAACAAACCCTTCGACGGGACGATGCTTGTCGCCGTTGCGCGCAAACTGGCAGGCTGACCATGACCCAGAGTAACCCGGCCGTAGCCACTTTCGTCGAAGAGGCCCGCGAACTGATCGAAGGGCTCGAAGCGCAGCTTCTCGATCTTGAACGGGACGCGAATGCAGATGCCGTCGATTCGGTCTTTCGCGTGCTGCACACGATCAAGGGCTCCGGCGCGATGTTCGGCTTCACCGAATTGTCGCGCTTCACCCATCATCTCGAAGAAGCGTTCGATCGCGTGCGCGAAGGTCGCGCCCGGATCGACCAGCGGCTGATCGACCTCGCCCTCGATGCGCGCGACCATATGAAGGCGCTTCTCGACCTTGGCGAAGACGGCGACGGTGCAGCATCGCTTGCCACCGGCCCACAGGGCAGCGGCCTGATCGCGCGGCTGGCCGCGCTGGTTGGGTCAATCGATACGCCGACCATCGCGCCCGATGTCGGGCAGGGCGGGACGACCGCCGCCGCCGCCCCCGAACGGCTCTGGCAGATCACCTTCCGGCCCGCGCGCAACGCGCTGCGCAACGGAATGCGGCCCGACCTCCTGATATCTGAGTTGCGGGACCTCGGTCGGCTGCTGTCCTGCCGTACGGATGCACGCGATGTGCCCGATCTGGACGATCTCGACCCGCTTGCCTCTTATCTCGGCTGGACGGTGCGACTTGCCACAGCCGAGCCGCGCGCAACCATCGAGGCGGTCTTCATCTTCGCCGACGATGCCGAACTGGCCATCACCGAAGTGGGTGTCGAAGCCAGCCGCGTTCCGGCGGACATAACCGATCCCGCCCCGCCCGTCGAACGCCTGCCGCGACAGGCCGATTCGGTGGGCGAGACGATCCGCGTGCCAGCCAGCCGTCTGGATGAGATCGTGGATCAGCTCGGCGAACTCGTCATCTGCCATGCGCGCCTTGAAGGCCTTGCCGACCGCTTGGGAAACCCCGACCTCGAAGCCCTGTCAGAAGAGATGGGCCGCCTCGTCGGCAGCCTGCGCGAGGCGACACTCGCCATCCGCATGCTGCCGATCGAAACCGTCTTCGGCAAGTTCCGCCGTGTCGTCCGCGACCTATCCGCCGAGCTTGGCAAGGAGGTGACGCTGCTCACGCAAGGCGGCGAGACCGAGATCGACAAGAACGTGATCGACCGTCTGACCGAACCTCTGGTCCACATGATCCGCAATGCCGTCGACCACGGGATCGAGGACGGCGACCTGCGCCGCCAGCGCGGCAAACCCGTACGCGGCACCGTCCAGCTTTCGGCCAGTCAGGAAGGCGGCGAAGTCCTCATCACCATTTCCGATGACGGCGGCGGTCTTGATGCGGCGGCAATCCGCGCCAAGGCCATCGCGCGCGGCCTGATCGGGGAAGAGGCCACCCCCACCGACCACGATCTTTACCAGCTGATCTTCGCCCCGGGCTTTTCGACCGCCGCAAATGTGACCAAGGTTTCAGGCCGGGGTGTCGGCATGGACGCCGTCAAGACCGCGATCGAGGCGCTGCGCGGCACGGTCGACCTGTCCTCGCAGCCCGGCAAGGGCGCACGCTTCACGCTCCGCCTGCCGGTTTCCCTCGCCATCATCGACGGGCTTCTCGTCCGCCTCGGCGCCGAAACCTTCGTGATCCCCCTCGCGGCAGTAGAGGAATGCGTCGAACTCGACGATGTCGAACGGCGGCGCGCCAGCGGCCGAACCATGATGCAGATCCGCGAAACCCTCGTCCCCTGGCTCGATCTCGATCAGGTCTTCGCGCGCGCGCCCTCGGGCATGGCCCGACGCCGCCTCGTCGTCGTCCGATGCGACGGGCTGCAGATCGGCCTGATCGTCGATGACATCGTCGGCCAGCACCAGACCGTGATCAAAACCTTCTCGGCCTATCACCGCGGGGTCGAGGGGCTCTCGGGCGCGACCATTCTCGGCGACGGGACGGTCGCCCTCATCATCGACGTCGCCTCGCTGGCCCGCCGCGCCTTGGCCGAGGCGCGCATCACCATCGAAGCCGCATGAGTCAGCGCAGCATGCCCAGAACAGCCCCCAAGGACGCCATCGCCGAAACGCAGGCGCTCACGCTTCTTGTCTTCGGTCTGGCCGGCGAAACTTTCGCCTTGCCCGTCACGACCATCCACGAAGTGATCGATCCGCTCCCCGTGACACCGGTGCCCAATGCCGCGCCCCATGCCCCCGGCCTGATCAACGTCCGCGGCATCGTTACGCCCATGCTCGACGTCCGGCTGCGCCTGCGCATGCCGCCCGCCGCAACGGCCGAGGCCACCCGCTTCATCGTTCTGGAACTTCTCGTGTCGGGCATCCGCAGCCGAATCGCCATCGAAGCCGACGCCGTGCGCGAGGTGGTGGAAGTCGATCCGACCCGCCTTGAACCCGTGCCCGAATTGGGCGCGCGCTGGCCCGCGGCCTTTGTCCGCGGCGTCGCCCGCCATGACGACATGCTCGTCGTCCTTCTCGATCCCGACACACTTTTCGCCCCGGACGCCGACCGTCCGGCCCCCAACGCCTGATGGAGTCCTCTCATGCGACTGACCATAAAGACCAAGCTCGTCACCGCCTTCGCCATGGTCCTGCTGCTCGTGGCCGCCCTGTCTGTTGTGTCGATCACGCGGCTATCGGCGGCGAACGACACTTTGGCCACGATCGTCGATGACAAGGCCAATCAGCTCCGCCTCGCCAACGAACTGACGCTGGGCATCATGACGCTCTCCGACCGCATCAATGCCCATATCCTTACCGGGGTGGATGCAGAGATGGCGGCGCTGGAGTCCGAGATCAACGAAATCCGGTCACAGACCGGGGCGTTGATCGACGAGCTGGACGTTCTGGCCCACGGGGACGGGCAACGCATCCTTGACGAGATGCGCGCCACCTTGACCGATCTGGTCGGTATCAGCGACGCGATCACAGAGCAGTCGCGCCTCACCTCGAAGGAGCGCGCAGCCGCCCTCAGCTTCGGACCCGGCCACGATGCATCGACGCAGTTACGCCGCCTGATCGAAGAAATCGAAGCCACGACCCGCACCTCGCCCATTCCCGATCTGGACCGCGTCAGGCTGACCCTGACACAGATCGACGGCGACCTGATCGAGTCGATCCTTGCGCAACGCGACGCGATCCTCAGCGACGACGATGCCGAGATTGCCACTCAGACAAAGCAAGCGACGGACCACCTCGCCAGCGTGGCGCAGGGACTCGACGTTCTGGACGAGGCGATGGGCGCCGTGGCCCGAAATGAACGGGCCGCGCTGCGCGACCAGTTCGAAACCTTCGGCACCACTTCGGCAGAAGTGCTGGAACTCGCGGCGATGAACAGCGCCGTCCGTTCGACTGAGCTGCGCGATGCGCAGATGCTTCCCTTGGTCGATACGCTCATTCGGCTGTCAACGGAACTGGTGACCCTGAACAGCGATGCGATGGGCACGGCCCGAACAACGGGCGAGTTGGATTATGTGACCGCGCGCAACATCCTTGTAAGTGTCGCCGCCTTCGCCATGGTGATCGGCACCGTGGCGGCGATTTGGATGTCGCTGTCGATCAGCCGCGGGCTTTCGGCGGCGGTAGAGGCAGCGCGCCGGGTCACCGCCGGGGACCTGTCGGTGGATGTCCGGGCCACCTCCCGCGATGAAATCGGCGATCTGATGACATCCTTCTCTGACATGATCGCCAACCTACGCGGCATGGGTGCGGCGGCAGACAAGATCGCCTCGGGGGACCTCACGATCGACTTGCGGCGCCGCTCGGATGTCGATGTCATGGGCATTGCACTTGAAAAGATGCTGACCCGCCTGCGCGAGGTGGTCACCAACGCCACCAACAGCGCCGCAGGCGTGGCCGAAGGCAGCCAAGCCATGAGCGCGACAGCCGAACAGCTGAGCCAAGGCGCGAATGAGCAGGCCGCGGCGGCGGAAAAGGCCTCTGCCTCAATGGAAGAGATGACGGCGAACATCCGGCAATCCGCCGACAACGCGGCGCAGACCGAAAAGATCGCGACACAGGCCGCGCGCGAGGCCGCCAAAAGCGGGAAGGCCGTCGAAGACGCCGTCCGCGCGATGAAGACGATCGCGGAAAAGATCAACATCATTCAGGAAATCGCCCGCCAGACCGACCTTCTCGCCCTGAACGCGGCGGTCGAGGCGGCCCGCGCGGGCCAACATGGCAAGGGCTTCGCCGTCGTCGCCTCGGAGGTGCGCAAGCTTGCCGAGCGCAGCCAACAGGCCGCCGCAGAGATCAGCCAGCTGTCCGGCACCACTCTTGAGGTCAGCCAGAAGGCGGGCGAGATGCTGGCCGCCCTCGTGCCCGCCATCCAGAAGACCGCCGATCTGGTGCAAGAGATCAGCGCCGCCACCGGTGAACAGACCGTCGGCGCCGATCAGATCAATGGCGCGATCCGCGAACTCGACGCGGTGATCCAGCAGAACGCCGCCGCCGCGACAGAGGCCGCCTCGGTCTCCGAAGGGCTGGCCACGCAGTCGGAACAGCTGCGCGGCGTCATCGCCTATTTCAGTCTGGGCGACAAAACTGCCGCCTTGGCCATGCGCGGCGCGGCGGTCCCCGGCATCAGGGGCGCCGCAGCGCCACGCCCGACCCACGCCACCACCCTGCCTCGGCCCAGATCGGCGCAACGCAAGCCCGCGCTGAATGGCAAGGGGCAGGGGAACGGTCACCTCGCCGGCGTGCATCTCGACATGCAGGACGCGTCCCTGTCGGATGCGGATTTCGAACGCTACTGACCTCCTGCCCCCCGCGCGGCAGATGACACAATCTCTGCCGCGCGGATGTCCCGGCGCAGAAGACGACCCTTTCCCTCCCGCAGTGGCGGTGGGGGACGGATCATCGCAGACGTGGCACCGAGGCCCGACCCGGTTACGCGCATGACGCATATTCAGGATACCGATCGATGCCCACGATCCCGACCGACGATACCGCAGCCACGACAGGCCATGATCGCCCGGCGGCGGCAGGACGGCCCGACAGGGCAACCGGCGCCGCGCCCACCGAAGATCCGACGATCTATCTGACCTTCGGCATCGGTGGCCAACTCTTCGCCCTAGAGGTGGAGACGGTGCGCGAAATCCTTGACGAACAGCCTATGGCCGTTCTGCCCGAAGCACCGCCCGATGTGCTTGGCCTGATCGATGTGCGAGGCGAAGGCGTGATGGTGATGGATGTCTCCCACCGCCTCGGGGTGCAGCCCGATGCCGCCCGCGGGCGCCGGATCGTGGTGGTCGAACGGGGCGGGGCGACCGGTCGCTCCGTCGGGGTCATCGCCGATCAAGTGCTGAGCGTGGTGGAAATCGCGCCCAACGGGATCGAACCCGCACCGCAGATGGGGCCCGGCGGGCCGCGCAACGGGCTTTTGCGCGGCGTGGCACGCCTGAACGGGCGCCTCGTCATGCTGCTAGATCAGGGGCTCCTGCTGGGCGATCGCACGGAGGACATCTTCGATTTCCGATCATGAGCCATGCCCCCTTCCTTCCCATCCAGCCGACCGGGCTGCGCCCCGACCAAGCAGCCCTCATCTGCCGCATTGCGCGGCAGCGCGGCGGACTCGCCATTGCGCCGACCAAGATCGCCTTCCTCGAACAGCGGCTGTCGCGTCGCCTCCGCGTGACGGGTCATGCAGAGTTCGACCACTATCTCGACGATCTTTTGCGCCCGGGGGCGGAGGGCGAGGTCGATGCCCTGATCGAGGCGCTCACGACGCATACCACCTCCTTCTTCCGCGAACGGCGCCAGTTCGACTGGCTTTGCAGCGAGGGGCTTCCTGCGCTTGTCGCCTTGGGTGCAGGCCGTGATTGGCGATTCATGGGGTGGAGCGCCGCATGCTCCTCCGGGGCGGAACTCTGGACGCTTGCGATGGTGCTGGACCGCTTTTTCAGCACCGGGCGCGGCGGCAGTCGCTGGCAGGTGGCCGGCAGCGACCTGTCGCGCGCGATCCTCGAACGGGCGGCCCGCGCGGTCTATACCGAAGACGAAATCGCAGGCCTGCCGGAAGACTATCGCAAGGCCTATCTGATGCGCTCACGTCGGCGGCATCACATGGCGCCGCTGTTCAGGATCGGCCCCGAACTGCGCCGCCACGCGACCTTTCACCACGCGAACCTTGTCAAAAGCCCGCCGCCACTCGCCGCACCCGCAGATGTGGTCTTCCTGCGCAACGTCCTGATCTATTTCGATGACTCGGGCCGCGAGGCGGCGCTGCGCCATGTCTTGTCGCCGCTGCGGCAGGGTGGCCTGCTCTTCACGGGTCACACCGAAAGCCTTGCCCCTGTGCCCCCGTCGCTGGTGCAGGTGGCCCCCTCGACCTATCGAAAGGTTTAGCCCATGCCGCCGCGCGCGAACCCCGTCATACGCGTTCTTGTGGTGGACGACAGCGCCGCCGTGCGCAAGGCGATGACCGATGTCCTGTCGGCTGACCCGGCCATTCGCGTGATCGCCACTGCCGCCGACCCTTTCGCCGCCGCCCGACGGATGCGCGAGGAAGTGCCCGATGTCATCACCTTGGATGTCGAGATGCCGCGCATGGACGGCATCACCTTCCTGCGCAAGATCATGGCACAGCACCCGATCCCGGTGGTGGTCTGCTCCTCCCTCGTCGGAGACAAGAGCGAGACGATGCTTCAGGCGCTCGAGGCTGGCGCCGTCGACATCGTCTGCAAGCCCGAGATCGGCGTCAGCCGCTTCCTCCATGACAGCCACGACCGCCTGCGCGCCGTGGTCAAGGCCGCCGCCGGTGCCCGTCTCGGCAAGGCGCGCCACGCTGCGCCGGTCGAAGGAAAACTCAGCGCCGATGCCATGCTCCCGCCGCCCAGCAGCGCAACCGCCATGGCCCGCACGACCGAACGCATCATCGCGATTGGTGCCTCGACCGGGGGCACCGAAGCACTGCGCAGCCTCCTCTGCGCGATGCCCGAGAATTGCCCTGCCATCGTGATCGTCCAGCACATGCCCGAACAGTTCACCGCCGCCTTCGCGCGCCGCCTCGACGGTCTTGCGCGGATCTCCGTGCGCGAGGCCAGAACAGGCGACCGTCTGCTGCGGGGGCAGGCGCTGATCGCGCCGGGAAACTGGCATACGGTCGTCGTCCGTTCCGGCGCGACCTATCAGGTCGAGGTGCGCGATGGCCCGCTGGTATCGCGCCACCGCCCCTCGGTCGACGTGCTGTTCCGGTCGGTGGCGCGGGCCGCCGGGCGCAATGCGGTGGGCGTCATCATGACGGGCATGGGTGATGACGGGGCGCGTGGCCTAAAGGAAATGCGCGATGCCGGGGCGCGCACCCTTGGTCAGGACGAAGGGTCCTGCGTCGTCTATGGCATGCCGAAAGAGGCCAAGAAGGCAGGCGCCGTCGAAGAGGAATTGCCTCTCGCCCTGCTTCCTGCCGCTGCGCTGCGCCTTGCCGGCGGCCCGTGACGGCGTTCAGACCTGATCGCCCGGTGCAGCCAGACGCTTGCGGATGCTCAAGGGCTCGTCCCGCCCGCGATCCTGCCACAGCCCCACCAGACCGCGCGGCAGATACAGCGCAAAAAGGATCGCCACCACGCCCAGCCCCGCCAGATACCACGCACCAAAATCGCCGAACACCTCCTGCAGGGCAAAGAACAGCACCGCGCCAAGGATCGGGCCGGTAAAGCTGCCAAATCCCCCCACCAGCACCATGAACAGCATAAAGACCGACCATTGCACGCCAAAGGCCGTGCGCGGCTGAAAGGTGATGGCGCTGGCCAGCCACAGCGCGCCCGCGACCGCACAGCCCACCGATGCGATGATGTAAACCTGCCGCTTGACCCGCATCGTTGACACCCCGACCGAGGCCGCCGCCTCTTCATCATCCCGGATGGCCTGACATTCCGCCCCAAGCCGCCCCGCCAGCAGGCGCCACGTCCCCGCCAGCATCACCACCATCACGCCCAGCGCCATCAGATAGATCGTCGTCCGCCGCAGATCGGGATCGATGGCATTCAGCGCGAGGACCGATGTCCCCGTCTCGCCCTGAATCAGCGGGTCAAAGGAAACCAGCGACCGGATCACCTCGGCCAGAACCCAAGTCGCGATGGCAAACTCCCCCGCCTTCATCCGCAGCACAAAGCCCGACAGCAGCCACGCCACCCCCGCCACCAGCACTGCGCCCGCAAGGATCGCCGGAAAGGGCGGCATGCCCGCCTCTACCAGCCGGACCATCGCATAGCCGCCCAAACCCACAAAGGCCTGCTGCCCCACAGAGACGAGACCCGCATATCCCGCCATCAGGTTCCACATCACCGCCAGCATGACGTAGATGAACAGCAGCGTCAGCTTATCCACCACAAGGGCCGAGGCGACGGCAGGCAGCAGCGCCAGCCCGATCGCCAGCATTCCGCCGCACAGGATCAGGGCGCGGTCCTGCGCCGCCAGTGGCATCAGTCGGGCCATCATGTCTTCTCCTTGCGGGCGGGAAACAGCACGGCCCGCATCAGCGCGCGCCAATCACCTTTTGCGGTGGGATAGGCACCAAACAGGCGCCAGCCGAGGACGATCAGAAAGACCAGATGCCCCGCCAGAACCGAAAACTGGGCCGAGATCGTGCCCCCCAGCGTCTGCGCCACGCCAAGGATCATGCCGCCGATCAGGGTGCCCCAAAGATTGCCCAAACCGCCGATCACCACCGCCTCGAAGGCAAAGATCAACTGCATCGGCCCGGAATAGGGGGTCACCTGACTGCGCATCGCAAGGAAGATGCCCGCCAGCCCCGCCAGCGCGACGGCCAGCGCCGCCGCCTGCAGCCGCACCCGCCGCGCATCGATTCCGCACATCGCGGCGGCCTCCGGGTCCGCCGCCGTGGCG